>ERZ834722.269-NODE-269-length-56879-cov-8.760665_pt1 | contig 56879 bp, 56 predicted proteins | sample MGYA00519576_ERZ834722 | MGnify/ENA primary metagenome ERZ834722 (study PRJEB31850, sample SAMEA3708759) | human gut metagenome | biome: human gut; feature: human-associated habitat; material: faeces | place: China | collected 2014 ...
GTGAAGCTTAGAAGCGGGGACTATTCATTCAAATATTTGCTTTCTCGCCCCGGTGAAGCTTAGAAGCGGGGACTATTCATTCAAATATTTGCTTTCTCGCCCCGGTGGGGTTCAGAAGCAGGGCTTATACTTTCAAATAATTGTTTTCTCGCCCCGGCACAGTCTAGAAGTGGACTCAATACATTCACTAATAGGCATATTCAAATACATATTCAAATAAAAAGGGACCAAGCCGGTCCCTCTTAAAGTCTTATGTAGTACGTCAATTTTCGCAAAGCAAATTTTAATGGATTTAATGTAAAAAGCCGAATGAACTTACAATTGCAGCTTCCTTCGCCTTGCCTGAGCAGATCTGGAAGAAGCAGATGATCTTGACAACCAGAATAATGATTGCACACACGCCGCCTGCCATCGGAACGATCACGGTCCAGCACAGAAGCAGAGAAACGATTCCTACAAGAATAGCGCATACCGTAAGCTTTAACGCCTCACGCACATGGAACATAATGTATTTCGAATCTTTTGCTGCAAGTAAAGCGATAATGATTCCGATCGTGCCGAGCAGATATGGAAGCATTGCGAATACCTTATGCTCCGAGATATCCTGCGGCGTAAACTCTGCAGTATGATCCTTTGGGTCTACATACGGAGCACCGTAAGGCGGCATTCCGTTACCGGCATAATTCTGCTGATATCCCTGATTGTTAAACTGTGGATTTCCCTGCGCGTTAAACTGTTGGTTTCCCTGCGCATTGAACTGCGGATTAGGATTTCCCTGATTCTGATTGTCTCCCTGCGGAGCAGCTCCCTCCGGCTGAGAATAGTTCTGCTGATTATTTCCACCCAGCGCTGCACCACACTTTGTACAGAATGCGCTGCCGTCTGTTACTTCACTTTGGCATTTTGGACATATCATGTTTTCTTCCTCCTCAAATGGTGTAATTTGTTTACTCATTATTGTAATGATTCCACCTTTCCATGTCAATGAAGGAACCTTTTCGTTTCCTTAAGATTCTTTTAACTTGCTTTAAGGTTCATATTGTACACTAAGTTCATCAAAGGAGGTTTCACATGAGAGATCAAATGATTTTCAAACGATACGAAATCAAATATATGCTGCAAAGCACACATTAAGTAGTAAGGACAGCGTCCGCATTGCAGACGGCATACTCACGCTTGACGCCGGAACCGACGGTATCCACAGTGAGAATGCCGACAAAGATGGCAAAGGGTTCATTTATATCGCAGACGGCACCATTGTTGCAGTCGGAGCCAGCAGCCCGGATATCAAGGAAGATGCCACCTATACCTTAGCCACCGGAGATGTAACGAATACCGTGACTATGTCATCCCTGATCTACGGGGATGATCACATGGAACGATAAAACGCTTACTAATGTCATCAATTCGTTTAAGCGTTTTCTTGTCCTGTAATTGCCAATACAAATAGTCTTCCCATGCACGATCTTCCCAAAGTAGTCTCATTCATCCTCCTCTATCAACGGATGTTCTGAAAAATGCGCTTTTCCTGCTTTCACATCATTCAAAATTTCCTCGAGATATCGAATATTACTTTCGGAGTAAAAAGGATCGGCAGAAATTTCAAAAGGTATGCGTCTTTCCCGGCCTACTTTTTTTGCAAATATAAAGAAAAATAAAATAAGTTTTCATTATATTTTCTTACTGTCCGAGTGTGAGCATCGTGTTGATGCAGCGACCGGCTTCTTTCATAACCTTCTCATCCAACGCAATTTCTTCTCCGCCATCTCCGAGCAGACAGTGATATACATCACCCAGTGTGGTCAGTTTCATGTTGTGGCAGACACAATCCTTGGACAACGGATAGAATTTCTTATCCGGGCATTCATACTGTAGATGCTGAACGATGCTGTTCTCCGTTCCGATAATGAATTCCTTCGCATCGCTTTTCTTTGCATAATCCATGATACCGGTAGTTGATCCACGGAAATCCGCTTTTTCCGATACTTCCGGAAGACACTCCGGGTGTACAAGAAGAAGCGCATCCGGATGAGCTTTCCTTGCTTTCTCCACATCACGGACCGACATGCGCACATGGGTCGGGCAGCCTCCCTGAAGCAGCTTGATGTTCTTCTCCGGCACCTGGTCGGCAACCCATTTTCCAAGGTTGCAGTCCGGAATAAATAGGATGTTTTTGTTGTCAATATTGCGCACGATCTGCACTGCGGAAGAGGAAGTCACGCACACATCACAGATGGTTTTCAATTCAGATGTTGTGTTAATGTAAGCAACCACCGTGTAATCCGGATACATCTGCTTGACACCGGAGATCAGTTCCACGTCCATCTGTTCTGCCATCGGGCAGCCTGCCTGCGCATTGGACAGGATTACTTTCTTCTCCGGCGAAAGGATCTTACAGGTCTCCGCCATAAAACGCACGCCACACATAAGAACGGTCTTGTTCGTTGCCTGTGCCGCCTGTTTGCTGAGTCCATAGGAATCACCAACATAATCGGCAACCTCCCAGATATCATGACTCTGGTATGCATGTGCAAGAATGCACACATCCTTCTCCTTTTTTAACCGGATGATCTCATCCTGTAATTCTCTTGTTGTAAACATAATTTTGCTCCCATCATAAATGCCAGCCTCACAGTTGGCACAATCTCTCTTTCTATTGCTCTCCGAAAAAAGCGTTATCCCTAGTATACCCACTGTCTATTCTAGTGTCAAGACAGTAAACAAAATATAAAATAACTCTTATCGCACACAACAAAAAATCCGGCAGATCTCCTATTTTCAAAGGAGTCCACCGGACTTTATTCCTGTCTTATCTAATTTTGAAACCACGGAAACTTGTGGAATGGAATGATCACCTTAACCTCACACTTGATGTCATCATAGGAAATATAAGGATTCTCCCAATAGCGCGCATCGAGTGATACCTCACGATTATCACCAAGCAGGAACACACATCCCTCCGGCACCGTAAACGTCTCGTCACACTCCGTCAAAACATCATCCGCAAGATACGCAGATTCATCGAGCGGCTCACCATCAATATATACATGATCATTCACAAACGAAACGGTCTCACCCGGAAGTCCGATCACACGTTTCACCATGATCGTATCCTCTTCCGCCTGATAGAAATTAATAATATCGCCTCGTTGCGGCGCCTCACTTGTATATGCATTACGATCTCCGATCGTCCAATCATGCACCATGATGGTCGGCTCCATACTCTCCGACGGGATGCGTGCCATCATCAAAAAGAAGTGGAATGTAATATAGATTGCAACGAGGATTGCTCCGTAGATACCCCAGCCGAAAAGAGTTTTTCTGCGGCTTGGTGCTTTGTTTTCATCCTTCACCAGGCTCCCATCATTCTCCTTGGCATCTGAAGCTTCTGTGTTTGCCTCTGCTGCATTTCTATCCTCAACAGATGTATCCTCTGTCGTATTTGTTTCTTCATTCAGATCTTCTATATTGATATTCTGCTCTGCCATATCTGCACCTGTTCTTTCTCATGATTTTCTAATTATATCATTTCTCTTTGTGCATGACAATTTATAAAAATTATAAATTCTCTTCCAGCAGAAGCACATCCCACTTCTTTAATTTCATTCCTGTTTCTGTCATCTTACCGTTTATCATGTCCTTCTTGCCGGCAAGACTCTCCGGCAGTACCTGCTCCTCATCGGTAAAATTCATAACATAATAGAAGCGTGTGGTATCACTGACTCTTGTCACAACTTCAAGCCCGGTCTGCTCCGGAATCACCGGATGAACGCCTGCCTCACTGACCGCCTGATCCAGGATCTTAGCAAGACCGTCCTCCTCGAACATCGTTGCAATATAGTATGTCTTGCCTTTTCCATAGGAATTTCTGGAAACAGCCGGCATGCCTGCATAGAAATCGTCCTCATAAGATGCCAGAGCCTCAGCGCCCTCCAGATGCATCAGGTCGCACAACAGACCGCATTCTGCCTCACTTCCGTCCGCAAACTTGGCTTTGTTCTTCTGCTCCGGAGCGAGTGCATCAATTTCCTCGACCCACACGCCTGCCATCTCACGAAGCGGTCCCGGATATCCGCCAAGATAAACGTTGTCCGACTGTCCGACGATTCCGCTCATGTAAGTCGTGATAAGGACTCCGCCGTTCTTCACGAAGCTTTCTAATGCTTCCTTCATGCCTTCTTTTACCATGTAAAGCACCGGAGCCACAACAATCTTGTATTTGGAGAAATCCGCGTCCACCGGGATCATATCCACACCAATATTTCTCTTGTAGAAATATTCATAGTAATGGTGAATCTGCTCCACATATTTCAGATCCTCGGAAGGTCCGCTCGTGTACTCAAGCGCCCAATAATTATCCCAATCGAAGATAACGCCGACTTTTGATTCATTTCTGGATCCAAGTGTGCGGTCACCGAAGCTTTCCAGTTCTGCACCAAGCTGTGCCACCTCACGGAAAACGCGAGTGTTCTCATCGCCCACATGCGCAATGACAGCACCGTGGAATTTCTCGCATCCACCCACGCTTCTTCGCAGCTGGAAAAACTGGATTGTATCCGCTCCGTGTGCCAGTGTCTGGTAGCTCTGCGCACGCATCTGTCCCGGTCGCTTCAGCGAATTGTACTTCTGCCAGTTCTGCTGGCTCGGGGTCTGTTCCATCAGCATGAAAGGTTCATCCTTAAGGCCTCGCATCAGATCATGTGTCATTGCGATGCTGCTCCAAGGAGTATCATATGCCGGATAATTATCCCACGATACAACATCCATCTCTTTCGCCCATTTAAAGTAATCAAGCCCATTGAAAGTTCCCATCAGATTGGTTGTAATAAATGCATCCGGCTTCACACTACGGATCGCATCGCGCTCCATCTTGAAGCACTCCAACTGACTGTCCGAATAGAATCTACGATAATCAATGGATATTCCTGCAAAAGCCGTCTTCTCGGTTCCGATTCCGTCGCCTAACGCATTCGGTGCCACAACATCATCCCAGTCATATACGGTATGTCCCCAGAATTCCATATTCCATGCCTCATTTAAGGCATCGATCGTCTTATACTTATCCTTTAACCACACGCGGAATGCTTTCTGGCAGTTCTCGCAGAAACACTCTCCACCATACTCATTGCTGATATGCCAGCAGGTCACATGCGGATTATCTGCATAACGCTCCGCAAGCTTGTGTGCCAGTTCACGCGCATAATGCTTAAACACGAGTGAATTCGGGCAGGCATTATGGCGCATGCCGAATTTGTGACGTCGTCCCTCATAGTCCGCAAACATAACCTCCGGATATTTGCGTACCATCCATCCCGGCAGCGCTGCTGTCGAGGTTGCAAAAACGATATCATAATTTTCTTTGGAAAGCATATCGACGATCTCATCCAGCTCGTCAAAATAATACTCATGCTCCGATGGCTGAATCTTCGCCCATGAAAAGACGTTGATCGTTGCGGTATTGATATGGGCATCTTTAAAAATGCGCATATCCTCCTTCCATACCTCCTTCGGCCACTGATTTGGATTGTAATCTCCTCCGTAGAGGATTCTCTTAAAATTTGAACTCATGTTTTCCTCCTGTCTGCTTTATGATAATAATGGATTCTGAATATTCACTTATTATTACGGTTGCTTCTATTTGCTCCAATCATATACTATTTTTCATGCTTTTTATATAGCAGGATAAACCTGATAATATAACATTCCGAAACTATTTATTTTTCCTTTCTTCTATGCTAAGATACCTTGGTAAATATTGCGTCCCGCAATGACAAGGTCTGTTCGCGCACCGACTTGAAGGAGGTAGTCCTATGCCGATCTATTTCAGCAACACACTGAATCATAATCCGTTCCAGTTTGATTCCATCGGGAACAACTGGACACAGGAAGCTGTACGAAGAACCCAAGGTTATCCGCAGTATCATTATCTGCAGACCGAGGAGGGCTGCGGAATTCTTGTGCTCGACAACAAAGAATATCTACTGCCGGAAGGACACGGAGTCCTGATCACGCCCCATATTCCGCATGCTTACCATTCTGCAACGGAAAGCGACTGGATCACATGTTTCGCAACCTTCGGTGGTTCTTTGGAGCCACAGTTATCCCATATCTTCGGGACGGAACGCATTCTTTTCACCGAGAAAGAACAGGCTGCGGAAATCAAAGCTGCCATCGACCGGAGTGTGACGCATTTTGAAACAGAACCTAATAATCTGCATCAGTTATCCTGCGACTGTTATTCACTTCTTCTTCATTTTTCAGGGGGATTTGTGAATTCAAATACGAGTGATCTTCCGTGGGAAAAATATGTGCATCCGGTTCTAAAACTGATTGAGGAACATTATATGGATGATCTGACGACCGAGAAGTTATGCCGGGAAGTTTATGTGTCGCCGCAATATCTGTCGCGTCTGTTTGTACGCTACCTCGGCTGCTCCGTGTACGAATATCTGACCAGTTACCGGATCACACGCGCCAAGGAATTGCTGCTCACCCACCGGAATCGCAAGATTCAGGAGATTGGACTTGATGTAGGTTATCCCGATGCCAGTCACTTTATCGTGATGTTCCGCAAATTTACCGGAATGACACCGTCCCAATTCCGGAAACAATAAATTTTCTGTTTCATCCGATCAGTTCATCCACCGATACCTGCAATGCTTCCGCAAGCCGGACAAGTTCATGTACATCGGGCGCACGCCTTCCGGTTCTGTATCCGCTGATGGTTGTCGGTGCAACGGTCATCATGGTTGCAAGCTGCTGATTGGATATGTTCCTTGCAATCATGATCGTATTTAATTTGTAGCCGAACGGCTCATGTTTATATTGTGTGTGTGATTTCTTTTCCATAGATTGATTATAAATATAGTTGTCAAAAAAAGAAATCCATGTTTTTCAATTTGATAATCTCATTCTACATTCAATTCAAAATACAGATAATGAATCTACGTCCTGCTTATGATTCTGAATTGTTGCATCTATAAAAATCAAATCCATCCACCGTCCAGCGTGATGATCTGTCCGTTCAAATACGCATGACCGCTTGCAATCGAAAATGCAAGCTCTGCCACTTCTTCCGGCCGTCCCATCCGTTCCGTTGGAATCTCTGCGATCAGATCCGCCCGCTCTTCTTCCGAAAAGCAACGGTTCATATCCGTGTCAATCACACCACAGGCGATCGCATTCACCGTAATCTGACTCGGTGCCAGTTCCTTGCCCAAAGCCCGTGTGAAGGAATTGATTCCGCCCTTGCAGGCAGAATACGCAACCTCACAGGAAGCGCCCACATTTCCCCAAACCGACGAGATATTGATGATTCTGCCTCGCTTGTTATGCACCATCGACGGAACCACGCATCGGCAGGTAGAAAATACGGAGGTCAGATTCGTCGCAACGATCCGGTTCCAGTCCTCAATCGACATATCCGTAAGCAATCCAATGTATGAAATTCCAGCATTGTTGATCAGCACATCAATCGCACCAAACGCCTCAAGGGTCGCATCGACCATCGTCTTGACGAACGCATAGTCCCCGACATCCCCGATACGCACCAACACCGTCGTATGATATTGTTCCTGCAGTCTCTTAGAAAGTGTCATAAGTTTTTCTTCCGAATGCTGGCAGCATAATGTAAGCTGATATCCTGCACGCGCGAACGTTTCCGCAAGTGCGGCACCGATGCCGCGCGAGGCACCAGTGATAAGTGCAGTCTGTTTCATAATGATTCTCCTTCTATGAAGAACTAAAATATGGGTATAAAAAAGGATCTCAGAAACTTAATGAAAAGCCTCTGAGACCGCCCCTGCCAAGGATTCTCTCACCTATGTACCGGAATCCTTGAAATCGTCGGCGCGACAGGATTTGAACCTGCGACCTCTGCGTCCCGAACGCAGCGCTCTACCAAGCTGAGCCACGCGCCGAATTTCAACTGCCCAATTATATTATCACACACGGGAGAATTTGTCTAGATATATTTTTATTTTATAGCCAACACTCTAACAAAAAGGAATCTCCCACCGGAGATTCCTTTTTAAAGTATCTACGCTTCATCCTTCTCAGCGACCAGAATCACGGTCGAGCGGCTCGGCATCTGCACCTGATTCCAGCTATAATGCGTCTGTTCCTGCAGATCGAGATCATCCCGATACTCACAATTTGTATTGGCAACGATCTTCCAGTGTAATCCCTGCGGAAGTTCCGGAAGCTTCAGTGAAAGCGGCTCCCAATAAGAATTCATTGCGTAAAATACAATATCATCCTCGGTATCCTGTGCATTTCTGCCGGCATACATAATACCGATCAGGTGTGTATTGAAATCTGTGTGATTGCGATACGGCTCTCCGTTATGAATACTGATCATCGGAAGTCCGCACAACGCCGGCTTCGTATCCTTGCGAAGAACCGGGTGATCCTTACGGAAATGAATCATAAAACGTACAAAATCATGGATCTCCTTGTATTCATTCAGGCGGTTCCAATCCAGCCAGGAGATGATGTTATCCTGACAGTACGCATTGTTATTGCCAAACTGTGTATTACAAAACTCATCCCCGGCAAAGAACATCGCCGGTCCCCTGCTGCACAGAAGCGTTGCGAAAGCGTTCTTGACCAATCGCCTTCTTAAACCTTCCACCTCTGGATCCGCGGAAGCGCCTTCCACGCCACAGTTCCAGCTGTGTCCATTGTTATCTCCATCGGTGTTGTTCCATCCGTTTTTCTCATTGTGTTTCTGATTATAAGAATACAGATCATAAAGCGTGAATCCGTCATGACAGGTCAGGAAGTTGACGGAAGCACTGTATCCGCGGCTTACAGGATCATACATATCGGAAGAACCGGTGATTCTTGTGATTGCACGCTCCGCCATACCCGGATCGCCTTTTAAGAAGCAGCGCATGTCATCCCTGTAACGGCCGTTCCACTCAGCCCAACGGTTCCACGAAGGAAAGCTTCCAACCTGATACAGTCCGCCCGCATCCCATGCCTCGGCGATCAGCTTCATATTGCCAAGAACCGAATCGAAGGCCAATGCCTCAAGTATTGGCGGATTGTTCATCGGTGCACCGTTCTGGTCACGTCCGAGAATCGAAGCCAGATCAAAACGGAAACCATCCACACGATACTCAACCGCCCAATGGCGCAGACAGTCCACGATAAAGTTGCGCACAACCGGGTGGTTACAGTTCATAACATTACCACATCCACTGAAATTATAATAATGTGCATCCGGTGTCAGCATATAATAAATATTGTTGTCAATTCCCTTGAAACAGAAGCTCGGTCCCATCTCGTTTCCCTCCGCCGTATGGTTAAATACCACGTCAAGAATAACCTCAATTCCGTTCTCCTTCAGTTCGCGGATCAGATGTTTCAGCTCATCGCCCTCATGGTTATGCTCCTCACGAAAAGCATAACTGGTATTCGGTGAGAAGAAGGATACCGTATTGTAGCCCCAGTAATTATAAAGTTCCTCACCGTCCACGACCCGGTGGCCCTCCATCTCATCAAACTCGAAGATTGGCATCAGTTCCACCGCATTGATTCCGAGATCTTTCAAATACGGAATCTTCTGTCTGAGTCCCTCGAAGGTTCCGGCACCATCCACGTTCGATGACGCATCCTTCGTAAAGCCACGCACATGTGCCTCATAGATAACAAGATCCTCAAACGGATGATTGAGCTGACCATGACAGCCCCAGTCAAACGCGCTTCTTACGACACGCGCCTTGTACACGAAATCTTTGCCGCCCTCCGGCCGCTCTCCCCACTGACGTTGTCCTGTGACAGCCTTTGCGTACGGATCGAGAAGAATATTATTTTTGTCAAAAAGCTTGCCTTTTTCCGGTTCATACGATCCGTCGATCTCATAGGCATACTCAAATTCTTCAATTTTCAGTCCATATACCAGAATCGAATACGTATTGCCGATGCGGTAATTCTCCGGAATCGGAATTCTTGCATACGGTTCGTTCGCCTTCGGATGGAACAAAAGCAACGTACAGCTGGTCGCTCCGTGGGAGCTGATCGTAAAACTGACACCTCCCGGAACCACATACGCTCCGTTCATTCGAAAAAAGCCAGGCCGCACATCAAAGCCACCAATATTCTCCAGCGGCTTTAACGAATCCTCGCCCTTCACATTCTGTGCCGGTGCATTATTCGACCATTGATTTATGAAATTCATACTCATTTCCTTATTCCTCTTATTCCGTTTTATTTTTCGCCGATGCAGCATTTAGTTCTTATCTCCCAGATAAAGCATCCCCTCCGCGTCCAGCTGGAGTTCACTATAAGGTTTGCTGTACTCGTTCAGTTCCTCGATAATGGTTGCCTTGCGCTCTCCGCTTGCAACCGTCGGCTGAAAATCATTGACCGAATTGGTAGAACTGATCGTGCATGGTATCATCTTCGCCGAGATATTGTTCTGTAACTCCCCATCCACAAACGTGAAGGTCTGCTGGAAGATTGCCGTATCCTTTACCTGCGGATTCCGGTTGCCGCCGAAGCAGAAGTTTCCAAGACTGTAACAGATCATCTTGCCTTCATACAATTCCACACCCTGCAGCACATGCGGGTGGTTGCCGATGACGGCATCCGCACCCCAGTCAATGATCTGATGTGCGGTCGTCTTCTGGTAATCATTCGGGTAATGATCCCCCTCGATTCCCCAGTGGCAGCATGCGATCACAAGATCCGCGCCCTCTTCACGCAGCTTCGTGATGCCATCCCGGATATAATTCGCGCGTTCCTGCGTCTGCGCCAGAAGATTCGCAGAGACAATGCCGATCACAATTCCGGATTCTGTCGTATAAGTTGCCACATGTTCATTATATCCATACACAATGCCGGCCTGATCCAGCACATTCTCCGTATCGGTCAGACTCTGCGGACCATAATCTAAAGTATGATTATTACCGAGACTGCAACCCTCCACCGAGCTTCCTGTCATGATGCCGACATACTCCGGCTTCCCCTTGAGATTCCATGTCTTCTCAACACGGTCCGTCGATTCCGTCAGAACACACTCCAGATTCACCAGTGTAAAATCATCCTTTTCAAAAATATCACGGACATCATCAAAGAAATAATCCTGTCCGTATTTGTCATAGTACTCGTGAAACGAGCCCGCATATCCATGTGTCTGTGTCGCACCGAGCGTACAATCCCCCGTTGCGGTCAGCGTCACGGTCTGAATGAGTGGCTCGGCTTCCTGCGTCTCGGTCGGCTGGATTTCCTCCTGCGCGGTTGTCTCCGGCTGCACTGTCTGTGTGTTCTCCACGACAGCCTCTTTTTCAGTCTCCTGCTCGGGCACATTCACGGTCGTTGTACAGCCACCAAGCAGTAATGCTGCCGCCAGCGTCCATACAAGTTGTCTTCTTTTGTTCATATACTCTCCTTATTCGAAGCATCTGCTTCGATACGTAGCAATGGATCTGTATCAGGCCACTACGCCTGGCTTTCGGATTTCTTAAGGATATCCACCGTATGACTGCTCGCTCCCATAAGATCCATTCTCTCACAGGTTGCCATATGATAGTGGATAAATGCCTCGTATTCTTCCTCTGTCAAAACGTTTAAGTACGGTCTGATATAGTTTGCCGCGCCGTCCGCCGCGATAATTTTAACGCGCGTCAATCCCGCCCTCTCATCCAGTCTTGTAATATCCTCTAATCTTACCATCGAATACAGCGGATTTGCTGCATCCGTGCAGTGGTATGTCTCATCGAGCATTCCTGTCTGCAATCCTTCCAATATGTGTCGTTCTTTGAATGCGTATGTGATCACACTGAACTCATTCATAATATATGCAACAAAAATGGTTCCGCCTTTTTTCGTAACACGCTTTGCCTCGCTTAACGCCTGCAGCTTGTCCTCTTCACTGTGCAGGTGATACATCGGGCCAAAAAGCAGCGTCGCGTCAAAACTCTCATCCTCAAACCGCTTCAGTTTGAGTGCATTCCCCTGATATGCTTTCACACTGCTGCCCTTTTGTTTCAAACGTCCGAGGTTGTGCTTGACCAGTTCTACCGCCGACACATCATATCCTTCATTCGCAAGCGGTACCGAATATCTTCCGGTTCCAGCACCGATGTCAAGGATCTTAATGTCTGCACGCTCCCTTGTTTTCTCCAGTTCCCCGAGCGCTTCATGAATATAATGCATGCTGGTCACAAACTCGACATTTCCATGCCTGCTGTTCAGCCTTTTTTCCTCGTTAAATTTATTATAATACTCTTCTAATTCTGTCACTTTTTCCTTTTAATTCCTTCTTATTCTCGTACATTCTGGCATCCGCACGAAGTCTGATATCTTCGATCGTCTTATCGTAGTTCTCATCATAACTTGCATATCCGCATGCGATCTCGATTGCTACATCCGGCTTCTGCTGGTTATATTCGCGTTCCGCCTGCATAAGCTTTATCTTCAACTCCTGCAGTCTCTTTTGGGACAATCCCTGCGTAACCACACAGAATTCGTCTCCGCCGATTCGGTATACCTTTCCATATCGTCCGTACACGCTGCGGATAATGGTTGCCGAATCACACAAATATTTATCTCCACACTGATGTCCATAAGTATCATTACAATATTTGAGATCATTCAGATCGAAGGTCACAACCTGCGACTTTCCGGTCTCTGTATCATGCCCAAGATTCTCATCATACGCATTACGGTTATAGCATCCTGTCAAGATATCCTTCATTGCCATCTCCCGATACATCTCAAGCTGCTTTTCCTCATCAATATGCTGTCTGGTCTCCCGCAACGTCTCGATTCCAACCAGCAGGATGTAGATCAGAATACCGAATTTTCCAGTCTGGTTCGCATTGGCCCTGTTGTCATAATAGGAATACATATCGATAGACATCGTGATAAGAATGCCTGCAAATCCAATCAGATTGACAATACTTCTTCTCACGTAACAATGCTGATATAAATTGATGCAGATACCGTAAAACATATAGATTACGCTCGCCACGATCATAATGTGTGTCAGGATAACCGTCTGCTTCATATCGCGGATATGCAAAAACTGCAGCAATTCACAGATTACAATTTCCACAAATCCGTATACTAGAAGCCCCCGGTACCAGAACTGATCCTGCAGATGCATAAACCGATGTACAAACATGACAAACATACTTCCAATCGCCATCAGGCAGGTGTGCGCCATATAGGAAGCTGCCACACGATTCTGCACCGCATAGATGAATCCCTGCGTCTCCCCGAGCGACCATACGCCCATAAAGCAGACAAGAATGCCTAAATACAGCACATCTGTCATCCACCGTCTGCGCATTCCAAAGAATCCCCAGAAACATAGCATACAGACACCAATGATGATAATGCCAATACACATAAGCATCGAAGGGAAAGAATCCTTCAGAATCGCATATCCCATCGCCACACCATTGCCCTGATAGAACTCACATGTCTTCTGTATCACGGACGGATACACCGGTGTTATGACAACCTTAACCGTTCCGCTTCGCTCCGGCATCGCAATCTGATTCCATACTGCACCCGTCGTATGACCAAAGATGGAATCCGCCTTCGTATTCGCATAGATCATGATATCATCCATATACACATGAACTTCCTGATGATTCGTGTAAAAAAGCAGATTGCGAGTTTTCGGCGTCAGCTTACTGAATTCAAACGTGTACAGCGTGCCACCATCTGCCCCCGTCTCTACCGACGCTGGGTCAATCCTGTGCAATCCCTTTTCATTTCCCGGATTATATACCGTCGCATTAGCCAGAAAAAAGGAGCTGATTGCAAGTGTTATTATAACGATCAATAAAACAATATATACTTTTCTTCCATTTAAATTCTTTGCGATCTTCATATTAAAATTTATTGTACCATAAAAATCGACAAATACCAACTGACAATCTGTTCAAAACCGCATACAATCCACGTTTTTTGCATTTTCTATTACAAAATGCCCACTCCCTCAACTTACGTTCCCGCAATAACGCAACACATAAATTATGATAAAAAACCGGACGATATTGTCAATGTCATCCCATTTACGAATGAACATCGCCATACCATCCGGTTTTTCTTCCATTTGTCCTTATTCTTAAATATCGTTACTGCCCGATTGCTTTCTCGAAAGCCGCCTTGACAGCGCTTGCATCATCACAGATGATCAGTACCGCATACTGATCCTTCGCAAAGACAAGTCCGTCGTCAATACGCTTCACTTCCTCCGGCTCATACTGATCCAAAAGTTTCCGGCGGTTCTGTCTGTGTGTCTCAAGGCTCTGCTTCGCCTCATCGATATCATTCACATCTTTGACCGCTACCACAGCAATCTCATCTGCCGTTCCTTCCTTCGCATAGCTTAAGAAGAAACTGTCCACCTTGCCATAATCCAGATCCGAGATATAGGCAAACTGATCCGCCGCATTCTCATCCGCACTGCTCGCATTGAGCATCTCCGGAAGACTCTTATCTGCTGCCTCCATCGTCTGACGCAGATCATACATGCTGACGGTATCGCTTGTTTTTGTGCCGCCGCAGCCGCACTGCAAGAGTACGACCAAGGCAAGCATTACGCTGATTATTTTCTTCATGCATTATTCTCCTGTTGTAAAGGTCGCGGTAGCTCCATCATCAGACATTGTCATCGTAGTTTCAGTATCAGATTCTCCGATCACATCCTCTGCTCCCATCGCATTCTTTCCTTCACTGCCATCATTCATCGTATTGTCCATACCATTGTCATAGGTCACATTTCCCTGCGAATCATAAGTTCCGGTTTTCAGGCCTTCCAGAGCCTTCGTTACTGCATCATTGATCTTCTGCAGCTGCTCATCGGTCAGATTCTGTGTATTTTCTGGCACATTGTAACTGCTGAAGGTAACACTGAACAGATACTCATTTGTCGTTGGATCGGTTACCCACGAATAATTGTTGATTGCATAAGGTGCATCCTTATAATTATTGTTCATCAGCATGTCGCTTACTGTACTTGCTGCCGCATTGGCGATCTGTGCCTTCTCATCGTCAATCTTCTCCTTGAAACCGATCATAACCGAACCAAGCTTCTTGTCCATTGCCTTACGCAAAGCCGCCGGAATATCATATACGGTATCAACCGACTGCTTATTCTGGTAAGCCATGTTATACTTTAAAGAATTTGCAACCGGGAAGAATTCCTGATCCCAGTTTTGTTCCTGACTCCACATATTGTTCGTCATATTAAAGTGCGCATAATTTCCGTTACCCGCATCGGAGTATATATCGGTTATGTACCAGTCACCATCAATCTTGACAACATCCCATGAATGGTATTTCTCATTGTTATGCTCGACCATACACTCGATATCCAGCATCTGCATGAACATACGGAAGGTTGTCGCATATCCGACACATACCGCATTGTGATATTTGAGAACACCGTAAGGATTATCGCAATCTTCCTGTGTGGTAGGGATAACGGTCAATGCTCCCTGATCATGCTGCAGTGAAGATGTCATCCAGTCATAAACCGCTTTCTCCTTCTCAAAGTCGGACATGTCATCTTTTATCTTCATCTCTTTTAAGGCATCCTTTGCCATATCAAGTGTTTCTTTTTCTTTATCCGTCAGCTTCGATGTATCGCCGGACTTATACGCATCCGAGATATTAGTTGTCGGCTTGATCTCATACTGCTCCGCAATCTTCACATAATCTTCGGTTGTCTCCTCGTTCTGGTCTTCCTGCTGGGAGGCAACATAAGATTTCAATGTTGCAAGGTTAAAAGCGGAAAGCGTTGTACTTCCTACCACACCTGCAGTCAACACGACCGCAAGAACTGCCTTCCAGGCGCCTCCATGATTCTTCTTCGGAGCCGGTGCATTCGCTACCGTTTCATCTACTGCATTCATTGCAGCATTCGTTACATTCTCATTCGTCTCGTTCGTTCCCATAATCTTCTTCCTTTCTTCTCACCTTACTGGATTGTATGAATCAAATACATCTTCCATGTATTCCAGTTTTCGTTTGCTGTAAGTTGATTATAGCTGATAAATTTGGAAAATGGGGGAATTTTAAAGAAACTTAAAAAAAGCTTAAGAATGCGTCAGTTTCTTAAGCTTTCTTTCAAAATTTAGTGATCTTCCTCGATATGCTCGCGTCCCTGTGCGATAATTGTACGCACATGTCCGTCTGCCAGTGAATAGAAGATAGACTTTCCTTCTCTGCGGCTTTTGACCAACTTGTTCTGTTTTAAGATACGCAGCTGGTGTGAGATTGCAGACTGTGTCATATTCAGCGCCTGTGCAAGATCACACACACATACTTCCGCCTCGAATAAGACAAAAAGGATACGGATTCTCGTAGAATCCCCAAACACCTTAAACAATTCCGCCAGATCGTAAAGTTCTGTCTCCTCCGGCATCGTCTCATTTACAATTTTTAACAGATCTTCATGCACACATTCTTCCATGCAGCATTCTGCATTTTCGTTTTCTCTTGCCATATTTTCCTCCTGGGGCCTATCTGACTCTTTTTATGCTTATACGCCCCGCTTGTTTTTTCAAACGGGGCTTTTTCATCTCTTTTTATGTCTTTTCGCCCCGCCTGCTTCTCACAACGGGGTTTTTTCATCTCTTTTTATGTCTTTTCGCCCCGCCTGCTTCTCACAGCGGGGCTTTTTCATCTCTTTCTATGTCTTTTCGCCCCGCCCGACTATAATTTCTTCGTAAAAAGTACGCGGATTGCATTCAATACTGCAAGCACCATAACTCCGACATCAGCGAAGATGGCTACCCACATATTTGCAATACCGATTGCGCCAAGGATCAGGCAGATCACCTTGATGCCGATCGCAAAATAGATATTCTCATAAACGATGCGCATACATTTCTTTGCAATACGGATTGCCTTGGAAATCTTAAGTGGATCGTCGTCCATCAATACGATATCTGCGGCTTCGATCGCAGCATCCGATCCGAGCGCACCCATCGCGATACCGATATCTGCGCGGGAAAGTACCGGAGCATCGTTGATTCCGTCTCCGACGAAAGCGAGCGCTTCCTTCTCCCCTTTCTGTGCAAGAAGACGTTCCACCTGTGCCACCTTGTCGGCAGGAAGAAGCTTACTGTGGACTTCCGTGATTCCGACCTGAGAAGCAACCTGCTTCGCAACTTTATCATCATCTCCGGTCAGCATAACAAGATTGCGCACACCGGACGCTTTCAGTTTCTTCATTGCTTCCGCAGCATGTGGCTTGATCACATCCGCGATCAGGATATGTCCGGCATATGTGCCGTCGATTGCAAGATGCACGATCGTTCCGACGCAGTTGCAGTCACGGTATTCGATGGAAAGCTGCTTCATCAGCTTATCATTTCCAGCTGCAACCTGATGTCCGTCAACCATTGCGATCACCCCGTGTCCGCTAATCTCCTGTACATCCGTCACACGTGTCTGATCCAATTTCTTACCATATGCTTTCTGCAGACTGACACTGATCGGATGTGTGCTATGGCACTCTGCCAAAGCCGCATACTCAAGGATATGTTCTTCCTCCGGTGTGTACTCCGGCTTGCATCCTCCGTGCTCGCGATTCTCCTCGGTACAATTATGCTGATGGATACCACAGACCTCAAATACGCCCTGTGTGATGGTTCCTGTCTTATCAAATACAACCGTCTTCGTCTGCGCAAGTGTCTCCATATAATTGGACCCCTTGATCAAAACGCCCTGTGAGCTTGCACCTCCGATTCCGGCAAAAAAGCTGAGCGGAATACTGATTACGAGTGCACACGGACAGCTGATTACAAGGAATGTCAGCGCACGGTAGATCCATGTGCCCCACATAGCCGGATTGCCAATCAGAAGACTGATGATCGGCGGAAGAATTGCTAATGCCAGGGCGCTGTAACAGACTGCCGGTGTATAATAATGTGCAAATTTTGAAATAAAGTTCTCGGATCTTGATTTCTTGGAGCTTGCATTCTCCACAAGATCAAGAATCTTCGATACGGTAGACTCTCCAAATTCCTTCGTCGTCTGAATCTTAATGAGTCCCGAGAGATTGATGCATCCACTGATGACTTCCTCTCCGGTTGTCGCAGAACGCGGCACACTCTCTCCAGTTAAGGCGCTCGTGTTGAGTGTCGTCTTTCCCTCTACAATGATACCGTCGATCGGCACCTTTTCTCCCGGCTGTACAACGATAATGCTTCCAATCTCCACTTCATCCGGATCGACTTTCTCCAGCTGTCCGTCACGCTCAATGTTCGCATAATCCGGACGGATATCCATCAGGTCACTGATGTTTCTGCGGCTTTTGCCGACAGCATAACTCTGGAACAATTCACCGATCTGGTAGAAAAGCATTACGGCTACACCTTCCTTATAGTCGCCAAGCGCTACCGCACCAACGGTCGCTACCGCCATCAGGAAATTTTCGTCAAACACCTGATGGTTCATAATGCCTTTGACCGCTTTCTTTAAGATGTCATATCCGATTACAAGATACGGAATCATGTATAACACAAGCTCGATCCAGCGATTCAGTTCCACCAGTCTCGTAAGAATGGTCAAAGCGATCAGAAGGACGATGGATACAATGATCCGCACCAATACTTTCTTCTGCTTCTTATTCATAAGAATCTCCTTTTCCCAAAATTAACACAAAAGGCACCTGCCCTATGCAGATGCCTCACATTTTATAAGTAGATTTCGCAGTCGTCTTCGACCTTCTTGCAATTCTTTAAGACGTCCTGCATAACCGCTTTGGCATCTGCACCTTCTTCAAATTCCACATTCATCTTCAAAGCCATAAAGTTAACGGTTGCATCCTTAACTCCGGCTGTATTCTTCGCAGCTTCCTCCATCTTATTTGCACAGTTTGCGCAATCAACCTCGATCTTGTATGATTTCTTCATAACTGATTCCTTTCTATGGGGATACCCATTCATGTATTCTCGTTTCATATGAACAATTATTCATATGTTTGTTTTTATTATAGCGCGAATCTATGATTTGTCAATCACAATCATACTATTTTCTATTAAATTTTTCTCATTTATCAACAACACATTTCGTTCAATCGCCTTACTGTTCCTTCGCCCAGCGCCGTCTCAACACCAGCATGAATCCCACGCAGAGGATCAATTGCAGCACAGAGGACATCGGCGTTGCAAGTCCAATGTGAAAAAAGGAAACTATGTAAGATGCACCATCGCATTCGAGTATGACTTGTGTAAAATGCAAATCAATAACCTTATGCCCCAATTGTAATCAAATTACGCTGATTATGACCAACTGCATAGGATATGATATGATTCAATTCATTATAAAATATTCAATCAACAGGACATGGGGACGATTTCTTTGACTAAATTCTTTCAATCTGCAGATATCAGAACCATACTCATTTTTGAAGAACAAATTTGCAACTGCATCGGGATTCCATTATGTTCGCTAATAGCGTGATTGTAGAAAAGCGTAGCTGTCTATCTGAAATAGCGCCCGATGTTATTTTGCAAATTTTTCTGAACAAAATGATCGTATGGTCCGATATCGTAGAATCTAAGAAATCTCTTAGTCAAAGAAATCGTCCCCTGTCCGTTGCTTCAAAATCTTAATGGGTAATGTGCATTAAGCCATCCCGTTGACGGTCTTATATTTGTAGAGCATCTCCGCATGATTCTGCTCCTCCACCTGAATATCGGCAAGCAATTTACGCAGATTGGAATCCTCAAAAACAAACACATTCGAATTGTACTCGCCGGATACCATCTTCTCGGTACCAATACAATCTGTCGCAAGGAAGCAGTCATTCTTCTTATCCTCAGAGTTTGTCATGGTGTCATACGTTGCCTTTGGCTGATACGAAGCACCGTCACTGTCGTTGACATTGCACTGTGGAACCTGGCCTTTTAATACCTGACCAAGCGAATCGTAGTGATGCTGCTCCTCTTTCTCAAGTCGGTCAAAGAGATCCTTGAGCACCGGGTCCTTTGCCTGCTGTCCGTATCTGTGATACTTCTCAACGCAGCTCTGCTCCTGTGTACGGAGATCTTCAATCGTTGTCTGTTCTTTTTCTTTTAAAACCATAAAAGCACCTCTTTCTTTCAAATTTTTCATCTGTAGTATGCGTAAATAACCATCGTTTATTCTCTGATTCAATCCGCAAATGTGTGATTTCTTACTATACTGAAAAAGACCACCAAATATTTGACATTCCTTCAAACATTTGATGGTCCATATAAGTCATGATTCTTTATTTTCTATGTGTCTGCTTACTCTTTTATAGAAAGTAAAAATCCAAAATGCCTACACCAGAATCTCCTTCAGTCTTGCATCTTCGCGCAGTACCTGCTTAGCCTTATCCCGGTACTGCTGCTCATGCAGATAAGTGTAGCGGAACGGCTTGATCGACGGTGCGATATCGATCGCATTCTCAAAATCTTCACGCTTCATCTCCAACGTCTTCACATAATCCCAGAATCCGGTCTGCGTAAAAATCGTGTCTACACGACGATATCTGTGATCCTGCACGACGCTCATCAGATAGGTTGCCACGCCGACCTGAATTCCGTGAAGCTGCGGCTGCTCCAGCATCTTGTCCAAAGCATGCGAGATCAGATGCTCGCTGCCGCTTGTCGGTGCACTGCTGCCTGCAATCTCGTTTGCGATACCGCTCATCGCAAGGGAATCCAGCAGTTCCTTCAAAAACAGATCTTCCTCGATACTCTCAAACGGTGTGCGCACGAAGCTGTTGACCGCCTTTTTCGCGATCATGACTGCAAAATCATTGACTTTGCCATATCCGTGCTGCTCCTCGAAAATCCAGTCATAGAGTGCCGTAATCTTCGACACCATATCACCGATACCGGAATATAAGAATTTCTTCGGTGCACTCTTGATGATCTTCGTGTCGACCACGATACCATACGCCAGCCGCGCCGGAACGGACTTTCTGTGTCCCTCCACCAGAAGCGATGCACTCGCACTGGAAAATCCATCGCTCGATGCAGACGTCGGAATACTGATGAAAGCAAGATTGCGCAGAAAGCCGCAATACTTTGCCGCATCAATGACTTTGCCGCCGCCGATGCCGATGATTGCCTGTGTCTTTGCAGGCATCGAAAACGCAAGACTCGTCAGATCCTCCAGGCGTACCGTATCCAGTTCCTGATACTCAAGCACTTCCACCCCGGATTCTTTCAACGACTCCATGACATCCTTGCCGAACATATCGATCAATCCGTTGCCAAAAAGTATGACAACCTTCTGCAACTGTGCATCCATCAGATATGATCCCAGATTATCAAGTACCCCCGGTCCGATCTTCAGGATGACTGGTATTGCAATGTGTTTGCTGTCCATAATTCTTCTCCAATCCATATAATAACGCTTTTGCGAACATTATACCATAGTATGTAATCTTTCTTCAATTATTCCCCCTAATCATCCTTATTTCCTTACTTTTTCAAAAAACATTGAAAAAGAAAAGAAAAGCGAATATAATAATTCCGCCTGAAATGAGAAACAGGGATTCTATGCATGCAAACAAAGGATAATAGATAAAAAGATGAAAGATTTAACGAAGGGAAAGCCATCTACACTGATACTGGCATTCGCATTGCCGATTTTCCTGGCAAATTTATTACAACTTACCTACAGCCTTGTGGACACAAGAATTGTCGGTTCTTTTCTCGGAGAAGATACACTGGCAGCAGTGGGCGCTACAACGACATTGAGCAATCTGATGATTGGTTTCCTGATGGGACTGTCGAATGGATTTGCCATCATTACCGCACAGAAATTCGGAGCAAAAGACGAACAGGGCGTGAAGAAATCCTTTGCGATGTCTTTAAAATTAGGATGTGTGATTGCTCTGGCGATCACAGTATTATGCCTTTTATTTCTACAACCGATCCTGCGCTTTTTAAATGTGTCAGGGGCTTTACGTCCGATCGCAACGTCCTACATATTTATTATAATTGCCGGACTGCTTGCCACGTTTTTGTATGACGCATGTGCGGCAGCGCTTCGAGCCCTTGGCGATACCATTACACCACTGATCATTCTGCTTATTTCGGTATGTCTGAATATTGTGGGCGATTTATTCTTTGTGGTTGGCATAAAGGTTGGGGTAAGAGGTGCAGCAATTGCCACTGTACTAGCACAGATACTGGCTTTTGTTATTTGCTGGATCTACATGGTGAAACGCTTTGAATTGTTACGTCTAAGCAGAACCGATTTCACAAATGATAATTCCCATATGTTGAAAAATATGTTAAGCGCAGGTCTGTCCATGGGATTTATGAGTTCTCTCGTCAATATCGGTTCGTTGACATTACAGACTGCAATCAACAAACTGGGAAAGGATATCATCGTTGCGCATACTGCGGCTCGTAAAATTTCAGAGATTTTTATGATCATGTTTACCGTATTTGGTCAGACGATGGCTACTTATTGCGGACAGAATATTGGTGCCGGAAAAGCCGATCGAGTAAAGAAAGGCATCCTGCTTTCGATTTTTTATACCAGTATCTGGTGCACACTTGCAATTGTCGCAAGCTATACCATTGGACCGTGGCTTGTGTATATGGTAACCGGAAGCCGCAATGAAGTGGTAATTACGAATGCTACCAATTATCTGAAATTTGACACATTGTTTTATTATGTGACAGCCGTGATCTGTGTGGTAAGAAATGCTATGCAGGGACTCGGCGAACAGATCACACCGCTTGTATCCAGTTCGCTTGAAATGCTCGGAAAAATCGTGATCGCATTCACTTTAGTTCCGATGCTCGGTTATACGGGAGTGATCGTGGCAGAACCATTGGTATGGTTTATTATGGTGATTCCATTGGTTGTTAAAATCTTTCGGATGCCGATACTCCATAAAGCAAAAGAAATGCCTTAAAAATGTATATGATGACATGATATAATGAAGCCAGCTGATGCTGGCGTAGGTCATCATATGCGGTACATCTATGATGTATCGCCATAGCTTACGCATGGTGACATAGAATGAAAGAACAGGTGAACATATGAAGAAAAAAGACTTAGCGCTCGAAGTCATTGAGCGTTTGAAAAAAGAATATCCCGACTCCGGCTGCAGCCTCGAATACAACGAGGCGTGGAAGCTGCTTGTCAGTGTCAGACTCGCCGCCCAGTGTACCGATGCCAGAGTCAATGTTGTTGTTCAGGAATTATATAAGAAATTTCCGGATGTAAATGCGCTCGCCGATGCACCGGTCGATGAAATTGAAGCGATCGTTCGTCCCTGCGGACTCGGCAAAAGCAAGGCCAAAGATATCAGTGGCTGCATGCGTATGCTGCGCGATGTATACGATTCAAAAGTTCCGGATGATTTTGATGCGCTTCTCGCACTTCCGGGTGTCGGTCGCAAAAGCGCCAATCTGATCATGGGCGATGTCTTCGGCAAACCGGCAATCGTCACGGATACCCATTGTATACGCCTCTGCAACCGCATCGGGCTGGTAAATGAGAAGGATCCAAAGAAAGTAGAGATGGCTTTATGGAAGATCATTCCGCCGGAGGAAGGCAACGACTTCTGCCACCGGCTTGTTGATCACGGACGTGCTGTATGCACCGCACGAACCAAGCCATATTGTGACAAATGCTGCCTGAATGATATTTGCGGGAAGCATATGTAAAATGAAATATTCATCCCCCTTCATTCGCAAAACCGCCCGATAAATCGGGCTTTCCCGTAGCTTCGCTACTAAATTCGTTCATGGTCACATTAAGTTCAACATATCGATAGGCATCGGAACGCAAAATTCCATATGCTCACCGGTCATCGGATGAGGAAACGAAATCTTATGCGCATGAAGTGCCTGGCGGTGGATTGGATAATCTGCCGCCCTTTCTTTTTGAAGAGTTTCTGTCACATCATCAGACAAACGATCTATCTGATTCCCTATATAGTTCGGATTATAGAGAAAATCCCCCACAAGCGGATACCCAAGATAACCCATATGCACACGGATCTGATGCGTGCGTCCCGTCTCCAGCTGCAATGCCACAAGACTATATTGGTCATTTGTCTGTAAGACCTGATAATGCGTGATGGCACGTTCTCCATTTTCAAAATCTACAATACGTTCCAGACAGGAACTTTCTTTCCTTGCAATCGGAGCCTCAATCACTCCTTTCTCCGGCGACACATGCCCCTCCACGATTGCAAGATACTCTCTGTGAATTCCCTCTGCTTCCAATCCTTCCTTCGACTTTGCCGCAACCATATGACTTAAGATTGCGCCGCTTACCATGTGCTTCGCCACAATGGTAAGCCCCGACGTATCCCGGTCAAGCCGGTTAATACAGCGAAAAACAAATGGCTTCCCCTGCTTTTTAAAATACCACGCAAGTGCATTGCCAAGGGAATTGTCATAATTATGAAGCGACGGATGAATCGGCATTCCGGCAGGCTTATTGATTACAAGCAGATCCTCATCCTCATACACAATATCAAGTGGAAGCTCCACCGAAACGATTCCATCTGAATTCTCCTGCTCGCGGATCTGCACCTTAAGTTCATCCCCGGCCTGCAGAATGGTATTTTGAAATACGCACACGCCGTTCACCCAGATACTACGCGGATCCTTTTTTAAATTTATGCGATTCTGCGTGGAATATCCCTTCGCTTTCAGAAAGCTGCTCACTTTCTGCGAGGCACTCTCCGGTCCGATTTTATATGTAATTGATCTGCATAAGCGTTCGTCTTTCATCGTCTCTCCCACAACTTAAAGCTTCTTTCTTACATCTTACCATATTTCGTATTGACATTCCTACATAAATACATTATAGTTTTACTACGTCAGACATACTACGACAGGCGTAGGATTGTCAGTCGTAGTATGTCAGATGAAGTATTTGATGTACTCCTAGAAGTTACCAATGAACTTCCGGGAAAATAAATAAACATACCAAAAGAAGGGAGCAGCTATGCAAAACATCAGCAGTGATGTCATTCGCGGCTACAATGACACCATGATTCTCTACCTTCTCTGGGAGAAACCATCCTACGGTTACGAAATTTCCAAACAGATCAAGACTCTGTCCGACGAGAAATACGTGATCAAAGAGACAACGCTCTACTCCGCATTTACACGCATGGAGCGAAACGGATACATTGAGTCGTTCTCCAACGCAGACAATGCAGCCGGCAAGCGGCGTACCTATTACCGCATTACGGATGCCGGTCGCGCATATTATAGGGAAAAATGCGCAGAGTGGCGGCTCACCCAGGAAGTCGTAGAAAAGTTTATTAAAAATGAGGAGGCATTTTATGGAAACGATTAGAAACTATCTGGAGAATATGTTCTTAAATCTCCCCAACACTCCGGAAGTCTACAAAGCCAAGAATGAGCTTTGGCAGATGATGGAAGATAAATACACAGAACTGAAAGCGGAAGGCAAATCGGAAAATGAAGCCGTTGGCATCGTAATCTCAGAGTTTGGTAATCTCGATGAACTTGCGGCAGATCTTGGTATTGCATCCTTTATGCACAGTCCACAGATGCAGCCAACCGGAAGACCTTTAAGCTTAGAAGATGCAAAAGCTTACTTAAAGGATTCCGCCAGACATGCATACCGCATTGGACTCGGTGTCATGCTTTGTATCATATCCTGCTGCGGACCGATCTTCTTCGATGCAATTGGTGGCACCTATTTTCATCAGACAGATCTCCTCGATGCGATCGGTGTAACCGTCATGTTCCTTCTGATTGCGATCGCCGTCGGACTGTTCATTTACTCTGGTGTACAGATCAACCGTTGGGAATATCTGAAAAAAGAACCTATCGTAACGGATTTTGCAACAACCGATTATATCCATCACGAGATGGAGCACTATAAGCCAGGTTATGCGTTACTTCTCACAATTGTTATCGCGCTCTGTATTATCTGTGCAGTTCCGGCAATCGTTTTGGATGCGCTTTTTGCATCAGATCCGTTCTGGTCAAGTATGTCCGGTGCATTTGTATTAGTCCTTATTGCCTTCGGTGTCTTCTTTATCGTGATGGCATCGATCCGATTCGGCAGCTACAAGACACTCCTCGGGCTCAACAACGGGGCGACCGTCGGCGGCAATTATGTTCCGAGTCAGAAAAAAGAATATAAGAACCCGACCGTGCGGGCGATCATGTCCGTTTACTGGCCGACCGTCACATGCATCTACCTGTGCTGGAGTTTTCTGACATTTGACTGGGAACTTACCTGGATCATCTGGCCAATTGCAGCGATCATCCACTCACTGATCCATAATCTTTTGACGGAGTAAAGGAGGCTCTCATGAAAAAAGGCATATATCTTACGATTATTACAATTATCACCGTAATCTGCATCATTGGTGGTAGTCTCTACCACCTGGTTAATTTCTTCTCGTACTTTCCGTTCCATTCTACAGGCACGAGCACGAACGGAACAGAGGAAAGCATTGATTCTGCATCCATCAAGCAGCTGGAAGGTTTTGACAACATCTGGGCAGATGTAGACGTATCGGATATCCTGATTACACGCGGAGAGGATTACGCGATCGATTATCAGGCGACCAAAAATATCGCACCGAAATATGAAGTGAAAAACGGTACGCTGACCATCAAACAGACGATCAGGCATCGCCGCTTTGGCGATTACGGAACCCACAACCGCTCCTGCAAAATAACCATAACCATTCCAAAGGATGCAACGCTTTCTTCCATTGAGCTTGATACCAGTGTCGGCGACATCAGCATTGATTCCATTGTTGCCGACGAACTGATTACGGACAGTAATGTCGGTGATACCAAGATCCAACAATGTTCGATTACCTCCATCGAGACAGACAGTTCCGTTGGAGACACCAAAATTACCGATTGCAGCTTCTCTGACCTTGATTCTGACAACGACGTCGGTGATATCATTGTCAAAAGCGCGCAGGATCTCTCCGATTACGAGATGGAGCTTGACACCAATATTGGAGATGTCACCATCAACAAACGATCCCACAAACGCAGCTACGAGCAAAGTGGTACTGCCGGATCCATTACACTGGACAACTCCACCGGGGATATTTCCTTATCCTATTAAACGCAAGGACCTGCCACAAAAGCAGGTCCTTTTCTTATAAAGAGAGTATACTTATATATTTTATGCGACTACTTTGCCGCCTAAAATCACTTTTTGTGTTGCCAGATCATCCTTCGATAAAATAACGCAGTCACCGAGTTTTCCAGCTTCGATGCTTCCGCACACATCATCCACACCGATTGCCTTAGCCGGATTATAGGATGCACAACGAATTGCTGTCTCAAGCGGAATATCCATCTTCTTAACAACCGTACGCACACAGTCCATCAGGTTTGTCGCAGAACCTGCGATTGTTCCATCCGCAAGTGTTGCAAGGTTACCATGTACCTTAACCGGAAGACCCCCAAGCGAATAATCTCCGTCTTCCATTCCGGTAGCCATCATACTGTCACTGATCATGATCATTCTCTCCTTGCCAAACAGAGAGAATACAACACGAACCGCAGACGGATTAATATGAACACCATCACAGATCATCTCCGGCATAACATGCTTCTGGTCAAATGCCGCTCCGAAAACTCCCGGTGCACGATGCGTGAATGCAGGCATCGCATTAAAGAAATGCGTCACATGATCCGCACCAAGCGCAAACGCTTTATACGCGGTATCATAATCGCTGCATGTATGTCCAACCGAAATATGAACCTTCGAAGAAAGCTCCTTAATAAATTCCTCTGCGCCTTCCGTCTCCGGTGCGATCGTAATCAGCTTCACCAATCCATGTGCAGCGTCCTGCAAACGATTGAACATCGCAATATCCGGACTCTTAACATATGCCGGATTCTGCGCGCCCTTCTTCTCCATCGAGATAAATGGTCCTTCAAGGTGAATGCCGCAAAGTCTGGATCCTTCCGGCTTGTCCGTCTCAGGCTTCGTATAATATGCATAGGCATTCTCACAGACATTGGCAAGTGTCTCTTCCGCCAGGGTCATGGATGCCGGACAGATGGAGGTAATTCCATTCTTTAATTCATAGGCACCAATTGCCTGTAATGCCTCCGGCGTGCCATCCGAGAAATCATGTCCCGCACATCCGTGAAAATGAATGTCCACAAGTCCAGGAATCAGATAATTTCCCTGTGCATCAATGACGGTATCTTCCACGATATCCTCATCCGTAAATCTGCCATTCTTAATCTTTACCTCTTTGTTTACAAATCCCTGATCCAATGTAAACACGAGCGCATTCTTAATAATCATCGTATTCTGCCACCTCAATCCTATAAATACATCAACTGATTAACCGGTAATTACCTGATCGGGGCCTTCGAAAGTGCGGCCTCATCACATACAACCGTTACATTCGGATGCATCTGAAGAATGGAAGCCGGAACATCCGGAGTAACCGGACCCCAGAATGCGCGGGCAACAATATCCGCCTTACCTTCTCCGTTTGCAACGATAAGGATCTTCTTCGCCATCATAATGCTCTTGATTCCCATGGTATATGCCTGTGTCGGAACCTGATCGATCGAATCAAAGAATCTTGAATTCGCCTGAATCGTACTCTCTGTCAGATCCACGCAATGCGTCTCCTTCTCAAAAGCCTCACTTGGTTCATTAAAACCAATATGTCCATTATTACCTAAACCAAGAAGCTGTAAATCAATTCCACCAAGCTTCTTAATAATCTCCTCGTGTGCAGCACACGCAGCCTCTGCATCCGGATTCGTTCCATCCGGTACGAAGGTAGCTTCCTCACGAATGTTCACATGCTTGAACAGATGCTCATGCATAAAGTAATAATAGCTCTGAGGATCCGTGTGTGAAAGACCTCTATACTCATCCAGGTTTACACTGGATACCTGAGAGAAATCAAGATCTCCCTTCTTATACCAGTCAATTAACTGATCATAGGTTCCGATCGGGGTAGATCCTGTTGCAAGTCCAAGCACACAGTCCGGCTTCATAATAATCTGCGCAGAAATAATGTTGGCTGCCTTGCGGCTCATATCCTGATAATCTTTTGCTTTAATAATCTTCATAATGGTTCCCCCTTGTTATATATTTGCCCGGTCATCCCAGCTCATACCTTTATTTTATCAGCAGTTTGCATCCATTTCAATAGAGTTTCATCAAATACACAAGCAGGGATAAAAAAAGGCAAGGTTCCCTTATTTTGCCAAAAAGGGAGCATCTGCCCGATACTCCCTCAGCTTCATTTCTATTCTATTATTTGCCAAGTATCTGATTCCGATACTCATTGGCGGACACACCTTCCTGCTTCTTAAATACTCTCGAAAAATGCGCCAGATCCAGAAAGCCGACCTGTTCAGAAATATCTCCGATGCGAAGTGACGGATCCTTCAGTAATTCCTTTGCATGCTCGATTCGAGTATGATTCAAAATATCGGAAAAACTCTGTCCGGTATGCCGGTTTAATAATTTGCTAAGATGCCACTGACTGACGTAAGTCTTCTCTGCGACCTCTCCCAGCGTTAGCTTCTGCGTATAGTTCTCTTCTATGTAGGTCAATGCATTCTTGACAATAAAGCTGCTGGATGCACTCTCCTTCTTGTCCTCATCCGCTGCTGCCTGATCTTCCGAATTCTCAGATGAAGCCGTCTCCTCTTCGCCTGTAATTCCCTTCTTCTTCAGATTCGCGCACATTGCGCTGATTGCTTCTTCAAGCTCATCCATGTTAGAAGGTTTGAGAAGGAAGCGTGTTACTCCGAGTCGGATCGCTTCTCTTGCATACTCAAAATCGCGAAATCCCGTGAGAACACATATCTGTAAATTCGGAAACTGCGACTTGATAGCGGCGATCATCGATAAACCATCCATCTCCGGCATATTAATATCCATAAAGATGATATCCGGTCGATATTCCTCAATCGATCTCTTGCCTTCAAGTCCATCGTGCGCAGTCGCTACGACTTTGCAGTTCCACTTATCCCATGCAATACTTCGCGACAGACCTTCCACAATGATTGGCTCGTCATCTACAATCATAACCTTGTACATAACTGTCCCCTCCCAAAGTATCTCCTGTCTATACGAGTAGTTTAGCCTTTTACAGCTCCTGCTGTCAATCCTTTAATGATATTTTTCTGCAATAATACATATACGATCATAACCGGAATGACAATGATGGTAACGGATGCCGCCATCAGTCCAAAATCGGTTCCGTACTGGGAACTGATCTGCTCAAGCAATGTAGAAATCGGGAATTTCTTAGGCTCACGCATCATGATCTTCTGAACAAACAGATCGTTGTAAGACCACAGGAAACTAAAGATTGCTACAGTTGCAAGAGACGGACGGCAAAGCGGAACGATAATCTTTCTGAATACTTTGAATACATTTGCGCCTTCCATATAGGCGGCCTCTTCCATCTCAAGCGGAATACTCTGCATAAAACCGGTCATAACGATTGTCGCAAAGCTTAAGTTTCCGGCAATCTGCGGAAGAATAACTGCGATACAGTTACTTAACAGATGCCACTGAACCATCATCTTGTACACCGGAATAATCGTTGCAAATACCGGGAACATCAGGCTGGCTACGATCAGTGCATGTACAAAGCCTTTTCCTTTAAAACGGTATCTGGTAAGACCAAATGCCATCAGAGAAGCAAATATCATAACACCGATCGTTACCGTACCGGAAATGATAAAGCTGTACTTGTAAGCGGTTAATACATTCAATTTGCTGAACGCATTCTCATAATTGCCCCATGTAAATTCCTGTGGAAGCGAGAATGAGGAACGAAGCACCTCAGCTGATGGCTTGAATGAGTTGATCAATACCCATACAAATGGGAAAATCGTTAACAACGCCCAGATGATCAGGATTACATAAATAACAATGTTGCTGATCTTAACTTTTTTATGTTTCTTTGCTGTTGCACTCATTTATGCCACCCCCTTCTTTGCTGCTTTCTTTCTCTGACGCTCGAGTTTCTTTTCCTCTCTCTCATCAGAATCCATGGTAAGGAATCCAACTCCCTTAGAAACCACGATACCTAATACTACGATCAGTACAGCAAGTGTTGAACCGTAATCGTAATCATTTAATCCGAAAGTCTGCTGATACATATATGTACCAAGGAAATGGGTAAGTCCCTGCGGAGCTCCGTTTGGAACCATAACCCAAGGTAAATCGAATACCTTCAGTGCTCCGGTTACCGCAAGTGTAACGGATGTAAAGAACACCGGTTTCATCATTGGCAACGTAATGTAGAATACCTGTTTGAAACGATTACATCCATCAATAGATGCCGCTTCATATATATCATCAGAGATATCACTGAGTCCTGTCAAAAGAATTACAAAATAGAAACCGATGTAACTCCACAATGTAGGAATACAAACCATTGCAAATGCAAGCTTCGGTGATAACCAGTTTACCGGCTCAGCGCCGAACTTTTCTAAAATCTGATTCAACATACCGCCATTGTAATTGTAGAACAATTTGAACAGCAGACCGATTGCAGTTGCAGAAATGACTACCGGGAAGAAGTACACGGTACGGAACAGCTGCTGAAGCTTCTTGATCTGTGAAACCATAACTGCCAGTACGAACGCGATACCAACCTCGAAGATAACCGTCAGGATCATCATTTTAATCGAATTAATCAGTGCTCTTCCCACGTCTGGATCTGTAAACATTCTCTTGTAATTTTCGAATCCAATAAATTTCCATGTTGTACCCGGCATCTCAACGATTGCCGTCATATTGTAAAAACTATTCTTTATATTCTCAACAAATGGTATGTAAAGAAAGATCAGCATAAACAGTAAACCAGGTACTAAAAACACCAGTAATGGCCATTTTTTCTTATATAACATCTTTCTTCCACCTTTCTCTTATTAATTAAATCCTAATTTTGGGTATAAAAAACGAAGGGGCCTCATTTGGGCAAAGCCCCTTCGTTAAATTTAAGACTGTATTACTGCTGTACTAAAGCAAGTGATTCATTGATTGCATCTTCTGCTGACATAGCGCCTGTAGAAACCTTAACGATATCAGATACAAGTGTCTTGTATGCATCACCGATACGTGAATCGGTAGGAGCCACGATTGCAGATGCACCGCTTGTATAAGCTGCGATAGACTGTGCGAATGGTGTAGCACCATCAACAGGTGTAACCTCAACAGCTGCCTGTGATACGGCACCAGTTGCTTCCCAATATCTCTGAACACCAGCCTTGCATGTATGAGCCATTACGAACTTAACTGCTGCATCTCTCTTGTCTGGATCATCCCAAGCTTTCTTTGTGATATAGAATCCGGAAGAGATACCACCAACTAATGAACCTGCCTCAGCCTTCTGATCCGGAACACCTGGGAATGCGATAACTACAGTATTGTCTGTATCCTCAATGTTACCTGCATACCAGGATCCATCAAGCTGCATAGCTGCCTGCTTATCACGGAATAACTGTCCTGTGTAAGCGTCATCTACTGTGTCGGTATCCTCTGGGAATGCGCCCATATCTCTTAATGTCTTGAACATCTCAATACCCTTAACCCATCCTTCCGGAGCAGTTGTAGGAACAGATGTATACTCATCAACGCCTGCTGAGTAAAGCATTAAGAACTCGATCCAGTAATGTGGTACGTTATTTAAAGAACAAGCGATCGGAATAATTCCGTTATCCTTAAATGTCTTGATTGCCTTCTCCATAGAAGCCCAGTCAGTCGGAAGTTCAAGATTGTACTGATCAAACAGATCCTTGTTGCAATATAAGCCTTCCCAATATCCTGTTGTAGGAACTGCTCTCTCAACTCCGTCTGTGTTAGCTGCTGCTGAAAGTGCGGAATCAAGTGTATCCTTAGCGTAATCCGGATACTCAGCACGGATATCTTCGATCGATACTAATTTATCTGTTGCAATAATGCTGTCAGCAGTTGCATCTGTGAAGAACTGGATGACATCCGGCTCATTGCCTACAGAGAAATCCGCGTTAACCTGAGCTTTCCACTCCTCGTCAGATGTCTGTGAATTATCTTCGATTGTGATGTAATCGTACTGATCCATAACTTCCTGATTGATTGCATCATATGTTTCCTTGTTAGGATCGGTACCACCGAACATAGATACGGTCTTCAGTGTTACAGGATTCTTAGCCTCAGCAGAATCTCCGCTGTCGCTCGCCTGTGTTCCCTTGTCCTCAGTCTTGTTGTCCGTGGAGTTTCCGCATCCTGCGAACATTGTTGCTGTCATTGCACCCACCAATAACATTGATAAAACTTTCTTCTTCATAGTTCATATCCTCCTTTGATCTTGTAAATGTTTATCATTTACTATACTTGTATTATACGGGCACAACTAACAAAAAGCATTAGACCGAGTTGACATTATTTGTTAAATCTTGCCATGTTCCAAAATTGTGTTTCTTCCTCGTTTCGTTTTTTTAACGAGGCAGCGATCCATTCTTCCACATAAGGCACTGTAATTGTAGAAACAGTCTCGCAGTCTTTATCCTGAACAATGGTAAGCCCATACTCTTCTCCATATACGAGACGTACTCTGCGGTTGACATTCTGAATTCCGATCGAGGTATGTCTTCCCGGAACCTTCGGTATTTTGCTCTCATCTCCCTCCAGGATTGCATGAATACGTTCTATATCCTCTTCCGTCATCTTTTTTCCGGTGTTGCGGACCTGAAGATATACTTTACTCTCATCATGAAAGACCTTAAGGTGAATCGTTCCGTTCTTCACGGACTCAACCCCATGAACGATCGCATTTTCCACAAGAGGCTGCAGGATCAGCGGAGGAACCATAATGTACAAAAGATGATCATCTATCTCTTTATCAATCTGAAGTCTCTGTCCAAAACGCATGGACATAATATAAAAGTAAGCATCTACACACTGCAGTTCTTCAGCCAGATGAATCTCCTTTACATTGGCGCGGTTCATGCGATAGTCAAGCACCGTGGACAAAGACTCGATCATCTTGGATACAATCGTATCGCCTGACATACGTGCCTGCCAATTCATCATCTCAAGTGTGTTATTCAGAAAATGCGGATTAATCTGCGCCTGCAGTGCCTGAATCTGTGCGTCCTTGCGCGCCAGCTTCTCATCGTAAGCATATTCAAACAAAGACTTCACCTGTGCCGACATGCTGTCAAAGCTTTCCTTAAGATGTTCAAATTCCTGGTTTGGCATACTACCTTCCACAACAACCCCCATCTCGCCGGTCTCCATCTTCTGTGATGCATCCAGCATTTTCCGGATCGGAATCTGAATATGATTGCGCAGGAACAATACCGCATAAGCAAAAAGCGGTATGAACAGAAGCAACATAATAAATATGATGACATAAAACTCATACAGACTTGAATACAATTCTCTTTTCTCTGCCAGCAATACAACTCCGATATGATAATTATCCAGTTTTTTCTGATAAAGATATCCGTTATATGCACCATTTTCTTCGCGCGTCATTTTCAGATTGCTGACTCCGTCGTACTGAGCAGTCAGACGATCTAATAAGGCCTTCTTCTTCGCATCCTCCGGATTGGTAAAATCAATCATCGCATCGTTATTGTTAAAACATACCAGCATATTACTGCGCACGCTCGGCGGTACATCACGAAAGACCTTATTGCGGTTCAGCTCCACAACAAGTGTTCCATAACAATGATAATCAACCGTTGTATAAAGACTTCGCACCAGAAAAATTCTTCCATCGATCACCCGCACCGCCGTATAGGAAGAAAGTGTGTCGATATCATCCTCCAGCTGCGGCTGGATCTTGTTGATATAATCGGAATAAGCTGTTCCGGCTCTGGAAGAATAACATGCGGGAACTTTGTCCCCCTCCCTATAATATGCATAGAGATTAAACCGGTCGCTTAGATTGAATTTGCCCTTCAGACTGCGATTAATGCACATCAGATAGTCGGTTTTGGAATACTCGCCCGACACGAATTTTCTCCAGGCTTCCTCCCATGTCTGCTCATAAGAAGGTCTCTGGCAGAACGAGATTGCATCATCGATACGGATGGACACAAAAGAAGCCGCACTCTCAAGCTCATCCTCCATAATACCTTCTGCTTTCTCCACGATCCCGTCGCGATAAGAAATCGTCGTAAATGTAAAAAATACCAGGATTGGAACACCCCAGCATAAAATCATAAATATAAGGAGTTTTCGCTTTAACGAATTCGGTCTCTTAAACCCTTCCAGAAAACTCTTTTTCTCTTCACCCTTTTTATCCATGCTTTTTCCTCTCGTAAACCGTTAATATTTTTCAGTATACCATGGTTTCCACTGAAAAAGCTACCCGGCATTCCATAAGGGAGGAGTTGGAATAACAGGTAGCTTTTTCAATTTATATAACAGTTATCTCTTTAAATCTAAGAATTTTTCATAAATCTCACAGATATGAGCTGCGTCTGCTGCATCCGGCATTTCACAGAAAATGCGAAGCAGAGGCTCAGTTCCTGAGAAACGGGCGATCACCCAACCGCCATTCTTGAAATATACTTTGCTTCCGTCAAGATAAGAAATATGATCGATCTCAAACGGAAGATCCGGAAGAAGCTTATCCTCCATCAAGGTCTTTTGCATTGCCTGCTTCTTCTCGATCGTGAACTTATAGTCACGTTCCTCCATATGGATTTCTCCACACTCATCATGAATATCCTGCATAATCTCAGAAAGCTTCTTTCCAGTCACTGCAATCATCTCAACGAGAAGGGCTGCTGCATAGACACCGTCCTTGCCATTGATGTGACCATGTACCGTCAAACCTCCGGAAGACTCTCCTCCGATGATTGCACCAGTCTCTGTCATCTTTGCTGAAATATACTTAAATCCTACCGGCACCTCATAACAGGTCTCACCAAACCTCGCAGCAACTTTATCTAACATATGGGTCGTCGCAATATTACGCACGACTGCACCATGCCAACCCTTGAATTTTACAAGGTAGTAATACAACAGAACGAGGATATCATTCGGATGAAGGAAATTACCCTTATCATCAATGACACCGATACGATCCGCATCACCGTCCGTTGCGATACCGATATCATATCCCTTCTCCACTACAAAGTTCTGCAAAGCATGTAATGTCGATGCGGATGGAGCCGGAAGCTTACCACCGAATAACGTATCATGACGCTCATGAATGGTGGATACCTCGCATCGTGCGGTCAGAAGAATCGTCTTGATGGAAGTCTCACTGACACCATACATCGGATCAACCGCAACTTTGAGTCCTGCATTACGGATTGCCTGCATATCAACCGATGCGATAATGTTGTCCAGATACTCATTCAGAGGATAAATCTCTTCAATATATCCGGATGCTTTGCCTTCATCATAAGTTACTTCCTTAACTTCTTCCGGTTTAATATCAGAAATATAATCTTCAATGTCCTTCGTCTGAATCTCGTCCGCATCACGTCCGCCTGCAGTAAATACTTTAATACCATTGTAGATAGCAGGATTGTGGCTTGCGGTAATCATCATTCCATATGGAAGTTCATGCTTCATAACATAGAACATAACAAGTGGCGTCGGTGATGATTTATTGATCAAAGATGCCCTAATATGGTTCGCTGCAAATACCTGTGCAGACCACTGCATCGCTTCCTTGGAAAGGAATCTTCGGTCATATCCCATGACGATTCCCTGCTCCGCAACACCTTCACTTTTCATCTTATTTACTAATCCCTGCGCCAAAAGCTGAATGTTCGCCTTGGTAAAATCATCTCCTATGACTGCTCTCCAGCCGCCGGTTCCAAATTTAATCATACTGATTGCTCCTTTCGTTTGTTGGGAGCGTCCACCGTTTTATCATCATCCGGCAGACGCCTCATTATATCAACATAGCATCGGATGAATTATCCCATAACGATCTTCACTTTGTGACACGTACCTGCTTCCTGTACCGGAATGCGTTCTACCTTCACATCATCAAGATCGATTTCCTTTACACCCTTCATGACGCCATCCGGATTCACAACTTCAATGTCAAACTCGGCACCTCTCCACTTACGGACAGCGGAAAACTCCTTCCAATCTGCCGGAATACATGGGTCAATGTGAAGTTCATCAAAATCCGGACGAATTCCGAGCATATATCTGGTTGCCGAGAAATAAGCCCAGCCACCGCTTCCGGTCATAAACGGATGACGTGCGCGGCCGAATGCGGTATGATCCTTGCCCATAATAAACTGGCAGTAAGAATACGGCTCCGACTCACGGATCTCAATCTTGTCATTCTGATAATAAGGACACAGCGCATTATAAAATTTCATTGCACGATCTCCCCGGCCCAACACACACTCTGCTGCCCATGCCCATGGATTCGGATGCGAAAAAATGGATCCGTTCTCCTTGACGCCCGGATATACACGGGTGACAAATCCGATATCATCATCCGGAACCGTATAAGACGGAGCATTCAGCATGATTCCATATTCCGTAAACAGATATTTATCTACGGAATCCATTGCCTTCTTTCCTTTCTCCGGATCTGCTGCTCCGGAAAGGACAGCCCAGGCATTCGATTCAAGATGTACTTTGCCTTCCTTATCCTCGGAAGTACCGATCTTCTTACCATTCCTGGTCACCCCACGGATGAACCATTCCTTATCCCAAAGTTCTTCGTTACATACCTTATATACTTTGTCACGCATCGCAGAATATTTCTTCACATCCTCATCACGTCCAAGATATTCTGCCAGCTCCAGGAAATTGCTGATTGCCCAATAGTGAAGGAAAGATACTAACGCGCTCTCTCCTCCGCCGAGGTTCAGACAGTCATTCCAGTCTGCACGGAGTCCCTTGCAGATTCCAGTCGCGCCTACCTGCTCCGCCGAGAAATCAAGGATATGCATCATATGTTCATACACCGTACCTTCTCCGCCGTCTGCATAGGTAACAACCTGATCCGCGAAATTGTATTCCCCGGTCTCCTTGATGTATTCAATAATAGAAGGAACCAGCCATAATGCATCATCCGAACATGCATCATCAATACCGTGCACAATGTCCGCCTTGTTTGCGGAAGGGATCACGGTAGGGGACTTAAATGGTTTCTTCTTCTCCTTGCCATCATCCGGCTCAAACCATTCCGGCTGGAACAGATGCAATCCATATCCCATGGTAGTCAGTCCGCGAAGCAGCTCCACGATTCTCTGCTTACACTTCTCAGGGTTGGAATGCGGAATCGTCATCGCATCCTGTGCCGTGTCACGATATCCGAGTCCCACACGTCCGCCGACCTCAATAAAGGAAGCAAATCTTGAAAACATAACATTAACTTCCGACTGATACAGATTCCATGTATTGATCAGTGTGTTCATTCCCTCGTTCGGCGTCTTGATCTGCAGTCTGGAGAACTTCTCATTCCAGTATGCGGCAAGTTCATCGTAAGCAGCATCCACATTCTTCATGTCGGAATATTTCTCACGAATCTTTCTTCCCTCTTCGCGGTTGCCCTCTCCAAGCATAAATACCACGCGGACTTCCTCTCCCGGAGCAAGAACGATATCCTTCTGTAAGCTTCCGCAGTGATTATTGCCAAGTTCGTGAGAACCGCTGCATTTTCCGGTCTCAACCGCAATCGGATTGTCCTCAGTACGATACGATCCAAGGAATTTATCGCGCAGGCAGTCATATCCGTCCGGTGTAAAGTTTGCTGTAAAATACTGGAATCCAAACTCTTCATAGAACAGGTCATGTTCAATAATTCCATCCTCATAAGAAGATCCCGCACAATATAAACTCATCTGGAAATTCTGATTATCGATCATAATGTGATGGAACGAGAATTCACAGTAAGAAAAAAGCGACAATCTGCGTTCTTTATCGGTTGTGTTCTTCAATCGGACATCCCATAACTCAACCGGATCATTCATCGGAACAACGAGTGTCTGACTTGCCTGAATTCCCTTGTAATCGCATTCATAAACGGAATAACTCATTCCGTGTCTGCAAGTGTATTTTGCCTGATCAAGAGGCTTTCCTACCGGCTGCCAGGAAATACTCCAATAATCGTCATCCTCATTATCTCTGATATATACATAATGTCCCGGACGGTCCATCGGAACCGCATTACCACGAAAACGCGTGACTCTGTGATATTCTGGTGTCTGGTAGAACATGTAGCCGCCTGCCGTATGGTTGACAACAACACACATATCCTTAACGCCAAGGTAATTCGTCCATGAAACCGGTAAATCTACGCGGTCAATGACATATTCTCTTTTTTCATTATCAAAATGTCCATATTGCATATAAAACACCCCTTGTACTTGTCTTTTTTTGTTCTAATCTCATTATAATGAACGCCCCCAAAAATTTGTATTGCAGAGCATGGCAATATTTGTTTGAAATTGTTACAGTTGCAAAAAACGATTGTATTTTGACCGATTCTGATCGTGGCAGGTGCCAGCGGACTTTCCTCCGCCCAAAGCGCCATGCTGATCCAGAGTGCAATGATCATTGCCGGAATCGGTACACTGATCCAGCTTTTCCCATTGTGGAAGATTGGATCCGGACTGCCGATCGTTGCAATGCTCAAATATGTGGCACCGGTGTGCCTGTTATTAATTCTGCTTTTTGCAGTATCGGAAGCACTTGGTATTATCAAAGTCTGATTCTTATGTGCATAAAAAGCCCTATCCGGTTTTCACTTTACCCGTGATATCGGATAGGGCTTTCGTCTTCTTTAAGTATGATTACCCAGCTGCCAGAATGCTACGGCACTGGCAGCTGCGACATTGAGCGAATCGACTCCGTGTGACATCGGAATCTTCACAGTATAGTCGCAGTCTGCGATCGTCTCTGTGGCAAGACCGTCCCCTTCCGTGCCGAGCAGGATTGCCAGCTTCTCCTCGTTCATCAGCTGCGGATCATCGATACTGACCGAATCATCTTTTAATGCAAATGCAGCTGTCTTAAATCCTAATTCACGCAATATCTTCATTCCTTCCTCTGGCCACTTCGTATGTTTATCCACGTAAGTCCATGGAATCTGGAATACTGTCCCCATACTGACACGGATTGCACGTCGATAAAGTGGATCGCTGCAGGCTGGCGTCAGCAATACTGCATCCATGCCAAGCGCTGCTGCAGACCGGAAGATTGCCCCCACGTTCGTCGGGTTAACGACATCCTCAAGGATTGCGATACGGGTTGCATGTTCACACACCTGCTGCACACTTGGAAGTGCCGGGCGGTGCATTGCACAAAGCATGCCGCGCGTCAGTGGAAAACCGGTCAGTTCTTTTAACACATCAAATTCTGCGGTATAGACTGGAATGTCCTTACACCGCTCCAATACCGGCTTTCCTTCGCCTTCTATATGACGTTCTTCCATTAGAATCGAAATCGGCTCACAGCCACTGTCTAATGCACGCTCAATGACCTTCGGACTCTCCGCTATAAAAATGCCCTCTTCCGGTCGTGCCCGATTGAGAAGTACAACCTCTTTCGTTCGCGCATAGATATCCAATTCCGGTGCCTGAAAATCACTTATCTTTATCTGGTTGATCATATATGAGTTCTCCTGTTTTCTATATCATACATTATTGTTTATGCAAATTTTGCGGTGGCGGCTGTTCGGCGGATTCAGCGCCTGCCCCATTCTGAGGAACACGATTTTAGACAAAATTGCTGAATTTGCCAAAATCATTGCTGAGCTCAATTTTTGTATCCGAGCAACGCTTAGACTGCGGCTCTTCGAATGTCCGCCTGACACAGCTGTGCTCAAAATTTCTAGTCTGCCTAAATGGGCGTCCTCAGAATGGGGCAGCCGCTGAATCCGCAAAACAGCCGCCACCGCAAAATTCTCGTAATCACCTTAAAGTATAACATAAAAGCAGGATGCAACGCATCCTGCTTTCAACCACGATATTCATTTAAACTCTTTTATTCCTGGTATTCTCCCGACTTATGTCTCTTGAAGAAATCCTTCGTCTCCTTCGCAACAACACCGCTTAAGGCAAAAAGTGCGATCATATTCGGAATCGCCATCAGTCCGTTGAAGATATCGGCGATCGTCCATACGGCACTAACCGTCATGTATGGTCCGATAAATACAGCAAAGATGTAAATCCAACGATAAATCTTCACATGCTTCATATTACCGCCGCTTAAATATTCAAGACAGCGCTCACTGTAATAATCCCATCCGAGAATGGTTGTGAACGCGAAGAATACAAGACAAATCATCAGAACGAACGATGATACAACAGGCGGGAACGGTAGTCCCTGCTGAAACGCATAGGTTGTCACACCGACACCTTCGATTCCATCTACCTGCCATGCACCGGTCAGAACGATGGACAAACCGGTCAGTGTACAGATAACGATCGTATCAATAAAGGTTCCGGTCATGCTGACAAGCCCCTGACGAACAGGCTCCTTTGTCTGCGCTGCTGCAGCAGCGATCGGCGCACTACCAAGACCTGCCTCGTTGGAGAAGATACCGCGGGCAATACCTTTCTGCATCGCTACAATCATGCTTCCAACGATACCACCGGTGATAGCCTTAGGATTAAATGCAGCTTCTACGATCATAACAACAGCTGCCGGTACTTCCTTAATATTAAAAATAACCAACAGCACTGCAAACACAAAATAAATAATCGCCATAAACGGTACGATAACCTGGCTGACACTTGCAATACGTTTTACCCCACCGATCAGTACGGCCGCAACACAGAATGCAAGAATCAGTGAAGCGATCACAACCGACCAGGAATACTCTCCAAGGAACGGAAGAATCTTTACGGTATGCGCATTGTTCGGATCAAAGAAATTATTGATTGCACTGGCGATACCATTGACCTGTGAGAAAGTTCCGATTCCAAATAAACCTACACATACACCAAAGAACGCGAAAATCTTGGCAAGCCACTTCCACTTGCTTCCCATACCCTGCTCAATATAGTAGAATGGTCCACCAAGACTGTGTCCGTCCTTGGCGACTACACGATACTTGACTGCCAGAAGACCTTCGGAATACTTGGTTGCCATACCAAGAAAAGCTGCCACGATCATCCAGAATAACGCGCCCGGACCACCGGCACATACAGCAGTCGCTACTCCGACGATATTACCGGTACCGATGGTTGCGCTCAAAGCCGTACATAACGCACCGAAACTTGAGATCTCGCCTTCTCCGCCTTCCTCGTTTTTGACCATCCACTTTAATGCAAGCGGAAGCTTACGGATCTGCAACAGCCCCAAACGAACCGTCAAAAGCAGACCTCCCGACAAAATCAGCACCATCAGCGGCACACCCCAGACAAAATCGTCCACTGCACCTAAAAATTTGTTGATTGCACTCCACATTGTTCTAATCCTACCTCTCTTTTCAGATTGTAAATTGTCAGCATTTCTAAACTCCCGGATAAAATAAGATACGAAATAGAACTCCAGATTATGAACAAAATAGAGTGGATAACCGGTATCCACTAAGAAATCTCCGTGCATATCACACGAAAATGAAGATATTGATGGGTATTAAGATATCTTCTCTGTCCTGTTGCCTGAGAGATTCATACGTATTACGTATGTTGCACCTTCGGCCCCCGTTCTTTACGGGTGTCTCCAGAGAGTCGATCCATTTACAGTTGCACCGGTCCGACCGGCACCTGAGAGTTTTACTCCTTCGGTAGACTTTCGTCGTTTTCCTGCAAACTTCGTCTCGAAATTGCTCTATAGAGTATAGTAGCGTGTAAAATTCCTTCCGTCAACTGTTTTGTTTCACACTTTACCAAAGCAGTGTATTATTTTTTCTTATATTATTTATAAATCTGTTCGCTCTATTTACATCTTTTGTGCGCCAACACAGCGTTTGCGCACATACAGATAACAGATCACCTGCATCACGATTGTAATAATCCACGAACCCGGATACGAGATAAACAGGAAGAACAGGCTGCGATTGTGTGGGAAAAAGCCATAAATCCACAATATTCTTGTTCCTACCGTTCCAATCACAGACAGCACCATCGGCACCGCCGAATATCCCATTCCCCGCAGCGATCCCGGAAACAGATCCATAATTCCGCAAAGGAAGTAAGGAATCGTTGTAATCGAAAGAATTTCCATTCCACATGAGATAACGTCCGCTTCACTCGTGTAAATATGTAAAATCTGCGGTCCGAACAGATACACGACGCACCCCAGCGTTCCCGATACTGCTACCGTCAGAATCAGACAATCGATCAGCACACGATCCATTCGCTTATACTTGCCAACACCGTAATTCTGGCTTGTGAAACTCATGCACGCCTGCGTGACCGCATTAACTGACATATACAAGAATCCAAGCAGATTGTTTGCCGCCGTATAGCCAGCCATCGCAGTCGATCCAAACGAGTTGACGGAAGACTGCAATAACACATTGGAAAAATTGATAACCGTACTCTGAATGCCGGCAGGAATTCCAACCTGAAAGATCTGTTTTAAGTAAACGCTTTTGATGGCAAGCTTCTCAAAACGAAGCTGGTAGCTGCTATCCGTCTTGTACAGACAACGAAGCACAAGCACGCACGACATCAGCTGCGACATCACGGTTCCGATCGCAACACCGGCCACGCCAAGCCGGAACACAATAACAAGGATCATGTTAAGTATCGCATTGGTCACACCGGATATGATCAAGAAGATCAGCGGGCGCTTCGTATCGCCAACCGCGCGCAGGATTGCCGCGCCGTAATTATACAGCATAAAGAATGGCATTCCCAGGAAATAGATACGCATATACAAAGCCGACAGATCTATAACATCCGCCGGTGTATCCATCAACTGTAGTGCACCTTTGGCGAAAATCAAACCAATGACCGCCATCGCCACTCCACTGATCAAAGCCAGCATGATCGACGTATGTACCGTCTCCGACATCTCTTTATCGCGCCCCGCCGCATAGAAACGGGCGGCGAGTACGTTCGCACCGAGTGAAATTCCGATAAATAAATTTGTAAATACATTAATGAGTGCCGTAGTCGAGCCGACCGCCGCAAGCGCCTGCTGCCCGCTGAAATGTCCGACAACGATGAGATCCACCGCATTGAACATCAGCTGCAGGATTCCTGATACCATAAGTGGCAGTGCAAAAGAAATCAATTTGTCCATAATGGTTCCGTTGCACATATCAATTTCATATTTGTTTCTCTTCAATTTCTACACTTCCATTCTTATTTTCGTTACATGTTTAACTTTTTAAATTTAACGTATTTATCTGCTTTGTTCAAGACCTTCTCCCCAAACAAATACACATAATTAGAGCGCCTTTGTGCAGGCGCTCCGGATTAACAACTCTTAGATATGATAGAAGTAATACTTCGTCTCTGAGTGATACTCTGTATTCGCAGGTACAACCGGGGATGGGAAGTTCTTCTCATTGACCGCATTCGGGTAAAACTGGGATTCCAGGCAGAATCCGTGACGATCGCCATAAGTAACTCCGCCTTTTCCGGTCTGTGTTCCGATAAAGTTGCCTGCATAAAGCTGTACGCCGCAGCACTCCGTATAAGCATCCATCGCAATACCGCTCGCATCACACTCGGCCTTCGCCATCTGGCGCATCGTGCCAGGCTTATCGGAGAGCACATAATTGTGATCATATCCGCCAGTAAAATGAAGCTGTTCAAAATCCGCATTGATATCCTGTCCGATTGGCTTCATCGTCGTGAAATCCATCGGAGTTCCTGCAACCGGAGCAATCTCTCCGGTCGGGATGGAATGCGAATCCTCATCCGGTGTATAGGCATCCGCAAAAAGCTGCAGCTTCTGATCAAGCATCACGCCACTATCATGTCCTGCCAGATTGAAATAACTGTGGTTCGTAAAATTCATTACCGTATCTGCATCTGCCTTTGCATGATATGTGATATGTACGGTATCTTCATCGTCAAGTGTATACGTTACCGTAACATGCATGTTTCCCGGGAATCCCTGCTCTTCCTGCGGGCTGTAATGGTAGAACGTAACATAATTATCGCCACTCTCCTTCATCTCCCACATCAGATGATTGAATCCGTTTTTACCACTGTGCAGACTGTTGCCATTCTCGTTGGCCTCAATTACCCATTCCTTGCCATCGATCGTAAAGCGCGCATCCTTGATACGGTTTCCGTTTCTGCCGATCGTTGCACCGAAGCAGCTCGTTCCCTTCTCATAAGAGGCTGCATCATCATAACCAAGCACCATATCCTTCATGACACCGTCTTTATCTGCAAAAAGCACCGATACCAGTGTGGCTCCGAAATCGGTAACCTTCACTACCGTATGATTTTTATTTTCTAAAATATATAATGTTGCTTTCTTTCCGCTTTGTATACTGCCAAATGCTTCTGTTTTCATGAACTTTTACCCCCTGAACAAAAATAGACTTAAAATATCATCATGATATTCCAAGTCTATTTTATACCAAAAGATGCGTTTCTTCCATCCTTATTTTTAAATTTTACATTGGATCCGTCGAGCAGCCGATTCCAAGTCCGTCCGGGCCGATATGACATGCCAGTCCGCAGGACAGTTCATCACACCGTACCTCCATTCCCGGGAAGCTCTCCTTAATCTGTTTCACCCAGTCCTCCGTCACTTCTGCAATGCAGCTGGAAGCCGCTAACAGATGTACTTTTCCCGCATCATATGCCTTCTTGAAGTTCGTCTCAAGCTCCGTCTTCATCGCCTCGATCATCGCCTTGCGCGCATTCTTGATACCGCGGCACTTCTGATAGATATCCAGCGTTCCGGTTCCAAACTTCATCACGGGCTTGATGTTGAGCACATTCGCGATCGTTGCAACGCCCGCCTTTATACGGCCGCCCTTCTTCAGATACTCGAGTGTACTCAGTCCCACATAAATGATCATCTGGTCTTTTGTCGCCTCAAGCTTAAGCCTGATCTGTTCTGCCGTGTAACCGGCCTCCACCATCCGGATTGCATCGAGCACCGACTGATGCATCGGTGTAGAGCAGCGTCCGTTGTCCACCACAAACACCCTGCCTTCATACGGCTCATCCTGCGTCAACGCCTGCGCGGTCATGCATGATCCGCTAAGGCCGCTGCTGATCGGGATATAAACAATCTCGTCATATTCTTTCAGCATTTCGTCCCACATCTCCATCACATCCTGCGGCGACGGCTGCGAGGTTGCCACATCAACGCCCTCTCTGAGTTTCTCATAGAACGCACTTCTCGTCATGCTGACGCCCTCATAGTACGTCGTTCCATTCATAATAAAAGGCATCGGGAGCACATGGATCTTCTTCTCACGTGCCTCCTGCTCCAAAATTCCACTGTGGCTGTCTGTCATAATTCCTGTTTTACTCAAAATTGTCTCCTTCTTGGGCCGCTTATTACCTGCGCCCAATTCCATAATTACCCTGAAGTTACTTTCTTCTCGAATCAGCTGCTGCCAGCTTCGATTCCTTATATCTAGTTTTTCTTGTATCTGCTATAATATTCAGCCACAACCAGTTCTGATGGTTTTGCAAAAATTTCATAGTCGCTGCGGCTCACACGGCACATCCTCGTCAAAGAAATTGATGTGCGCTCTCCTTTTCGTTATCTATTTTATTACTATACCATGTTTTCAGTAATACCGATAGTAAAAGATTGTCAAAATCAAAAAAGCATTGTGCAAAGGAATCCATAACACGATGCTTTGTATTTCAAATTCTACAACTCCTTTATATTCCGCTTTGTTTTGCATAATCGATCATGTTTCCCGCAATCTTATCATCGATATAACCGTGACAGGTTGTGTCCAAAGCAAAATGGCAGATAAAGCAGTACATCTTTCTTCTCAACCTGCTCGATCAGGCGCTCTTTATCGTTCAACTGATCTGCCATGCGAGAATTTCTCTTATGATAGAATAAGTTCTCTTTTTCCTGTCCTCTCAGGTAATTCTGGATGGCAAATACGAACGACATATCCAGTGGCACCTTTGACATGAAAACATGCTTTTTGTCCACATTGTCGCATTTGCAGATCTCGTTGACCAGCTTCTTATTGATTTCTCTGAAGAGTTCCATCCGATCCATGTGGAATTTATGTAAAATGTATGTAAATACAATAAAGTGTGAGCCTGTCCTGCACACGCAAAACAAGCTCACCAATTTCTCACACTTACAAAAAGCGATATCTCTGCGGCATCTGAATCATCACGCGGGTTTCCAGCCTGTGATACATATTGGTCTTCCGGTTCATCACAGGAATCATATAGCCAACCACAGTCTGCACCGCCATATTCATATATTCCAGATCCGTTGCAAAACAAATCGTCTCATCCTCTGCTTCCCTGATTTCTTTTTGATAGTCCTTCTGCAATGAAACGATACGCTCATGCAGATCTTCCATCGAATAAACCTGCGTGTTCTCCGGATCGCCATCATACAATTTATAATTCCCGGCAAAAAGCACCCGAATATAGCGCGACAGCCTTACCTCATAGCGAATATGCTTCACAAGATTTCCCTGAAAATATCTACTGTGTGCCATCGTAAAGAAGTCTTCTAAATAATGCAGAAGCATTCCAAAACGAATCCCGGTCCACACATTTAAGATACCAAGTTCTTCCAGCTCCTTCAGTTTCGTTAAAACCTTTTCTCCGGATGCATCCCAGGTGTGTCCTCTCAGATACGTATGCACTAACAGATCCGGCAGAATGGATCCAAGATAAAGACCTCTGCGGCAGCCAACAGGCAACTCAATATTCATTTTTTTCGTAAAAATAATATGGCTTTTCTTATTCACTCTTCATCACATCCTTATGCTCTTATGCTAAACAAAATTTTGTCCACCTGCTATCAAGGTTATGTAAATCTTTGTGAAATTATCGTAAATAAAAGCAGACTGACATGAATTATCAGCCTGCTTCTATCTGTTTTTCCACTATTACATTGATTCCATTCACACACTCTCTCTGGAAGTTGTTGGTCTTCTATTCAGCGTTACAACAGTCACGAATCATCGCAAGAATCTCATCCTTATTCTTGTGCATCGCAAGCTCCAGTTCTGAATATAGAAGCCGCTCCGCGGTATCATAATATCTTCCGTCCACGGCGGTCGTCTTCTTCCCCTGCTCAGCACGTGCCTTCTTGCGTCCATAGATCAGCTTGATGATACCGACCAGACGCTCGGGATCATTGCTCTGTACCGCGTCCTTGTAATTATGCTCCCGTTCTCTCTCATTATTGATCCAGGTCGCATCAATCGACGGAATCTTCTTCACCAGTTCCTTTGCCTCTTTCTCTGTCATCACCGGGCGGGCACTCTCCTCACCACGATCGATTGGAACATACAGATTTGCGTTCTCATCCGCCACCGGCGTCAACAAATAATATAGCTTCTTCTTGTCGCTCACAAAGTCCGGATGAACAATCGCCTTCACCTTACAGACTCCGTTTGATGCCTTCACAATATAGTCTCCAACCTGATACATTCCGAAAACCTCCTTATCTTACCTCTATTGTAGGATTTCTTCGAAAATTTTTCAAAGGGAGTATTTCACAAAAATATCAGGTATCTACATGCGTAAAAAAGTAGAAATTCAGGCTTTCTCATTGTGACGCGGCGCCTTTTGCCGCGGGATTGTGGATTTGCGCCGTATGTAATGCGTCAGGAATTCAAACAGCTTACGGTTTGTCTTGGCGTTCTTCTCCTCCGCTTCCATGTACTCCGGCAGAGGAATTCCCTGCTGGCATTCGCCGCAGATATCAATGCCCAGAATGTTTCCGGTTTCCAGAAATGCTCTCAGCAGATGCTCCAGCAAAGAGAGTGACATCCGTCCCTGATTCCAGTTCGTCTCGCAATACCGTTCGTCCAAAACATCCTTATCAATGGAGATATAAAACGGTACATCCATCCGGATCCGTTCCACTTTCTCGTGTCCTTCGTCTGCGCGAAGCTCCTCCGCCGAGAAAGCGATCAGCTTCTCCTTCAGGCGCTTCTTCTGCTTCGCTGTAAATTCTTTGTCATTATAAATTGCCTGAATATCCGCTTTCTTCGGTCCGATCAGAATCAATTGCTGCAGCTGCGGATTGTCCAGCAATACACTTCTTGCCCAATCGCCGCAACTGATCATCCCCTCGATCATCGGGGACTGCATATCCGTGTGATGGTCGAACAGAATCAGAGAAAATGGTTCGTCGATGCGGTCAGTCATAATTTTGGTCACATAATGATAATTGCCGGAATCCAGAAAATGGATACCTCTGGTTCCATACGGATCTATTCTCCGGTGGATTTCTGCTGCCGCAGCATCAGAACAATACAGATCACACTCGTGAATATCCGAACAGTGGATCCAGTGAAGCTTATCATTGCGTGGGATATTCTCGTCACAGTATACGTGAGAGAAATCCAAGATCAGGTGGTTGCTCTGTGTTTGTGTCAAATCGTTCACCTTCTATCTTTATTTGCCTATGCACTTATTATACCACGTCCCTCAAATCAGGATTATGTAAAATTCCTCATCTTATAATTCGATTGTCTGCCGCAACTGTTCCTGCGGCATCACCGTCTTCTCCTTGTTGTTCCAATATTGTGCTGCTTTCTCAAATTCTTCGTGTGTCACGAAAATCGCCTCCTATATTACAATCCCATTGCAGTGGTCTATCTCATGCTGGATGATCTGTGCTGTCCAGCCGGAATATTTTCCATGCTGTTTCTTAAAATTCTGATCCAGATAATCCACTTCAATCTCCTGATATCTGGTGCATGGACGCACCCCATCCAGCGACAGGCACCCTTCCTCCGTCTGATACGCGCCGTCTTTCTTCGTGATCACCGGATTAATCATCGGGAACTGAAACGGTCCCGCTGCCACCACAATGATGTTCTTCTGAACCCCTATCATATTTGCAGCCATCCCAACACAGTGATCTAAATTCGCTTTCAAAGTATCTAGCAAATCCGTCACGACCTGCCGATCCGCTTCTGTTGCCTCCATTGATTTCTGTGCAAGGAAAAGCGGATCACGTACTATTTTCTTTACCATTTTTCATCCTTTCCAGATATTTTTATCTGCTCAATATTCTTTCGTTATCGCCTCATCGATTCCATACATAGCTTTAAAATTCTCCAGATCTGCCCGACTTCTGATCAGCATAACCTCTTCGATCTTACCCGTGTGGATATCCTTAAAACCGGCAACCTGTTCCCCATTGCATATGCTCGCCTTGATTACCGGTCTCTTATTTTCCTTATCGTAGGACTTGACGATACTTTTCTTCTTAAAAAGCCCCATTCTGATCACCTTCTTTTGATTGCTTCACCACTGCGCCACTTGCATTCTCACCTTGTGCAAAAATTGCGCAAGGTGAATTCAGCGGTTACAACTGGTCATACTTTGCCGCACTGCCTTTTGCTTTCTCGATCGGATACTTTGCTTCATTCATTGTCATCTTCATATTTACAATCTCGTCTACATCAAGACCTAACTTGTCCAGCAAATTCTGACTATAAACGATAACATCAGCCAGTTCTTCTTTCACATGCTGCAGATCATATTCATCATCGGCCCATTGAAAACACTCCAATAATTCTGCTGCCTCGATCACAATTGACTTCGCGAGATTCGCAGGAGCATGAAACTGATCCCAGTCTCTGTCTTCCGTAAATTTTCGAATTCTGTCTATTGTCTCTTGTTTCATAATTATTCTCCCTGCATTTATCAAATGCATCTGTTGTCTCTAATAATTTCTTAACGGTGTACGCACCTCGATGAGATTTCCGCTCGGATCATAAAACCTTACAACCTTCTGTCCACCTTCAAGTTCCGTCATTTCCGTAACATAACGGATTGCAAAATCATACAATTGGAGTTTTTTAATAAACCCTTCCATATCATTTTCTTCAAAATACAGTTCTGTCATATTATTGTGCGTAGTCGTAGCTATTCCTGTACTTTCACTCCATACCTCTGCATCCTGTAATACCAGCCCCTCTGACATTATAACATTGCCAGCTTGTCTCATAATCACCTGTAAACCAAACAGGCTCTTATAAAATTTGACAGATTGTTCTATATTGTCTACCACCATCACAACATTCTTTAACTTCATGGTTGCTCCTCAGTCTCTCAATTACAATCGTCTCTATGTCTGATATTGCATCCAAAATCTTCATCACAACTGCATATTTTTCACACAAAAATACTTTTCTTGTGTGAAAATATTTCCCATATCTAATGGCATTTTTTCTAATATTTTTTCTTGAGTTATTTGCTTAAATTTATCATTCCCTAAAGCATTACTAATTTGATCTATTTTATCTTTGTCAGAACATACTCTGAATAACTGTTCCAAAAAAGAATAAATAGATTTTATCACATTATCTCGGAGCATATTATCCAGCCAAAACTGTATTACATTTTCAAATGTAATCACTCCATTTTTTAACTCAACCAATAACAATTCACTTTCTCCTGAGTATGACCACTTTGAACAGTTCTCCAATTCTGAAACAAATCGAACGAACATCTGATTACTAAATGACCAATTCACTCCATCAATAATCGTTACCACTTTTCCATCCGAATATTCCGATTTCGGCCAATATGCGCCATATCCTGGCAAATAAAAATTCAAAGATTTACCTGTACGAAAATGAAAATATTCCAAACTATCTAAAATTGTTTTTCCTATGGGCAAGTCTGGTCTTGTTATAAGAATTCCTATTGTATCATTCAAGATTCCACGTCTTCTTGCATTTTCTGATATTGTATCCAGCATTATCTGATATGTAAGAGCCTCATACATATTTTCTCATCTCTCCTAATACTTTTCCAACCATAATACTTAAAGCACTCTATGTTCATACCCTAGTTTTTCTTCCAAAATATAAACCTTTTCTCATTTTTAATATCTTTTTCTTTAATTCATTTTTCTAAGCTTTATCATATACTCATTTAGTTTTAATGGCAATTTACTTTGATTACTCCTAAACCTACTATAATCAATAAATTCGACATCTACCTCTCCATACTTTTTTAACAGTTCAACTAACGTTTCTAATGGAAATAAACCATCCTCACTGTAGCTAATTATAAAATTCCTACAATTCATTTCACTTACAACTTTTTCAAATGATTGTAAACCTTTTGTCTTTGTACAAAATTTAGAATGTTGATCCCACCAATCTCTTAAACCGCTTTTGCCTTGGGCTACCGGATAGTCTCCTCGTGCAATAGTTTCTAATATATGATAATTTGCTGCATATTGACGTTTTATATATGGTGGATCCATGTAACACAAATCTGCCGTAATTTCTTTTGCAATATCTTCAGCAAATCCCTGTATTACTCTATTATTTTGAATATTTCCAGCACTAAACTGAACAGGTAACAATGAAATGGAATCCAATGCATTTCTTTTCAATTCCGATAAATAATATCCATATGTACCTGATATATTTGCAACTGTATTAACAGCCATAATCAATGAATGCTTCAATACAGCTTCTTCTTTCTCTGATAAACTGTCTGAGGCAATCCAGTCATTAATCTTTTCTCTGATAGCATCAATTTTACATGCATTTTCCGCCGAAAAATACTTTCGGCTTGCTACACCATTCTCTGGAGTTCCAGCTGGTGAAAACTCACGAAAAAAATAACCTTCAATAGGCTCCAAATTATTCAGATAATCTAACACCGATAAATATTTATTATCATAGTATGAAGATATTTTCAATTTATCAAAAGTTGGTTCTCTATCCATCATAATCTGAGTAATTAGATGCCATTTTGAATATGTCATCATATCAGATGCAATTACAGCATAACCCATCTTCCTATATTCTGCTGCTACTAGCCCTGTTCCTGCCATCAAATCAACAACCGTACCTGTTTTTCCTATCATTTCTTGTGTACTAGCCATAATATATGGTAGTAATTTTTTTTTATTTCCTATATATCTATACATTGTTCAAATTCTTCCTCAGTAAATTTCATATTATTTATAGCAGACAAATTAGGTAATTTATTAATCTCTTCCATAATCATCAATACCTCTTCTCTGGAAATATCATATAATTCAATTACCTTTTTTTCCAATTCTAAATCTATCTTTCTATCATAACCAAATAATAACTTTCGTGCAAGTTGACATATTTCACCTGTTAACGAAGAACTAACATATTTTTTTAGTGGCAATGAGAATATGATTTTTTTGGTTAAGTAGGGATGTGATTTCCATTCATTTTCTCCATATTTTTTTAAATAATAATAATAAATCACTCTAGAATTTAAAAGTGCTAAATAATATTCTATAGGATCAGAATTTTTTCTATCAATATATTGACATGAGTATACTGTTTGGCTAATATACGTACTTTCCATATCTAAAAAGGCATTTATTCCTAATCCTGTTTTTCGAATTACTATTTTGGGTGGCATATACAACATTGCATTTTTATAATTTATACCTTGAATTCCTAATCTCAAATACCTATTTCCACTCAATCTATATCTATGTAGATTTTCTCCTACATAAATTTTTTCCATATCATATTCTCTCGTTTCTGATATCACATTAATAACTCTACTATCCCCAAAATCAACTTTTTCTCCACAGTTAGAACATATTTTGTTTTTAGAAATTTCTTGTTTTTTTGTATATCCTTGTGCAAAATTACAATGCTTACATATCACTGCCTTTCCTGACTTTGAAATCTCAACTCCCCGGCCAAAACTAAATATTGTATTCCAGTTAATTTTATCTTCTTCTAACTTCTTTATAAGTTTTTCTTCATTTTCATATAAGTCAACATCAAAGAGACATTCTTCAGTCTCAATAAATCTTCTTTGTTTTTCTTCATGAACACCATCTAAAAAACAATCCATTAACTTCACTTCATTATTTAAGACCTGTTTTCTCTCTTTTGTTCCAAGTCTAAAACATTTTGTTTTAACATTGTTCGTCGGTAATTCATTTTCTACTACTATAATTGTTGTAGCTCTATTTACATTCGGAAATATTTTTTCCCCTAACCGTGCAATAACAAGAATATGTGTTTTTTCACATAGCATTTTTCTCAATTTTATCGCATCATCTGAAAAAATAGAATCCGGCAAAATAAATGCAGCTTTACCACCAGTTTTCAAAATTTTAAGGCTCTGTTCTATGAAGAGAAAATAATTATCATATTGTCCATCTGCCAATGTATATCCTTCTTTTATCAAATCCTCTTTGTTATATAAACGTTCACAACTCCATGGTGGATTTGCTATTAAACAGTCAACCTTTCCTATCTTTTCACGCCAATATCGTAATGTATTTTTTTCCTTTGCTTGAATTAAAAAATCACCTTGAAAATAACTAATATTCTGTCCATTATTTATCTTATTTTCCTCAATCACATGCTCATCTACATCAATCCCAATATAGTTATTATTTCCTGCACACTTCATTTGCATTGCTAAAAGCAACGCACTTTCCCCACAAGCTGGATCCAATATTGTCAACTCTTCCATTCCATATTCCATATATAATAACTCGGCTGTAAAATCTGCCAATTTTTCAGGGGTATAAACAATTCCATACTTTTTCTTATCTAGCATTCTTTCCTGCCTCCTCAGCTATTTGTTTTATTTTTTTCAAATACTCTAATTCTACAGGACTGTTATTTAACGCCCTAACCACTTCAATAATTTCCTCGTGTTCTAAAATATATTTTGTCACATCTGCTGGAATACCATTTCTTTCTTTAGCTGCAAGATCAAAAAACAGTTCTCTTTCACCCTCATGAAATTCTAACTTATCCGCCAATGCAATTAAAATCGATTCTTTGGGAGCTGTTCTCGCTCCTTTTTCTATATCAAGTAAATATACATAAGAAATTCCAACTTCTTTTACTAGTTGAGAAGCATTTTGCCTACTCCTAATTAAATGTAGCAATTCACCAAATGTTTTCATATAAGACCTCTTATAAACTAATTGCTTATAGCTTTTTGTTTATATTAACATATATTTTTTTACTTCGCAATTTATTTTTTTAAAAACGAACCATTATTGGTCCGTTATTTTATAGCAATTATTCTATAATGTCATAAAAGGAGGAGCGTACATGATTCAGAAACTAAAATCAAACAAGATATTGGGGCAACGTCTACGCACATTAAGGCTAGAAAATGATTTTCATGTAGTAGAACTGGCAACAGCGATGCAACTTAGAGGTTGTAATATTACACGAGAAACTCTTGTAAAAATCGAAAGTGGAAAAAGACACATAACGATTAAGGAATTAATTGCTCTCAAAGAAGCCTTAAATGTAACCTATGAACAAATTTTTGACAACTTACTCAGTGAGGAGGAATAATTATGGAATATGTATCTGCCATTTTATACCACAAAATCCAAGATTCAGACTTTACAAATATGTATGGCATTAAGAAGCCTTCCGGTGGAGGTGGACAAACCTACATTCAAGCTGCTGGATATGATTTTTCAGAATTAGACAGAATGTTTGCAGAATCTGATATCATAACGGATACTCTTGAATTTTGGGACTCTGAAAAAATTTTCCCTCGGAAAAAATATAATTTTAATGCTATTGCTATAGGATTAAATCAATCAGCAGAAATCGAATTAGCTCCAAGAACCGGACGTAAAGACTATAGGATCTCTCGTCAAGGATTAAATCACCGTCACCCAGCATGGAGTTCTTCCAATGGTTTTCCAGAACCAAAACGACTTTCTCCGCTTCCTTCGTCTGGATCAATTTACGAATATGAAAAAAATTATCCAGGTATAATTGATAACCTTTATATATATATTCTAAAAACTGTGTCCACCGAAAAAAATGTGCACTACTACGCTTCATTTATCAATACCGATTCAATGCCAGCTAATTGGCCAACTGGTCTTGGGCTAGAAAGAATATTCAAAAAGCAATCCAGACAAGGTATTATCTTTTTTGATGGACTTTATATAAGATTCCGCAATAATCCCGATTGCCCATTTGAATCTGGTTGTATTGCAGACTTAGATATTGAAAATGTAATACTACCACCAGATATTGCGACAAGTACAGAAGACGCTGTTGAATATGCACATAATAAAGTTTCTATTAACATTGATTATAACACCTTAGACTTTATTCAAATTCCGGTTCCCTCAATAGTTCATCGGTCCAAAACATACTCAACACATATACGTAAAGATTTCAATTATTCTCGAAGAGAGCAAAACAAAAAAGCAATTGGTGATATTGGTGAAGAAATAGCTCTTGCTTTTGAAAAGAATAGATTATTAAAATTAGGGAGAATGGACTTAGCTGATAAAATAGAACATGTTGCCAAAACCAAAGGAGATGGTTTCGGTTATGATATACTTTCCTATGATGTTATAAATAATGCTGTTGTCGAAAAATATATCGAAGTAAAAGCCACAACTGGAAACAGCACAAAACCGTTTGATATCTCCGCAAATGAAGTGGCTGTTTCAGAACTGTATCCCGAACAGTATTTTATATATCGTATATTTAATATCCATAACCTTATGCAATCCGCATCATTTTATGTGATGAAAGGATCCGTCCGTTCAAACTTTAGCCTTGAACCAACTTCATACAAAGCATATCCAAAATCTCTATAAACAAATGTCTGATAAAACTAGCAAGCTGGCTCAGCTCCAGCTTGTTAATTTTTTCATCACTTCAAATTTTCTTCTATAAATGATATTATTATGCTCATCCTTAAATTTGCATCTCTGTTTTCAACATATTTTTTCTAAAAACTGCAAAGTTTAAGTTTCCCATCCTCCTTATTGGTTATTATAAGTTTTACAACCAGAAATACCGAGCTTCTTCATTTAGTACCTTTAACAAAATTCACCTTCCATCCAATCAAATGGGAAATCCGGATCTTCCCAATACTTTAGACCAT
>ERZ834722.281-NODE-281-length-55290-cov-5.286069_pt1 | contig 55290 bp, 49 predicted proteins | sample MGYA00519576_ERZ834722 | MGnify/ENA primary metagenome ERZ834722 (study PRJEB31850, sample SAMEA3708759) | human gut metagenome | biome: human gut; feature: human-associated habitat; material: faeces | place: China | collected 2014 ...
ATTGCTACTCTTACTGCCATTCTTAATTCCTCCTAGAATTGTAAATAAATAGTCTTATGGGACATGCGTCCCAAGCTTTCTTTATTTTACCCAATTATTCCCGAAAGTTCAAGTCCCTTTTATGACTTTGTTAATAATTTATCATTCCGCATAGAGAAACGCACTTCGATTGGTAAATATCATTGAAAATCGTTTCCACATTCATTATAATCAGACCATAACAAGCTTCGCATGTGAAAGAACCTGTCAAACGACTGTTTTTAATATTTCATATGACTTCACCAATAACATATGCAAGTCCTCACGGGCCTTGCATCCACAGAAAGGAAAACGCATGCTTTACGATACCCACATGCACACACACCACTCCGGTGACAGTGAGGCAGCGGTCCAGGACATGATCGAATCCGCCATCCGCAAGGGATTGGACGGTATCTGCTTCACCGACCATTTTGACTATGACTATCCGGACGAACCGGACTTGTTCTTATTAGATTTTGATTCTTATTACCAAGAAATAATGTCTCTCCAGGAGAAATACAAGGGACGCTTCCCGATCCTCTGGGGTGTGGAGATCGGTCTCCAGCCGCAGATTGTGGATGTCAACAGGCGCACCTCTTCCCGCTATCCGTTCGACTTCGTCATCGGTTCTTCCCACGTGGTACACGGCGTGGATCCCTACTATCCGAAATATTACGAAGGGCGCACCGAGCACGAAGCGTATCTGGAATATTTTGAATCAATCCTCGAGAATCTGCACACTGACGCAGACTTTGACGTATATGGGCACATCGATTACGTCGTCCGCTACGGTCCGAACCGAAACGAGGATTATTCTTATAAGAAGTACGCCGATATCATTGACGACATTCTTCGCACTTTAATTGATATGGGACGAGGCATCGAGATCAACACCGGCGGCTTCAAATACGGACTCGGTCATCCAAATCCGACCGAGGATATCATCCACCGCTACCGTGAGCTCGGAGGAGAGATCATCACAATCGGCGCCGACGCACACGCACCGGAGCATGTTGCCTATGATTTTGCCAGGGTTCCTGCCATCCTGCTCGCCGCAGGTTTTCGGTATTATACGGTATTTAAGCAGCGGAAACCGCAGTTTCTGCCACTAGTCTGAATTTAATGAAATTTTCAAAAAAAGTTAAGAATCTTTCATTTTGGTATTGCAAATTTCATTTTTCACTGTATAATATAGGTATTGAATAGTGTTATTACTATAGCATGTGACGTACGCGAAATGAGTATGTAGTTCAATTTTATTAAACAATTATCTAATTAACTACTCAGTTACTCAATTACTTTCAGTAACTAAGAAGGAGCAGGTTTCCTCGCCTGCTCCTTTCTTCATGTATTACTTTCGAATCAATTTCTTTATCTGCGTCAATATTTCTCTAGCAATTGCCTCTCCTTTTACCAAAAGAACAATATAATATACCGCAAAATTCAACAATCCCGAAATCAACAGACTGATAAACGTTCCCAAGTTAAATATTTTTACCCATACCGAAGCTGCAATTGCCAGCACCAATGCCAGACCGATTGTTCCAAACCGAACGCTTTTGTACAGATTCCGTGTAACGTTTCGCAAGGCACACATCTGAACGATCCATACCACAAATTCTGCAATCAGTGTTCCCACTGCTGCACCTGCTGCCGCATATTGCGGAATCAACAGCGCATTCACAATTAGATCCACAAGCGCACCTGCGATCTCCGAATACAGCACCTGCTTTTCCAATCCCAGGGGAATCATTATCTGGATGCCCATCACATTCGTCATCCCAATCAGAAGCAATGTCGGCATAATAATCTGCATCGGCACAATCGCCCCTTCATAAGCAGAACCACTCAGGAAGAAAATGCCCTCTCCTGCAAACAGTATAAAATAGATCATCATTGGAGTTGCCAGAAGGATTACAAAATTCATCGCCTTCTTGGTCAACCGCTGAAACTCTTCCATCTCCCCACGCTCCACATAATAAGAAAGCCTAGGCAACATTACCGTTCCGAGCGAAGTCACGATTCCGACAAGAATCCCCTTGATCTTGACCGCAGCATTATAGTAGCCGACATCCACATTATTTTTCATCAATCCCAGCATGACCGTATCCAGATTCGTATAGATCACCGTCGCACAGGACATCGCAAAAAAGACGAGAATTGGTTTCATATGTTGCCGATAGTTGTATTTCTCTTCCGGGAACAAATCAATGTACGTGTGTGCATGTACAAAATTACATACATTCGAAGCGGATGCTGCCAAAATCGTCAACGCACCATACACAACATAATCCGACTGCTGCCGGATCAACAAAAGCATCGCCACCACAGCAATTGCCTTAAAAATCACAGAGCGAATCGTTATATAAGTATACTGCTCCAAAGCCTTATACAACCATTCCATGCCGACTGCATTCAATAGAATCGTCAGACTGATAATAAAAATCAGAGAACTTTCCGCACGTAACCTTGGAATCGCAAACACAAAAATGCCTAACGCAAGGTACGACAGCAAACTCATGACCAGATTGATTGCCATAAGTTCATGCACCACGCGCGACAACTTTCTCCTATCATCTCTAACTTTTGCACAGGCACGGATTCCGTATGTCGGTATTCCAAGTTGTGAGAGCATCAGAAAATACGATACCACCGAAGTCGCAAACGACACCCGACCGGTTCCTTCCGGAAGAAGGATGCGCGACACATACGGGAAGGTGATCAGTGGAAAGATAAATGACGAAAGCGTCAGGATGGTGTTCATTATGTAATTCTTTTTTAATTTACTGTTTTCTAACAAAATCCCTCACTCGTAATATTGTATTCACTAATTTTGTATCTTTGTAATTTGCTTTTCTAAGCAATCTTACATACTTTCTTTCCCCTAATTTTTCATATAATTGTGGCACCATATTCTTATACATAAGATCCGTATCCCGTGTCAATGTTTCTACTGAAACCTCTCGGTAGCGACTCAATTTTAAGAAATTTTCCATTGTCACATGATAGGTAGTCTCCATTCGATGTAACAAATGAATTCTATTTTTCGAGCGAACACCAATATCCTTATAAAATTGCAGCTGAATTCCCATCACCTTTTGCATCTCTTTGTAATGTTTCTTTACACTTTCACAACTAACAGACTGGCCGTCTCTTCCTAATCGGTAATTATACACTGGTGCAGCAAACACGCTCATATACTTTGCATATGTCAGCGGTTTTAACACATAAATTGAATCCGTATATAATATGTGCTCCGGCAGATCCAATGGATGCTCCTTTAACAGATCTGATCGATACGTCACACCCCACATTGACAAATGCACCGGCTCTTGCATTTTTTCCAGCGCAATCTCCTGACCTGCATATTTTTCCCAAGCCATATGATGAATGTTTCTTTTTGTACCGTAACAATGTATATACAAAGAACTTATTACCTCCGCATCCGTTTTCAACAGATGCTGCACAAACTTTTCAAGGTTTTCTTTATCAAACCAATCATCCGCATCCAATATTCGAAAATATTTTCCCGTCGCCAATTGCGTAGCAAGATTCACATTGGATCCCCACCCGCCATTCGGTTTTGTAACCAAACGGAAGGTTTCCGGATTCCGATCACAAAATGTATTCGCAATATCTTCTGTATGATCCGTAGACCCATCGTTCATAATCAATACTTCTATCTTGTCCACACTAGGAATCATACAACTTTCCAGAGCTTCTCCTAAATAGTCTTCCATGTTATAGGCACATACTGCAACCGTTAATATTTTATCCATAATCAATTCTCCCTCAAATACGCATCCAAAATATGCGTAATCCGTTTCTCTTTCGGTGGCAATACCATATATTTTCCATACAGTCTTGATAAATAAATCTGATATCCAACTGGTGCAGGGAAATTTCCCTGTTCAAATGCAACTTTCTTCTGTTCTTGAAACACCTTTTTATCCATACTTTCGCGCGCTCCATACCCCCACAAAACTCCACCTACATAAGTAGATGTTTGATAGGAATATGTCTTAGATATAGAGTCCATTTTTGAGCATAGGAAATGATTTGGTAATACCTGAAGTAACCCAACTACGAACGGTTTTGTAATTCTCACATACCAGGTTCTTCCTTCCCATGGATTTGCATTTCTTAAGGACAGAATTCTCCGGTACTTTGCCACTTTTTTATACAATTTTTCAGTTTTAACTCTGTCATTCGGATTTCCATCCAAAGGAAATACATCTATCCATATGTGTGGTATTTCACGTTTTTGTCGAATATAGTCTGTTTTCACATAAGTGTCTGGATCTACAATTTTAATAAAAGGGTAATGTGAACCACTATTTTTCCAATGCCAAATCTCGTATTTCTTCTGTTCATTACCTATAACAGTCTTGGGCAATTGCAATAATCGATCATAATCATTTCTTGGCATAATGACATCAATATCATCATCCCATGGAATAAAGCCATGATGACGAATAGCACCAAGCAGCGTCCCACCTGCCAGCATATATGTCAAATGATTAGCTTCGCAAAATTGATCAAAAGTAACCAAAATATCATATTCTATTTTCTGGACCTCATGAGTGGTTAATTTCCGCATATGCGCTCCTCATCTCAAAAAAAGCGTTTTCATTGTCTGTATGGTATTTTGAACATCATAACCCGCTTCACTTATTTTCTGATTCTCCGACTTTCTAGTACCTCTATCTTGCTTTATTTTCTCTAAATAAGCAATCCATTCTTTTTTTTCTTCAGATAACGGGAGAAAAAATATATGATCTGTGATTGCAATATCTTTCGTTATCGTATCAGATGCCAAAACAGGCAAACCTGTACTCTCTGCTTCAATTGCAGAGATCGGTAATCCTTCATACAACGAAGGGAATACAAATACGTCAAAGACCTGCAAATAATCATTCACATTTTTTGTATTGCCAACAAACAGCACCTTATCCCTTATGTCCACACGATTTTGCACATAATTTTCTAATTTTTCTTTATTTTCTCCATCGCCTACCAATATCAAATAAGAATTTTTTTCGACTTGCGCATATTTTTCGAATAAATCTATCAAAAATTTTTGGTTTTTTTCATACGTAAACCTTCCTACATGTCCCAAAACATATGTGTTTTGTGGGATATTCATACTTTTTCGAATTTCATCACGTTTTAAAGAGTCGTAAAAGAATTTGGTCGTATCAATACCATTTTTTACAATGATGAGTTTATCGTAAATCAGCGAATCACTAAATTTCCATTGCGCTGCTTTCAAAGAGCACGCACAAATTTCATCCGCATAATGAGTAAAAATAGGGGCTGACGCCCTTTTAATCACCATATGTTTAAAGTTCTCTTTATTTCCAGAACAATGAGAATGCACAATTACTTTTGGTACTCCGCTCGTTTTTGCTATATAACAGGCCATTGCTAAAAAGAAAGTACTTCCAGAATTAATATGTACCACCTCATAACGATTTGTTTTTAAGAAAGCCCGAAAACATTTAAAAATTTGTAATCTCCCTTTATCCTTTTTAAACTGAAAGCCAAAAGAATAAATCTGTCCACCTTTTTTATCGACAATATCCTGATAGCTATCGTTGTGCACCTCATATGGTGTTAATAAATCAAAATGAAATTGCTCACTATCAATCTCTTTCACAAATGAAACAACAAATGCTTCCTGCCCACCATTTAAAATAGGTTCTCCAAACACTTCAAGTATCTTCATTATATTTTTTTACTTTCCTCTCATCTTATAAAATAGATATTTGTAACATATCCTCCGATTTTCATAATAAAATAAAACCAATATAAAAAAACTGGTATGAATAACCCTACAGAAAAGACTATCTTATTCAACAAATCTCTTTTCACGCAGTTCATCATGCACGGAATAAAAACTATCAAAAAATAATCAAAGAAATATGCAATTCTTAAGCTCTCGTAAAAGACAGCATTGAATACAACAAAGTATCTTCCAATTAGCATGAGATATACCATGTATTTAGCCTTGTCATCATACTTATGCGCACATTTGAACACCACGGCAAAAAATAATATCAGTGCAGATTTGCAAAGTAAATCTGTGCTATGAATATTCCCTAGAGTGACCCCTGAATATTCCTGCAAGTATCTAGAAATGTAATATGAATATCTTCCGGATATTATTCCTACAATCCGCGCTAAAATACCGGCAATCTGTCTGTAGAATAGAAAAATCAAAACAAAAACAGTTGCAATTGCCATATACCATTTTTTCCTTTTCCGAATCGGTTTTTGATAAATCCACAAAGAAAAAAGATAGATTGGAATAACTAGTAAAGCAACTGTATGAAATAATATTGCAACTATACACCAAAATATTGCTCTAAACCTTTCATTAATAGAGAAATAATAATATGCCAACAAAATGAATGACATCGCAATACTTTGTCTCATACCGGATAAGCCAAAATTGTAAAACAAAAAGAGGTATATCATCATCCCCAACGTCATGGATGCTTCTTTGCGCCGCTTGTACAACACATAATATAATGGTAGCAAAATCAACAATTCAATAGCAAAAAAGATATATCCTATGTTCTTTAATTTTCCTCCCCAATACAATAAAACGGAAAATAAGATTTCGGTCTTTGGATATTCCAACAAAAGAAACTCTCCAAAAGAACTTGATTTGATAGCAACGATATAATTCGGATAAACATATCCCATTACATCATTACCAACAGAAATATCCCTCATCGCAGCCAAAGTGCATGGAATCAATAACGCCAGACCCGAAAAAGCCATTGCTAATATATACGAAGCATTCTTTTTTTTATTTGTATTTGCAAACAAATTTTCTGCAATAAATGTCATACCAATTGTAGACATAAAAGCTATCAAATATATAATGACTGACTTCCACTCCATGAACCTATCCCATTACTTTCTATCAATGTACTCTATCGCCGGTCGAAATTTAAATCCGCTTATTGTCGCTCCAACGATAATCTGTATTCGTTTCCATTTATAATTTTCTGCTCTAAGCAGTACTTTGATAATATGACCATTCAACCTAAAAAATTCATACAGAAATCCGCGCAATCCCTCTCTGCGATACAAATATACATCGTTTCTGTATAAATACCGATATCTCTCTAACCGTTCATAAGAATCATTGTAAATATTTGCACCGATATTAGACATCGATTTATGTACAACCACGCTTTCCGGCACCACATAACACGGATATCGGCGGGAAATTCTCCGTGTATATTCCCAATCATCCGTCCAAATAAAAAAATCTTTAATCGGCAATCCCACCTCTTTTACAACCGCTGCTTTCAAAAACAAAGATACAAAAGAAGCCATCACTGCTGGAATCAACTTGTGATCAAAATCTTTCACCTTTCGCGTCAAAGTTTCTCTCTGTATGTTCATATTGCAGATACTTAAATCTTTCCATAATACTTTACTCGAAAGAAAACCATATTTTCCCTCCATCTGCTGATCTTTTTCCATCAACACTTCCAAGGTCGTCTCCTGCGGAATACAATCATCATCCATAACCCATATATATTCGTATCCTGCCTCAACGGCTAGTCGGATTCCATATGAAAATCCTCCCGCGCCCCCTAAATTGGCACCTGTATTAAAATATAAAATCTGTTTCCGTTCTATGAATTGTTGCAGGACATCCTGTGTTCCATCCGAACTATTATTATCAACAATAATAATCTGTACATCCGAAAACGTCTGTCCCAGCAACGATTGCACATTTTCCAATAAAAGATTTTTTCTGTTATAAGTCACAACGACTGCTGCTACTTTTTTCATCTGTCAAAATTCCTACTTTTTAACTTTCTCATAAGAAAGTTCCATGACTTAATGATCCAATTCTGTTTTTCCATAAACATAACCGGAATCTCCCGATACCCTTTATGATTCGCCTCTAGCCATACGTCCAACAATCGTTCACTCACAAAGCCAAATACTCTTGCATCATTCTTGGAATAAGCTGATATATCCAGTCTTTTTTCTAACTCGAACAACACATCAAAAAGCCATGTACAATAATCTTCCAGACATTCACGTTTCATAATAAACATATTGAACTTATGTCCCTTTGTACTTTCCATGCAAGAGTCAAATGCATCCAGATAATTTGGATATTTGTTCATTAAAACTTCTCTGGTTAGATCTAAATCGATTGCGTGATGCGCATGCGCATATTGACTGTATGTTGTCTCTATAAAATAATTTCTTGGGGTAGGAAGAATGATATCACATTGCTCAATTAACAGTTTCAACTGATCCATCGTAAGTATTCGATTCCACTTATCCCCGAATCTTTCTACTGTAAAATGCCTGCGATAATGAACCATTCCAAGATAATCGGCATCCAAATTCTTCCATGCCCAATACAAGCCAGTTAACTCACAATAGTTTGCATTCTTGGCAGATATATTCTCGCCATCACTATCTTTGACATATCCAAGTGGCGTCCTGTCTTGTGCACCAACCTGAATCGGTATATACATCTCATCCATTGGCATTCTATATTGTTTGTGAGTTGCCACAATTACTTTTACAGTTGCCATTACTGAGCTCCATCTCCATCAATTACAACTTGTATCGTTTTTAAAACGATCTTAATATCCAATTTCCAGCAAGCATGCTCGATATAATATAGTTCCATTTTTTGTCGTTCACCATTTTCATATCCCACATGATTTCTTGCATATACCTGCCAATACCCGGTAAGCCCCGGTTTCATACTCAAAAACAATTCTTTCTTTTCGGGATAATTAACTCTAAGTTCCTCTTCAACAAGCGGGCGCGGACCAATCAATGCCATCTCACCCTTGAGAATATTAATAAACTGCGGAAGTTCATCAATACTATGTCTTCGTATAAAAGCACCAACTTTCGTAATTCTCGGATCATTTTCAAGCTTATACTCTCTATAATATTTCTTTAATTCCTCCGGTGTAAGCATTATTTCCAACTGATCCGCATTCCGCTTCATGCTTCGGAATTTGTAAATTTCAAATTCCTTTCCATATTGACCAACACGCTTGGTCTTGTAGAAGACAGGACCTCCATCCTCCACCTTAATTGCAATTGCAGTAACGATTGCAACCGGAAGTGAAATTATAATCAGCACTAGCGCCATAATCAGATCAAGCAACCGTTTTGTCACAGCAAATCCGAGTGATAACTCACGATTTTTCACACACAGCGTTTTATAACCGTTCATCTCCACTACACTGTAACAAAACGAACTCTTCTCAAGATTGCGTAATGCTCGATACACGAGCACATTTTTACTCACCAGGAAATCTGTAATTTCATGCAGTTGCGGCATTCCTTTCAAATAAATATACACGCAGTCTACGCCATGTGTGTTCACATAATCCTTTAATGTATCCGTCCAACCTACAATCGGAATTCCATTTACCATTGTCCGATTGCTCTTCTCATAAGTTATAATCCCAGTTACAATCGCGCCATATTTAGACTTGTTGGTAAATTGCTCCAATTTACGTTCAATATCCTCTTCCCTAATGTACAAGAGTGTCTCTCCCGCATTCTTACCCAGATGTCTTCGTACATACTCCTTCCAGGCAAGATGCGCCACATACATAATCGGCAATAAAATAATCACAAATGTAAATAGAACCACTCGTGAATAATCTTCACTTGTCTTCGTTGCAAAACAATACACAGTCAATGCAACAAACAATCCTGCAACCATTGCAAATGTACTTTTAAATTCATCTCGAAAATCTCTTCTCAATATTCCCGAGTAGACGTTCCAAAACATAACGATAAAAAGAAATGCAACAAGCAGCACTCCAGCCATATACAAATAGCGATCAATCAAATCTATAAAAGTATTTTTTCTGGCCATACAGGCTATAAAAAAGCTTAGCTGCACACAAAGCAAGTCTAAAATCAAAAAATCTATATGTTTTAACAGACTATATTTTTTCTTTTGATTCATTCGTTCTTTAATTCCTGTTCCGCGTTTGGTATGCTTAATGACCTACACATGCATTATATGTTTTATTATACCATACCTTTTCTGTAATTAATAGCTTGTGAAATACAACGCATTTTATAGTACTATCAATAGGACTACTCTACGAAACACAAGAGAAAGAGGAAACAATTATGAGATTACCAAACGGATACGGCGGAGTTGTCAAACTCTCCGGAGCCCGAAGAAGACCTTACGCAGCCCGCATCACAACAGGCTGGTACTACAATGATCAGACCGGAAAACGCGTACAGCGTTATCAGATCCTGGGATATGCATCCACCCGTGCGGAAGCGTTGCAGATACTCGCACGATACAACGATTACCCGATTGACGGTGCATCACTTAAACTGACATTTGCCGACATCTACGAGCGCTGGTCCGCCGAAAAATTTCCAACCACTTCCCATTCCAACATCAAAGGTTACCGCGCCGCATACGCGATCTGTCAGGATATCGCAGATGTGCCGTTTCGCAACCTGCGCCTCGATGATCTGCAGCGCGTGGTCGATCGCTGCGGCAAGAATTACCCGACACTCAAGAAGCTGCGCGTACTCTACAACCAGCTCTACGAATATGCGATGAAGCATGAAATCGTTGTCAAAGATTACTCCACTTACGTCAATATCATCAAATACAAGGATCGCAATCCGAATAAGACGGAGCGCGAACGCTTTACACCACAGGAGATCGCTTTGCTTTGGAAACACAAGGACGATCCTTACTATCAGACCATTCTCATGCTGATCTACAACGGTGTCCGTGTCTCGGAGCTTCTCGATCTAAAGAAAGAAAACGTCCATCTTAAGGAACGCTACTTCGATGTCATAGACAGCAAGACCGTAAGCGGCATCCGCAAAGTTCCTATCGCCGCCAAGGTACTTCCCTTCTACGAACGCTGGTACAACGACTGCTCCGCCTGCGAATACCTAATCCACACGATGGATAGCGAACATTTTACCTACCACAATTATTACATCAATTTTTTCAGACCATTGTTGAACCGGCTGGGCATTGACCGGACACCGCACTGCTGCCGCCACACCACGATCTCCATGATGGCAGATGCGCACATCGACCAGACGATCATCAAGAAGATCGTCGGCCACGCCGGTGCGATGTCACTCACGGAACGTGTGTATACGCATCTCGATATCAATGAATTGATCGAAGCAATCGATCAGATCTAGATTGCAAAATCGCCACCCTCTATTCCTAGAAGGTGGCGACATCTTCGTCACTTGGATTCCACAAATGCATTTTGCATCTGTGCTTCTCTGTATGCAAGATTACAGGTCAGAAAACAAATCTTCCTTGTACGTTCCGTCTGCAAGCATCTTCTTAAAGCTCTCCCGGACCGCTGCAACATCTTCCTTGTAGGTCATGCCATACCACGTATCGTTCGTGCGCAGCACCTTGACCGCCATCCTGCCCTCCGCCAAAAGCTCACCGATGTAGATTGGGATCAGATACTCCGACTTCAATGGATTCTGTGGTACTTCTTTCTTGAAGAATTCCCTGAATCCTGCATCTAACGTATCCACGAAATCCGGCGTCAGTCCCCACATATTCATCGAAACAAGCGAATTCACATCCAGCTTCACACCATCCGCCTGTGCTCCATCTGCAGTCTTAACAATATTCTTGGTCTCCGCAACTTCTGTAAGATTGCTGTCCGCATCCATCTTGCAGACACCGCGCGTTACCGCACCGTTATCCGACAATGTATTCTTCAGCACAAAGCCGGCCATACAAGACGTTCCGCCTTCCACCAGGTACTCATGAACCGCCCGGAAACCTTCCTTGCCATAATAGTCGTCCGCATTAATCACGATAAAAGGCGCATCAATCAGATCCTTCGCCGCAAGTACTGCCTGTCCGGTTCCCCAAGGCTTCGTTCTTCCCTCCGGGAGCTCGCCCGGGATATCACGGATATCCTGAAACGCGTAATCTACCTTTACATCAAACCCGGCACAAATATCCGCGATACGGTTGCCAATCGCATTCTTAAAATCTTCCTCAATATCCTTACGAATAATAAAAATCACATGGTTGAAACCTGCCTCGATCGCATCATGCACCGAATAATCCATAATAATATGATTCTGTGCGTCTACAGGCTCCAGCTGCTTAATTCCCCCGCCGAAACGCGATCCGATTCCGGCTGCCATAATCAGTAGTGTTGTCTTCATTCTTCTTCCTTCCATAGTAACTTGTGATCCCCTCACCAACTTCTATCATCTATTGTAAAGGATGATCTCAAGCTTTGCAACTGCCGCATGCATTTTCCCAAAATCAGACAAAAACAAACTACTTTTCAAGCCAATACTAAGGCCGTCCAACCGGCATTCCGGTATAGCGGTCCGATCACCGACGTAACAATTCCCGTGCCAAATCATCCACTCTTGCGGTATATCCCGCACCAACTTTCACCTCCAGCAACTCGCATGTCGCCTTCAGATTCGGACAGCGGCTCGTCAGATTGTGCGCATCACTTCCCAGCAGCACCGCTTCATGCTGCTTCAGAAGCCCGATACACATCCGCCGTCTCTTCCAATCCTGAAACGGTCCGGCATTCATCTGGCACTCCAGCGGCAGATCCATGATCTCATTCCAGACACTCTTATCCTTCTGCAGCTTGTAGTAGCGCTCAATGTGCGCCAGCACAACACGGATTCCTTGCCTTCGAACAAGATTCGCCACATCGACATACACGTCTTTCTCCCACTGACAGAATGGCATCTCCAGCAAGACCGTGCCACTGTCTCCAATGCACAGCTCCGGAAGCATATCCGCGTTACCGATATTCCGAAAATAATACACTTCCGCCCCAAGATGATACGGCAACAGCTCCACACCTGCCTGCTGCGCCGCAGCCTCCAGCCGGCTCACACTTTGTTCTCTTTTCTTAAGAAAATGCGCCACCGTATCCTGCTGCGCATAGAAATGCGGCGTAAAGGCCACTTCCGTCACGCCCTGCTCCCGCTCCATCTGAAGCATCGCAAGCGACATCTTCGCATCCTTACTGCCATCATCCATCTCCGGAAGAATGTGACTGTGAAAATCAATCATATGTAACTCCTAAAACACTATCGTAACCCTTAGTTTTCTTCTCTCATATGTTCCAAAATTCTGTCATACTGTCCATACATCTTCTGCACTTCGTTTTCCAACGTATAATAATGCATAATATATGGAATCAACAGAACAACCAACAACAATGTTAACACATACAATGCCGGATTACAAATCATAAGCGCCGCAACAATCGAAATCAGCGTCAGGATCGCAAACGTAACCGTCACGATCAGGTGCACCAGTCTCTCATGCTGGAAAAAGCCAATCTGAATCAGATGTTCCTGTAGGATGTCGGACCAGCGATCCGGAGAGATATTGTCCGGGCTGACCAGGAGTGCGTCGATTTTCTGCCGGTAAGAAAGTATTCGTTTTTTCATAAAGATTCCCTTCTACTTTGCACAAATTGCCATTCCACATTCATATGCTCTATTTTTCTCTTGATCACGTCAAGATACGCTTTTGCCTCTAATTCTACTTCTGGATTATTCCAATCTTCTGGATTTTCTTCGTGTGACAACCTATCAATTTTTCTTAAGGCATATTGTTTAGCCCGCGAATCTGGTATTGTATGTATTAAATGCTCCATCTGATTACATATATAATCTTCATAATTCACACATGCGCCTGCGATGCGGTATAAACTATCCCATAATGTACATTCATCAAATAACGGAAGATATATTAGAAATTCAAATAAAGTTGTAATTTTGTATTTCTTAAAATCCCCCCATTTTTCAGGATAAAACATCTGTTTAATATGTTTCTCATCAATTGTCTTACTAATTATTTCCTCATCATCAATTTGTTCGCCCTTATTAAAGCCATAAGAACGCTCATTTTGAGCAGACTCCTTATAGTACTCATATTCCGACCACAAACGATGCATAAAGACATATCCATTTACTTGCAATGCATTGGCCAATTCAAATACCGTCAAAAGTTCTGGAATTACCTTTCCATTTTCAATATTAGATATTGCTATCGCTGTGCGTCCTACTTTTTCAGCCAATTCCTCTTGTGTCATTTTCCTTTCCTTGCGAATCTCTGCAATATACTCGCCTAGTTTCAATTTAAATTGTTCTTTTTCATTCATAATCGTTTTCCCTCCTTTTTCTTAATTCTAATATAGATTTTCATAATTTTACATAATCGTAACTATATATTTTTCTTTCTTTTTTGAATAAAAAAGGTGAGCTTTCAATTAGATTTTGTCAAAACTTAAACTGCATTATAAAATATAGAGCAAAGGAAATATATGTAATAGAGCATTTAAAGGTGGCTCTGAATTACCGGAATATGTGGCTCTCATTCTCCGGAATGATGGCTCCCAAAGTCCGGACAGGTGGCTCAGAAAGCCCCGGAATAATCATCATGAAGATAACAAGCTATAAATAACGCATAAAAATCATAATTGGATATTTTAAAATAACTAAAAACTTTTACTATCTTTATAATATTCTTCACTAAATCCACTGCATGTTCCTGATTGTGCAAAGTATTAAAAATACAATAATATTCAATTCGTTGTTTTATGACCAAATCGATCACTCCTTTCCAACCTCCTTTATCTGTTGTTAGATAAAGGATATCATAATGGTCTTGGAGTGACCTAGTTTTCAATGAGCCATGTGGCCTAAATTTAGATTAGCATAAACATCACACTCTCGCGGAAACTCCGCCAGCTCTTGACATGCCATTTTTCAACTTCTTTTGTCTAGCCATAATAAAAAGGCCCTCCTAATGATAATTTATTTTATCATAGAAGAACCTTCTAAACATTATTTTACAGAAAAAATTTCATACTCTCGCCAATGTAATTTGACATTCACCACTGCTCCCCTGTCAGGTAATACTCCCTCCAATACCCAAACGATTCCTCTCCCGGATCATACTCTGTCTCGTCCTCATGGTCCGTCCACAGAGCAGTCGACAAATAATACTCATAATTCTCCATTCCTCCACCGGTCGGATCATCCCACGTACAATCAATATAGTACCAGGTATCCCCCAGCTTCACGCGATTCCATGCGTGATCTCCTCTGCCCATGGTACTTGTCGCCCATCCACTGACAATATGGCATTCCACGCTTTCAGCTGTACACATCGTATAGAAAGCCAACGCATAGCTATTACACACACCGGAGCCTCGCATCAACACGCCCTCAGCAGCCGAGCTCCACCCCGGTCGCGTGCCAAGATCCCCCTCATAATAATCCGCATGCAAGATCAGATAATCGTGAATTGCCCTCACCTTATCCTGATCCGTCATCCCCGGCGTAATGATTTCGTCCAACGTATCATACACCTTCTCCAGCACAGTCTGCGCTTCCCCTGAAAATCCATCCACAGAACGCCTTTCAAGGACCTGGCGCACAGAGCCATACACCTGCTGCTCATACTCCTGCGCCTTGCCCGCTCCCATATCCATGAATTCATCTGGTTCTCTCTCTGCCCCACTCTTTCCAATTTCAACCTGCCCGGTCGGCACGTCTCTCAGCCACCGCGGCAACGTAAAGCCGGTCCAAAGAACAACGACCGTAACGAAGATCAGGCACATTACCTTCTTCCCATAATTTTTCATAACTGCTCCAAAATCCTATTAATTCATTATTCATTGCCAATCATTAGTATCTTTATATTGCAACTTTCTTCCAAATTCGTAATTCTTGTATAACCTTTTTAAATAGCACCATACAAGAAAAAGCCGACGTTTCACATCGACCTTTTCTTTCCTCTTCCTCATTCCACTCCTACGCATCCTGCAATATTCACATTCCAATCCTTCAGCATACGCAGCTCTTTTTCAATTTCCTGATAAATAGACACATCTGTAATCTCAACCAGTACTACATGCCCAGCTTCTGAAGCCTCACGCATTGCAGCCGCATCATAACAGATATTCTCACCATATACCGTCTGAATACCCTTTGTAGAAAGTCCCTCAACAATCTGCGTGATCGTATTCTTATCCACACGTTCAATCTCAGATCCTGTCAGGAACAGTTTCGTAATCCCCTCATTCTTACAATACAACTCAATATTAGAAATTGCCAATTGTACTGAAGCCTCCGCACTAAGCAACTTTTGATTGCGATACTTAATCCGAAGCAAAAATCCATTGATTCCTTTGCTACCCTTGTTCTGTGTCAGGATACCAAACTGGCGAAGCTTGTAGAAGCGAACCAGTTCCTCTGCCTCCTGCAACTTATTCGACAGAACCGCAACACAAACCAAATATAATGCAGCAAGAAAGATTCCCATCACAAAGCCAAGAACAACATACTTCTTACTGAATACCGGAGCCGATACTTCAACCGTTTCCGGTACAGTCTCCTCGTCTGCAGTCTCATTCTCTCGTTCTGCAGCTAATTCACTGTCAACCACTTTGAGCTGATCCTCCGTCATCGCAGAAGTCAACGTAGAAATCTGATCTCTGTACGACTTAATCAAACCTGTAACCGCATTCTGCGAATTGGCAAGATCCGAGTCTGTCTGTACCTGATAATTTTCTGAAACAAGCACAAGCTTATGACTTCCGATGCGATCCGCGATATCCTTGTATCTGCCCTTCAACTCCTTCTGAATTGCTTCCGATACACTCTTTAAACTCTTTTCGTCCGTATACTTCACCAGAACCGAAAACGTATTATCCGAATCAACTGTGGCAGACACCAGCTCCGCAAGATACTTTGCTTCCGCCTTCGTGTTAACATCCTTCCAGATTTCCTTCTGACTCAATCCATTCGCTGCATAATCCACATATGCGTTCGTAATAGCAGAGGTATAATTCTGCTTATTATCCTTCGAATAATTGTATGTATAATCCGAATCGATATAATACTTCAGTTCCAACACATGTTCCTGATAAGGATCAATGTTCATCAGCAAAGACTCCTGCATGTACAGACTGTTCTTATCCAACAACACCTGCAAGCTCTTCACATCATCGATCTGCTGCTGCTCCGTCTTCGTAAACGCAACACTCTGTGTCTCATCCTGCGGTTGCTGCGCAGCCTTATACGTCCGCGCATCCTTAGCATACTTCACTCCCGGAAGTAATATTGCAAAAAGCAAAGCGCACACAATCCATAACTTCCACCCCAACATCACCTTCCAGAATAGGTGACGAAGAGAAATTTCCCTAACTTGATTTTCCATTTGTATATTCTCCAATTTTTAATTTAATAGCTTAGACAAGTGTACTTCATTTGTTGCAAAAAAGCAATGTTTTACCGATACTCTATATCAGATAGCGTAATCTTCGGCGACGGCATATTGCACTTCTGACACATCAGATCAATCTGTTCCTGTAAAAAAGGCATCACCTCCGAACGCTCTGCAAACTTCGATCCTAAGATTATTTCCTTTATTGCGATTGGAAAATCTGTTGCCACATACAACTTACCGAAATTATCTGAAGTATGTCGGAATCGTCTATCTACTTCTGGATACTGGTAATAAATACGTACTTCCCTCTCGTAGGCATAACTATCTTCTTTAAAAAGATATAAAATTGGATTCAGGAAAGCGTGCAAGGCTTCTATGCAAATCTCATCCCGCGTTGCATATAAAATATCACAAATAGCCCCCAAATCCTTTAGTTCCTGCTCTATCTCTTCACGTTTTTCCAAGTCCGCATTGTTGCTTTCATTTACTTTGTACGCAGATCCATTGTTTGTCAAGTAGCACACGTGATACAACGGTACTTCGATTTGCTTATTCTGAGTTGGGTTCCAATCTAGCACAAGGCAACACCCTGTTTATACCTCAACTTTACTCTGCAATTCTCATTCAATTTGATTCTAGTTTTCTACTTAAATTTCCAAACTTTCGAAAAATCAATAAGAACCCTCTTAGGGGCAGGGAAAAGGACTTCTTTTAATGATTTCATCAAAAGACGCATTTGTGTTATTTTATCCTTGATTGGTACATCGGAAACAACCGTTCTGTATATCATTGCCTTCATTCCTTCTGAAAACACATATCTATTTAGGACATGAAAATTCATATATACCAGCATTTCAATTATTACATAATTGTATTCAATATTACCTTTTGCTTCCGAATAATTTTTTTCTTGTTCGATAGAATAAATTGTACCATGACAAAATCTACACAAATCATTCCATAATACTTTCATTTCTTCCGATATAGGATATTCAATTTTTCTAAATACACTACTTCTTAAAGAAATTTCCTCACCGTTTATCCATTTTTGCAAGAGTTGCTCGTCGTTTGCAATCGCAACCGTTTTCAAAATTATTAATGATTCATATATATTTCGGAATATAACTCTCGCAGAACCATACATTCCTTGTCTAGTCAATAAAAAAGTTGAATACAAGTAATCTATATTCTTTCTAATAATTGCCATTGATATCTGAGCCAATTTACTCTTAATCATTCCCTTTAAGCAAATAGCCGTGGTGTATGCTGCCAAAATATCATCTAACAAATTAATAGTTTTTTCTATAAATTTAATATCATACTCAAAATCAACCTTTTCCTTTTCTATCGTCCATTGCATGTCCTCTTCTGTAATTTCCGTATAATTTCTTCTATGCATAAACTCCCCTAATTGACGTAACAAATTTATCTTCAGCTATCAATTTATCATATATTTATGACTCACTCATCACACATGTCCCAATAAATTGTAAATAGGATACGTAGCACACGGTAAATTCTCAACCACAAGCACCTTATCATAATACAATATCTCTGAGAAAATATCTCTTGTATCTTATAACCCGATTCGCTCGACCACAAAACTTATATGCAATAGACGGTCTGCCTGCCCGTGCCATTGATCACCGGCTTCCGGATGAAGAACTGATCAATCTTTTTCCACACGGATACCAAAAACTTCCGGACGAGATTTATCATCGGCTTCACATTATCCCGGAAACATTCTTGGTGATTGCATCGCATTTACCTCATGATAGTTAGAGTAAAATGCTAGCATCTCGCAAACAAAATGGAGTAAAACACTAGCATTTCCTGATTCTTATTATGAAGTTGAATGTTGGAGTATGCAATCCGTCAAATCATTTTACGCTTACAAAATCACCACCCACCCGCAACTTTGACCTTAAATCCATATGCTTCTATCTTATCTCTAAATTCTGGATTATAATCTGAATCATAAGAGTTGATATACCAAGTAACAGAAGCCGGATCCAAATAATTGCATATTTCTTTTATGTAGACCATATCTACTTCTGAAAATGAAAAGCCGTAAGAATATATCTCCTGAACATCTGAAAGTTGCCTAAAAAATTTTTCATTCTTCTGTATAATTCCCACTGTGTCTTTACGTAGTTTTCTTTTCAATTTTTCAAATGACGTTTCTGTACCTATAGAGTAAGAATGCTCAGTGACAGGTTCATCATTTCCATGACCCATAATAATTTCATTCGGCAAACTTTCAACCGATCCATGAATATGGCACACTTGATTTTCATTTATGCCATATCCAAGTTCTAAAGTTTTAGTATAATTAAACGACAGGAAAAAACCATTTGAATCTATCATTACTTCGATTTCCGGCTTTTTAATATCGTAAAAATCAATATCGCCAAGCTCGTTTTTTACCCAATCTACAAATAAATCATTTACGCCCACAAAAGTATTCAATATATGCTCTGACAGATCTTCATTGGTGTAAACATCATGAAAGCAATCTTCATCATCAATATTTACAGACGGAAGATCTTCTAAAAAAGCTTCATACACATCATCGCCAAGATATGCTTCCAATTCAGACCACCAACCATCCCTGCAGCTATCGATAATATTAACAATATATCCAGCCACTTCCGCTTCGTCATACTCTTCATCTCCTTTAGGCATAAGCGTACTTTCAGGAATAAAATAATACGATTCTGCATCCGGATACCGTGTCAGGATATATTTTCTAAAATCCAAATAAGATGTTGGTAGATTGTGCGCTCTGTCAAATCCATTCCCTATAATAAATAATCTTTTCATCGATGTATTCCTCTTCATTTTCGTCACAATTTTATTTATTGTATTTTTAAAAACAAGAAATAACCTTGGCATCCTCTCAAATATTACACTATTCTTCATAAACCTCATACGTATTTTCTTTATTGTTGTTTTTGATTGTAGCATATGTAATTATCCTTTTCCACAATAATATGTCAGCTATCTAAATGTAAAATTGCAAAGTTTAATTCTACTGTTCTCATGCTCTATCTATTTCACGTTTTTTCTTTTTTAAATAACATTTCATTGTCACATCAAGTAATTTGTGCTATAACAATACTATATTTATTCTATTTTGTTATTGTACAAAACATCTAAGATAATCAAACAATAGAAAGGACCCACACCATGAAAACACTTTCCACTGCTCTCCTGGCAGACCTTATAACAACCAACCGAAAGAAACTCTCCATGACGCAGCAATCACTTGCCGATGCCACCGGCATCAACCGCTCGCTGATTTCGCGCATGGAAAAAGAAGACTTTCTTCCGTCCATCCCACAATTAGAGCAATTGGGAGAAGTCCTCGGCTTCGAGCCTATTGATGTATTTACAGATGGAACAAAGGAAAAGAAAAGAAATGTCACTAAGTCAATGAACATCGCCGTGGCCGGAACCGGATATGTCGGTCTATCGATTGCGACCTTACTTGCACAGCACAACCACGTAACCGCTGTAGACATCATTCCTGAGAAAGTCGACATGATCAACAAGCGGCAGTCTCCTATTCAGGATGAATATATTGAAAAATATCTCACCACCAAAGACTTGGATCTGACCGCCACATTGGATGGTGAAGCTGCATATAAGGATGCCGACTACGTTGTCGTAGCGACTCCAACAAACTATGACAGTCAAAAGAATTACTTTGATACTTCCGCCGTGGAGGCTGCAATAGAACTCGTTCTAAAAGTTAATCCGAACGCAATCATTGTCATTAAATCGACGATTCCTGTTGGCTACACTGCTTCTGTACGCGAAAAGTACCATAGTAACAATATCATCTTCAGTCCTGAATTTCTCCGTGAATCCAAAGCGCTGTATGATAATCTCTATCCGAGCCGGATCATCGTATCCACAGATCACGCAGATGCGCATCTGGTAGAAGCTGCCCATACATTTGCCGCGTTGCTTCAGGATGGCGCTATCAAAGAAGATATTGATACCCTTTTCATGGGATTTACCGAAGCAGAGGCCGTAAAACTTTTTGCCAACACGTATCTGGCACTCCGCGTATCCTATTTCAACGAATTGGATACCTATGCAGAAATGAAAGGATTAAATACCAGGGATATCATCGATGGAGTCTGTCTCGATCCACGAATCGGAACCCATTACAACAATCCGTCGTTCGGATATGGCGGCTACTGCCTTCCAAAAGACACGAAGCAGCTTCTCGCCAACTATAATGATGTGCCACAGAATATGATGTCTGCAATCGTAGAAAGTAACCGGACAAGAAAAGACTTTATCGCCGATCGCGTACTTGAATTAGCCGGAGCCTATGAAGCGAACAGTCAATGGGACGCTACCAAAGAAAAAGAAATTATCATCGGCGTATACCGCCTTACTATGAAAAGCAATTCTGATAACTTCCGCCAAAGCAGTATCCAAGGCGTTATGAAACGTATTAAGGCAAAAGGCGCTACCGTGATCATTTACGAACCAACGCTTGAAGACGGAGTCACATTCTTCGGAAGTAAAGTAATAAATAATCTGGATAAATTCAAAAAAATGAGCCATAGCATTATCGCTAACCGCTATGACTCAAACTTAGCCGATGTACAAGCCAAAGTATACACCCGTGACCTGTTCCAACGTGACTAACACATGATGGCAGGAGTCCTCACGATTCCTGCCATCAATAAATTATACAATGTCACCAAGCGTAACCTGATGAACCTACGTGCGCATCAGCACGCTTCATTATACTTTATAAAATTCTTTATACCATTCTGCAAACTTCCGCAAACCGGTTCTCAAATCAGTACTCGGCTTAAATCCAAAATCCCGTTCCAAAGCAGAGGTATCTGCATAAGTAACCGGCACATCGCCCGGCTGCATCGGCACCAGTTCCTTATGACTATCAAAATCATAATCTTCCGGAAGAACTCCCGCACGAATCAACTCCTGCTGCAGAATATCAACAAATTCCAAAAGATTCTCCGGATGGTTATTTCCAATATTGTACACCGCATATGGAGGAACCGGCAACCCATCTTCTCCAGTCTTCTTTTCAGGTGGTACCTGCATCACACGCATGATTCCTTCTACAATATCATCGATATATGTAAAATCCCGCTTGCAGTTTCCGTAATTGAAAATCTGAATCTTTTCATCGTTTCGTAGCTTATTGGTAAAACCAAAATATGCCATATCCGGTCTGCCCGCCGGACCATACACCGTGAAGAAACGAAGTCCGGTAGACGGAATATTATAAAGCTTGCTATACGCATGCGCCATCAATTCATTCGACTTCTTCGTTGCAGCATATAAGGAAACCGGATTATCCACCTTATCATCCGTCGAATACGGAACCTTCTTATTTGATCCATACACACTGGAGGAACTTGCATAAACCAGATGCTGCACTCCAGCTTGCCCATTATCATAAGAATGACGACATGCTTCAAGGATATTGTAAAATCCCATCAGATTGCTCTCAATATACGCGTCCGGATTGGTAATGGAATAACGTACTCCCGCCTGTGCTGCAAGATTAACAACCAAATCCGGCTTGTATGTGTCAAAAAGCCTGTTAATACACTCTTTATCAGCTATGTTACCTTCAACTAAATCCCACCTGGATCCATTTGGGCGAACAGACTCGGCTACTCGCTCTATTTCCGATAGTCTCCATTTCTTGATATTGACATCATAATATGCATTCATACTATCAATACCTATGATATGTACATTTTCACTTTTTTCAAATAGTTTCAAGCACAGATTAGAGCCAATAAATCCAGCTGCACCTGTAACTAAAATTGTTTTCATCCTATCCATTTCTAAATACCCTCTTTTTTCTGCTTCTCAAGTTTCTTATCTAATCGATGCTTTTCACGCTCATACGATAATATTGATATCGTATCATCCAACGGCGCTCTTGCACAATTATTATAATGCTTCATCATCATTCCATAATACGGTTTCTTCCGTATGCTCTTCTCAAGAACATCCAGACTCTCCGCTATATCCAGACAACACTGGCTTAACTGCCAGCTCACAAACGGTCTTTGCTCCAATTCCATCTGTCTGTCAAATTCTTCATTCTGTGCGCGAAATGTTTCCTCATCATCCGGTTCCGAAAAATCAACTTCATCATAATCAATATCCTCCGGCTCGTCCGCTTCTGTTTCGTCCATGCGATCTATCTCATCCCGATAACTATCAAGCCCATTCTGTGATATATCGTAATTTCCCATAAACTTTGAAAGCAAAAACGAATCTGCAAGAATTGCATCTGCATATCGATCACATGCCTTCTGACTTTCTTCACTGGATAGGTGATGTCTTATCCAATCAGGCATATTTTTTATAATATCCGCTGGATAGATCGACTTCAAATATTCTTCATCCGGATGATTAAGGGCATCATACAACATCGGAGACATCATAACACGCTCTCGTATAGCAAATTGAATCTGTTCATAGTACGAAAAAATAATTTGCAATTCCTCGATTTCTGCATCGCTCAGGAATTCTTTTCTATCATTGTATGTCCTTCTCAGAATCGAAATCAAATCCGGTAATCGTTCCCATGTTATTTGTATAATATCCTTCGGTGCCTTTTTATCCTCCACACCACCTGCTGCTACAAATTCATCGTATGCTTTCTTCTCTGCTCTCTGATGCGGAGTTTGTTGCATCATGATCTGCTTATAACTCTCATATTTCATAACTGCCGAATAATAGTCCTGCAACTCATACCACGCCAGCTTATTATGTCTGTAATTATTAGACATTTCCACAATAAATGTAACAAAAAAGGAAGCAATCACACCTGTAGTCAAAGCATACACCATATTATAACTACCGGAATCTTGCGGTGTGAATGCCATCGCAATTCCAAGTATAACAATAACGATCACCGAAATAACCGCACAGGCAATCAATGTTGTTCTGGGATAAAAAGCAAAAGTCAAAAATTGCATTGCCTCTTTTATCCTATACTTCGTTTTCATATGTATCCCCCATCATCTCGGCCAGTACTATCAATCTTTCACCAGATTTAACGTAACCGTCCGGATTTCACTTCTACATACCTCATCTTCTTCATAATTCAGGTCCAGGAAATAATGCAATCGATACCGATACTTGCGTTCTCCAATAATTCCTTTTATCACAATTTCAATTGTAGTCTCAATGGAAAGACTCGCTTCTCTTTCGTATACCCATTCCTTTGCCTGTGGATAAGCCACATATAATACAATTTTCCCATTTATCGGAATAAATTGAAAAAAGCCATCTCCCAGTATATAAGCGTCGTTTTTTATCGAATACAATTCGTCTTCCGATGCCATAAACAAGCGAACTTCACTCATAGCAATGTTGCAGTTAACAATCTCGCCTCGACCAACGTTCTCCAATTCGATCTGTTGACCGCCAAATACCATATCACTATCATCAAAGAACGGATGTCCAAACAAATATGTGATTTCACTACACAAAGTCGTTCTCTCTACACATGGAACAATACGCTCTGTTAAAACAGGCATATATTGAAGGGACAAATCCTCTCTTCTTTGTCTGTTATTGACCGCAATCGTAATATACACTCCTGCCAATGTGATACCGCCACCGATGATACTTCCTGCATATGTAATTATGGTACTCGCAAACGCCGTATTCTCCAAATGTTTTCCAATGCCCCACACGATCATCGGAAAAATAACAACGCCTACAATGAGAAGTAGTACACCTATACCAGTTGTATTCTTTTTTGAATCCACAACACTCTCCCTATCTTCATCACATGAAGTATTCTGTGCTTCACCATATACACATTGCTCTGCCAAATAGTATTTATAATCATTGCATACCCTGTCATACAAATAGTCAACCGCTATCTTTTCTTTCTAATCAAACCACTTCCCCAAACGTATCCGGTCTCCTCTTATCAAACACCTCATTACAAGTCATTACCGTAACCAGATTCTCCGTCTCGCTCAGATTAATAATGTTATGTGTCCATCCCGGAATCATATAGACAGCCTCGATCGTATCCCCACTTACTTCAAATTCCACCATTTCGCCGGTATTAATATTCCGTTTCTGAATCAACCCATGCCCTGCCACAACAATAAAAAGTTCCCACTTACTATTATGCCAATGCTGCCCCTTGGTGATCCCCGGCTTACTGATATTGATCGAAACCTGTCCACAATCCTGTGTATGCACAAGTTCCGCAAATGTCCGTTTGAGTTGCTCCCTTGTCAAATTCAAATATTTTAAACATATCATTTCTCTCTATAGATAATCTAATCGGCGATCCATGGTGTGTATTCCTTTCCTTCAAGTATATCAGCAATTCTCTTACACGCATTTCCATCACCATATGGATTACATGCCCGTGCCATCCTCCGATATGCCACTTCATTTTCTAATAACAACTTAAAATTAGCATAAATGTTTTCTTCATCAGTTCCTACCAACTTTAGCGTTCCTGCCGCCACTCCCTCAGGTCTTTCTGTTGTATTCCTCATTACTAACACTGGTTTCCCATATGATGGGACCTCTTCCTGCATTCCTCCGGAATCTGTCAGACATAAAAAGCATCGAGCTTCAAAATTATGGCAGTCAAACACGTCCAACGGCTCAATAATATGTATTCTGTCACAATTTCCAAGTTCGTTCTCTGCAGCTTTACGTACGTCCGGATTCATATGAATTGGATAAACCGCCTTACAATCTGAATGTTCATCAAGTACACGTCTAATCGCTCTAAACATATTATGCATTGGTTGGCCTAAATTTTCTCTTCTATGGGCGGTAATAAAAATTAACTTGTCCGCTCCAACCCACTCCAATTCCGGATGCGTGTATTCTTCTGTAACAGTATGGTGCATTGCATCAATTACAGTATTGCCAGTAATATAAATAGTTTCTGGATTCTTTCCCTCCTTTATTAGGTTATCCGCTGCCAATTTAGTCGGGGCAAAATTATACTTACTTATAATCGATACAGCCTGTCGATTAAACTCTTCGGGATATGGCGAATATATATTGTGTGTACGCAATCCTGCTTCTATATGCCCAACCGGAATCTGAAGATAGAAACATGCCAAAGCCGTCACAAAAGTTGTAGATGTATCTCCATGAACCAATACCACGTCTGGCATTATTTCTTCCAACACATTTTTTACTTTTTCAAGTATTCCTGTTGTAATATCAAACAAAGTCTGCCCCTGCTTCATAATTGATAAATCAAAATCGGGAATCACATCAAATACCCTAAGTACTTGGTCTAGCATCTCACGATGCTGTCCAGTAACACATACCACGACTTTTATACTATCTCGTCTCTTTAATTCTTTTATAAGTGGACACATTTTTATTGCTTCTGGCCTTGTTCCAAAAACTAACATTACTGTTTTCATATAATTTACTACCATATACTTTCTATTTTCACTTTGTTACCCGCTAAAATTTCTAATATTTATTAGATCAGTATCACATATCGATCTATTTTCTTAATTCAGATCATCATTTTGCTTCTTTCTACACATAAGCACATAACCTTCAAATAAATCCAAATCCTCTTTTGTCGTAATTTTTATATTGGTTTGATTGCCATACGATAAATGCAATTCATCTCCTAATGCATACATCAAACTTGTTGTATGAGGCTCAATCTTCCCAATCAAGTCCTTCTCTTCTGCTCTTTTATATATATCTAACAAATATTCAAATTTAAATCCATACGGACATGCAATCTGAACATACAAATCCCTGTCAACCCACTTTCTACTTACTTCCCCCTCCCTACTGCCAAGAAGTTGGTAGCATGGTGTACCAGTAACTGCCGATCCTTTTTTCTTCATTAATTTTATAACTTCTGTAACAATTTTTTCAGAAGTAAATGGTGCTGCACCATACTGAATAAGTACATAATCTTTTAATCGAATTTGACCTTTAAGCAAACTAATACCATTTATTACTGAATCTTGAAAAGTCTCCCCACCATCCGTAACCCAACGAATCTTCTTGTAATTATATTCATTTATTATTGCTTCTAAATAATCTCGCCACAATGGATGACATACAATTTCAATAGCATCTATTTTAGGATGTCTTTCAAATATTTCTATTGTATATGCAATCACAGGTTTGTTTAATACTTCCACAAACTGTTTAGGTCTATCTGCCCCTACGCGACTTCCAACTCCCCCTGCAAGAATAATTGCTGTTATCAATTTATTTTACCTCGTAACTATTAAGTGCTCTATCAATATACTTTGTAAAGTTTCTATATGCTGGAAGGAAGAAAAAACCATCATCATCACCAACGGAACCCTTATATAACCCCCAACAAAACCAATAAAATGCACAAATACAATGAAATGCCCAATAAAATCTTTTCTCATCGTCTGTTAATTTTCGCCCCATATAGGCTTCAAAGTATTTGTCTATCTGTTTCTCAGACCAATCATATCTACACGTTATACACGCAATATCATTTGCTGCATAATTAAGTCCGGCATATTCCCAATCAATTAAATAAACACTTCCTGATTCATCACATAGAAAATTAGGTTCATAAATATCATTATGGCAAAGAACTAATTCATATCCCATTCGATTAGCATCTTTTCTCATATAGGAATAAAGCCTGTCTGCTTTAACAATTTCATCTGAAAATTCTCTAAACAAATTGCCTTTAGTAGCAGACGCAATCTGCATAAGTTTTTTACCTTCCTCAACATCATTAAATACTTTAACGCTCCCATCTGGCTTAACCTTATGTATCTTATGTAAAAAACTCATACAAACTTTCAATTGTTCTGGATTTTTTTCAAAATCACAGTTTTTGGCTGCGTCTACATAATAAGATAATTTCCATCCTGTACTATCAATTTTTATAACAGATTTATCGATACCTAATGCTTTAGCATTCATTTGTGCAAATATTTCCGCTTGTCTATCAATTAATTTTCCAGCTGTTCCACCAGGATGTCTATATACATATCTTTCCCCATTACAACTAAACACAAATGATACATTTGTAAGACCCGCATTTATTACAGATATATCATCAATATCATTGGGAGAGGATTTAAGTGTACTACATATGTTTGTAATAATACTTGAATCAACATTATTTAAAAATTCAGAATCAAATTTTCTAAGATCATCAATACTCTCAAATTCCAAAATTTTCTTTTCGCTAAATTCCTTTTTATAGAAAGTCAACTCCTTAATATGTTTTGCATAAAATTCCTCCCAAAACATAGAAGACACACCAAAATCATTTATCTCCTTTTCCATTAATTCACGAAACTTAACCGAAAATTTTTCATTCATATATGCATGCCCTACCATTGCAAGGGAATCACTCCCCCCTACATCTACGCCAGTAATCACATCCGCATCCGATACATTTACAGCAAACTCTCTGAACTTACCCTTGAGAAATACACATGCTCTATAACTTCTATTGTCTGGATTTTGGGCAACGAAAGGATTCTCTATAAAATAGTGATCCGCACAACAAATATAGGTGTTAGAAAGATATGTTCTTGCTATATACAAAGTATATAAATTTCCTTTTTGGTCAAATTGATTATTTATTAATAATTTAACATTATATTTAGCTTCTAGATAGAAAAATTTTTCTTTCATATATCCCACAATTATATATATCTCTTCTACCCCTGCGTCTTTAAGTTGTTTTATTTGTCTTTCAATCAGAATCTCTCCCTTTACACAAAATAATCCCTTCGGTTTTTCGTATGTAAATGGTGCAAAGCGAGTTGATTTACCCGCCGCAAGAATTATCGCATTTTTTTTCATTGTGTATTTTCCTCACAATTTTTCATATTTCTATGTATTAATTCGCATATTTGACACGCCGAATTTCCACTCTCATGAATGCCAAAAAAATCTGCCACTTTTTTATACTCTTCAACACCATCAATGGTATCATAATTTTCTAATAAAGAATTTAACTGTTCTTGATTCTTTGCAATCACAAACCCCATATTATCAAACCCGTCAATCAACTCTCTACAATTTTCTATATACTCATCCAAATCAAATGTAGCTAATATGGTTGGTCTCTTTAACAGAATAAAATCCGTAGCACACGAAGAATAATCTGTAATCAAACAATCCGATATCAAAAAAAGTTCTCCAATCTCATCATATTCTGTTACATCAATATATCTTTCTCCATCACATTTAAAGTCGAATTCTTTTACACCTGTATGTGCCCTCATCAAGCAAATCCAATCCTGCTTCTCATTCAAGATTCGCATTGCACGCTCTATATCTACTGATATTTTTTGAGAATTTTTAAGCATATTATCTCTAAAAGTTGGGGCAAACAACAAAACTTTTTTTTCTTCATTTATCCCCAGCTTTTTTCTAATCATTTCTATTTGCTTACTAGTATAATTAAATAAAATATCATTTCTAGGCATTCCATTTGACAAAATTTTGCCTTTATATCGAAATGCTCTTTCATACATGCTATCACCAAAATCAGATGCAGAAACACATAAATCAGTTAAATATTCATCCGCAACAATTAAATTATTGTCTTCTATTTCATATAAAATTTTTTTTAAAGGTCTATCAGCGTGCCAACATTGAACAAAATACTGGCCTTTCCTTTTAAACTGTCCTTCTTTCAAATCCTCATTTGTAACATATGCACAACATGTAGCCATCATCTCATAATACTTAAGGCTTTTTCGTGCTACTTTTATAACATATTTCGGCACCACCTTTTCATCAGGATTTTCAAACATCCAGATAAGTTCATAGTCTGGATACATTTCATGCATCTTTTCACATATAACTCTCGGGCTATCAGAGTATTGTGCTCCGCCATAGCTAGAAAACAATATTCTCTTTTTTACTTTGTGTGTAATAGAATATAGTTTTGTATATATACTCAAAATTTTCGCTTTATTCATAATTTATCTCCACAATTTATGTAATCATAATTTCATTAAATACTCTGCTAATTCTACCCCAAAATCACAACTTTTCCGTTGTTTAACAACTTCAAAAACATTTTGCCTCATTCTATAGACTCTACTCCAGTCTTCTGCAAACCACATAAGGCGTTCAACTAGGGCATCCTCATCAGTTGGTTCTATCACGTATCCTACTTGTTCATTTTTCACAATGTCACACGTAGCATCCGGCGATACAATCATTGGGAATCCATAACTCATAAGTTCTGGAGTAGTTCTTACCGCCCCTTCTGAAAAAGACATCAAAATTCCAACCGCATCATACTCTTTATAAAATTCTTCTAAATTGTCACAAAAGCCTTTAAATATAACATTTTCAAATGGTCCATATTTTTGTATAAATTCTTGCATATCTTGATGCAATCCTCCTACAATAATCAATGGAATTGATTTTATATTTGCCTTTCTCCACGCACAAAGAAGTCGATGTGTTCCTTTTAACATACTATGCATAGCGGTGGAAATAAAAGCCCTTCTTTTCCCTTTAACTTCATCCTCATGTATCTTGAAACTAGATCCAGTAAGTGGAATCATCTTCAAGAGATTAGGTGCATATCCTTTTGTAAGAAAAGTCTGATTTGATATTTCTGAAATTGTAACAATATGGTCAGCCTGTCGATACCCGTACTCAGCAATATCTGCAAACATTTTATTTCCATATATACTACTTGCTTTTATGTCAAAAAGATCTATTTCCTGCATATATCGCATATACTGCCTAATTGGCTCCGATGAAGATGCTAAAATAACTAGCTCTTTTCCCTGATTTTTTGCTTCATTAATACACCTAGTCATATTACATCGTGTAAACAAAATATCACTTGAATCTTTTTTTAATTTTGACGCTACCATAGCATCCAACAACTGCCCCTGCCATTGATAAGCATAATAAATCGGTTTGTTTAACAATCGGCAGTAATTGTCAAATACATAACGTCTTAATCTAGTTGGGATTTTTGAGAGTCTCATATGATCTATGGGTTCATCCGTAAACACATACTCTCTAGGAAAACCAATTCCATAACACAGTCCCAACTGCTCACCCATATGTTCAAACATTGGAATATATGTATTTTTTTCAAAACGCTCTCCATAGCAACAATTAAACACTGTAGATATTGTTTTACTCATAATAACTTTTCCTTCGCCTTTTTAATATAATCACTCGCTCTTAAAAAAACACACCCCTCCTCACTTAATTCTCTTAATAATTCATGATAATTTTTTCTATAATCATATTTTTTCCCTTTTTCGTATTTGTCACTTAATAATCTATAATGTGAAGTAATTGAAGCAAATCCGTATTTATCAAGTGATTTATTTACTAAATCAAGAATATCCTTTTTTTCTTTTTCAGCATCATAAGTTATTGAACTAGTTATAATGTATCCCCCCCTATTTCGAACAGGTTTATTATATCCTTGCTTCCTTATGGTCATTGCCTCTATTGTGCCGGCCGGATTCATGATTGCCTTTACAATTTTAGTTCTCTTTTTTGAAAACACCATAGATCCACAACAAAATAGTTCAAGATTCAATGCCTTGAGATGATCCGCACAAATATTATCAATTGTATTAGCTGGTGGAACAAATACTCTTATGGGCTGTTCAAATACTTTTGTAAGATATTCCTTACCATCTCTTATCGCAACAAGCCCCATGTTTTTACTCAGCATTTCTTCTCCATATTCAGTATATTTATGATTTACTCCATGCTGAGCAATTTCTATCTTTTCTGCCACTATCTTTTTCTTCAATTCTTCTACAAGCTTATCATTTAAACCAATTGGAAAAATGTCATGATACTCTGATAATTCTTCTGCTGTTGCACTAAGTTCCCATTCTCTTAATGCTCTGTATTTATGCTCTTGATCTGGTAACTGAAGAATTCTCCTCTCTGACCCATGAACAAACGGAATTGCAGCCAAAGTGAGGGGCAATTTTCCCCAAAATTCACCATAACAATACTCCAATTCCTCTGGTTCTGTGAAAAAGTTTGTATCATCATCTCTTAAACAAATATATTTTTCTTTCACACTTCTCTCTCCTAAGACAATATAATTTTCTCCCATTTGTCGACTATTTTCTCAATGTCATACTCTTGGCGTATCTTAATTGCTTCTTCTCCCATTTTTATTGCATACTTAGGGTTTTGGGCAATACTAATCATCGCATCCGCTAGTGCATGTTCGTCTCCAACAGGAACAAGTATTCCATTTTCTCCTGATTTAATTAGCATACGCGCCCCACCTACAGGACAGTCCGTACAAATTGTCGGCACTCCCATTGCAAGAGATTCTATCATGGTGTTCGAAATTCCTTCAAAATCCGATGACAACACACACATTGAAGCCGTTTTTATATGTACATCCACGTTTTCTGAAAAACCTGCGAATTCAATATCATTACAAATTTCCAATTGTTTTGACAGATTTTTCAGTTCTTCTAACAACGGACCTCTCCCATAGATAACAAGTTTATATCCAGGAATTTCCTCTCTAAATCTTTTAAACGCTCTTATAAGCATCGGATAATTCTTTTGTTTTGTAAGACGCCCCACTGAAACAATTACTTTCTCTGATGGCATTTTCCACTGTCCAGTAATTGAAGGATCTACCGGATTTGGAATAACAACTCCTTTTTTTTGTATAGACCTCTTGTAATATCCTTTTACCTCATCAGTCTGAAATACCACTCTATGTGCAGTCGGATATAACAATTGCTCCCCTATTTTATAAATTTTCCCATATTCACTTACAAGTAATGGATTGGCTCTTTCTGAAACAATAATTTTTTGTTTCAACCCAAATCCTGCCATTAATGTAATATCATTTTGTGCCATCATAAAAGAAATCACGGCTGTATATTCTTTCCTTTTTTGATATTTTCTTATGAGTCTCATCCAATTTATCACATATAACATACCATTTTTGCCATTAGAATGGTATTTTATCTTTTTTATACCATCATCTAACTTATAAGTTTCCGGTGCACTCTCATTACCAATAAGCATGTCAATTTCATAGCCTCTTTTGTGCAATTCATTCGCAAGCATAACCATAACATGCTCTGCCCCCCCATTTGTCAAACTGCTATTTATCATCAAAAGGCTCTTCAACTCTTTATTTCTCAAAATATATCTCCTCTATATCTTAATCAATTCACCTAACTTATAATCCCATTCATCTGGATAAAACTGTTCATTCCCATTTCCATGATAAAATGTAATTTCACCAAAATATATATGTTCTTTAATAATATAAAAATCAACTCTCAAAAAGTGTGGATTATTTAAAGCCTCTGCTATTCTTTCTGCCATCTTGATAAGATCATATAAACAATTGGGTTTAGTTATTTCATGCTTAGGATCTGTAGGATAGCATGTTGTAAACGGTACATAATTCCAATTTATATCATAAAAATTCCGTCGATGATTTGTAAATCTATCAAAATCCACTTGAATAAAATGTACTTTTCCTTCGAATACAAATAGTTTATAATCATTTAATTGTCCTGAACCATCATCCATATATTGTTCAGCAATAATTTTACGTTTTACATTTTTATAAGGCCATTCTCGTCCCAACAAATAATAATTTCTCTGTAGCGCTTTTTTTAATTTACGCTTCACTCTTTTAATGTTTATCTTTTGTTTATCTTTACATATCAACATACCCTCTCCAGAATTATGGTTACATTTAATCACAAATTGTTCAGGTAAATTATTAAAGTCTATTTCATCTACATTGTCCCATACCCCAATTGTCGGAATAATACATTCTTCACCTAACAAATCCGCAATCCATCGCTTTACAAGATATTTATCTACCAAGTTAGTATACACTTCAACGTGTTCATTTAATTTTAACCATTGCATCTTTTCATTAAAACGTTTAGGATGTTCTAAATCCAAATCATACCCCATACGTGTCTTTATTCTTTTTTTTAAATACTTTTCATCAGACATATGATTATAAATTCCTAAATAATCATAACAAAAAAAACGTACCGCGGGATCCGTAAAAAATTTATGTACCTTTTTAATTAATGTTAACATTTAAATACTTCCTTCCATCCTGACGTTGGAATAAAATGCAACAAATCACTGTCTTGCAACATCGCCTGTGATTTTAGGTTCCACTTGTCTTCATTCGATAATATTGTTGCATTTTCATCGTAATCTATAACATACTTATGTTTGGACGATTTCAGTTGACTTAATGTTGGAATTTTTTCAATCTCCGCCCCCATAATTGTACCAATTATTCTATCAAAAGAAATAGGATTTTCTCCCATTGCTATAATCCCTACATTTTTAGGACTCGGCATGACAGGACCTTCCTTTTCTCCTGATATAATCATATCAGCAACTATTAAGTATTTTCTCTGCTTACTGTTCTTCATATTTCCATTCTTATCAGCATAAAACAGAATTTTATTTAAATCTAGAATTGTCCTACTTATTGTATTGTTACCATACCAACTCCCTTCAGCATAGTTATCTTTGGCAAATATTTTTGAGGCATATGACCACACCTTAACGCCAAATCTCCAAAACTTAGACAATACAATATTCTGTTTTGTCTGGGCCTCATGATTTGTATGATCAAGGCACTTCGATCTTTGTTTCTTAATGCATGATCTATTTAAATACTCATCTCCCCCCTCCACAACAGAGCCATTCGTATGATGCGGTAAGTACTCCTTTCTAGTGTTTATCCCAACTAAATTTTTCATTGCGATAGTCACTCCTGCTTTTCGGTGTGTTTTAGGCTTTGGCATATTAATGATTACATCCGCATTCAAAACATACTTACTAACAAAATACTCATGCTTGTCTTTATTATGATGCTTTTTTAACAATTCCGGATCATAATTCGTAATTCTAATATTATTTTCTTGGTAATCATCCATTCCAGAAAATTCACTATCTTCACCAAGATTTACAATAATTCCAGATTGTTCTCCTTCTTCATAATAGTGTATGCCATCTATTACGGTAGAATGTATTCCTCTAAAATCAACCAATCTAACCGAAACACCTTTATAATGTTCATTGCACCATTCTATAAGTTTATCATAGCCACTATCCTTAATAAGCTTATCAAACTTACATTCTTGCATAGGCGCATCACCAACAATAATATTGCCTTTTCCCCTTAACGCTATATAAACATAATCAAGAACTGCTGCTACTACAGCCGGCTGAGTATATAAACATTCTTCACCTTCTCCACTTCTGTTTATATCCATTACAAGGTTAGGCTTTAGCAGAACCGTATCTCCCGGTACAATCAAATGTCCTAAAGGATTCCATTGAACAGTTCCAAAATTTTCTTTGTCGTATCCAGCTCTATGTAAACATTCCCTAACCATGTCATATACCATGTTATCTTGGCAACTTATCTCATTTGTGCTTGCTTCAGGATACATAATTGATGGTCTAAACGGCACATCCTTCGGATAATTATATACTTGTCTTTTTTCGATAATCACATTATTCACAGTTTAATCATATCTCCTAATTTATAATCATAATCAAGTGGTTCAAACTTTTCCATTCCAGATCCATGATAAAATGTCACTTCTCCAAACTTCAATTTTGAATCTATTATATAAAAATCAACTCTTAAATAAGGTGGTTTTTCTAAAACTCCAGCCACTTTTTCGGCCGACTCTAATAACATATCTAAACATTCTGGTTTTTTAATATGATGGTCTGGATTTGTCGGATACATTGTTGTAAACGGAACATAATTCCAATCACAATCATAAAAATTTCTATGATGGTCTGTAAATCTATCATAGTCAACCTGGACATATACAGCCTTTCCACAGAACACAAAAACCTTGTAATCATGTAATTCCCCTGAACAATCCGCTTCCAATGTTTCACAAATAATTCTCGGTTTTACATTCTTATACGGCCATTCCCGCCCTGAATAAAAATAATTTCTTACCAATGAATTCTGTATTTTTTCCCTAACACGATTCATATCCATCATTTTCTTATCTTTAACAATCACAACCCCACCAGAATCATGAGTCGTCTTTATAACGAACCTATCTGGCAATTCGTTAAAATCAATCTGATCAAAAGAATCATACACCCCTATCGTCTCTATAACAAATTCTTTTCCCAAGATTTCGCTTATTCTATTCTTTACTTCATACTTATCTACATACTCAGAAAAATAAGATTTTTTTTCATTCAATTTTAACCATTGAATCTTTTCGTTAAATGTTCTTGGATTATCTAGGTCTAATTTGTAACCAAGCCTCCACGCAAATAGCCATTGAAGGTATTTTTCATCCTTTAATCTCAATAAACCTTTTTGATCTAATCTAACCAAAAATCTTGTAGGATGAAAAAGATATTGAATTGATGATTTATTCATTGAATTTCTCTTTTTCTAAATTATTTGTTAATTTTACAATATATTGTTTCCTTATTTTTTCTAAAAAACAATATTGCTATTAAGGACGCCATCAAATAGTTCAAAATTCTTTGCACAACAACCGCATTAATCGTAGGTGAAACTACTATAATCAAATATGAGCCTATAGCAATTACCGCATTTATTATAGCAAGAATAAAATTCATCTTTGTTTCAGCTAAAAACGCTATTGCATTAATCTCATATTTTCCAAGTAAATACAATAACCCACCAATCGCGACACACATTACAAGCATTTCCATTCCCTCATAATTGGAGAGGTTCGCAACCCGAATCCACCAGCTCATTCTTGGACAATAAATCACTAACCCAATTACGATTCCTAACATGCTTATATTTCTCGCAAATTTAATCCGCTTTTCTTGTTGAACAAGGGCATTTGCATCTCCCTTATACTGAACAGTATGTTGTGATAATACATCAAAGAAGCCTTCTATAAAATTTTTCATCATTTGGTCTAAACTTTTGTAAATCGAATATGATCCCATTATAGAAATAGGAAATAACAAGGATACCAACAAACTATCCGCATTACTTCGTATGTATTCTAAATCAGCTTTTAACCACAAATATTTTGCTTCCCATATTTTTCTTAGCATAGGCTTCATTTGTACATATTTATATGATATATTTTTTCTGCATTTTATAATAAAACAAAATAATATTGGTAATGACGATAATATATAAAAGTATAAATAACAATCTGCGCCAAAATTAAAATATAATATAATCCCAAAGAATTTAAGAATCGTTGTATTTAAAGTGCTCATTAGCTGAACAAATACATATCCTCCCTCTGCCCTCACAATATTTCGCATAGAGTCAATTAATATATTTGCAACCGCCCCTATAATCAAGCACATAAATAATTGTGTATACTGTCCATTATATTTGACAACATTCATAAGGAACAAATATATACACATTACCGGAATTACCACTATTCCTGACGCCAATTTAGAAACCAATGCCTGTGTTGTATATTCTTTTATTTTTTCTTTATTTCCTTGTTTTTTCCAAAACAAAGCTTCTCGTGTTAATGTAGATTCGATTCCCCATCCTGTAAAAACTAGCGACAAATTGCAAACAATCTGATATATACCAACTATTGCATATACCTCAGGCTCCATATCTCCCGCAACAAGAAATACACTTACAAATCCAAGAACAATGCCAATTATTTGAATCAAAATTATGTATATACTCTTTTTAAACATCTAATACCTACCATCTAATAACTGGGTAAAAATATATACTCCAAAAATATCCACCATCACCACAAAATGTTGTTATTATAAAGCCAAAATTATTGGCAATGCGCCATTTTCTATAGTCCGCCACATATAAATTGCCCCATCCGCTAATACGGCTATCTCAAATAGAAACCACACCGTTACGGATTTATAACCCAATGTAAGTTTTCGACAAAATACTTGTTCTAGTTGCTTTATTCCCCATACTCTAATAGGGAAAAAGCAAAGCATAAACCTAGACATTCCTAATCCTATCATAATATAAAATGTTGCGAAATGCGCTAACAGAAAAAATACCATTATCCCATTAAAAGTATTTTTGTTATAAAATTTTTCATAATATACCATTAGTGCAACCGCCAATATGGTTGGTATATATCCTAACCAAGACACATTTGCAAGTAAATCCGCATTCACATAAGCCGCGTACTCCGTTTTAGAAACAATAGATATAAATATTGCCGCCAAGCAAAAACTAACCACATTACACATTAAACCAATTTGGAACATACATTTAGGAATAACATACATATTCCAAACACTAATTTTATTATGAACATTTATCAATACAAAATAGCCTACCAGTACTAAAAATAGCGGGAGAAGTGTAAAATGTATAAAACCCGCTATCAACATAACCGCCACTCCCAATAAGTTATGTTTCTTTTTAATAGCAACAATCGACAACATGCTTATAGAAATACCCAACCATTGTCTCATCACTCCAAATGAAGTAATGTACATGTTAAACATAAGAAACAATATTGCAACAGAACATGACTTATTATCCTCACATAGTACAATTTCTATAAAACTCAAAATTGCAGCCACAATAATCCCATATATAAAAAAGAAATATACATGATAATTACTTGTAAACAAACGAATCATTTTTCCAAACAGATAGAATAATTTCTCCCCAGAATATTCATATCCAAATAAAAAACAATCTATGTAATTTTGAGCATCGGCTCCACCATAGATATCAAACACTTGCCGTGCTGATGCCAAAATCGTAAAAAAAAGCCATTCGACAAGCCATAATATATTACTTTTATATGTGTTTACTATAAAAATTTTTTCGGTATTAATTTTGGTGAATATTATAAATATAATCGCAATAATTATATACTGAAGATAGCTTAATATCACAGCTTACACCCTTTCATTCATTTCCAGCCCTTCATTAATATGCCTTCAAACACCCTACATAAAACGAATATTTGTTATCCCACCTACATCCAATTTCTGTATCTAACATACACCTTGTACTAAATACATTTCCCATTCTTTTAATATTTTATCTGTAGCAAACATAACTGCTTCTTTTCTTGCCGCATCCCCTAACTGTTTTCTAAATGAATCATTTTGTTCCATCCTTAACAGTGCATTTTTCATAGATACAATATCATTACACCCAACAATAAGACCATTTTTTTCATTTGTAATAACCATTCTAGGTCCCCCACAAGGACAATCGGTGGAAATACACGGGACTCCGGCTGCAAGGGCCTCCAACAACGCATTAGGCATTCCCTCATAATCTGACGAAAGTACAAAAATCCTCGCTCGTGCTAATACCTCGTACACATCTCGAGTTCTTCCAGGTAGAAATACCCTCGTCTCGAGTCCCTTTTTCTTAATATACCTTTCTAGTTCTTCTCTTAAAGGACCTTCTCCATAGATATACAAATCATCCTCTATATCTTTACATATTTCCCCATATGCATCTATTAACAATCTATGATTTTTCTGTGAACTCAAACGTCCTAATGAAATAATTTGCTTTTTTTCTTTTCGCACCCCACAAAAAAATTCTTTCCTTACAGGATTAATTATTATCGTTGATTTTTCTTGCACAGATTTAGGGAAATATTCTTTTGCAGCTTCTGTTTGAAATACAACACCATCCGCCAAACGAAATATAAATCTCGTCAAGATTTTTTTAATACATGATGTTCCGTATTCTCTGTTCGGATCATTTCTTACTGATACAATTTTTCTACACTTAATTCCCACTGCTGAAATGAGCATTCTTATATTACAATTTCCCAAAAAAGAAAGAACAATATCTGGTTTTTCATCTTTTAATATTTTCCGCAATATTACCATTCGCTTCAAATTTTTCAGAATAGGATTTCCTTTAAAATTTTCCAATAAATATAGTCTTTTAATCTCATTATCAAGTTCATATTCAGCCGTACCAGATTCCAACTTTCCATCATTCACCAAGACTACATTGTATTTTTCCCTAACGAGATAATTTGCTAAAATAGACATTACTCTTTGAGCCCCACCATTTTTCATAATGTCAATGTATAACACAATCTTCATAATACATCCTTCTATATACTACACTTCAAATTCTTTTTTTATCAAATCTATATATGTATCCAAATAAAACCTTTCAGCCGATTTTAATGAATTTTCTTTCAATTCCTTTAGCCATTCTCTATCCGAATCCAATTTCATAATGGCCTCTTGAATAGCCTTTACATTATCAGATGGTACAACAAGTCCCTCTTTATTATTACAAACAAGCTCCGAATTGTAACACACATCACTAACTATAGCTGTGATTGCCGATATTTTTGCTTCTACAATAACCCCTGGTACACCTTCTGTTTTCCATCTTGTAGGTAATAATAATACATCATATTTATTCAATTCTTGATAGATAAATTCTTCTTTCTCCTTAAACACTCCTCTATAAAAAACATTATCCTGTTTTTTCACTTTCTCATTAAATTCTCCGTTGAAATCATCATCTATTTTACCATAAAAATAAAATTCAATATTCGGCAAAAACTTTGCCACTTCCAAAACAATATCCGCTCCTTTTAAATAACTTATGTTTGAAAAGAAAACACACCGTAATTTTTTTTCATTTCTAATAATCAATGTTTTATTTGGTCTCCTTCTGCAATTAGGATATACCGAAACATTATTTACTCCACTTTGCAAAAGAATTCTTCTCATAGATTCCGTTTCAACATATATTCTCCGGTACTGAGAATATTGTTTTATTTTAGTTGGGCTCTCAGCTATTGTTGTAGCTTCTAATCCCCCCATCATAAAATACAATGACCTATTTAAAGTTTTTCGATTACATCTATATAACAAACTAGTAACCCACGACGATTTTCTCCTCGAAGCAGAAACCCCTATAATTAATGGATTACGCTCGAAGATAAGTGCCAAAACGTCAACCACTTGACTAACCATTCTGTTGCTTATCTTATTTCTTCTAATATCTAGTGTCTTATTCAATTCCGAAAATATAAGTTCATTTTTTCTTGTCACACCGCCATATGGCGGAGGAAAGTTTCCTATATATCTTACCTTTTTCATATCCATTTTCTTTTCTCTCTATAGCATATAGACATTTGCCAAATCTATCACATTTCTTGTATCAAACACAACTTTACTTTCTAGTTTATCTTGATTTTCTTTTATTTGATCATGTCCAACCATTATAACTACCATATCTACTGCTTCAAGGAATTTGTCCAAATCATGATACTGATTATCAACAACATTCTTTGTAATCAAAGGATCATATACTTTAAGTCCACTTGCAAGGTGTCTCGCCTGACTCTCAAGAAGTTGTAATGTTGGCGATTCCCTCATGTCATCAACGTTCTCCTTATATGTAAGTCCATAAAGACCAACTCGGGTTATATCTTTTAGGCCTTCTTTTTTCATTATTTCATAAATACGCTCAAGAACAAAATCCGGCATTCCATCGTTTGTACGCATTGATTCATCTATAACTTTCGCCAAGCTTGGATAATCACCAACAAGGAACCAAGGATCAACCGATATACAATGACCACCAACACCTGGTCCCGGCTGTAAAATATTAACACGTGGATGCATATTGCAGATTCTAATAATCTCATATACATCCATATCATCGTGACGACATATTTTTGCCAACTCATTTGCAAAGGCAATATTTACTGCACGAAACGTATTTTCAACAACCTTTGTCATTTCTGCGGTTTTAATATCCGTAACTACAATCTCCCCTTGGCAAAAAGATGAGTATAGCTTCTTTATCTTTTCCCCAATTAACTCATCGTCAGCACCAATCGTACGATTATTATGATACAATTCATACACCATATTTCCAGGAATAATTCTTTCTGGAGCGTGTACCAAATTAATGTCCTCCCCAACTTTAAATCCCACACTTTCAACAGCAGGTCGAACAAATTTCTCCATCGTACCTGGGGACACCGTAGACTCAACTACTACCGTTGCTCCTTTAGGCGCCACATTAAGAACCGATTTAACAGCCTCAATCACATAACACGCATCTACCTTTTTTGAAAATTTGTCATATGGAGTTGGAACTGAAACAATATAAGTGTCTGTCACCTGATACTCTGTACCGAATTTAATTCCGGCTTTTAAAGCATTCTGAAATAATTCATCAAGACCATCTTCTTTAAAAGTGGTATGCCCTGCATTCAATGTATCAACCAATTCCTTGTTATAATCCGTTCCTATGACTTCTACTCCGTGTGAGGCCAGCATTAATGCTGTAGGAAGTCCTATATATCCTAACCCGATAACATTTACCATTTATTTATCCTCCAAGATAATATTTACAATACTATCGCAACTTTCTTTATATAATTTCTTCAATTCCAAAGCATCTACATATTGCATTTTGCCAAATTCATCAGCATACTTACAAATATTTTCTTTTCCTCTATGTATAATAATTTGGCATTCTTCAGGGCACTTAAAGTATGCAATCCGTTTATTTTCATTTCTGCTGACTATAATAATTTTTCTCGATATCTTGTCCGCTTCCAAACTATATTCTGGCGCCAGATGAAAAAAGGTTCTCATACAATGTTGATTATGATCGTTAGTCTCCACACAATCTGAAATAATAATTGCATTATTATTACCCTCAATAGTTCTTGCACATCGGTCCCCAAACTGAGTCACAAAACTGCCAATTAACTTATTATCTGCTTCACTTAACAATTGACACTTGTGTTTCTTACCAGCGCGGTGCTCCCCCCACAGTTGAGCTTGTTGCCTGTTGTCAATCATAAAAGTATTATGCGCTTCAGTACTTCTAAAATACCGTCTTTCGGCCCCCTGATATAGTAAAGTTCCAGAATTAACAATTAGCGGTCGACCTTTCACAAACAACTCGAAACTCAAACAATCATTATGGGCATGACCACTCATATATCTAGGACCAAGCGGCCCCGCATCAAATATCAATGTAGCACTGTTAGCATATAACTTTGCATAGCCTGATTCCGAAAAGACAACTTTGTCTTCTTCTATTTTGCACTTACAGATTTTTTCTACCGAATTCTTTAAAGCATTTGCACTTTTAGCGACATTATTTCCTGCATCATTGAATAAAGGAATTCTATTTGTTCCTTTTTCAATCGAACACATAGCCGAAGTCATCTTTTTAATCGCCTCTTCCAAATCAACCGCATCGGATTTCTCGCCACAGCTAGTCATCATCAGGTAAAGCCTAAGCAAATCCTCCAGAATTATATGATGATACATTATACTTAACTCATAGTGCATTCCATCAGATAGTATCTGCTCCTTAATTTCCTTTTTCAGTTTTTTAACAGTCTTTTTATATATAACCTTTTCACCATAATACAGGCTAGCTATGATGATAGCTTTTATATTTTCAAACAAATGATTTGCCAACAATCTATATTCCAAATTCGACTGCAAATAAATGTATTGCTTATATATATTCTCGTTTAAGAGATTATAAAACTGATCATCTTGTTTTAGCACCTCCCCCAACACTTCCATCGCAATCAACAAATTTGGAATTCTAATTGAGATTGTATATGGTTCACGACTATCATACGAAGATTGTTTCATCCAACTCTCTACGTATTCCTTCCATACTTTATACCACTCAATGTCCTTTGTTTCGCGGTATTTAAGAGCTATTGGAATCAAAAACTCCAAATAATGCAAGTTATAATTCCACAAGTGTGATGCTTCTGGCACCCTCCACAAGTCAAAGTTTACAACATGGCTTTCATTTAATAAAGTCACCGTATGCATCTTAATTTCATCCACATTAAACCTCGACAAATAATCGGTGCTTGCGTCAAGTTCATGCACATAGAGATTATACTTATCGTTTGCCCTAAAAGATAATTTTTTCTTGTCACTCCCCTTTGTTTTTAATTTACGCTTCATCCGATTTCTTAGTTGATATCGCAATTGAATGAGTTTCAAATCTTTAATTGTATAATAATACAATAAAAACTTATTCATAATTTATTATGCTCCAAATAGTACATCCTCTAGTTTTTTTGTCAATACATCTACATTGTGATTACTCTTAATATACGCTCTTCCGCACTGACCATATTTACTTCTTTCCTCAGGTGTGAGTGAATATACATATTCAATCTTTTCAGCCAAATCAACAGCGTCATAAGGTTCAAACATCAAGCCACCTCCGCTAGTAGCTACAGCATCATCTTTGTACAAGAATCCATACAATGTGCAGGCTCCTGAATACAGATATTCATTTACCTTGTTCTTTGACACCCCATATTTATATACCTCTTTATGTCCTTCAACTTCAAGATGTGCCATACACACCTGACTATTTGACAGTAATGCCGGAACCGCTTCCTTGGCTATTCGATTATAAACCAATACATTTGTAAGATTATTCTCAGCAACATACTGAAGCATTCCATCTTTTTCTTGTCCGCTACCTATAAATACCATTTTTATCGGCAACCCTTTGTCTCTTAGAATCTTTGCCGCCTCAAGCATCACATAGACCCCTTCGTATGTCATATAATATCCAGCAAATGAACACACAAAACTGTCTTCAATAAAATGTAATATTTCCTCTGGCAAAACTTCTTTCCTTTTCTTATTTATATCATACCTTTCACAATCCATTGGTTGACCAATAAGATACGTTTTTTTAGGATCATAGCCTAATTCGCCACAAATATATTTGTCTCCATGATACATAGAATAAATAATTCTATCTGCACGCTTAAATGCCCATGTCTGAATTTTATCAAAAAAAACAACCATGGGATCTATTGGCCTCTTTTCTCCTGATACGACCCATATTCTAGGCCAAAAATCTCTTACTTCTGCACAAAACCGTACATGATATTTTTTTGCAACTTTTTGAGCTGCAACCCAGGCAAGTGGATGTACTGAACATCCATTTACCACATCTGGCCTACCATACTTTGTTGCAATGTAACTTTCATATTTGAGAACCTTTCTCAAAAAGTCAATCATGTTTTTAGCCCTTCCAACACCGCCATTTGTCTGATAAGCCGAAGTTTTTAAATACACATAATGCACCAAAGGTTCAATCTCATTTACAAAAATATTCTCCTCTGATATATATGTATGAGAAAAATGCGAAAACCCCGATGCTATTACTACTACGTTATAATTCATCTTCGCAAGCTGTCTTGCAAAATCATATTGTCTTGATATTCCACCATACTGGGGTTCTGACGAGTAATGATCTATAATCCATATTGTTTTCATATTATTTTTAGTATATCCCTCCAACTTTTCTTCCCGCCCTAACAACAGACTCCAAAAAAGGCGACTTCTGATAATCTATCCCCTCATATTTGCTAATACCATGCAAATAGCAACTATTCCCAAATGCCTTATTGACAAGACCACCTATCTTTCCCGGCATCTTACTGCCAATCCAGACTGCCGGTGCAAGACATTGTAACTGTGTTATCTTTTTCCCACTAGCCTTTGCAATCGCTTTTACCATATCCGATGTCTTTGTCCACTCTCCATTTTGAGGCAACAATACAACCGAATTTCTATGATAGGGTTTAAGCAACATAACCTGACATAAGAACTCGCACAAATTCTCGATATAAAGCATGCTTCTCTCATTATCCACATCTGGAAATATCGGTAATTTCTTTGCCAGCTTAGCCAATGTACGATAGTTTCCCTTGCTGTCTTTTCCATAGATCATCGGAGGACGTAAAACAATGACTTTATAAGTATCATCCGCCAATTCTCTGACCGCCACATCCGCCTGAAGCTTACTGTCACCGTAGAAGTTTGCCGGCTTAGGAACTGTTGTCTCATCAATTACTTTTTGTTGTCCGTATGGTGCAGAATCCCCATAAACAATCATAGAAGACATAAAGACAAACGTCTTTACCCCTTCTCGTTTTGCTTTTTCAGCCGCTTCCACAGCCAAGCCTGTATTTACCTCGTAATACTTACTTTTTATTTCTTCGGATACATTTCCCACATCCGCATGCGCAATACCAGCCACATGATAGACCACATCATACTCTGAAAAGTCCTTATCCCGCCATGCGGCATCCGTCATATCCAATTCTTCAATTTCAAAATTGTCTGGATCGTGCTTCTTTGCATATTGGATAAAAGACTGTCCGATATAGGAGCCGGCACCTGTGATCAGCACTTTTTTCTTCGCCCCTAAATCTACATGAACCGGTTCTCCGAAGCCAATATTTCCAATCAGTTCTTCATCTGATTTTCCATCCGTATAATGATAGGGTTTCTTCTTCATCTCTCCTGTTCCGCCTTCTACCACGCTGTCATCATGCGAAACCTTGGATATCGTTCCCAGAAAACACTTCACATCAAACAAAAGTGATTGTTTCTGCACATACTCACCGTCCAGTTTTGCTTTCACCGGAATCTCCAATTCATCTCTTCCGTTAATCTGAGCCCATCCGGTCAATCCCGGCTTCACATCATTCGCACCATATTTATCCCTCTCTGCGGTAAGCAGATCCTGATTCCACAAGCCCGGTCTCGGGCCAATGACACTCATATTTCCTACAAAGATATCCCATATCTGCGGAAGCTCATCTAAACTATGCGCACGGATAAATTTTCCCACCTTTGTTATGTACTGATCCGGATTCTCCAACTGATGCGTCGGCACATCATGCGGAGTAGATACCTTCATGCTTCTAAACTTATGTAATTTAAAATATTCTTTATTCTGTCCGACTCTCTTCTGCGTAAACAGAACCGGTCCTGGATCTTCGATTTTGATTGCGAGCGCAATCGCTGCATATACAGGAGATAAAGCAACTAATCCACCAAACGAAAGTGCCACATCCAACATTCGCTTGCCATATTTACTATAAAGAGACTGCTGTTGTACGGAAACACTTACAGCTTCCAGATGTCCTCGCACTCCGTCCGCATTCTCTTCATCATTATCATCTTGTACGAAAACAACCTTCTTGCCGGCAAACGGATTCTGTTCCGCCGGTTCATCCTTATATGTATATTCAGATTTTTTCTTGCTTGCCATAAGGTACATTCCAGCGAATGCGATTCCTGCCGCTCCTGCTACTATTTTAAGGGTTTTACAAAGCTTTTTATTTGCCACTGCAACGCTCCTTCAATTCGAATCGTATAATGAATAGATTTACTTTTTGTCTCTAAACTAAATAATTATATCATATATACATATTTATATCCACTTTCTTTATGATTTGACCTTAATTTGTCTAATTTTACAGAACAATAATGGAATCCGATACGGAAAAGATCATAAAACCAATATCGGGGCATGATTCAACGAATCACACCCCAACGCTAAAGAAAGCCCCCTATCTAAGCAATCTATTCCATGTAGTACCCGTCCTCTTTCATAAACCAGAAATCATCCTTGCTAAGCTGCGGAAATCCATTCACATCCACACCGTGATGTTCTGGCAAACTAATCAATTGCTGACGAATGGTATTAATTTCAGAAATAATTTCTGTTGCATCACCATAACGAAGACAGGCCACCATCTGTCTAAACTGCCTTTGGTAATATTTATTCAACAGAAATGCATTCTTAACGAGCCATACCATGAAAGGATGATCTAGCGTGATTCCTTTTCGATAGAAAGTCCGTGCACCACAAAGATATTTCTTGCTGTTATCGTTTGTCGCTTTACAGAATCGCATGGGCGGAAATAAATCTAGCATCTCATCCAATTCACCTTCCCCTTTTTCTGAAAGTGAAATAGATTGTCCTTTCTCATAATCAATTTTCATCTCATACTGTTCTTGCAAATGTACGTCTTGATATAGATTTAATAAATTCGACTCACTATAATCACTTACATATTCTAAGCACACATCATCTTCTGATTGAAAAGGTTCTATCAAAAAACGTTCCCTTTGCACAAAATAATCCCTTTGATTACATTCTAACCAATCTTGTAACGATGGATTTTCGTGATCTTTCCAATCTCCTATTGTATACTTTCCCCAGGATTCACGCCAGTCATTTTGCCCTCGCAAAAGATTTATCAATCTATATTTATTTGCAATCTCGCAAATATACAACGCCATTTCGATCGGAAATTTCGTCACTCGATTACGGCTAGCTTGTGTCACTGGTCGACATGCATTTTCCATAAAAAAAATCACCATATCGGAATAATTCCCACTGTACGTGTCGATCATCCTTCCCGTATATACACCTTGATATGCGCACCGTATTGCTTCGCCTCTAGGCGCAAACGTTTTCAACAGAGTAATTTCTGCACCCACACATTCTTCAAGCGAAAGCATCATCATTTTACGTTGTTTATGTTCCTGATAACTTTTCCATAATTCAAATATACTAGCAACTTCTTGAAATGGCTTCCATATTTCTCCCAACTGTTCTTCCGATTGTGGGCATGCATCACAATGTTCAAAAGCATCCTCAAGTGCCTTTATATTTTTAGCATCATATTTCACTTTTATTTCCTCCCACTCCACGGAAATGCTACCGCTTTCTCCCATACAACTACTGTACAGCATCACATAAAATGTTCCATCGACCTCATGAACATATCCCAAGAGCTTATACTTTAAATTTTTCACTTGCCAATATAGATTTTTCACAAATCGAATATCACATTTTATCACAACTCCCGATACATCCCGCAATGCATGATCCTCCTTTGTATCCAAAGGAATAACCGTTATTGCAACTTTGGGATACTGACCACGAGCTTCCGGAAACATCCGATCAAATTGTTCCTTCCTTTCGTCCGTCAATTCATATATTTTCTCTCCCTCTACAGCATGAGCCGCTTCCATAATTTCTTCATAGGTCTGCCCGATTCTTACATTATTGTAATACACCGGTACTCTGGACCCACACAAATACTTTTTCACTGTATTTCTCAGATCCAGAGTTCCCAGCTTTCCCGGATTCAATCGTATTGCAATCGAAGTTCCAGGTTTTGTCCGATACCCCGCTCTTTCGTGCTGATAGGACATTTGCAAATCAGAAGTTCCAGGATTTGGCATTTGTGTATCAGGAAAATGATTTTGTGACTGATTCAGCAACGTATAGTATCCACTAAGTCCTGTCACCTGCAATCGCAGCCCATAATGTATGTTGGGATTGCAGCTTGTCGTCCCTTCTTCCCTACGGTTTTTATCAGAATCAAAATAAAGAGTCGATACTTCTGCATATTCTCCGTCAAGAAAACATGACAGAAAACCGATTCCGAAGCGGCTGATGCCATGATACTTTTCTGTCTGATGGTGATCCCTTAAATCCCTCTCGATTTCATTAGAAGAATAATACGAATTTCCCACTCTCAGAAAGTATCTTTGCAGCATTCCCATGGTCATTCCGGTTCCCTCATCATCAATACGGAACCAGATATTTCCATCCTTATCATTCCACTCCCAGAAATCAATACGAGAATTCTCCGGTATAAACTCTGAATCCATTTTTCCACGAAGCAAGGTGGCATCGATTGCATTCTGAAGCAACTCTCTTACAAAAACATCCCGGTTATCATATAAGTTTTCTCCAGTAAGTAACTCCAAAATCTTCGTTTGGTCCATTGTAATGCAGAAATCTCCACTCATATATCCATCTGATTCGATTTCATTGCGTAAGATACCTCTTGGAAACGGGAAATTCTGCTGCCACCCCTTTTCACAGTATTTCTGCAATTTTGCGCAATTTCCCAGTTCATCATCAACCCAATCCAAAAAGTTTCGAACCGCATGCTCCACTCCGGGATTGGTACAGCGTGCTTTATACGGTAAAGCATCTGTCGTTGGAGATGTTGGATAAAAGAAACCTGCAGAAGCCTGATGTTTCTGCCACTCTTCACTGCTTTTTTCATTACGTTCCACATAACTGTACAATACTCTAGGTGCTCGGGTATCATCAAAATCCAACAAATCCCCCAAACGCAACAGTATCGCACAAAACAATGGACTTACGTCATTTGCAGGCAGATAATCCAGTCTCCGATTACCAACCATATTAGAAGGATTATAACCATGTGCCTCACAAACAGTCACAATACACTGCAATGGCACAACATCTAGAGGGCGCTGACTGATCAGCCCAATCCATACCTTATTGTTTAACACCTCTGCGACACGCCAAGAATGCAACTTTCGAAGATACCACTGCCACATATCCTCAGTCCATTCTTCCTTGGTGCTTCCCAAGGACTCCGGATAATACTCTCTCAAAAACTTTTTTCTGGTTCCTACATCCTCGTACTGCTCATTCTTCTCCTCCTCTGTGTAAACCATACCTACATCATGCAAGCTTGCAACCAGAATCAGCAGCTCCAATTCGCCCACAGATAGGCAGCTTATCTGATCACCCAATAATCCGCCCATGGCATCTAATACATTCAGGATATGTGTTTCGTCATGTAGTGTATAATTGTCAAAATTTCTACGTACATCCTTCAAATATTCTACTGCATATTCGTAAATGTCTTTTGTCCATGTACATCTCTTGCTTCCGGCACCAGCTTCATTCTCATATTCTTTCCATAATGCAGTTTCTTCCAAGTTCTTTGAATGAGTCATTGTATTTCCATCCTCCGTTACCTGCAGAGTTTTTTGTCACATGTGATATATTATTGATACTTTATTGTACCATAAATCACTATATTTTTCTACAAACATCAACACCAATTCTTCCATCGTCGGACAGTCTTTCGTCAAATGCTTCTCCAGCATATCACAAACTTCAGGCATCTCCTCCTGTTCTCCGTCTGAAAAATTTCCCAATCCAAAGATTCCGATGTCTGCAGATTATTCTCATCGCAGAAATGTATTGCCTTCTCACTCACCCTCCCCGTATATTTTGTCCTTGCCTTTATTATAACGAAATCCGCCACAAAATGTTGTCCATTTTATAGCGGATTCCTCTTCACAGCACATACACAGTCACTTGATATTGCCTTATGCCTTTCCGAATGTCTAATTGTAACATGCAGGTTCTTCTATACTGCCGACATTTTATAATCAAGATCTCCTATCAAAAAAGTTCTATGATATATACAATCACAGGCCGATGAATCAAATAAAGCAACATTATAGGAGTTTTTATCAAATGTGCTAAAATATTTAACTCCATCATCCCCCAACCGTTGCATTCTCGTTTCTAACATATCTTTTTACACACGTTAAAAATGTCTCCGGAACGCTATGCCTGCCGAGCATTTTATCCAAATAGGGAATTGTAAAGATTTTTTTCACCATACAAACATCTAATTTTTCCATAGCAACTCACTTCTAAAGATTTTTCTTAATTGTAACACATTCTCCCCTATATTCATAGTGTTCCATTCCCTAAATAGGTATTCCGCTGATATGCACTATTACTGTTCAGACGCAAGCTTGACACCACGCTGTCAAGCTATGCGCCATAAATTATTGAGTGATTACAGCCCCTGCCTCGTAGAGGCATTCTAAATGGGCTGTAATCGTTGCTGGTAACACCGTTAGGTGTGAACAGTAACTATGCACTTTTCCAGTTCAGCTACACTTTACCATATCCACTCCTGCCTGATTTCGTTGACTTCCGCTGTATCCTCTGCGATCCGTTTCCACATTTGAACACCTGCACCGTCCCGTGCCGCTTCCATCTGCTGCATTTGGAAAGCCAGTCCCATACATGCCTTCCGCACATGCAGCATTTTTCTATACTCTATGTTTCCTGTCTCTTGTTCCTGCATCGAATCCGCTAGAATCACAAGGCTCTTATCCAGTGTTTTAAGGTTCTTCTTCTGCATAATCGGACAATTACAATATAATAAATTGTGCATAATATTCACAGCAGCCACAAGTCCCGGCGTCTTACGATAACACATGATTTTCATCAGTTTATCCAGCAATTTCTGCGACCGCTTTTCCTGTGGATGCGACTTAATATACTGATACGCACCTACAATAGCATCCACACTATGTCCATCATCCGAAGATAACATTTGATCACAAATTTGCTCTATTAACGCATCCTCTTCCGCAACCTGCACCTCTAACTCCTTCGTAGAAATATCCCACCGTTGCATTTCTGTAATCATTTGCTGCAATTCTTTTCGGCTTTCCTTGGATATCTCACTATTCCGGCAGATGGCAGCTGCTGCACGCTTCATTTTTCTTGCACGATTCAGATATTCCTCCTGTGTCCATGCTCTATGTTTCTGTTCCTCCAATTTTTTCTTCAATACGCTCCAATAGTCTACAATTTCCTTCACAAGCTGCTTGGTCTCTTTCTTCGTCCAATAATTCTTATTTACATTATCACACAATAAAATCAACTCATCTAGATAAGGTACTTCTCCCATGGTACCTTTCACACCGGTTTCATCCTTGATCTGTGCCTCTAAATGATTCGAAAGAAACCACTGCTTCACTGACTTTGACGGAATATGTGCATCAATATAAGGCAGCACTTCGTATACAAATATGTGTACATTCGCCAATTGTGGCAATCCAGTCTTCTCATCAATAAAATGCCATACCAATTCCGCATATTTCCTATACTGCTCTTCATCAAGCACTCCCAGACGATCCAACGTCTCAAGTCGCCATACCTTAGTTTGATACTCATATCCAGCCTGTTCAGGGACTTGCAAAAGCCATTCAATGGTTTCCGTTCTTACCTTGCATTCCTTCTGTAACGGTCCGATATCTTTTTTCTTAAAATAGCACGCAAAAATATCAATTCCGTCTTCATGTCCACCGATTCCCCTATGCTCTATGATTTTTGTCTGCATCATAGTATCCAGCATCTGTGCCTTCTTCTTTTCAGACACATTTTGCAATATTGCAACACACAGAGGTTTCATCTCGAAGAAATTCGATAGTTTTTCATCTTCCATCAACATTTTCAATAATAAAAGCGCACTTTCCTGCTGATTTTCCGGGCATCGGCTCATAAACCGAATCAGCAGTTCCGGAACGTTTTCCCGTATCCGTGAGAGAACTCCGCCCGCATGTGGCCGCTCCTGCTCATCCATTTCCTCTATATTTTGAGTCAATGAGTGAATCAACAAGCCGACCATATTTTCAAGCTTATCCACACTTAATGATCCAAGGAACTTTCGATCCACCAAGGTTTTAATAACACTGCTTCTCGCTTCTCGGCACAACAGGAATAGACCAAGCATCTCCATCTGATCTGCGATTGCTTCAATCCATGGTTGTTCCATATTCCCCAACAAAGTTACATGACCACATTGCAGCGGTAGCGCTAGTTTCTCTAACATTCGATAAAACCAATATGCTGATTCACATTCATTCGTTGAAGACATAAGTGTATAGATTTCCCGGTCTAGTTCAAAAGCTTCCTTCTGCTCATATTTCTTTACATGCCAATTAAGCAAAGCATTCTGTACCGAGCCTATCCAACTGTTCCAGTCAAACAACTCTTTTTTGCTTTCTATTTTCTCTTCAATATCTGCGATCTCTCCCATATGTTGTTCGTATTCTCCATAATCATCCCATACCCCCTGCATACAAAGAGAATATAATTGTAACGCACTCGCCTCAAGCGATCGGTAATACAGAGAACTCTTTTCATCCTCTGTCGGTATATTCTGAAGTTCCATCATCAAGCGCTCCAAGTCTGCAAGAACAGATACCGCCTCATCCAATTCCACACGAATTCCCAATATCTGTAATCTCTGCTCATAATCTTTTTCTTGTGGATGACACTTCGCAAGCGCTCTGCGCATCGCGGGAACATCTAAGCGATGATATTCATATTTTAGCTTTTCCAGATGTAGATCGATTTTTCCATTAACGCCAACTTTCTCATAAGGCTCCAATTGCTCATATACATTTTCCCACCCTGCATAATCGCCATTCTCACGAAACACGCGCAATAATGCCTGACCCACATAAAACCATTTTTCTATGCAAGCGTCCTTATCTTCCAAAGCGTTCCATATTGTATAGATATGTTTGATCTCATAGAATGAGTAACAATGCATGCCTGTTTCATACCGCCATACTAATTCATAAACAAATGCGAACATCTTGTCAGTCTCAACAAATTCTTCACTCTGCAACAGCCCCGTCTCGTTGGTATACACACTAAGTTCCTGACATACTTCATATGGAGGAATATACCATCCCGGATATTTTCCCCGTTCATCCGCCCATATTGTAGTCAGCTTGCTAATCTCCTCCCCTCGTTTCTCCTTTGGTGCAAACAATCCCTCTACATGCACATGTGCGAGCGTCCATTTCTTAACCTTAGATCTGTATTGACTTCCAGCCTTCTCCTGGCGTATGTGTTGACGCTTTTCATTCTCCTCATTACAGTATCCGCGCAAGAATTCATTGTTTTCCATAACTATTTGCAGCATCCGGGAATTCTGTTCGTTTAACATACGAACCCCATTCACAGTCTCCTGCTGCATACTACGTTCTACGATAATCGGATTCTTCTCTCGCATACATTTCCCTATTATTTCAAGAAAATGTTTCTCACAGTTTTGCTGATTTCGAACAGACATACCACTCTCTTTCAACTGTGCGTGAATTGCCTGTTGTAAAACTTCAAACCACCGAAACTGATCTTTATGATTCTGATGAAACATATAATTGGCAATCTCCAGCATATTTTCTTCACAGAAAGCAATGCCTCTTAAGTCTGATTCTTCAGTTCCATCTCGCTCATAATTAATAACCCATCTTCCGGCATCAATAAACATTTCCTCAAGCTGCTTTTTGTCCCATATGTTCTCAATTACTTTCTTGGGGATCGCCTTAATCGGCTCCAAAACAATATCTGTTACAGACTCTTGAAAATCTTCTTGTGTCATACGCTCACCTGCTTTCATTGAAACAAAATGTCTGATATCTGATATTCACATTATATCATAGGTGGGATGGGTGATGGATAATAAGAAATTATCCTCTATGTAGAGATAGACACGAATGCAGTACTA
>ERZ834722.295-NODE-295-length-54191-cov-3.678439_pt1 | contig 54191 bp, 33 predicted proteins | sample MGYA00519576_ERZ834722 | MGnify/ENA primary metagenome ERZ834722 (study PRJEB31850, sample SAMEA3708759) | human gut metagenome | biome: human gut; feature: human-associated habitat; material: faeces | place: China | collected 2014 ...
CTTTTAAATCAATATATTCAGGGTCTTTTCTTAACTCCTCTTCTATTTCTAATATTCTTTTCTGTTTATCATTTTTTATTTCTTCTTCATCTTTTCCGAAAAAAGAAAACCATAAATCATCAGAGTCTTCCTCATATTGTTTTTCTGCTTGTTCTTTAATTATCTTATAAAATAATTCCTCAGCTTGTTCTTTTGCCTCTCTTCGAAGTTTAATATTCATCTTTCTCCTATCAAATACATATTCAACAGTTTGGGTTCTAAGAGAGGCATCTGAATCATAAAAACTTATATTCGTTTCATACAATATCTTAAAATAGTGATTTCTTTTTATTCTTGTCGAATTAATATTTAACCACCCTTTTAGGACTCCCTCATATAACAATAACCAATTTGAACCTAGCAGTCCTTCTTGAACTAATTTTTTACATAACGTTCGTAATTCAACAATTAATTCTTGTTTCAACGAGGATGTACCAGAATTAATAATATCCAATAAAATAAGTCGACTTATAGAATCTCGCATTAATAAAATCTTCGAAGCTTGTTCTTTGGTTATATCAAATTTAAAAATTTTACACATCCACAAACACCAAGAAACCTCAAAGCTTTCATTCGTTTCAGCGTGGGAGTCTATAATAGAAGAAATAATAATGTGTAACTTTTCACTAGTTCGTTTTGTTAGAGAACCACTAAATTCAAATCTTCTCAATATGATTCTATACACAATTTCTATAATTGAAGGACATGTAAGCAAACTTTTCAACATTAAATCTTCAAAAATTTCCCAATTCTCAGATATATTAAAATACTTACGATCAAAAATATCAGAATCAAAAATAGCAAATGAATAATTAAATATTTGATTTTTTTTATGAGGTGAATGAGAAGCAAATTTCCAAACAATGCTAAAATATTGTTTTATGCTATATTCAAAATTATTATTTAAGTTGAAATTTCGTAGTTCAATCGAGAAATCTTCAACAAAATGAAATGGATATTCTTTTATTGACACTTTCGACTCATTAATTTCAAGATTATATTCGTATAAAATCTGTTCTACTTTCTTTAATACTTCATCAGCTCTTTCTTTTGAATTAGTATAAATATAATAATCATCAAAATACCGACATGCAGAAATGTCTCTTTCCCGCTCTACAAATTTATCAACTTGAGCAAGTATTAATTCAGCAATAATAAGCGATGTATCTGGACCAACAGGGATACCAATTGTTTGGTCTTCTTGAGTTGCTCTAGAGGCCACATCAATTTCATCTCCAATAACAAACATTTTATAATCATACAAATCTCTCGAATCAGAGGATGTCTTAAACTTATCAATATTATTATAAACCTGTTTTGCCCTATCTTTACCCAACAAAGCCCATGGTATTGAATGAGTATAAATACGGTGATAAAACATTGATATATCCAATCTCAACTCGAAAGTATGTTTAAAAGAAAGATCCAATGTCTTTGTCACAAAGTCAACAAAACGTTCGCTTCTAGTTCTAAAACATCTATCAATTAGTGATTTTTGAAATATAGGGCTACTCATTGAAAGACTATCATTAGCTAATTGAGGTTCTAATTTATCCCAATTTTCAACTATACATTTTGAAAGTTTTATATAATGTATTGGATTGGGGATCGATAAATATCTCCTACACAATAAACTCTTTGTAATAGAATATATCCCACATTTTGATCTTTTATTTGCAAGCCTAGTTTTTTTATTATATGTACTTTTCCTTTCACTAAAACTAGATATATCTTCTCCAGAATTTCTTACCAGTGAATTTTCTGGATTTTGCCACTTATTTTTAATCATAGAATAATTATTTGCTAAATCAATAGTATTAAATGGTGGTGGCAACTCTTTAGGAAAATATCCTCTTCCTATTAAATCCTCTATTTTTAGTTCCATATTTATATATTATTTTACAATAAAGCAAATATAACATTTATTTTATAAATATACAATATTACATCAAAAATAACCTTCTTCATCTTTTTCAAACATAGAATTTATTATCTGTCCAATTTCATGCATATAGTATAGAATTTTTCCATTCTTCTAATAATATGTCTACATTTATATAGAAAAAGAAAAATCAACTTCTATCTGTGACATCTCACGTATCACTGTACGGTCCAGCACACGTGCATAATGACGGGTCATCTGGACATTGGTATGCCCTAACATCTTAGCAACGCTCTCTATCGAGACACCATTGGCCAGAGCAAATGTGGCAAAAGTATGACGCCCAACATGGGTGGTCAATCTTTTTTTAATACCACAAATATCAGCCAGTTCCTTGAGGTATGCATTCATTTTTTGATTACAAAGCACCGGAAAAAGCACACCATGTTTCTTACAATATTCATTGGTGGAATACTTTTCCAAAATCTTCAATGGTATTTCCATTAATGGAATATTACACATGATTTTGGTCTTCTGTCTCCCCTTTCGTATCCACCTGACACCGTTCGAGTCCTCCACGATATGTTCCTTTCTCAAACCATGAATATCCGAGAAAGCCAAACCGGTGAAACAACAGAACACAAAAATATCCCGTACCTGACTTAACCGTGGAATATCAATTTCCTTCGATATCAGCTTCTGGATTTCTGAATCTTCCAAAAAGTCCGGTTCCACCTTATCCAATGAGAATCTAATTTCTAAAAACGGATCGTTCTTCATCCATCCCTTAGCCAAAGCAATACGGATAATCTTCTTAAAATTCTTCAAATATTTGGTGGCTGTGTTATGACAACACTTTTTCTCTGTCTTAAGCCAAAACTCGTAATCCTCAATAAACTGGCGGGAAACTTCATCCAAAAGAACATCTTTCTTATGATATGTCTCCCAGACAAAATCCCGGGTATGCTTCAAGGATGTCTCATAACGCTGTACGGTCGCAGGTGCCATGTCCATACCGGACAATTGAGCACATTTATCATTATGTTCCCGAAAAACCTCAAACAAAGTACGCTGCACAGGAGCATCCTTACCCAAGAAACGCTCCAGGACACTATTGGCAGAAACGGATACACCCTCTATCTCCAATTCACGCTGAATCTTCATTATCCGTAAGCGGATTGAGTCAAGATACAAATTCAGTTCCTTGTACTCCCGTTTCTTTTCCAAAGCCTTTCCTTTTGATGCACTCCAGAACTCCGGAAGAATTGTTTTCTTCACTGAAGCATCAACCCGGACTCCATTCACTGTAATTCTCATCATTATCGGAGCCTCACCGTTCCGATTCAATTTCGTCCTACGAATGTAGAACAATAGACAAAATGTTGTTCTTTCCATCTTACTTGTTTTTTAATCACAAAACTAAATTTCCAAGAGCAACAAGTCAAGATGCAAAGCGCTGATAAACAATGAATTATTTACTTAATAGGTGTACCTGGCATTGAAGGCAATCAGGTACACCGAATAGTACACCGAAAGAATGCTTTGATATGCTTATTTTTGCTATGTACCAAAAACAAAAAATCCCCGTAAAGTATTAATTTACAGGGATTTTCTTTGTTTTGCAATTCTTTCCAGCGGAGAGACAGGGAACGATTAACTTTCATCTCCCCTACTCATTATCAGCATCTTACCAAAAGACTCTACTCCTATGACACCGAATAATTCACCGCGTATATGCTGCAACTTTCTTCCTGTTACACTCTTACTTTTGCAAAAGTAGTAAAAAAGGGGCATAAATACAAATCAAACGCTTGATTTAACGAACATAACTTCTATAATTTTCTTCCAATAACAATTGCAATTTTGAAAGAGGATAAAGAAACTTACCACCTATGGCAGTATAAGCTATCCCCTTTTCATCACGCAACTTTTGCAAGGTTCTGCTCGATATATGCAACATGGCACATACTTGTTCACCAGTCATATAGACCTCATTGGCTACAGGAACAGGCAAATCCTGAATTGCAAAAATCTCCTTGGAGCATTTTTTGAGCATCTCCATCATCCTGATATACTCTTCTGACTGTTTTGTAATTACCCCATCCATATCCTATTTGCCTTTTTGAGTTAATATCCTAGCCAGATCACTTTCCTTGTACACATATTTTCCACCTATGAAAGAACACGGAATAATGCCATACTCCCTATAACTTTGCAAACTCCGCTTGGAGATATTCAGCACCAGACAGACTTCTTGGGCATCCATTCATTTTTCCTTTTCAACAGATCCAAATTTCTTTTTAACGGCTTCAATCTGTGTGGACAAATCTTCAACCTGCTGTTTTAACCGCAAATACGCATTTTTTTCAATTACAACTAATTCCATAACAAATCTGATTTATAATTTTACTATTTGTGAAGCAAAGTAAAGCACATTTCCATATCCGGAAAAGCCTCCGGAATCAAAGTCACCCATTGACGCACATTGTCCCCCAAAACATACCCAAAAGTATTATCATCCAATTTCTTTTCTCCATATTTACTCAAACCAAAAGCTTTCAGAAGCCCAATATAGAAGTGAAAGGCGCACCACTTACATCCGCCAGCAATACGCCTTCCACCCCTGCTTGTCTTCCGTTGTCCTCTACATCTTTATACCTTTACTGTTCCGTAAAACTTCTCTTTCCTTAGTCTCCACTTTCTGTCGTGTATTGGGGAAATGCTCACGCAACAGCTTTCCGGCCAGTTTTCTCGCCTTCTCCTGCATTTCGTCATAAATGTTCCATCTGTTCCGGCCCAGCAGTGCTCCTTCTATCTTTTCAAAATTCTCATGAAAACTGAAATTATCCGGATACTCGTCTATCAGCCCGTCCATTGGATAACCCTTGTCCATAATATACAGCAATGTCATCCGGTCATAATTGTCCATGCTCCGGAGCAGGCCAAGCCCCTTCTCATTATCCGTCAGCCGGGCATAATTCTTCCATGTGGGTGAAAGGTCATACTCCTCTTTGTGCGTAACACTTTTCAAAGCCGATTTATCCAGAAAGGCATCCACCGGAATCTTTTCCAATGGCAGCAGGCTGTCATAACTATCATAACAGCGGTTTATTTTTCCTGCCATCAGCGAAGGCCATCCCCGAATTTCATATACCGTCAGCGACTTGCCTTCAAAGTCCGGCTCAAAGAAACGCCTCTCGATATTCGCCTCCATAAAGGCCCCGTATTGGTGGTTTCCCTCATAATTCCGGCTGAAAAGCAATACCCCCTTGTCCGTCTCAACACCCGTATAGAACTTATTCCCGTGCTTCAAATCATCCAGCATATCCGCCACCGCTACGGGTGACGACTTTATTTCCGTCCATATCTTCGGCGTGAGCAGGCGGGTATAAGTCTCATCCTTCGAAAACGGGTCTATTTCATTTCACAGGCAATACACCACTTCCGACAAGCGCTGGTATCTCTGCAATATGATTCCATGCTCGTCCATTGCCTTTTCCAGCCTTTTCAAGTAATCCTCATTGTCCCCTTCCTGCAATGGCGGCACGAGGCCCATATCGGGCACATTATAATACATCAGGCCCATAGCCGGCATTTCCCCGCTTTTCAATGCTTTCTCCACATCTTCCTGCATGAACTCCTGGTAACCCTCTTCTCCCGTACCCTTCATGCTGATATGCACGGGATTGAAAAATTTGTCCACAGTTATATATACGCTGCCGCCTTTTGTCGTTCCGTTCTGTTTATTCTCCATATATCAAAGAATTAAATGTTTATACCCTGTCCCTTCTTTTTAAACGGTATCCTCGTCTTCACTTCTGTCTCCGGGAACCGTGCATTATCAGGTCGTGTAACCAGTAACGAGACAATCCGTTCCTGTTCCTTTGAGAGTGGCGCACGCATCAGTTGCAGGTTTCTCAGCCGGTTAAAGTTCCTTAGTGTAGGTGACATGTCGCACCGCTTCGTGCAAATCCCGTATCGGAGTATATCCGGTGAAGCAGTCTTGCAATCCCCGCTTTCCGCCCGAAATTCCGCATCCAACGGTGCCACCTCATGGAATTTCAATTCCTCCGGCTTTCGTTTCCCGTCGAAAAAGTGTCCGGTCAAACCGTTCAGAAACTCTTCCAATGCCTTGTCTCCTTTGTCCGTTTTTCCCAGCAGCAACACCTTCTGTCCGTATTCCACTGCTGTGCAAGTAGGAAAAACGGCCAGTCCGTTCCTTATCACATCCCCATCCATTCCGAAACGGTGCCCCAACCGCTTGTAGTCATCATTTTCCAATAAGGCCGTATGTTCCGCCGATGATGACAGTTGCACGATGCCCCTTTCCTCACAGAATGCCGCATCCCTCAGTCTTACCACACCCGAAGGATGAATCCTTTCCCGTTCCAATACCGGCATGAGTCGTTCCAGATAATCCGCATTATCCGTTCCGAGTATGGGGGGAATCAGACTTTTGTCTCTGAAATCGAAACGGAACATTCAGTGGTCGGGTACAAATTCCCTGCTTGCGGTATGAAACCGTACGTTATTGCTGATATATCGGGAGAATCCTTCTTCTCCCTGTCCCCGCATACTTAAATAAACGGGGCGGTAAAAAGCATCCAGCGTCATATACAGGCTGCCGCTTTCCCCCGCTTGCATTTTCTTTTCTTCCATAAATCCTATATGATTAGCTGTTTCTTTTCCTTTTTATCGGAAGTAATGGAAGCAACATGCTTCGCTTGCCGCTGACTGTTATTCAGTGTCGGAATCTCTCGTATATGGTCTGCCCCGGAAGATTTACCCCTCTTTTGTTTTTGGGAATGTTGACAAGAGGTGGGGTGTATTCTTTCCGTTTTTTCCACCCGGTTGATACTTCCGCTCAACTTGAATTCTCCATCCGTTATATGGAACTCCGATTGCAAAATATCTCTTGCCATTGCTTTCGCTTCCATCTGCAAGGCTGCATAGCCGAAATCATGTGACGACATCGGTGCCGATTGCCGTGCCTTGATACTGTCACCCAGTTTTTCTGCCAAGTCCCTGAACTCATATTCGTAACTGAACGGATGAAAATAGTCCGCCGCTACATGACCGGCATACCCGTTTTCCGAAATATAAAGCAGAGAGGCAACATCATAATTGCGTGGAGAAATGCCCAGATTGAAATCTTTGGTTAACCGGTCAAAGTTGTTGTAATCCGGTCTTAAGTCGTATTTATCCGTACAGACAGCACCTTCCAGCATTTCTTTTCCTGCCAGTTTCTCAGAAGTGAAGCTGAACTCCGATTTACGCAGTTGCGTATCGGCACTGCGCAAATCGCTTTTCGCCAGTTTGTCGATGCAGTTGTCCGCCAATTCCGCCACTTGTCGGGAAGGTGTCTCCATCTCATACATTTTCAATGTTTCCGTCCCTTTGGCCATATTGAAAAATCCGTCTGCCAGATGTTGCAGATAGCTGTTACGTGCTTTCATTCCTTTTTCACTGTCCGAAAAAAAACAGTACGCCCTCATCCGTTGCCACGGCATACACCCGCCCCTTTTCACCGGCCAGTCTTTCATTGTTCCAGCCTTTAGCCTCGTTATGCCGGATAAACTCTTTATATTGCTTGTCTTTTTGCAGTGCTGTGGATGATGCCCGGCGGCTGAACAGTTTCAACCCCGTTTTTAGCGTATAGGCCGCATCCCTCAAAGGAATCTGCCTTCCCGTCACTGCCTTATGTCTATGGATAGTCGGAACCAGAGTATGAAAATACCAGTTCGCCAGTTCTCCCCGTCGGGAAGGTATCTTCCCTTTATCTGCGAAATCCGCTTTTAGAATCGTTCAGCCGGGTAGGTAGCCCCGTTTGTCGAAGTTCCTCACCGTCTTCCCGATATAATCCTCATACGCTTTCGGTGTGGCATCACCCGTGCGTACATCCACCGGAGTATTCTTTTCGTCCAGTGTGATGAACACGCTGCCTGGTTCGGCCGCCTTGCCCGTAAGACGAACCAGCCAGCGCTTTGTCCAGTCATTCAATAGTCCCATAGCTTGATTTGTTTACTAAAGTTTTTGACTGCAAAGAAAACATTCCGGCCGTCAGTACGCAACAATACATACATGCAAGTCGCCCGTTGGCGGCTGTTGGCGTGTAATCCTTACGCCAACCGCTCGTCCAGCATCCTGATATAACTTTTACGCAGGGAGTCGATGAAGGGCGTGGAATCCGTACAGCGGTCAAACACCTTTCCTCGTTTAGTGTATAAGGCATTTATTTTCAAATTGAAAGCATCCTCGAATACCCTGATGACATCTACAATGGCAAGTTTCTTGCCTTCCACACAGTCCACAACCCCGGCGGCCATCAATGCGGCCACGAGTTCTATCAGGTCGCTGTCCGTACCGTTCCAGCGCAATGCGGCTTTCCGCTTGCAACCCTGCGGGCGGATTTCCATTCCCTTACCGACATTATCCGCATGGTGGCGCAGGACCTCTTTCATCATTTCTATCTCCGCATCCAGCAGGGAAAGTGTCTTGCCGATGAACACGTCATAAAGTATATGCCGTCCCTCCGTCATGGTACTGCAAGTCTGCCGCATGAAGGAAAGCTCTATCCTTGTGTAATTCAACCGCCTTAATTGTCCTGCCGTATCCCCGGTCTGCGGCAGACCGGCAAGCAGCTCCACAAAATCATCGTAGGCGGCAGGCAGGTTTCCAGGCATAAGTTCCGAACCTTCCACGTAAGAGGTGAACATACCGAACAGCGGTGTATTTGTCAATGTTCTCATGGTATTGATATTTAAAAATTAAAAACCGTTTCTGTATTATTATCCGTTATCATAACCATAAGGGCAAGAGATATGCCATGACAGAACACGTGAGGCAATCTTCTGAAAACGTGAATATTATGATATCAGTGTTTGATTGTGTGTCCATGTCCGTAATCTCCCGTCGGACACGGTGTGTCCAAAAATGTGGACAGTTTCAAATCAGACCGTACTTTTTCAGCTTCAGATAAAGCGTGCTCCGGGATATGCCCAGCAGCCGTGCGGCAGCTTTCCGGTCATTACCCGTAGTCTCCAACGCCTTCCGTATCGCTTCCTGTTCCGTCCGCTCCATATCCAGCCTGTAATTATCCGAGGGGGGGACATCCACCGGAAGGCTGAGCTCCTTGAGAGTGATCCAGTCCCCCTGCGCCAGCACACATGCACGTCTCACCACATTTTTCAGTTCACGGATATTGCCGGGCCACGGATAGGACACGAAAGCCTCCCTGACGTCCCGGTCAAATCCCCTTATTTTCTTTTCCAGTTCCTCATTCGCAAAAGAGAGGAAGAATCCGGCCAGCGGTATGATATCCTCCCGACAATCTATCAGAGGCGGGACATGGAGCGGGAACTCGTTCAGTCGGTGGAAAAGGTCCTCCCTGAACCGTCCCTCGCTTATCGCCTGTTCCAGGTTCTCGTTGGTGGCCGCCAGCAGCCGGACATCCGCATGCATCTCCTCCGTTCCACCGACAAGTCTGTAGCGCTTTTCCTGCAGGGCGCGCAACAGTTGTACCTGCGTCTCCATGTTCAGGTTGCCGATCTCATCCAGAAACAATGTCCCGTGCTCGGCGGCAGCGAACACGCCGCTCTTGTCCTCCACAGCTCCGGTAAAGGCCCCTTTCTTATGTCCGAACAGTTCCGATGCGGCCAGTTCCCGTGGCAGGACTCCGCAGTCCACCGCCACGAAAGGGGCGGCCGAACGCTTGCTGAAAGCGTGTATCTGCCGTGCCACCCATTCCTTGCCCGTACCAGACGCCCCGCGTATCAGCACGGAAAGACTGTCCGCAGGAGCTACCAGACGCACCATCTCCTGAAGTCTTACAGCCGGCGGGCTTTTGCAGACATAAAAAGCCTGTTCCTGCCTTGTTCTTTTCTTCTTGCGTTCCAGCAATTCGCGGATGACACCGAGCACCTCTTCTGTCTGCACGGGCTTGGGCAGATAATTGTCAGCCCCCTTCTTCACGGCTTCCACGGCACCGGGTATATCCCCGTACCCGGTCATGACAAGAAAGGGCATACGGTAGCCGTGCGCCCTCATCCATTCAAGCAGCTCCACGCCGTTGCAGTCACCCAGACGGAAATCCGAAAGGACCAGATCCACCCCGTTATTGCCCAGGAACTCCTTTGCGGCGTCCGCCGAAAGCACGTAACGGGCGTCCATGCCGTTTCGAGCCAGCCAGTTGGCGGTGGTACGTGCATATGTACGGTCATCCTCCACTATGAGTATTGTCTCCATCCATTTTCTCCTTTAATGTTACGGCCTTTCTTACAGCCTCCTCCACGGCCCTGACCAGCCTTCCGATCCGCCCTTCCGGAATATCAGCCCATTTTTCGGACGGCAGCGAGCCCATGTATGCCAGCTCCTGCAGGGGGACGTCTATCCGTATCGTCTCCCATACGGGGACGGCCTTGTGTATGATATTTCCGAGTTTTTTATAATCGCCCGAACTGACCGCATCGCGTATGCCGGCAAGTCCGGCCTCCGTATCTTCGATGAAAATATCCAGCAGCTCGTCCGCATGTTCCTCGCCTTCCATGACAGACGTAAAGTCAGGACGTTCCACACCCCGTGTGGCCACCATCAGTTCGTCCCCGGAGAAGGGTTTGTGCAGGCATCCGGCAAAACCGGCCTCCCTGAAACGAGCGGCATCGCTGTCGACACGGGCGGTCACGGCCAATACGGGGAGCGTTCCGGACTGGCCGATGTTACTGTTGCGGAGCAATGCCAGCACACCATAACCGTCCGTATCGGACATCCTCATGTCGGTCAGGACAAGGTCATATCGGTTCCTCCGCAATGCCGCGACCATCCCGTCGATGTCCGTGCAGCAGTCACACTCGATACCGCGACGGAGATACATCCTTCTGACGGCATCCAGCTGCATCCGGTCGTCATCAATGTACAATACCCTGATATCGGGCAGAATGCCATTACCATAAGTTTCATACCGTATATCCTGCATGTCAGCCTCATCAAGGGGAAGCCGGACCTCGAAGGTGCTTCCACGTCCCGGCGTACTCTCCACACGGATATCTCCCCCGAGCAGGGAGACCAGCCTTGAGGTGACGGTCAACCCCAGTCCGAAGCCGCCGTCCGTAACAGAACCGCAGGCCTGTTCAAAGTCGGAGAATATCATTTGCTGCCGCTCCTTGTCGATGCCCATGCCCGTGTCTCTCACGAATAATGACAGCCTGCCGTTTCCATACAAGGCCCCCACATGGATATAACCGGTACACGTGAACTTGACCGCGTTTGACAGCAGGTTGTCGAGAATCCGGACAAGCCGTCCGGAATCACCCCTGACAAGCACATCACACGATTTTATTTCCGTGGTCAGTCCGAGGCCTTTCTTTCCTGCGGAAGGAAGATAGGCACGCACGGCATTCCCGACAGTCTGCCCCAGATGGAATATCGTATTCTCCGGCTGTTCCTTACCCTCTTCCAGTCTGTAGTAGTGCAGCAGGTTGTTGGCCAGTCCGATGAGATGACGGGAGGCGTGTAGGATATTCGCGGCGAACTCCTTTACCAGCCCGGTATCCTTTTCATGTTGCATCAGTTCCGCAAACTCGCAGACCGTACCGAGAGGCGCCCGCAGGTCATGACTCACCGACAGCATCAGGTTACGGCGGGACACCAACAGCTCCTCGTTACGGAAGCAGGCGGCCTCTAGTGCCACCCGGTACTTCTGCCGTTTCCTGATATCGGTATGTATGAAAAGATAAAGTGCCACTATCAGAAGAATGGCGGTGACGGCTATGGAGAGGATGATACGGAACGACTGCCTTCTCAATGCCGCCGTCTCTTCCATGTCCTCCGTATATTGCGCGTCAGTCGCCCGTTCGAAATCATGTATCAGGCCATTGATACGCGCATTCAGTTCCCGGTTACGGCACCGAAGGCTGTCAGAGCAGGCATCCAGCCTCTTCCGGTAGTCCGCATACTGGTTATATATGTCCCTTTGCAGCCGTACGAACTGTCCGTTCACGGAGGATTGTCTTTTCATACTCCGCATCTCATTCTCCTTCCGGCTGGCATAAGCGGACTTCTTGTTTTTGCTTCCTGAAAAGATATTAAGGAGGCCCTGACCTTTCTTTGCCGGCGGTGTGTCCGGCTGCCCGGCATCCCGTAGCTGCCGCACGATTCCGGGAGCCTTTCTCTGAAGAAGGCTGTCCGCACGGGGGAAACAGGAAAGGGTATTCGTCACTTCATGCAGCAGCCGTTCCTTTTCCAGCAGGAGCATGGATATGGTGTCCATGGCAAAATGCAATTCTGCCGCATAATAAGGTTTCAGTCCGTTCAAGGCGTCCAGAGCCGCCGCACAACTGTTCCTGCATTCGTGGATGCCCGCACTGTCCGGTATCAGCAGGAAGTGGTCATAGAAGGAGAATTCCAGCAATTTCTCGAATGTCCGACTGACGGCCTTCCTTCTCATATTGGCCGAATGTTCCCTGGAATCCAGTTCCTCCATCTTTCCATGCTCCAGCCGGACAAGAAAAACCACAGCGCAGAGCAATGCCAGCAGCAGAATGTATCCGCCGGCTATCTTCAACTGGAGTATGGAAAGAAAAGATCTCATCTCAGAATAGGCTAGTATCAATTAAAACAAATAACCATTGCGTGACACAACATTTAAAAATTTGTAGATAATATATGTACAGCTAAAAGTACGACCAACAAGCCGACATACACAACCGGGCAACAAATGAGTCCCCCCCATTATCACCCGGTCAGCCTCCATATCCCCCTTCACACTCCGTTGTAAGCACTGAATCCACCGTCAACAGGCAGTAATGCACCGGTTATAAAACTTGCCGCATCACTGCATAGGAACTGTACCGCACCGTTGAGTTCGGTAATGTCTCCAAAGCGTCCCATCGGGGTTTTGGCCAGTACCTTGCGGCTTCGTTCCGTCAAAGATCCGTCAGGATTAATTAATACCCTCCGGTTCTGGTCGCCGATAAAGAAACCGGGAGCGATGGCATTGACACGAATGCTGTCACCATATTTCAAAGCCATTTCAGAGGCAAGCCATTGTGTGAAGTTAGCTACCGCAGATTTTGCGGCCAAATAACCGGGAACACGGGTTATGGCACTATAAGCGACCATGGAATAATCTTATCCTTCCTGCCAAAACACCTCCATGTCTTTTCCATTGATTCTATACAACATTAAAATGGGTAAACGGACACTTGATCCAGTATGATACTTTCATCAAGAGCCTTTAGCACAAGGCTATATATATTTTTTTCAAACCTGCAAAATCATTTTTCATATAATCTGGTTTCCAAGTATATTCACTTTCCATTCCTCACTACTTTCCCTTGGTCTCATAATAATCGTCTTTATAATTACCTACTTTCAGGATACACATTTCGGTTTAGTTCCACAGCAATTACTGTCAAATCATCTTTTACCGGACAGACACCGTTCAAAGTCACAGATCGACCTTTCTGCTTGAATCCGATCTTTTCGCCCGTATAAACATTATAAGACCGTTTCACCTTCATACTCTTATCTAATGAAGGCATCACAAAAGTATCCTCCAGATATTCACCAAGAAAATAGATATAAATCATATTGTCCTTATAACAAAAGCCGTACTGTCCATCTACCGGTTGCCACGGACCACCACGAGTACCATAAATCGCTTCGCGAGTGGCGTTTACCCATTCACCAAACTCCAGCATACGCTGTTCTACCAATGGGGCTATATCGCCATGACGGTCAGGCCCCACATTCAGCAGGAAACACATATTGCGTACCATACAATCGGCAAACAAGCGTTTCACCTTCTTCAGCGGCATGATATGTTCCGGATTTTCCATCTGCTTATTATATCCCCAACCAGGAGCCAGTGACACACACTTCTCTACCACACCACTGCGAATTTCACCTTTTACAGCTCCTCCACCTTCTTCACACGTAAAGTCACCTATCCATCCGCTACGCGGATTGGTAACAATATCCGGTTGATATTTTCTGACAATTCCCATCAATCCGAGTGGTTTTTCCGTCTTTTCATCATAATCACAAAAATAAGGGTTCACAGACCAAGCATTATCCTCACTCATATATTTACCCGATTCCCAAAACGCAGCCCCGTTCGCATCCGAACCTTTTTGGGCAATCCAGCCGCCATCCCAGAACAAATGGTCAATCTTTCCATAATTGGTCATCAGTTCCTTCACTTGACAGTAGAGTTCCTCTTTCATCAGGCGTGCATTTTCTTTATGCCAAGCCGCAGTAGTATAACCGAACCGATTATCCGGACGGCAATCAGTTCCGGTAATGTCATAATATCCTGGAAAGCGCCAGTTTATCAATGTCTTGTACAACCCCACTTTCAGTCCCGCCTCACGACAGGTCTCCACATACTCTTTTACAAAATCTCTGTTATGGGTGTTTTTCGAGGTAAAAGCATTCATATATTTACTTTCAAACAAAGCATAGCCGTCATGGTGCTGTGTAGTGAGACATACATACTTCATACCGGCTTTCTTGGCAAGTGCGATCCATTTATTCGCATCAAAGTTCTTGGCATCGAAATACTCGTCTCCAGATTCTGGATAAGCCAGTCTACGATATTTGTCAATACTGATTCCCTGATTTTCCATATACCACTCCCCTTTTCCAGGACCGGCATACAAGCCCCAATGAATAAACATACCCAGCTTATCATCCAGCATCCACTTCACCTTTTCGTCAGGTTGCATCGCTACACCCATATCAGTCTTTACTTCCCGTATTGCCGCAGGTGGAATGCCCTCGTACATATCTTCCTTGTAATCGCCAGTACGACGAATTTGAATTTCATCTATCCAAGCATGTGTCTGATTGATGTTTACGTCAAATATAACTTCCAATGCAGCTTCCTTCCGGTCTGCAGGCATATTGAAAGATTGGCTAACCTCTGTCCACGAGGCCAATGCTGTAGAAATGCTCCGATTGTTCTTCCCCAAACCGGTAATCTGCAAAGTCACATTGTCCGCTCCGCTTTCTGTACGCATGCGGGCAGTCAGCTCATAAGAGGATGCAGGGGATAACTCTACTTTAAAGCTCACAACAGTTCCGGGTTCCAACCTCATTGATCTTCCTTTCCAAGCACCTTGAGTCAGCAGTTCGATTTTTCCTTGTGCAATCTTCCAGTCTATTTTACCATCATCAAATGTATAAGTAACGTTATTCTGTGCCACCGCTGATGCGGACAGCAACAATCCTAGTAAGCAGCTTTTGAGTCTCTGTTCCATGTTATTTTTCTATCAATTGGATTCCATTTTATTAAAAAAATCATTAATTACCTCTCTTTTTACAGCACGCATGACTGCAGCACCATCACCTACAGTCACTTCCTCGAATAGAAAAGAAAGTCCCAAAGGACTGCCCGTATTTTCTCCGGCTAAAGCAATATAATAGGTTGAAGGTTCACGGCCTTGAGCATCTGCTGGTTTCCCAATAAATGTACCCAAGTAATAATTCCCTTCAAAAAGGTTGTTTGTGGATTTTGTCAAATTGAATGCCGATGGCTGTAGTGCAGGCGCATAGAACACATTGTCTCTGAAAGTGGTGCTGTCCGCATATCCACCCCATGAATCGGAAGTGACGATCTTGCGGTCCACTTCCGCAGAAGGTTTCATTCCAATGTGCAGGATGTTGCGTTCTACCAACGTGCGCTTGCAGGGACCGGCAATATGGATGGTTGGTGAGAAGATGCCCACCCGCGTCTTCCGCTGACGCACGGCATCGCCAATACTGACATTGTAGCAGACCACGCTGCCTTGGTTACCTATGTTGTCGGCAGGATCAGTCTCTCCCTCCCCAGCGTTGCAGATGAGAATAAAACCTCCTTCGTTGTCGTGGCTATAGTTGTATCGGATAGTGGTGTTCATACAGTTGAAGTCAGAGTCGAAGCCTTGACCGTCCCACGGTGCCTTATGGTCACTTACTTCATTAAATTGAATCACCGTGTTGTCACAGCTCCATGGCCATATACCGGCAGCCGCTTCCCCGTCAGGCAAAAGAGCCGGACAATTGCGCATCAGATTATATTCCACCAATGCGCCATCACAACCGATAGGGACAATGCCGTCACCAGGCACTTCCTCTATCAAGTTCTTACGTACTACCGTATGGGAACTCAAATGCCAGTTTTTACGGCTCCATGGAGCACTCCAAATAATGGCATTACGCTCACAACGACGAATTACACAATTTTCTATAGTCAGACTGTCAAACACTGAAATAAGGCTATCGTTGTCCCATCGGTTCTGAATGAGAATTCCGGAACCACCACCTTCTTTTTTCACTAAGCTTCCGTTAACATCATGAATATCCAACGCATTAAGCACGATGTTTCTTGATGTCCCGTAATTCTCGCAGGCCACTTTCACCCCCGTACGACGGGGCAGACGTTCCGACCCTGTGTTCACAATCTCCAAATTCTGCAAGGTAATATAATCGGAGTTATGTATACAGACGGCATACAATGCACTGTCAGGTGCCGTAATGCAAGGTTTTGCTCCGTATCCGTAAGCATCAACCACAATACGTTGTACGGAAGTACCTTGCCCGCTAATGTCAAGCATTCCTATAAATTGACAACCACGACGAAACAACAAGCTGTCACCCGCCTTTAGCTTCACTCCCTTTATCCTATCCAAACTCTTCCATGCCTGCTGTACAGACATTCCGGAATTCACATCGCTACCATTTTGTGCATCAACGTAATAATTGATGCCTCTGTTACCGGATTGCAACTGGCAACTGAACAGACATGAACCCGCAATAATCGTAAATAGAACATTCTTAATCTTCATGATATATCTTTTAAATATTAATTTTTCAATTGAATTAGTATAGTGTTTATTTTGGAATGGCGTTATTGTTTGCAGTAGAATACAATCCGAGCATATTTCCAACAAAGCCTCCGGCAACATCGGTTGACAATATGTCACCAGACTGTGGTTTCCCGAAATCAATGTAAGTTTTTCCTCCGTCCAGACTGTAAGAAAATTGGTATTCGTCATTATGGGCGGAGACTTTCAGATTGATTCTCGCATTATACTCAAGAGGGTGTGAGGCCACAATATTACCGTTTCCTTTTGCATTTCGCTGGAGCACAAGCCAATACTCTTTTCCTTTACAAGTCACACCAAACACATAGTTGCACTTGCTGCTTTGGATGCAGGCTATTCCGGCAAGGTCTTTTTCGTTCCGTGGCAGATAGGCCATCTCTGCTGAAAAGCTAAAGTCTGTGTGAATCTGGCGTGTCCATGCTCCTGACAAGGGACGGTCATGCGTGATATTGAACTCGTTGGGCATGAATTGTAAACCGCGCTTTGTAGTCCTGGCCACACTGTCAATCGGTATGCGTAAACCAAACCAGCGGTAATCCAGCGTATCGGCGGTCAAATTGTCCTTGTATCCAAAATTTCCTTGAGGGATAAATCCGTTTTTACCAGTAAGATTCCTTACTCCCTGAGGAAGTTTCAGTATAGGTTCAATAGGAATCAGCCCGTTTTCGAATACCGGCCACTTTCCGCTCCAGTCAACGGGTAGAAGGAACGTCTCGCGTCCCGTAACGGTACGGTCATTCACATTAGGACGAATGGCGAGAAAAACGCCGTAAAACTTACCGTCGGGACCTTCCACGATATCGGAATGTCCAGCCCAGTCAACTTTATTTTTTCTTTTCGGATCAAGATAGCGCTGAGAAAGTATCGGGTTAGAAGGTGCCTCGATATAAGGCCCATACACTTTGTCACTCATAAACACCACTTCGCTATGATTTTCTCCTGTACCGCCCTCGGCACACATCAGGTAGTATTTGCCGTTATGCTTGTAAATATGCGGGGCCTCGACCCAGTAAGGCTTCTTATGGAATTTGGTACCTCCGTTGACTATGACATGGTCGGAACCGGGCACAAGACAGTCATTCTCAACATCATACTCCCACATTTTTATGGTGCGATGTCCTTTCCACAATCCTTTGCGCGGTGCATCGTTGTGAACAATGTAGGCTTTTCCATCATCATCAAAGAAAAGTGACGGATCTATGCCGTTGAACTTAAGCGGTATCGGATCGCTCCACGGACCTGCCGGATTTTTGGCTTTCACGATGAAGTTGCAATGAACGGTAGTTATCATGTAAAACATATCGTTGTCAGGGTTGTAGCTGATGGCCGGCGCCATCATCCCGCCGCTTGTTCCCCTATCAGAGACGTGAAGCTGCGAAGGGCGCGACAACACATGACCTATCTGACGCCAGTTGACCAAATCCTTGGAATGGAATATCGGGGCACCGGGCATCATCGCAAACGACGAACAGACAAGGTAATAATCACCACCTTTTCGACAGATAGACGGGTCCGGATAACAACCCTGCAGGATAGGATTGTAAAATTCTCCCTCACCCAGGGGATTGTTTATGTAAACACTGTCCTCTCCGAAATATTCAACATTTGTGAAGATCGGTTTATCGGAAGGTTTTACAGTTCCATTTTTCTTGGACCAGACACCTATGGGCAGCAGGAACACAAACGCTGTCAAGACAAAGATTTTGATATGATTCATAATATAATTTTTATTTTTTACTCCAATGCTTTTCCAAACGGCCAGCTTCTTCGGCTGTGATTTGAATGACCGCATCATGTTTGGGCGACGAGAAATTGGTGGCTTTCATGGGACCCTCGTTGAAACGGCCTAACGGAATGAAATGCTCAAAATCGGAGGTTTCCACAAATCCAAAATTATGTTTGGCGATGCCGTAACAATCGTACATCAGCACCCAGTTGTTCTCACCTATGCGTTTCCAAAGGTTGGGGGCCTCACATGATTTCGGCTCCGGGTCCACCCATCCGGGAAGGTAAGTGTAGCCTGCATTGATTTGAGCGGAAACAGCCTGCTTGACACCGGCTGTACCGTCGTGCGACACATAGAACAAATGGTATTGTCCGCCTACCTTCGTGATATCCCCGTCAATGGCGGCGATGTCCTTTTTGGGGTACTCGAAAAGCAGCTTCGGCATCGACTCCATCTTGTCAAAATCATCGTTGACATAGAAATAATAAATCCTGTTCTGGCCTTTGCCAAAACGCATGGTATAGTATATCATCAGTTTGCCTTCACTCTCGTCATACGTAGTTTCCGGTGCCCAAGCACAGCCAATCTCCTTGTATTCATCAGAAAGATTGTCCATACGCAGGTTCGTCCGGTTCCAGTTTATCATGTCTATCGACTTCATCAGCACCAAGCCGCGGTTGTTGCCCCAGCCATACTTCTTCCCGTCACGTTCCCACTCGGTGTCACGATAACCTTCCCGCCGGGCATAAATGTGCAGGTCTGTCATTACCAGATAGAACGCGCCATCCGGTCCCCGGAAGATATGCGGATCACGTATGCCTCGTTGTAAAGCGATTGTATCTCCGGCAATCACCGGCTCACCGTCATTCAAAGCCGTGAATGTATATCCATCGTAACTGACGGCCATATAAAGTCCATGCGTTTCATCTTTATGAAAAACCATTAAATATGCGTCCATTTCCTTTTCCTGCGGAATCAAATTTGTTTTTATACTTTGTCCCGGCTTTTCATGCCCTTGTAAATGAACGGCACTCCCCCAAAGCGCCCCCATTATTATACATATACTATACAATGTTTTCATATCTGTATCATTTCTCATTAACCGCATGGTCTTTGGGAAATTCTTCTCCGTCCCATGCTTTCTTCGAAGTCCACGACCGTGCCGGTACAGTCCAAAAAGAGTGATCGGCAGGCAAACCCAATGGAAGAAAAGCCAATGTGGCCATGTAAAGACTTCCGTTGTTGGTATATACATCCGCAATATTGGGTTGCTTTCCATTGAAACCAATTGTAAGGAAACCTTTCTCATTAAAATTACGGTCATCATGGAACATACGTTTGATAACCGCAGTCATTGCCGACCGCACTTGCCCCTCAGACAATTCCTCTGGCAACCACCCACGCCAAGCAAGGAGAGCCAAAGGTTGCAATACGCCCGTACGATAGGTGATGGAACGCCCGAATACAGGGAAGGAACCTTCCGGAGAAATCAACCGTTCAAGTATCACGCCATAACGCTGCATGCGTTTCAGACCTTTGCCAAATTTTGTAGGGTCTATATTCCAGGCTCCCTTTTTCCCTCCATCCGTAAGAACTTCCTGACATTCCACAAACATGGGATGCAGCACGAAACTGTTGTAATAGTCGAATGCAAACTTTGAACCGTCGCTGTACCAACCATCGCCGACATACCATTCATTCACCTTCAGAAGCGACAAGGTGATGCGATAGAAGTCCGCTTGTGCCCCGGCTTGTTTCAGGAAACTTTCAATTGTTGCCACGAAAAGCAGCCAGTTGGAATAGACCGGAGTAAAACGGCGGAGTCCCTGAAATTCTTTTATGTAACGTTCTTGTGTCTGTTTGTCCAAAGCCTTCCACAGACTTGGCGCACGCAGGAAACTTTCGGCAATGTATGCGGCATCAACCAACGCCTGTCCATGAGCCTTCCATCCCAAATAGTCCGGACTGTCAGGATTGACAGCGTGTGCATAGCTTTTTAGCGCCCATTCCCGCAATTGTTTCCGTTGTTTTCCCTCAACAGTGTTGTCATCGGGCAGAGAGAGCCAAGGGGCAAGTCCTGCCATGGTACGTCCGAAACATTCCATATAAGCCACATCTTTGTTACGTCCATCCCAACTCGGACTTAATTCAAGCAACATATTTTGTTTCAGTTGTCCTTTACTCATGTTACTTAATACAGGTTCCGTCATTTTGTACAGCAAATCACACCAGTATTGACGTTCATTTTTCCCTTGATTACTATCCTTTAAGAATGATTCGCCAAACAATAGTATCGGAAATAAGCCAAAAGCCACAATCAATAGTAATTTCTTGTTCATATTCAATTTTGCTTTTTATTTATTTGTTTAATTTCATCTTGCAACAACAATCGGTCATATAGCCGATATCGTATAGATATGCCTTTGGGACAATTGGATTTTATTTCATTTATCGTGACGTTTTCGGCAGGAACAGACTGATCCAACAACCCATTTATATAAGTCTTTAATATACCGTTGGAATATGTGATACACAGATGAGAAATGCCCGGCATTTCCGGTTTCAACCATTTGCCGTTAGTTGTCCGTTCATATTGTTTCCAAGCATCCGAATTGCCCAAAACATTTGAACTACCATACAAACTGTTGTCAATCATCAAAAAAGGTTTTAATGTCCGGCGGTCTATACCATAGCTGAAATTTCCGAAAATCCATTCGGCCCCCTTGAAAGTTGTATCTTGATTTTCCAATGCCAGAAGAATTGTAAACTCGTCCAATAGCTTTCCGGGCAGTTTCATTCGTCCGGTATTTTTCAACTTGCCTTGTTTGACAGTTCCTTTTGCCATATCGGCATCCTCTTCCGGTAGAGGAATGATACAATGAATGGCGGTACAGTAGCCTTGGGGACGCTTGGCACTTACAATCCAATCGTAATAGTCGCCATACATCCAAGTCAGGCAGAGGGAGTCCTCTTCCGCACTGGAGATGAAATAGGGACGTGAGTTATTCTTCTGCGAATTGCAGGTGACGGCCTCCTTATCCACTGTTCCATCCGTGCGCACAATGTATTTCATTATCTCATACACCATTCCGTTCTTCCCTTCCACCGGCACCGAGGCATACACCTGTCCGTCATGTTTCTTGTCGATGGTCATACCGCCGCTATAACACCGTTCCGTGTCAGGTGTCTGATGGAAATGCCCTCCGGCATGAGCCAGAAAAGTTTTCTCCCACTCTTTCCCTGTCCATTTCATATAATAGTAGTTATGCTTCTTTTTATCGGCGGAAATCCTTGTCATCGCTATCGCAGGTCTCTCCAACGAATCCAACGCCACTTCCCATATCCAGTTCCGATAATTGGAGCGTTCCACTACCGCATTGGGATAGGCAGCAATATATTCGGGTTGCTTGTTCACATGATGCGGACCGTCTTGTATCGTGGCCAACACCTTACCCTTGACATCTTTCAGTTTCAAGGAATTGATGTCAATCTCATTGAAATAGACATCATTCGGATATTCATTGTCAGGATGTCCCGTTGTATAGGCCATACAAATCTTGTCTTTTCCGTTTGAGGTGTACTTGGCGTATGGACGCGCTCCGGTGGACTGAACTATCTGGTAAGGTCCCCAATCAAAGTTGGTATCTCCGGCTGCATCGGGAATAAGCAGGCGTCCAATGGTGGGATGCCAGTTGATGCCCCGCCAACACAAGTAAATATGTTTCGGGTCATCAGACAGAATGAACGGCGACGGATAAGTCGTATTATTTTTTGTCTTAATGATTTTTTCTTCTCCCAAAGTCGTGATGTCTCCCGGTTCACGAGACACACGATAATAAAAACAAGGTTCGTCTGTGTGTCGTGAATAGAAAACCATCACACGTTCATCAGGCAGCACCAGAAAGGTGGGATTATTGTGGTCATCGGGTTGAAACCAGGAGCGGATAAGCACCTCCTCCTTCCGGTTTGTCTTCCGGTCTATCTGCATGGCCTTGATATTGCCATGCACGTCTATATAACCGATATATGTCTTGTTGATGCTTCCGTTCTTGCTTTCATAATGGAGGGCACGCGGGTCGGCAAACCAGCACCAAGCGCCCTCGGAAGTTACTTCATAACCTTCAAAAGTATCTCCCGCACCTTGGACATGTGCGGAGCAATACCAGTTTGGCAAACCGATGAACAGAAACAACAGTAGCAATAGATGGTTCTTCATGTCCCTATTTTTTATTTATTGAGATAACGATATCTTTCACAGGCAGCAAGGAGGAAAGCCCCCACACCGAAATCGGCCGTGGAACGGGCATCTAACTTTTGGTCGGGAATAGCTTTCGCACCGATAGGCTGTACATACCCCACACATCCGTCGGATTGCAATGCCATATTCTTCAGATAATTCCATGCCTTATCCACTACCGGCTGATAGATGTTGCCATCCAGCAATCCCTGATTGATTCCCCATTGCAGACCGTAAGCAAAGAAAGCAGTTCCGCTGGTTTCAGGACCGGGAGCAAAATTGTGTTCAAGCAAACTACGGGTCCAATAGCCGTCAGGGTGCTGGCATTTCACGAGCGTCCCTGCCATGCCACGGAAGCGATCAATGTAGAACTGGCGATGTTTTTCCTTCTTCGGTAAATCTTGCAACACCTTTGCCAATGCCGCAAGCACCCAGCCGTCACCGCGTGCCCAGAAATCCTTTTTGCCTTCCAATATTTGATGTTTGGGATACACGAAATTGCGGTCTCGATAGTAAAGACCTATTTCCGAGTCATACATGAGACTGTCCGCAAACATGAAATACTCGTACAACTTATCCAAATAAATGGATTTCTTTGTAATCTTATACATCTTCGTCATCACAGGCATCACCATGTAGAGCCCGTCTGCCCACCACCAGTAACCATTGAAATCCGTACTCATCTGATACTCCATCACTTCACGCGCACGGGCTATCTTTCGTTTGTCAGGAGCTATGTTATAGAGGTCTGCATACGTTTGGAAGCAGCATTGCCAGTCGCCGAAAAGCACATAAGGATCACTTTCACCGTATCCATACTTCCATTCTGCCTTGTTATCACTTTTTGCCCCCTTCCATTGGTTATACTCCGCCCAAGCGGTGGAGTAGTCAAGGTAACGTTGTTCGCCGGTCAGCCGATAAGCCTCCATGTTACCCGTGTGATAGGCGGCATGGTCCCAGAAGGCACGCACCTGCGGTTTGTTACCTGCCTGCCAGTAATCATTCACCTTACGGATGACATCCATCACATCTTTTGCCGACTCCTTGGACTGTGCAAGGAGTTGACCCGAAATGCTCATCATTAAGAGCCATAAAAAACATCTATTGAAAATCTTCATTGTTTCATCAAATAAAAATGTCGGTGAAATACGATTCTCGGAAAGAACCCCACCCCACCGACGGTTTGTAAATTCATCAGGTCTGTTCTCTGAAAGTGTACAGTTCAGACTGGGACCTCGTTCCATCAGAAACTGAATCTTAGCCTGTCGGTGATTGTTATCCTGAAAACACTTTTTACTTCAATTACTATTACCTACTTATATCTTATTCCAAAGGGATGTATTCCAGCTTGCTATTCTTCTGAAGCAGCCGCCTCTTCCCACGTCGTCCACATCGGAATACTTTCATCATAACCGGTATAACCGTAGTTCTGACGCAGTTGTCCGTTGCGGTTGGCATCAATTGCCGACTGCGGAATAGGCAGATAAAGGTTATGTTTATCAATGGTATAATAGTGACCATTAAGCACTAAGTTGGAATTTTTATTGTAAAAATCATTATAGTGTACAATACGTTGATACCAATAGCTTCCTCCATTGTCATCTATGCCACTCTGCTTGTCGTAAGTATCAACGTCATAAGTGTTACCCCATTCATCCGGCTTTCTACTCAAAGCCAGACAATAAGATACACGGCTCATCTCCGGATAGCGCCACTCCTCCAAATACAGTTCGCGGGCACGCTCGGCCATGATGTCACCGATAGTAACAGTATTGTAAAGTTGGGTACAATGCGCACGCTTTCTTATTTCGTTCACATCAGAAGCAGCACCAGTCGGATCTCCTTTGTAGAATTTAGCTTCTGCCCGCAACAGATAGGCTTCTGCCAAGCGGTAAAGATACCAGTCGGCACAACCATCCTGTGTGGCACTACTACTCGCACCGTTAAACTGAGTCGATGTATTTTTAGCTTCTGCACCGTGGTCTTGCAGATAAATTTTATAATGCGGCCATCCATACCAATCACGGATGGTATCATTTGCCCAAGCCTTCTGCAATGGTTGTCCAAAATATTTAGATTTCACATTATTCACTTTCAGATCTTCAGTATGTACCCAGTTACCAAACTCTTTGCTGTGACGTAGATCGCCGTTATCTTCCACTCCGTTCACATTCCACATACTATGCTGGAAATACCACGTGGGACGCAAGTATCCTGTACCACGACCGATAGCACGCAAATAGTCGTATTGTTCATCATAGTTGGCATTGGAACGTGCGTATGCTTCAACGGCCCTTTGTTCCGGTTTCTCATCCGTCTTTAAATTTCCGCTGTTCCACAAAGCTCCCAGCGCACGCATCGTGTAGAATGCAATGAACGAATTGCTACTCAATCCACGGTTAGGCATACCCATAATCACCTCCTTGTTGGCTGCAATCAGTTTGTTCTCGGCACGGTGCATATCCCAAATGACATTCCGTTTCACCGTCCATGCCACATTGTTGAACGGTTCGATGAAAGTACCGAAATTGTCATGCATCAATTCATAGTTAGGATCATTAATCAGCGCGTCCGTCTGTTCAATAGCCTTGTCCCATGCGCCAGTAGCAAGGTAAAGTTTGGCAAGCAGCATACGGCAGGCACCCTTGTTCACCAAACCTATCTCGCTCATATCCTTTTGGTCGGTCACATGTTGTACTGCAAATTCCATGTTCTCTACCAGCATTTTCAGAATTGCCTCACGAGAAGTGGACCTGTAATCGAACTTAGGTGATTCGATAGTTTTGGTTATCAAGGGAACATCCTTGAACATGAACACCAAGTGCATATAGCGAAATGAACGGTGAAAGTAAGCCCGTCCCAAATAGATGTTTTTGGTGGTCTCGTCCATCTCAATACGGGGCAGATAAGTAATGATGGTGTTGGCAGCTTTAATGCCTTCGTAAGTCTCGCTCCAAAAATAACTCAACTGATTCACTTCGCTACCACCGCCTTCCATACCGTTGGTCGGTGTCAGACGTAAAGCGGGGTCTGCCCAAATGGTTCGCTGGTCGGTCTTGCCAGCCACGGCAAGGTCAGTGTGCAAGTACATGGTATAGAAAGGTGTCACTAAGTTCGCGTGTTCGTAATAAGTGATGTAGTTACGCAAACTACGGTCTGCATTGGTCAATACGGCACGGATACCCGATTCGGAAGTAAATGTGTTCTCTGGCGAATACATAGACAGCGGATCCGGTTTCAGGAAGTCTTCCGAACAGGAGGTGAACAATGAACTTACCGCCATCGCTCCGATAATTGCAATATTATAAAATCTTTTCATTTCTATATGTCAAATTAGAGGGTTAAGTTTAATCCAAGGTTAAATGTACGAGGGGCGATACTACCTGTTTCAGGGTCCCAATACTCCCATTTGTGGATAGACCATACCGCCACATTCTTAATGCTTCCGCTAAGCGTCAGTTTCTCGATACCCCAGCGGGAAATCAGCTTTTTGGGCAAGTTATAGGAAAGTGCGACGTTCTCCAAACGAATGAATGAACGGTCGTACACCTTATTCGGGGTTGTCACACCCGAAGGCCCCTGCGCAGCTAACCGTCCGTATTCGTTGGTCGGGTTATTGGGAGTCCAATACTCTTTTACATACACGTTCTGCCCGTTGGTAATCTTACTTGCCGAATTATCACCGTTCAGATAATTCTGCGACGTACTTTTATGCCCCATTTTGGAGTAAATGTTGAATGATACCACGAAATCCTTCAGAATCTTGAAATCATTACGTAGCGACCAGTTCACCTTAGGCGAGGTCTGCCCTAAAAATTTCTTGTCATCATTGTCATAGACTATTTTCGTCAGATTACCATCGGCATCATATTCATCATTGGCTGGATTGTTCCATACTTTAGGGTCACCAGGACGTTGTCCATACTTGGCGGCTTCTTCAATCTCGTCTTTCTGCCAAATACCAGTCACTTCATAATCCCAAATGACACCGATGGGTTTTCCGATAAACCACTTGTTGGAAATATCATCACTTTCTTTGGTTCCTATCACATTGCCTTCGGCATCCAATACATCCTCATATTCATAATAGAGGTGCTTGATTCGGTTTTTATTGAAGGAGAAGCCGAGTGTTGTATTCCATTCCAATACACTGTTTTTGATGTTCGTGGTATTCAACGAAATTTCCACGCCACGATTCTGCACCTCTCCTAAGTTACTGGTAATAGAACTAAAACCGGAAAATTGCGGAATTCGCTGGTTCATAATCATCTGCGTAGTAGGCATGTGGTAATATTCAATGCTACCGGTGATGCGATCATCCAAGAAGCCGAAGTCCAGACCGATGTTCCATGCTGTAGTCTTTTCCCATTTCAATTTGCTATTTGCCAAACGGCTCATGGCCATGTATTTATATTCCACTAAATTGCCTGATGAATTGATATAACCGTATGTTTTTCCAGCACCGAAGCCCAAATTGGCAAGTGCAATGTTGGCATCTGCCAACTGGCGGTTACCGTTCTCACCCCAAGAGAATCTTAACTTACCAAAGCTCATCGGTTTCCAGTTGAAGAATTTCTCGTTAGTGAAAGTCCATCCGAAAGCGGTGGAGAAGAACGTAGCACGCGGATTGGAAGTTCCAAATGCGGAATAACCATCGCGACGTACAGAACCGGTGAACATATAGCGGTCATCGTAAGAGTAGAATAAACGTGCCAGCATACCATCAGCAGTTTCGTGTGCATCGTCGGAACTGAAAGAACTTGCCTCCTTGTCGGCAATACCTATATAATGGAAGCCCAAAGCATCAGTCGGAAGTAACTTATTGGCATTAATCTTGTCGCTCCACTTGCGGCGTTCCTCGGCTTCCTGTACCAAAGTCACGGTGAAGTGGTGGACATCGGCAAAGATCTTATCCCAAGTAATGGTGTTATTCAGCGACCAGTCGAAACGCTTACCATTACTGCGGGTAGCAGAACCGGTTTCCACGCTGGGGTCTTCGCTTGAGTGTGCAGTACGGCTATAGTACCATTGGTAACGCGGAGCGATATTGAACGCATACTGAAATCCGAACGGAAGATGCAGTTTGGTTGTAAAAATCGTATTCAATACCGTATATCCGGCTTCTTTTGTTTCCCACTGCTGACGCCAATCGTGATTGAAGCCTGCTTCACCGGCTATATTACCCATCGGGAAACGCTCAAGATTGCCTTCTTCATCACGATATTGGGCAAACGGGCTGTTACGAGTGATTTGGCTTGCCCAATCCACGGTAGTGTCGCCATCGGTACGTTCCTGGAAATTCACGTTGGCACCGACTTCCAACCATTTGGTTACATTGGCATTGATTTTCATGTTCGAACGGAATGTTGTATAGTCATTACCCTTAACTATACCTTCGTTGTTCATATAACCGAAAGAGAGGTAGTAATTGGCACGGTCAGTTGCACCGGACAAGCTGACATTATAGTTCTGATTGATGCCAGTACGGAAAGAATGGTCATACCAGTCAAAACTCTTTCCCGATACCATATTTGCCAAGTTATTTCCTTGCATCAGCAAGCGAGTACCCCATACATTGTTTAAATCTGTACCGTCAGGCACTGTTCCTCCAAACCAATCTTCCAAACTGATGCCATATTTGTCGAAAGTGGCTTGTGTGGGTGAGTCATAATATCCGACGGGAGTTTTATATTCCCAAGTGCCTTCATCCGGTTTTCCACCTTTTTTAGGTACCCAAGTAGCTCCGTATTCTATATAATTACCGGTGTCAGGGTCGATGCCGTAAGCATTTTGTGCTACGTACCAGTCACGGCGATAGTTCAAATATCCTTGGGCATCATAAACCTTACGGTTTGCACCCATTGTGTTGAAGCTCCAATTGGTATTCACATTGATGACCGGCTTTCCAGTCTTTCCTTTTTTAGTGGTGATAATGATGACACCGTTAGCCGCTTTGGCACCATATACAGCAGCTGCCGAAGCATCTTTCAGCACGTCAATCTGACCGATGTCCTCGGGATTGATTTCAGAAAGTTCGCCATAGAACTGCATACCATCCAAAATAATCAACGGATCATTGTGCCCACCGTCCGTATAGACGGAACGTTGTCCGCGAATCTGCAAGGAACCACCGCCCTTAGCGGAAGTATCCATTCCCACGTTTAATCCTGGCGTACCGCGAAGCACATCCTGCACTGTTTTGGGAGCTTCGGCAGCCAGTTTGTCTGGACGAATCTGAATAACAGAACCTGTCAAGTCCTTTTTACGCATGGAACCGTACCCCACAACTACCACTTCCTCCAGCATTTCGGAATCCTCTTTCAATACCACTTTTACAGTAGTCTTTCCGTTAAGCTGAATCTCCTGCGTCTTGTATCCCACAAAAGAAATCACCAAAGTGGCTTGGGAAGAGACACCCATTAGCGTGAAATTGCCGTCTATATCAGAAATAATGCCATTGGTCGTACCTTTTACTTGTATAGTGGCACCGATTACCGGTTCGCCGTTCGTATCGACTACAGTGCCTTTGATTGTTGCCTGCTGCATTGCCACTTGCACCTCATTCGTTTCAGCGTGGGCAAAGAGCGGATTTCCCAAAAGAAGGGTTACTCCTATCATTGGAAAAAGAATCCTTGTTCGTGTAAAATATCTCATCTATCGAAAAAATTAAAGTTAATGTTCATATCAAATTTCATCAAAATACTTTCCAGTTCTGTACTTCCTGCCATCGGGAAAGAAGACAGAAAAAAAGGAATGCCGGATTGACTATCCGGAGGAGGGAGTGGATAAGCTTCAAAAAAGATTTCTGCTCTTTTCATGGTGTTACATTTAAAGTTTAACAATCGTTTTCAAGAAGCGACGAGAGAGCTTTTTCCAGCTTTCCTGCCACCATGCAAATATGACTGTTTCTCTTTTAAGGGGAGAGTTGCAAACGGTCAAAGCTGTAGATTTTATATCCATGAACGATTATTCCACATGTTTTGAGCGTTTTTTCGTCAGTACATTCTGTTTAGGTTCAACCGCTTGACAACTTTCCGGTAGAAACATCCCCCCATTTCCTTGTCTCCGGACTGAATGCCCGTTTATTTCTCTACCAGTTTCCAATATTGGTACTGGCCTTCCGTATCTTTGGCATATTGGGTGACGATAGTACCATCTTCCGCGCTACCTACTCCGAGATACTTCTCGCTGTTCACGTTCTTTATGAGATATAGCCCGCTGCTTTGTCTCTCGAAATTGAAGCGCTGGTGATTCTGTTTATGGTCGCCCGCACTGACGTAATTGTAATAAATCATCTTGCCCCCGTTGGACGTAGACCATGCTTGAACTTGTATTGCCATGTTATCCGTAGCATCTTTTATCGCCCAACCGTCGGCAAGCTGCACCAACGTCCAATGCTTCGGGTTGCTCTCATCATAATCTGCCAACCCCACATAGTCATACATCTTTCCATCCGTTGCCTTCACATTCGTAATGGTCTTTCCCGTAACAAAATTAATAATCTTGTAGGTTTTCCCTGTGGTAGCCGTGGCATATTCTTCTCCTTTGCCGCTACTGGTGGTCACTTTCACTTCGGTGGGTTCCGAATAGTTGCCCGCACCGTCCAGTGCTTGGATATAGTAGGTAGTTTCCACACCGTAGTTGCTGTTCTGTACCATCAAGCTGGTAGTAGTGGTAGATTCCACGAAATTACCGTCGCCCAAAGCATTCTTGTAGATGTCGTAGCGTAGCAGTCCTGCTCCTCCTTCATCAATGGATGGACTCCACGTAAGGTTGACCAACGAGCCATCGGCAGTGGCTTTGAAGTTTTCCACTTTCGTCGGTTTTATGTGGTCCACCACTTTTTGGTAGAGGCGGAAATAGTCCACTTCGAAAATAATGGGTTTTTCTTCGCTCACTTCAAGCCCAAGCCCGTTGTTCTTGAGGGCAAGGTTAAGCCACATATACTGAGGATTACGGAAAGTAACACTGCCGTCCTCATTTTTGAACTCCTCTATCTTGATGCTGTTCTTGTATTCGCCGTCCACGTACAGGGTTATCTGCTCTTCATCCCAATCCATGCTGTAGATGTGATACTTCTTTATCCAGTCAGGATCTTTCGCCTCGTAGTAAGAAAGTGGGGTGAAAACGGATTTCCAGATGGCTTCCCACGCCTTGTTTTTGCCTGCCGCAAAATTGCTGGTCAGTTTGTTCACGCCACCGCTTGGATAGAATTCCATGATGTCAATCTCTCCGTTCTTGGGCCAGTCCTTGTTCCGTCCGCAAGTCCAAATTGCAGGAAATGCACCGTGTGTGGGATCTATTTTGGCACGCACTTCAGCACGACCGTAGAGGAAGAAGCGTTTTTCGCGGGTACGAATGCTCGCCGAGGTGTAATCACCGTACTGCCAGTTTTTCCGATAGTCACTGGAAGTCGGGTCGTATCTCGGATTCTCCGGACTTCGTTCCTTCTTTCCGGTAATCAGCAGGCGACCGTCCTTCACAATGGCATTGTTATCACCTACCACGTAGAACTGTGGTTCGTTGCCACGCTTGAACCCTTCTTCAAATTCCCAAAGGTCGGTATTAACCGTCCGTGTTGAACTCATCACCCCATGCATATTGCAAACTTCCGTAGAAAGCGGGAGCCGGACGCGGATCGGGCACGTAAGCCAATTGTTCATCCAAGTCATCGGAATAGACCGGAATGTAGGCGGAACCAGTAAATTCATTGTTTCCCGTCTTAGCGGAGAGGGAGAAGAAGAACGATTTGTTCATGATTTCGACCGGCAGTTCAAAATCAACGGTAATCATTCCTTCTGTCTCGTCCGAAGCCGTGACGTCGGTCACTGTCAGCGTGGACAAGCGAGCGGCACGGGTAGCTACTTCCGTATAGTCCACTTCCACATTTCCTTTGCTTTCTGCCCATTCGGAAGCAATTTTCTGTGCCAATGCAGTGGGAAGTACTTTAAAGTCTGCCACGATGTGGAACGAGCCATCATCTTGTCTGTACTCGATGGATGCCTTGCCGTCATCGAAACGAGGAATAAATGTCAGAGAGGATATGGCATCGATTGCCATCGGAATAGTATATTGGGTAGATTGACCATCGTTCAGGGTAATAACCAACTGGGTGCCGTCCTCAGACAAGGCGATGTTCTTAAACAGAGAGTCTCCATCTTCACCACGTTCTCCATCTTCGCCCGTAGCCCGATAGAGAGGTGTCGAAGTCGTTTCATTGTCGTAAGAGATATACCAATAGGGAATATCGGCATCGGCTGGGTTCTTCTCGATTTTCATTTTGGGAGTGATACCGTTCGTACCCACGGCGCAAATTTTCTCTTTGTTACTATCCAAAAGTGGTTTACCGTCAAGAGTCCAGTAGTAAGTGCCGTCTTCCTCCAGTATTCCGATGGATGGAGTATGCCCTGCTTCACCGTCTTTGCCGTGATAAATTGTAATAGGGGTACCGTTTTCAAACTTGAGGGTGTATCCGATGACGGTCGTTCCGTCTTCACCATACAGTTCGTCTATACTAGTGATGTACTTACGGCTGTTCACCGCATCCACAATAGACTGAAGGGATGCCATGTTGCTGTTGATTGCCGTACATTCGCTTTCCAGTTTGGATAAGCGGGTCTCCAAATTGTCTATCCTGCCGTTCAGTGCCGTATCGTCATAATCGCTACAGCTACAAAATAACAGTAGGACAAATGCAAATAAGATTTCTTGAGTTCTCATTCTGTCATTAGTTTTGAATTAAAAAATAAGTTGATTGTGTGTTACCAGCTTTTTCGGGATATATTAACCGTAAAAGAACTGTGTTCTGTTTGAATCCGGTTTCGGACATTTGTTCAGATTAGACTAAATGTTAGTCTGTACTGAACTGAATGCCGACTTCCGGAAAAGGTTTTTCCTAAGAACTCTTTCTTACCTTAAATTGTCTAATACCTACTGTATATATGTTATCCCTGCAGATTGTGTGTCGTTCCTTTGCCTCTGTGCTGCTCTTTTTACCTATGCGCAATGTATTCTTTTTATAACCTAACCCTAATCCAACCTTAGCCTAAGTGATTTTTACCTAATTTTACTATCTTTCTACCGATATCCATATTGTTTATATTTAAGTTGTCATTACCTTTTTGGAAAAACTTCCTGTCGGCCGCTTCCGGACTGCATTGCAAAAATGTATGTTTTATAACAATCCCCCTTGTTGACAGCGTTCAATAAGGGGGAGTATTCAGTCATGACAGATTTTGCCACGTATTATGAACTCTTTTTCATCATTATTCGGTATGAACATTCGCTTATTATTCCGGACTCAACAGCGCATTATACTATGGATTTTCAATTCTTTATTTTTAAGTCTAATCTTATAAACCTTACCTCTCTCGGTCTTAAAGGCAAGAGCCTTTTCACCGTATCTTACATGACATGGCGTACCCGCTTTGGACAGGATAGTTGTTCCTTCCAGCCTTCCGTTTTTCCATGTAATTGCGACTTCGAAATTGCCTCTGGTGCACAGCCCTTTTACCGAACCGTTCTTCCAAGCATCGGGCAAGGCTGGCAGTAAGTGGATAAACCCCATGTGGCTTTGCAACAACATTTCAGTGATGCCTACCGTACCACCGAAGTTCCCATCAATCTGGAAAGGCGGATGAGTATCCCAAAGGTTATCCAGTATTCCGTTTTTAAGCAGATTGCCGAAGAGTTTATACGCACGGTTGCCGTCTTGTAAGCGTGCCCATTGATTCAGTTTCCACCCCATGCTCCAACCGGTGGCACCGTCACCTCTGTGTTCCAATACAACTTTTGCAGCCTGAGCCAGTTCGGGAGTCGTAATGGGTGAGAGGCTATGTCCCGGATGTAAGCCGAATAAATGGTTTACGTGACGATGTTGGTCGTTGGGGTAGTCAATATCTGCCGACCATTCCAATAACTGTCCGTAGCGACCTACCTGATAAGGAACCAGATTGTCTAATACATGTTGCCATTGTTTGCGTTCTTTGGCGTCCACTCCCAATACTTTGGCGGCATCAATAGCATCCAGCAGTATCTCCCGGATAACGGCGTGTACGAAAGTGGCTCCTTGGTCTATCGGACCGTGTTCAGGAGAAGTGGACGGAGCGCCGGTACCTGTGCCATCAGGACGATGCCACAGATAGTCCATGGCAAAATTTGCGCTGTTCTTAATCAATTCATATCCTATTTCTTTCAGATATTTGTTGTCGCGCGTATAGTCATAATACTCCCATACGTGTGTGGCGAGCCAAGGACCTGCCATCGAGCTAAAGTTCCAGGACATGTTCTCATCGGTCAGAGGAGAGGTAAAGCCAAAAATATTGCCTGAGATGGAGGCTGTCCATCCACGTGCGCCAAAGCAGGATTGAGCTGTCTTTTCGCCCGGTTTTACCAATGTGCGGATAAAATCGATTAACGGCCATGCACACTCATGCAGATTGGTGGAACAGACTGGCCAGTAATTCATCTGAATGTTGATATTGTTGTGATAGTCCACATGCCAGGGCCCATCCACACCGTTGGCCCATATACCTTGAAGGTTGGCGGGAAGATTACCGGGACGTGAACTGGCTATCAGCAGGTAGCGACCAAACTGATAATAGGTTTCTTCCAGTTTATAATCGGGATTACCATTACGATAGCGTGCCAGGCGTTGGTAAGTGGGCAGATCGGTAACCGCCGGATATTGCAACGTCATGGAGGCATGTGGATTTAAACTCAACTTTACTCGGCCAAACAAGTTGGTATAGTCTGCTTTATGGCGCTCACATAATTCGTCATAGTTCTTCGCGGTTGCCATTTGCATCATGGTGAGTGTTGTTTGCTCGGGGTCGGTGCCCACATACGTTTTCGATTTTGAAGTGTTTGGACCGCCGCGCCACAGTGTTTTTTCATTCAGCGTGATACGTTCGGCAGCTACCAATCCCAATATATTTCCTCCCAAACTTCCGTTCCCGATGGGCAGCGAGCCGCTTTCCCATGATTTATCAGTGGTAGGTTCATACTAGGAAGCACGACCTTCCAACTGATTGGGCTTGTCGAACCAAATACTCAACCCTTTGGTATAATCAATGTCTTGTGCTCACATAAAGACAGCCAGCAGGCTACCGATGAAACATAAATGATTTTTTTCATATAATTAAAATTAAACAGTGGATTTTCTATCACCATTCGGGTAGGAACAAAATTTCTCACCCTTGATTCTGCGTACAAACTTGGTAAGTATTGTCTCATAACATTAGTTGCCAAAGTTCAATTATGCAGTTTTTTCAGCCAAAACTGTTTTTTCTGCATTCTTTGAGCTATTTTTAGTTGAAACACACTTCTTCTAAATACAAGTTCAGGCATTAATGAAGTGGTATGGAACACTTCATTAATGCCTGAACCAAAGAATCTGGTAGAAAAAAACGTCTATTTTAAAACAAATTTCTCCAAATATTCCAAAGGCAACATGCCTATTTCCTTTTTAAAACAGGCTGTAAAATAGCGGGGATCATTGTAGCCTACAGCGTATGCAACCTCCGATATTTTTATCGTTTTCTTTTCTTCCATAATTTGGCAAGCGGCCTTCATACGGATATTATTCACAAAGGCTGGAAAATTCAGTCCCGTCAATGATTTCAGTTTGCGGAAGGATGTGGAACGGGATGTATTCAACTCCGATATAAATTGCTGCTGATTGAATTCCGGGTCATCCAAATGGCGATGCACGCATTCAATAGCCTTCTTAAGAAACCCCTCATCCAGACTGGTATAGTTCAACTCTTGTGCTTCGAATACCAACTGTTTCTTGAAGTTCTTCGTCATTCTTTCACGGGTAGAAAGTAGATTTCCAATACGGGCATGAAGCACACTCAAGCTGAAAGGTTTGCTGATAAACCCGTCAGCACCAGACTCGTAAGCCTCCACACGGTCTTCTTCCTGATTCTTGGCAGTCAGCAGGATAATAGGAATATGGCTGGTTTCAATATCACCTTTTATATTACGGCAAAATTCAATGCCATCCATCACGGGCATCATCACATCCGACACAATTAAGTGTATATCATTATACTTGACGCTTTCCATTCCCTCTTGACCGTTCTTGGCCGTATAAACTTTATATTCTGCCGACAAAAGGCGTTCCATCAGATACAAGAGTTCTTCATTGTCTTCCACAATCAACAGATTGTATTTCCGCTCCTGAGAAAGGGCTTGTTTCTCATTCTCCTCGGATACATCTGTATCATATTCACGTTCATTCTTTTCCAGTTGTCTGTTGTTCGTTGTTTCCGACAACAAGTCGGTATCCATTTCCTCGGCTGTATAATTTGCCTTGTTTGAAGGAAAGCTTATGATGAATGCTGCACCATGGCCTTTTTCGCTCTCCACTGTTATTGTCCCATGGTGCAACTGCACTAAATCGTTTACAAGTGAAAGACCGATTCCGGTACCTATAGTATTGAATTTACGGTGGCTACCTTCATAAAAACGTTTGAATAGCTCTTTCTGTGCCTCGCGGGATATTCCGGGACCATTGTCTTTGACCGTCAGTTGCACAAAGCCTTCCTTCTCGGGATGAGGTACCAGCGTGACACAAACTTTCTCATCGGGTACATTGTACTTGGCTGCGTTCGACAATAAGTTGTAAATTATCTTATCCAATTTATCGGGGTCAAAAAAAGCTATGAAAGGGTCGGTATAGCAGTAAACATCGCACAGCATTCCTTTCTTCTGAATCAAAGGCTGGAAACTCTCCACACTTCTCCGCACAAACAAAGCCAAATCACCCTGCGATACTTTCAACCTCAAATTGCCTGTTTCTGCCTTTCGGAATTCCAGTATCTGCTGCAACAGGCGTATCAGACGATTGATATTATTGTTCATCACTTTATATTTCCCCTTGTAAGCGGGTGCTTCCAATTTCAGTTCCTCTACTGCGGCGGAAAGAATGGTAAGGGGCGTGAGTAACTCGTGAGTGATATTGGTGAAGAATTGTAGTTTGGCATGGTTCACTTCTTCGCTTTTTGCCCGCTCCAGTTCACGCAGATGTAGTTCGTTACGCAGCCGAATACGATTACGCACCATCAGGTAGAGATAGAAAGCCGCAGTTAGGAATAGCAATGTGTATAAGGTATAGGCCCACCAAGTCTCATAAAAAGCTGGAAGTCGGTGTATCACGATAGTGGAGATGCTGTCACTCCACAGTCCGTTTTCGTCCGTAGCTTTCACCTCGAACCGATAAGTGCCCTTCCCCAACTTGTTATAGAAGGCGGTATTGCTTCCAGCAGGCAGGTAAACCCACCCTTGGTCTACTCCCAACAATCGGTAGGCATAGCGTATCTGTACAGCATGCTGGTAATCTAAGGTAGAAAAGTGGATTTCAAGGTTCTGTTCGTCAGAGCGGATGTCAACATGCTCCAAGTTGTTGACCCTCCGTTCGGGGTTGAAATAGAGGCTGTTACCCATAACTTTAACATCTGTTACCAAAGGAGTGACATGCTGGGAAATCCTTTCCATATTTTGGGAAGGAGACACAGACAAAATACCCGGTATGCCTCCAAAATACAGTTCTCCATCAGATGTCTGATAAACTGAATGAGGCAAAAACTGAGTGAATCCTATATTTTCATTTGCGGCATCCAAAATCCGGTAAGCTCCATTCTGGGGATTAAACTCCTTTATTTCCCGGTTCGATACAATCCAAACATGATTAAAGCGGTCTGCAACAATAGAGTTGATTCTGTCTCCTTTCATTCCGCAGTCGGTACTGTAATCCTTATAAGTCTCAGTTTGAGGATTGAATGAAATAACTTCCCCTTTATCGGTAGACAGCCATAGACAGCCATCAGATGTCGCGGCAATGGAAAGGATGTTGTTTCGGTTAGCGTATGTCTTCAACTTTCTATCCGGACTAATTCTTACTATCCCCCTGTCTTTCCATATGCCCCAAATAGTACCATCTATAGTCTGTACCATGTCCGTGACATTGCCACAATCATCCGATACAATTTCCAACTGCTGTCGGGTTGCTTCATATAAGAACAAACCTATGTTTGTTGTAATCCAAAGGTTCTGTTCTTTATCCTCAAAAAGATGAATAATAAAACCCGGATAATCTATATTAGGAACTGTGAATAAGTCAATTTCTTTGCAAATTTTTACTTCCATATCATGTTGGATCAATCCATACACTTTCTGTTGATATTCACTTGCCACCCACACCAAACCTTCGTGCTGGGATTTTAACAGACTAGCTATTCCCCAAAAAGGTTGGTCTTTGATTTCCTTGCAGTCTGTATAACATTTTATCTCATTCTTCTCGGCATCGTAGAGGCACAATCCGATACGTCTTTGAAAAAACCAAAATATCCTTTCTTCATCTCTACATAAGGAAACAATGGTAGGTTTCCACTTGATGCGGTTTTCCAACGCTTTGATTCTGTAGTTCCGTATGTTGTCCTCATCAAAAGAAATAAGGAAATTGTTATCATCAAACGCAGTCACCCATAAATTCCCCTGCCTATCTTTGATGATATTCCTTAAAGGCTTATTACGCTGAGGTAGAAATCCGGAAGTGTCCACACGTGACAGCATCCCGTTGTCCTCAACCCGGTAGACGAACAAATCGCTCCATGACGTTATCCAGAGGTAATTGAACGTATCATCCTGCACGATGTTCGTGGCAATTTTTGCCGTCTGTCCGTTGACCGTAACAGGTAACTCCTGGAACACATAACGCATCTTCTCGTCCACGTTGTCTGGATCTAACCGTATGATGGAGTGATCCCATGAAGCCAACCAGTAATAATCGTGTGTCTTATCTTGTATGATACCGTTGATACGATCCGTATATGGGAAAAACAAACTAAATTCATCCGTCTCCTTATCCCATTTATACAGTCCTTTTCCCGATAATGAAAGCAGAATTTGGTGATTCCTGTCCTCATACAAAACATATTCCTTTCCAGCACCGGGAATACATTGCAAAGGGAACTGCTTTACTTTTCCATCCTTGTCAAGCCGAAATACCTTTTGCGGGCTACTAATCCAAATAGAACCGTCCGAAGCAATGTGCATGTTGTCAATTGCCTTGTCTTCCAAATCTTCAAGGAGTATTGCCGAAATAACATACGACTGCTTGTCCAATATGTACAATCCCCTATTTGTTCCTATCCATATACGGTGTGTCACACTATCCTCCGCCAAACTGGTTATAGTATTACTTTTTAGTGCACAGTCCTGATTCAGAAAATCAGACCTAAAAGTTTGTATATTATAACCATCATCCCGACACAGCCCATCCTCTGTACCGTACCACATATATCCCTCACTGTCTTGAAAAACAGTATTGATGACGTGGATAGGCAATTGGTGAATATGAGGAATTCCTCTCACATTAATCTTTTGGGCAAAAAGACATAAAGGCAACAATAATAAAAAGAGTATTACTGATTTTTTATTTGCATTATTCATATTGAAAAATATTTTTCATAGTATTATAATAAATATTGCAAATATATATGCTTTTTGTGACAAACTAATATAAGTATTAAAAAAAACAGATTAATCTGTTTTGCCACAGCAAAACATCACATTCAACCCAATTATGTTTGAATATCTTACGGATGATAGAGAACTATCTTAGGTCGTCGCCGAACAAGAGAATACGAATCCCCTCAATCCCATAATCGACTAGAAGCTACAGTTCTCACTCAGTCATTCCCTCTATTGAAGTTTTCTATTTACAAAATCAGTCGGAAAATCATGATAAATCTAAGTCATGGATGAAGTGGAACAATCTCCAAAAGGCACCGGAATCAGATAATGCTTGCGTTCCAAATTGAAATCAATCATCAATTGGTCGATAAGTACCTCTTCATCTAATGAATAAATGCGAATAATGTGTTCGCCAGATTTATCGAACTGTACATTCACAGTATTAAGAGCCTGATTGCGGAGTACGTTTTCCGCCCACTTTTTTGAAAGGAATTCCGCATTTATTGTAACCTCAACAGGTTTTTGTTTATCGATAACAATGGCACAGCGCATCGCTTTCCCATTGGCAGGGTGCATGGGAATGGTTCCCAGTTTAATTTTGGCTATTCCGTTACTGCTTGTAGTCACTTTATACTCCAAATGTGGTTGCTTGGCATTGATTTTCTTTGCGACAGGCAGTCTAACAGCATTCCCGCTGTGTCCCAAACTCTCAATCGTTTCCAGTGCGATGTTGTTGGTGTAGTCTGCTGCGTTCAAAGCAATCATCCGGTCGGACTCCTGATAGCGATTTGCAGGGAAAGAGAAAGGTTTGGCCTCAATAGGGAGAGCTTTTAACGGAGTACAATTCCCGGCAGATAGTTCGGGTAGTACAGGTGCTTGGAATACCGGCAGGTCACGCGGTTTCATATCCATCATTAAATCCCATTTTCCGTTCAGCATATCTTTGTTGTAATGATAGTCCAATGCGGCAATTTCGTTGTAGGCTGCGGTTGCCAACGAGGAATATGTACGGGCAGCTTCAGGATTACTTTCCGCGTAAAAGCGCGCTTTCTGAGCATAAATATGTTTTTTATTGATGGATGCACTTGCCAGCACAGGATAATGTACCAACTGGAAATAGGCAGCTTTCAGGTGTGCAGGGATTTGCTTTTCGTACACCTGCATAGAAAGTTCAGCAATCTCATTATAGCCCTTCAGGCGACGTTCCGTTTCATCTCCAAATTCAGAGAAAGACAATTCACTGTCTTTTACAGGTTGCAGGCCATAGCGGTTTTTGGGATTCATTTTTCTTAACTCCCAATCTTCTACTTGATTCCAAGCAGTATGTTCTGGTTTACGTTGACTGGCTAAATGATAATATTGACGAAGAATGTGGTTAATCTCCTTGTTTGCTATATCACCAAAAACCTTATTTACCCAGTTTTGCCTATGAGCATAAATTTTATCTCCTGCAAAGGCATCGATGTCCCAGGCCATGTCCATGAAAAACTCAGTAAGGTATTCGTGCGGCTTAATATCTCCCACATTCAAGATCCAGATTCGGCGGGCATTGTAATCCCAGGCACGTTTCATTTCAGTATAGATAAGCCCCGGTTGTGTAGAGGCCAGCCAAAGATAATCGTGCGGTTTTCCCCAGTAAGAGATATGGTAATAGACTCCACCACCGCCCGAACGTTTTTGCTCTTCGGGGTTGCTTAAACGCATAATATAGCCATGGTTATCGTCGCACCAGACGAGGGAAACGTCGTCGGGCAGCGTCAATCCGTTGTCATAAGCTTTTAGTACTTCTTTGTAGGGGACGAACTGCTGCGGAATGTCCTCAACGTTTTTACCAGGGTTGTTGCGGGCGAGAATTTTTCGCTGTTCATCAATTATCCGGTGGAGAACCTTTGTTTCATCATCCAACGAATTGACACCCTGCATCCGCCCGTCGTGGATACCTCGCATACCAATGGTGTAGATATTTTCTCCTCCGGCAAGTTCTTTGGAGCGTTCGTCCCAATAAGAGAGGACTTGTTTTTCGTTGCTCAAGAAGTTGAAAGCGCCACGTTCCCGACTGTTCCATTCACCGGTGTTAGTACGCATCATCGGTTCGGCATGTGAATTACTTACTACGATTCCGTATTTTTCAGCGGCTTCTTTATTCCCTTCCACAAAAAAGAAAGGAATGGTGCATTCGTGCATGGCCGGCCAGATAGTGTTTGCCCGCAGACGCAGGAGTAGTTCGAATATCCTGGCATAAGTTTTCGGACCGATGGCTCCGCTTCGGGGAGTCGGTTCGAAGGTCCGGGTACTCCACGGCATGAGCGCCCAATCTTCATCGTTGAGGAAGATCCCGCGATATTGTACCGAAGGAGCATGTATTTCGCCATCGGTGGTAATTGTTACGACGGCTTTCTTTCCAGGTGTGACATCGGCCCACCATACCCAAGGCGTCACGCCCATTTGGCGAGAGAGTTCGAGTACGCCGTAGGCTGTACCACGCGGGTCACTACCGATAACGAATAATTGGTCGGCGGCAGTTATGATTTTATACGCTTCCCATTTACCTGTCACGTCTTTATAATCTATCTTGTTTTGTTCCAACAATACGCGGAACGCGGGTTCCCTGTCGGGAATACCTATTACTACTGTGTGGTTCCCAACTTGATTTACCTGTTCAAAGGGATGTTTACAAATCAGTTTGGAGTCATCGATGAGCAGGTCGATAGCTGTTTTTACGACCAGCTCATTCCCAGTGTAGTACAGCTTGGCTGCTGTGTCATCTTTGATAAGGTCAAAGTTACTTGCTAAGACGTTTTTACTTAAAAAAGCGATAACTAATAGTGCGATCGTTCTTATTTTCATAATGTCAATACTTATTTTAAGATTCAATACAATTATATTCAGCGGATAATCAGTTTCTCTATCCGGTAGGGTATCCAAACCGCCATTGAAGCATTCCCCCTATGGTTCCATGCATAGTACGGAATAGCTTTTACGGTACGTCGCGCACTGGAAATATCTATATCGTCGACTGTATAAACGGAAGCATTAGCTGTAATCACGTTTACCCCTCCCAATAAACCGGAATCGAAAGAAACCGTAAATGGGGCTTCACTATCCAATATAATACGGTCTACCGGGCCGTTGTCATTTTCTTCGAAGCAATAGACCAACGGGCCATATTCCAAAGCGATACGTCCATGGTTGTTTTCGACATTTGCGTGTGCCGTTACTTTCTTTACTTCCATGGGCAGTTCCAGTTCGACTACATCGCCTTTCTTCCATTTACGGTTGATTTTGATATAGCCTTTATCCACCGGTGCATCCATAGCTATTCCATTTACCTTTACAACCGGATTTACTACCCGGTTATTCATATACGTGTAAAGATCGCTCGGAACAGGTTTCCCTTGTGTCCAACCCGGAAGACGGAAGTTTACCGTAAACTCACTACTGCGAGCGGGTGAGACGGTTGTTCGAATCGTTCCGTTCCACGGATAGCCGGTCTGTTGCTCTATACGCACCTTGTTCTTACCGAGTTGCAAATCCACCTGGCTGGATACATAGAGATTGACATAGACTTCCTTTCCACGAGTAGCATACAGATAACCGGGAATGGAAGATATGAAACGGACGTCGTTTGTAGGACAGCAGGAACAGTCGAACCATTCGGAACGACCCGCCGCGCCTTTGTTGAAAGTCTGTTTCCCATCAGAGTGAAGCGGATTGGGATAGAAGAACTTCGTTCCACAGAGCGATACGCCCGAAATCATACCGTTATAAAGGATACGTTCCAATACATCCATGTATTTGGCATCGCCATGTAGGAGAAACATACGGTGGTTCCAGTAAACGCCCGCAATGGCAGCACAGGTTTCCGCATAAGCCAGATTGGGAAGTTCATAATCTTTTCCGTAGGCCTCTCCCCGGTAGATAGCCCCCATTCCTCCAGTGAGGTACATCTTCTTACCCACTACATTCTCCCAAAGCCTATCAATTGCCCGGATATAGTCTTTATCACCGGTAAGTGCCGCTACATCGGCCATTGCCGTATACATGTAATTAGCGCGTACAGCATGTCCGACAGCCTCATCCTGCTCAATGACCGGCTTATGATCCTGACAACCGGTCTGTCCTTTTAGTATTCCTTTCCCACGGCGGTCGAGAAAGAGCTTTGCTAATTCGAGGTATTTAGCGCTTCCTGTGATGCGGTAGAGTTTAATCAATCCAATTTCAATCTCCTGATGGCCGGGGATTGCTTCTATTTTGCCTGGACCAAACAGTTCGTAAATGTGGTCGGCATTTTTTAAAGCGATATCAAGGAAGTTTTTCTTTCCTGTGGCTAAGTAATGGGCTACTGCCGCTTCATACATGTGCCCTGAATTGTAAAACTCATGACTTCCCTGAAGGAAATCGTAGGGTTTTTCGCGGTACATACACCAGGCATCGTTGTAATTCCGCGCCCGGAGATTCCACGCTGTATAAAGATAACCGTCGGGAAGTTGTGCGGCACCAATGTAATAAATCAGGCTATCCATTTCTTTACTTAACACTTCGCTCCTATTAAGTTGATAAGTAAAAGCCATTCCTTCGAGTGTTTTATACACGTCCGTATCGTTGAAGCCGAATGCGCCTTTCCACTTCCCCTTCTTTATGCCAGCGGCAAAAATGAAGTTATCGACCCGTCCGTCTTCCCGATTCTTTTTGATAGCATGGGGAATAGTTACTTTCTCGTTGGTTTCCATGCGCGAACGCCAAAAATTATCGGTTATCTTCACCCGGGTGAAATCTACCGGCGTGATTGGATAATCGGATTGCTGGGCCGCTACAGTTGTAACGACCAGCAACGTGATTCCTATATTTAATACTAAGCGTTTCATCTTATTTTTTTGTCTGCCAATGCTTTTCCAATCGCTCCGCTTCTTCTTTAGTGATTTGTATAATCGCTCCATGTTTAGGAGATTCGAAATTGACGGCTTTCATCACGCCTTCGTTGAACTCTCCCAAATTCTTAAAGTGAACAAAGTCGGAAGTTTCGATAAACCCGAAGTTATGCTTTTTCCTTCCGTATATGTCATACATCAGTACCCATTTGTTTTCACCGATGCGTTTCCAGAGGTTAGGACCTTCACAAGCTACCGGACTTGTATCATACCAACGTCCGTTTAGTTCATAGGGACCGTTGGCACGGTCGGATAGGGCAAGTCTGATACCCGTGCGCCCGTCGTTAGTTTTGTAGAACATGTGGTACTTATCGCCTATCTTCGTTATGCAGGCATCTATCGCTGAACTTTTTGGGTCAGGATATTGTAATAGCAATTCGGGTAGAGACTCCAGTTTGTCGTAGGCTTCGTTCACGTAGGCATAGTAGAGCTTGTTCAACTCCCTGCCGAAGTGCATGGTGAAGTAAAGCATCAGTTTTTGCTTCTCTGCATCCCACGTGGTTTGGGGCGCCCACACGCAAGCTACATCTTCGTAAGCTTTCGACACTTCAGGCAGGCGTAGGTTCTTGTGTGACCAATTGATTAAATCCCACGACTTCATCAGAACAATGCCACGGTTGTTGCCCCAGCCATACTTTTCTTCATCGCGTTCCCATTTCGTTTCACGAAAACCTTCGCGCTGGCCGAAGGCATGAAGGTCGGTCATCGACATATAAAAGGCACCATCAGGACCTCGGAAGATATGCGGGTCGCGGATGCCTTTCTGATCAGCGATGGTATCACCCGCAATAACAGGTTTTGCATCGTTCAATGCGGTAAAGGTATATCCATCGTAGCTGATAGCCATGTGTACGCTGTGAGTCGGGTCGTAATGAGATACCATCAGGTAGGCCGCCATATCTTTTTCGGCGGGGATAGCATTACGATAAACGAACCGGCTGAACACTGCACTTCCCCGTCCCATCGATACCAACGCGGGGCGGAGGGCATAGAAGCCCAGATGGGTATTGTGGTGCATGCGGGATACGTCAAGGTTTTCAATCAGGGGCATCCAGTCGATACCGTCTCTGCTTACAGAGATGACAAGGTTGTTTCCACGGTTGTGGATACGAGCGATGAAGCATTTGCCTATCTTGTTGGGCAAAGTAAATTTCTCGTCCTTATTCTTATAAACAGTGAAGGTTTTACCGTCAGACACTACACCTGCATACGCTTTCTCGCTGTAATAAAGAAGTAGCCCAGAGGTATTGTTTCGTCCGACGGAGACTTCTACTTGCGTAATATAATTCTTGTCGGTAGGCGTAACAAGCATCAGTCTTCCATCAGCGGGGGTCGTTCCTTTTCCTTTTACTGTGAGACGATTGTCTTTTTGCGACACAAAGGGGGTTCCGTTTTCTTTCCAAAACGTCCATTGAAGTCCCAAGGTGCTTCCGTCGAAATCGTCTGAAAGTTCAAGTCCGTGCTTGATTTGCGTTTTGGGCTTTATGGGCGTACCTTTACTTTTGGCCACATACCAGCCATCTTTCGTCCACTCGATAGGTTCGATGAGAGTTTGCCGCCCCAGTGTATAGAAGTTATTGGCATAGGCGTGGTAAACAACCCACCAGTTTCCGTTCACGTCATCAATAATTGTTCCATGCCCTTTCGACCACCAATTGTCGTTAGCGTTATAAGTACGGACTATAGGATTGTAGGGCGAGTTCTCCCAAGGACCAAGTACGTTCTTGGACCGGGCGGCAACAACCATGTGACTGGTAGGAGGCCCGGCAGTTCCACCTTGGGCAGAAGTCATGTAAAAGTAACCGTCTTTATGAATCAATTTGGGTGATTCAAGCCACATACCTTCAGTTTCCCACTGTTTAGGGAAGCCCCAGCCGTCGTAGACTTTCCTCTTTTCACCCACGGTAGCCAGCCCATCGCCGGTAAGTCCGATTACCCAGCCGTCGTTTAGGTAGAGGTATCGTTTGCCGTCTTCACCAACAACGTGTCCGGGGTCAATTCCGCCTACTTTAAGGTCTATAGGTTCACTCCATGGACCGCGAATGTTATCGGCATAAGATACCCAGTTGGTACCCGCTGCCGGCCAATACAGGAAGAACCGTCCGTTGTATTTTATCAGGTCGGGCGCCATGGCCGAGCCTTTATGTTCTGGAATGGCTCGGCACACGGGTTGCCAGTTCACCAGGTCTTGTGAATGCCAGATGAGGAAACCCGGGGCGTAGAAGAAGGGCGAATGCGTCATGTAGTAGTCCGCTCCGTCGCGTACGATAGTTGGGTCGGGATAATCACCGGGAAGGATGACTTTGGGGTACTCCTGAGCGTTGATTTTCAGCGTCATAATCAGTACACCGATAATAAATACTATTCTCTTCATGTCAAACTTGTTTGTTTTCATATTATTATTTTTTCTTTGCAGGCTTCGGATTATTTTGCCAGTAATCTTCCAGCCTGTCAGCCTCTTCTTGGGTAATTTGCACCACGGCTCCATGTTTGGGTGCCAGATTGCTGCCTTCATATTTCATCACACCTTCATTAAAATGTCCGAGGTCATCGAACGTCTGAAAATCACTCGTTTCAGCAAACCCGAAGTTGTGAGGTTTGATACTGAATATGTCGTACATCAGCACCCACTTGTCCTGTCCGATACGTTTCCAGATGTGAGGCGCTTCACATGTTTTGGGTTCGAAATCGATACGGCGGGGGCTGAATTGATACCCTCCGCTAACGCGGTCGGATACGGACATATGTATGTAGGCAGGAGTATGTACCATTACATAACATTTCTTGTCTTCAGGAGCATCCGGGTCAAACATACGGGCGGGCAGCTCAGTGATGTCAGCATCACCGGATACAGATTTACCGTCGGGATGTTCGTGCAAACGGACGGGGAGAGATTCTATAGTGTCGAAATCATCGTTTACATACACATAATGTGTCTGGTGATTGAGACCGGGATAGCGTATGGAGAAATAAAGCATGAGTTTGCCCTTTTCAGGGTCGAATATCGTTGCGGGCGCCCAGGCACAGCTGATGTCCTTCAGCGAGGCAGACAGCTTGTCAATACGGATGTTGGTGCGCTTCCAGTTGAGCAAGTCCCACGACTTCATCAAGACGATTCCACGATTGTTTCCCCAGCCGTGCAACTTGCCGTCTCGTTCCCATTTCGTGTTACGGTAACCTTCTTCCTGCGCATAGATATGCAGGTCGGTCATGGGCATATAAAACGCGCCATCGGGACCACGCATGATGTGCGGATCGCGGATGCCCCGTTGCTCGGCAATAGTATCACCGGCTATTACCGGATCACCACCATTCAAGGCTTTGAAGGTATAACCGTCACGACTGACTGACATGTGCAGACCATGCGTCTCATCTTTGTGGTAGACCATAAGATAGGCCGCCATCTCGTTCTCTGTACGTACACCGTCGCGGTAACGGAAGTCTCTGAACGCGGCTTTCCCTTTTCCTATCGAAACCAGTGCGGGACGAAGGGCATAGAAGCCCATGTACTTATTGTGATTCATGTGGGAGACATCAAGCAGATGCTCCAGCAACGTCCAGTCGCTTCCATCCTTACTGACATAGATACTCAGGTTCTGCCCCTGATTGTGGAGTTTGACGAAGAAACGTTTACCGAATCGGTTGGGTACTTCTACTTTTTCTTCCGCATTCTTATAAACGGTGAACTTCCTGCCATCGGAAACCACCCCTGCGAAAGCCTTCTCACGATAGTAGAGCAACAGTCCGGCTGTACTGTTCCGGCCTACGTTCACTTCGACCTGGGTAATATAATTCTTGTGGGTCGGCGTAACCAGCATCAACCGCCCGTCCCGAGGGCTTGTGCCCTTGCCTTCGACGGTGAGTGTATGATCTTTTATCTCAATGTATTTCGTTGCGTTCTCGTTCCAGAACGTCCATTGCAGTCCCAATCGACTGCCGCTAAAATCATCGGAGAGTGTCAGCCTGTTTTTCGCCTCACGTTTGGTCCGGGCAGGTATCGTAGGCGTATATCCGGGACGATACCAGCCATCGGAAGTCCACGTTATCGGTTCAATCAAAGTTTGTCGGCCGAGGGTATGATAACCATTGGCGTAGGCGTGGTAAACAATCCACCAGTTGCCGTCGGTATCGTCGATAATCGTACCGTGGCCCTTCGACCACCAGTTATCTTCCGCCTTATAGGTATGGACTATAGGGTTGTAGGGCGAATTTTCCCAAGGGCCGAATATACTTTTCGAACGGGCGGCAACCACCATGTGACTCGTAGGTGGACCGGCAGTGCCTCCCTGTGCGGAGGTCATGTAATAATAACCGTTATGGTAATTCAACTTGGGAGATTCCAGACACATACACTCGGTTTTCCAGTTTGAAGGGTACTCCCAACCATCGTAGACTTTTCTGCGTTCGCCTACGGTAGAAAGCCCATCGTCGGAGAGTTGAACTACATATCCTTCGGAGAGGAAGAGATAGCGTTTTCCGTCTTCACCTACCACATGACTAGGGTCAATCCCCTTTACGTTCAGATTGATCGGCTCACTCCAAGGACCTTTGATATCGTCGGCCCACGACACCCAATTGGTGCCATGCGTGGGGTAATAGATATAAAAGCGTCCGTCGTGTTTTACCAGGTCGGGCGCCATAGCCGAGCCGGTAAATTCGGGTATGGCACGGCACAGAGGTTGCCAATCGTGCAAATCCGTTGAATGCCAGATAAGGAACCCCGGTGCATAAACAAAAGGCGAATGCGTCATGTAGAAGTCATCGCCATCGCGTAATATTGTAGGGTCAGGATAATCACCCGAAAGAAGCGCTTTGGGGTACTGCTGCGCATTTGCCAATAAGAGGGACAATACAAAAATCGTGCAGACTATTAATCTTTTCATGGTTTATTTCTTCTTATGATTTAAAGTTATTCCTGTTTCGTGAATTTATATAATCCTGAAGCGTGCGGCCTTAACGACCGGGTAAAAGCACCCGATACGACACCAGCTTTTTCGCCTGTCCATATATCGACCACTTCACACGTTCCGCCCAGCCCAAGATTTTTCAAAGATACTGAAATATTTATTAAAGTTTCACTACTGTTTTCTTTCCCGAATATCTTACCGTTTTGCCTCCCTTCATCGGAGCGTCTCCAGTTGTCGAGCCGGGCTTCACCAGAACTATCCTAAACTTGCGGTTCTTCAACATATCGGGGAACTCGCCTTCGCGGTCGGAAATCGTCAGGCAGCGGGTGGCATCGTCCCATGAGAAGATAATGGTCGAATAAACGCCATTCTCGTAGTTGTAGTTGTCCAACTCGTCTTCGTAAAGGGTGAATGTACCGTCCGCTCCGGGATAAATACGTATCTCCAGGTTGTCCCAGTTCTTTTCGGTGGAGTATTGCACATCGGGGCCAAAGGGGAAGATACTTCCGGCTTTTATGTAAAGGGGCAGGATGTCTTTGGACACGGTGCGGGCAACGGTCTGTCCTCCGGTTTTCTTTTCGTTCGTCCAGAAATCCCACCAGTCAGCGCCTTGGGGCAGATAGACCGGCCATTCGGTTACGGAAGGTTCAGTCACAGGAGCCACCAGAATAGAACGCCCGAAGAGGTATTGCCCGCCCAGTTCATACGTCTTTTTGTCATCAGGGAAGTCCATCACCAGCGCGCGCATAAACGTTCCGTCATACTTCGATACATCCCACGAAGTACTATATATATAAGGTAACAGGCGGTAGCGCAGCTTAATCATCTTTTCAATGGCACCGAACCACCAAGTTCCCCGCTCTCCGAAATTCCATATTTCACGTGGAATACGCTTGCCGTGCGCACGCATCATGGGACTGAAAGCACCCAGTTGCGTCCAGCGAACAAAGAGTTCCTGAAAGCGCGGGTCTTTCGCTCCTTCTACGCCTACTGCACGATAACCGTGTCCTGTATATCCGCCGATGTCGCTATTCCAGTTGGGAATACCCATCATTGTAAAGTTGAGGGCTGCCGGAATCTGTTTGCCAAGCATCTCCCAAGTGGAATGCACGTCGCCGCTCCAGGTATTGGAGCCGAAACGTTGCTGGCCGATAAAACCCGAACGGGTGAGGATAACAACCCGCTTGTCGCGTGTCAACGCTTTTTGGCTTTCAGCAATCCCCTTGTTGTGGACGAAGGAATAGAGATTCTTCACGCTCCGGTACGAACCAAGGTGGGTAGGCAGGTTGAAGTCGTTGTCCTTGTTGTGCCACACAGAAGAAATCAGGTGGTCGGGTTCGGTAGAATCGAGCCACCAGCCGTCGTTGCCGATGTAGCTGAACAGGCCACGATTCATGTGCTTCCAATAAATATCGCGCGCCTCGGGATTGTAGGCATCGTAGGGTCTTGTTCCGCTGTTCAAAGGCCAGGTGGTGAAGTCAATAAGCATCTTCCTCTCTTTGAACTCTTGGTGTTGTGGCGTTTTCGGTCCGAAGCCGGGCCAGCTCACGATAAGGAGTTTTCCGTTCAGCTTGTGGATGTCTTCTACCCATTTTTTGGGATTAGGGAAACGCTGGGCATCGAAGGCCTGAGCGTTCCAGGCGCTGTCGGTCTTGTTGTATTGCGGCCAGTATTGCCAATCCTGTATAACGACGTCGATAGGCACACCCAACTCGCGATGTTTCCGGAGGATACCCAGGTTTTCGTCCTGTGTATGGTATCGGTCTTTGCTTTGGAAAAAGCCATACGCCCACAAGGGGAGCATGGGGGCTTTCCCGGTGAGTTCGCGCACTTCGGCAATTACACCGTCAGGGGTTTTCCCGAACATGAAATAATAGTCGGCACAATGTCCCAGGCTAGAAAAGGACAGTTCCTGCGGGGCATCTGCAAATTCGGATATGGAATAATTGTCCCAGTAGACGCCGTATCCTTTGGTCGGGGACATGAAATAGGGCGAATAGGTCAAGGTGTTTTCGTTCCGCATCTGGTGTACTGAGTTACGGCGGTTGAGTTTTCCATCCCACACCTGCCCTATTCCGTAGATAGGTTCATCCGCTTCTAAAAGAAAAGCGTTTCTTACCTGGAAAGCAGGAGTTCCGGCATCATCTTTATGGGCAAAGGAGGTTCCGTAATCCTTGTCTTTCAGCAATAGCTTTCCGTGGGTATCGTAGAAATAAACTCCTCCTGTAAGCGGATTAAATTCTACCTGCAATTCAGCGGATTTCATCAGAACGTTGCCGCCTTTGTTTGTGTATTGCACAGAGACCTGTTCAGGCGTTTTAACCACTACTTGACTCTCCCTAACGTAAGGCTTATCCTTGGGAGTTTTATAAATTCGAACAATCGAGGGGGAGTAAAATTCCACCTTAACGTTCATTCCTTGCGTTATTGCTGCCGCTCCTTGCGATGTTTTTTGGTAACTTTGCGCCTGAGACGACAGGAAAGAGCAAAGTAAAACCACGATGATCAATAATTGTTTCTTCATGATACTAATATATTGAGTATATTCAATAGTTATAATTTGTTCCCAACTTATCTTTCCAAAGCAGCACCTGGTCTATCACCACCCCTTCGTCCAGCGCCTTAATTTCCAGTTTGTGGGAACCTTTATCCTCAACCGGAAACGCGAGCGTACGCACCGCTTGATTGCGCAACATATTTTGCTTCCATTCTTCGCTGTAGTACGAAGTTTGATAGGAAACTTCCTGTGAAGTGGAGCCATCAAGCGAAACAGAGATGCGTAGCTGGTTGCCGACTACCGGATGAGTAGGCAGAAAGCGGAGATCTACCTTTACGGTATCCGCATCCCATTTTCTGAAAGAATACGTCAATGTTTCGCCTCGGGAAATGCCGGCAGCCCTATTCTCATATCCCAGCAACTCGTAGGCAACGGGGCTCCCCTCACTGCATTCCGTTCCGTTCCATTTATAGGTTGGGGCAAGATGTTCGACGAAGGGAGTTATTGCTTCTGTTTGTGCCACTCGCTCGAAGGTTAGGAGTTTACGCGGCTGGAAATCCATCATTCCTTCCCATTTGCCGTTTTCCAGAGCGTTGTATTCTTTGGTCAATACTACGATGCGGTCGTAAGCGGCATCGCTCGTTACCCACTCGGCCTTGCCGTGTCGGGCGAGTTGAGCGTAGAGAAACTTCTTGTTCATCTCGGTGGCGGCCTGCACGGGATATTTAACCAGTTGGCAGTAGGCACTCTGCTTATCATCGAAGATTTTAGCTGCCGCCTTTTCTACCGCTGTCGACAACTTTTCGTAAGCGCTGATGCGGTCGTTCACTTCCTGCTCACTCCAAGGCCAGTCGTTGATGCGGTTGAACTCCGGTTTGTTGCGTTCGTAAACGCGGTTGTTGCCCATAAACTCAGGCTTACGGATATGCGCCAAACGGTAATGTTCCTGCATAACGGGAAAGAGTTCTTTTGTACCGGAACGGCCGAATTGTTCTTCCAACCACTGTTTCAAGTGTTCGTTGACGCCTGTAGCGGTTACTTCGTCTATATCCCATGCCATATCCAGAAACAACTCCGTTTGGTATTCGGCAGGCTTGATGTCGCCTACATTTACAATCCATATTTTGCGGATTCCCCGGTCGTAGGCTGTTTTCATCTGTTGATAAATCAGTCCGGGGCTCATCGTACTCAACCAGAGATAATCGTGCGGGCCACCCCAGTAGGAAATGTGATAATACATGCCATGTCCGCCCGAGCGTGCCAATTCCTCCTCTGTGGGATAGTGGGTAATAAAACCGTAGTTATCATCGCACCACATCAGAGTAACATCTTCAGGGACTTTCAGCCCAGCACGATATACGTTGAGCACTTCCTTGTAAGGGACAAACACCTGCGGTATTTCAGTGAGGTCTGCGTCAATGTACTTCTCCAGCAGTCCGCGTTGGTCGGCAAATACACGTTCGAGAGCTGCGATTTGTTCTTCCTGTGTATTTACGCCTACCATCCTGCTGTCGTGTACACCACGCATACCGATGGTGTACACGATTTGCTGGTCGGCTACATCTCGTACACGGTCTTCCCAAAATTTGTATACGCTGGATTGGTTGGTAATATAATTATAATCTCCTTCTCCCCTACGCCACCATTCGCCTACGGCATTGCAGGCCATCGGTTCGCAATGCGAAGAACCCATATAGATGTTATAACGCGCCGCTGCTTCTCGGTTTCCTTCAGTTAAGAAAAAAGGCACAGTGCATTCGTGCATGGCAGGCCAGAGGGTATTGGCACGTAGGCGGAGCAGCAGTTCGAAGATGCGCGAGTTAGTGCGCGGACCGATTGTCCCTTTGATTCCGGTCGGTTCGTAATTTGTATTGCTCCAAGGCATCAGTCCCCAATCTTCATCATTCAAGAAGATTCCGCGATACTGCACTTTAGGCTCATGTACTTTATTGTCAGCAACTACACAGACGTGCTTTTTCTTGTCCGGATTGACGTCGGCCCACCACACCCAAGGAGTAACGCCCATTTTACGGGAGAGTTCGAGTACTCCGTAAGCGGCTCCGCGCGGGTCGCTACCGATAACCAACAAGTATCGGTTGCCGTCTTTTTCCTTAGCTATTGTCATCTTATAAGCTTCCCATTTGCCTGAAACGTCTTTGTAGTCGACTTTGTAGCGGTCTAATAAAGCTTTGAATTCCGGTTCCCGGTCGGGAATGCCAACGAGGATAGATCCTGTCTCTATGTCATCCACTTGGATGATGGGAGTTTCGCACACCAGCTTCGAGTCGTCCACAAGCATATCGACTGCAATTTGTACAACGGATTCGTTTCCTGCGTAATACAGTTTAGTACCCGCATTGTTTTTTATCAGATCGAAGCTGTCGGATGAGTTACATCCGGTTATCAGGAAGAGGGCTATACATAGTAATAAGAATTGTTTCATATCTTTGAATATTTATTTTGCCCGTACTGTAAGCGATGTTGTCGTCAGTCCGTCGGCTGTTGCCGTCAGTTTTGCTTTCCCTTTGCTACCGTTATTCTGAAGAACAACCAGACACTTTCCGTAGAATGCCTTCCGCTTATTGTCTTTAAAACGCTCCATAGAATACGCACATCCGTTGTCTACACCAGCGAT
>ERZ834722.298-NODE-298-length-54070-cov-8.672461_pt1 | contig 54070 bp, 45 predicted proteins | sample MGYA00519576_ERZ834722 | MGnify/ENA primary metagenome ERZ834722 (study PRJEB31850, sample SAMEA3708759) | human gut metagenome | biome: human gut; feature: human-associated habitat; material: faeces | place: China | collected 2014 ...
TCTGCGCCGTGAAGTCACGGAAAGGCTCACGGAACTTATCATACAGAAAAACACGCCGCATTTCACAATAACCGATTTTGTTCCGGATATGGGGACTTTCTCCGCCTCGGAAATAGCTACCGCTCCCCTTCCGCGCAGAGTTTTATGCCGCACAGCGGAACAGGCTGAAACTGCCACGGAATTCGCGCAGTTTGTGATACTGCCCGAGAACATCATTTCGCAGCAGCTCATCGAAAAATGCGGTGCTGACAAGATCATCATCTCTCCGCCAAGGTTTATTTCCAATGAGGAAAAGACAATAAAGCGCCTTTCCGAACTGAAAGAACTGGGGATCTCGCGTCTTTTCTGTCACACTCCCGACTGCATTGCGATAGGCAGAAAGCTTGGTTTCAGGCTTCACGGAAGCTTCACGCTGAACATTTACAACTCCTACAGCGCAAGTTACATGAAACAACTCGGGCTGGAGGACTTCACGGTATCGTTTGAGGCAAAGCTTACCCAAATTGCAAAAATGCGCCGCGAAATACCGCTCGGAGCTGTTACCTACGGACGGCTGCCGCTTATGCTCACGCGAAACTGTCCGATAAAGAACGAGGTCGGCTGTGCACGATGCAGCGGCAGTATTACAGACCGAACGGGCAGGAAGTTCCCGATAGTCTGTGCAAAGGAATATGTAGAGATACTAAATCCGAACACGCTCCTCATTACTGATAAAGAGATGTGCGGAGCAGATTTCTCGCTTATTATGCTCAACAAGGAAACTCCGCAGCAGGTTCGCGACGCTCTCTCGGGCAAGCGACCCGACGGTGATGTTACACACGGACTTTATTACAGAGGTATATGATATGAAACTCACATTCAAAAAGCTCGACCCGAAGGCTTTCATTCCAAGCCGCGCAACTCAGGGCAGCGCCGGTATGGATATCTGCGCCTGTCTTGACGAACCTATCGTTTTACAGCCCAATGAGATAAAAATGATCCCTACGGGCATTACTGCCGAACCCGACCGCAGCGACATTGCTCTGCTTGTCTATCCGCGCTCGGGACTTTCCGCGAAATTCGGCGTTTCGCTCGCTAACTGCGTCGGCGTTGTTGACAGCGACTACCGCGGAGAATGGTTTATTCCGCTTATAAATCACAGCAGCGCGCCTTTCACGGTTGAGCACGGAATGCGTATCGCACAGCTCATACCTACTCCGATACTCATACCCGAGATCGAAGTCAGCGACGAACTCTCCGCAACAGACCGCGGTGAGGGAGGTTTCGGCTCATCGGGTATCTGATGACATAAAACCAAGACAATTTGAATGCCGCTTTCTGCGGCGGATAGGAGATAAAAATGAAAAAAGCCCTTTACATGACCCTGCTCCTCGCAGCAGCCTGCCTTCTCGGCGGTCTCATCGGCGGAGCGGCAAAAGGCTACTGGTCTTTCCTCGGCACAAAGATCGGCTTTGAATTTGAGCCGGGCAACTTCCTGCGCACAGACTTTTTCTCGCTGACGTTCGGAATTTCCCTCAGTCTTAACCTTGCACAGATAGCACTCATGCTCGTTGCGATTTTCGTATTTTACAAGACTGCCCCCAAGTTCATAACTTCAAAGTAAATTTCGCCAGTTTTTATCACATTTCAGCCGCCTGCTTGCAAAAGCTTTTACAAATTTTCGGCGTGGAAGAATTTCTCACGCAAAATTCTTGTCTATACGCGGCTTCGGTGATATAATATACATATTAGCGCAGTATTTGATTTTTCATGAATCCGGTGTTCCTGCACCGCAAAAACTAAAAATAAAACATGGCAGATCAAATACTGCACTATTACCATATGTTAAGGAGCTAACAAATGTTTACAAAAGATATCGGTATCGATCTCGGTACTGCAAATACGCTCGTGTATATGCGCGGAAAGGGTATTATAATAAGAGAGCCTTCCGTTGTCGCAGTCAACACGAGAACGGATAAATGCCGCTATGTCGGCAAGGAAGCCAAGGACGTAATCGGAAGGACTCCGGGATCTATCGTCGCGGTAAGACCGCTTAAAGACGGTGTTATTGCCGACTTTGACATTGCTACGACTATGCTTCAGGAATTCATTAAAAAGGCGCTGCGCGGAACTCTTTTCACAAAGGCAAATGTAATTATATGCATTCCCTCGGGAGTTACCGCCGTTGAGAGACGTGCCGTGCGCGAATCCTGCAAAAAGGCAGGCGCGAACAACGTTCTTATCGTAGAGGAGCCTATGGCTGCCGCTATCGGTGCAGGACTCCCCACAACCGAACCCGCCGGCAGCATGATAGTTGACATCGGCGGCGGTTCAAGCGAAGTGGCAGTCATTTCGCTCGGTGGGATCGTTGCAGCGCGCTCGGTAAGATGCGCGGGTGACGAGTTTGACGCGTCCATAATCAACTACATCAAGAAAAAGTACAATCTCCTCATCGGCGAAAGAACCGCCGAAAACATAAAAATAGAAATCGGCTCGGCATTTCCGAGTGAAAAGGAGGAGTCGCTTGAGATCAAGGGCAGAAACCTGCTAAACGGACTCCCCGAAAACATAATTGTAAACTCTGCCGAGATAAGAGACGCGCTTGTTGAGCCGCTGTCGAGGGTCATTGACGCTATCAAGTCGACACTGGAGGAGACTCCGCCTGAGCTTTCCGCAGACATCATCGACCACGGGATCACTCTCGCAGGCGGCGGCGCTCTGCTGAGAGGTCTTGACAAGCTCATAAACCGCGAGACCGGTATGCCCGTCTACATCGCGGAGTATCCCCTCGACTGCGTTGCCGAGGGAACCGGAAAGATCCTTGAAAATATCAATGATTATCAGGACGCTCTCACAGAAAACGTCAAGTACTATTAAGGAGGAAGCTCTCCATGCGTGATTTTCTCAAAAGCACGAGATTCAAGGTTCTGCTCGCTTTCCTCGCCTTTCTTGTCGGTATCATGATCTACTCCGTTACCAAAGGTGGCTACTCGATCTCTGGAGTTTCCTTTATCAACACAGTTACAAAGCCTTTCCGCACCGTGTCAAACAGTATAAGCGCGAAAATGGAAGGAACTGTTGACAAGCTGAGAAATGCAGACGAATACTATGACGAAAATCAGCGGCTGAAAGCTGAGATCGCCGACCTCAACAAGCAGCTCACCGAATATGAAGCTCTGCGCGAGGAGGTCGAGGAACTGAGAAAGTTCGTTATCATCAAGGAAGAACACCCCGATTATGAAATTTCTCAGCCGGCTGAAGTTATCGGCTATACCACAAACGATCCGTTCCGCTCATTCTCTATCAACAAAGGCTCTGCGGAGGGTATCAAGGTGAACTGTCCGGTCGTTACGGCTGAGGGACTCATCGGGATCACAGTCGAGGTCTCCGACCATGTTTCGACCGTAAGGTCAATTCTCTCGCCCGACCTTTCTGTTGCGGCAGCTTCGTCCTCAAACAGTACAAACCAAGGTATCATAGAGGGCAACGTCATCAGCGCCGAGGACGGAAAAACCCGTCTTATCCACGTCAGCACCGAGAATACCCTCAAAGAGGGCGATCTCATTATCACTGCCGGTTCAAGCGGACTCTTTCCCAAGGACTACGCGATAGGAACTGTTGAAAGCATAGGTCTGGACGCCGGCGGTCTTTCCGCCTGTGCCGAAATAAAACCCTGCGTTGACATCACAAGGCTTTCCTCAGTCACGGTCATCACCGATTTCAGCGGCAAAAAGGAGGACAGCGATGAGGATTAGATCCACACGCGAACACAGAATACTCGTAATTAAAACCTCCGTGCGCTGGCTGCTGTACTATCTGGTCATATTCATCAGCTTTCTTATCATGACCTCCGGAACGCTGCTGAAGCCTATCCTGCTTGTTCCGATAGCGATATGTATCGCGATCGACAACAATCAGTACGCTTCGGTCCTTACAGGAGCTGTCTGCGGTTTTCTTATCGATATAAGCTGCGGAAAGCTTTTCGGCTACAATGCCGTTATTCTCTCGTTTTTCTGCATCGTTGTGTCGCTCCTCTTTGAACTGTATCTGCGGCACCGTTTCACGAACTATATCCTCATTACAGCCGCAGTCTCGTACATACAATGCAGACTCGACTATAAGTTCTACTACCAGATCTGGAATTACGAAAACGTTGAGAGGATATTCACGCACGTTACCCTGAAAGTATGGGTATACACCGTGATCTCGGCAGTTTTTGTCTATCTCGTCATTGCGCTGATAAACCGCTTTCTAATGCCGAAGGAACACCTCACTATCGAGGAGGCTATCAAATCGAACTGAACAAACACCGCACACTTTAATGTGCGGTGTTGCCTTAATCCCTGAAAAGGAGGAACTTAATTGAAAGGACTCGCTGAAAACCTCAAATCCATTCTGATAATCCTCTTGGTTGTCGCACTTGCATTAATGAGCGCGCTGAGACTTATGGAGATACAGGTAGTCGGAGATGACACCATAAAAAATCAAGTGACCTACAGTGCTGATGCAATTACCTACACAAAGCAGGTAAAAGCTGCAAGAGGCGAGATCCTCGACTATAACAGCAACATTATCGTCACCAACGAGCCTCAGAGCAATCTTGTGCTTGAAAAGGCATTTTTCCCGTCTGACCTTAAAGAGGGCAACAAAACGCTCCTCGGCATATACAATGCGCTTAAAGACAGAGGCTACGAATATAAGGACAGTCTCCCGATAACGCCGGATCGTCCGTACGTTTTTACTGTCGAGGACTCAACAGACGTTATCGAAAACCTCAATCTCAATGTCTATGCAACTGCTGAAAACTGCGTGGACAAGCTTATTTCCGACAATGAGATAGACGAAAGCTACTCCGATGAGGAAAAGCGAATAATCGCAGGTATGCGCTATGACATGATCGAAAAGGACTTCGCATACAGCAATGACCTCGTGCTTGCAGAGGACATTGACGAGACCTCTGTTATCGAGTTCAAGGAACTGAGCAACTTCTACAAGGGCATTGATATTGCCGAATCTTCAAGCCGAAAAATCGAACGCGGCGACATTCTCCCCCACGAGATAGGAACAGTTGGCCCTATCTACGCCGAAGAATATGACGAGCTGAAAAGCAAGGGCTATGCAATGAACGATTCTGTCGGCAAGAGCGGTATTGAATCCGCTATGGAGACTCAGCTCCGCGGTCAGAACGGCGAGGAGGAACTCATCGTTGAGGACGGCCTCATCAAGAGCGACAAGCCTATCGAGGAAACTGTCTCGGGCGAGACCATAAAGCTTACAGTTGACGGCAACTATCAGCTTAAACTTCAGGGAATATTAGAGAACTTCCTCACGAATTTCCCATCAATAAATCCCAGACCCGAGAGCCTGAAAAACGTCCGCTGCGGTGCTATCTGCGTGCTTGACGCTAAAACAGGCGCTGTCAAGGGAATGGCTACTGCTCCGACCTACAACCTCAAGGACTACTCTGAAAACTACGATTACTTTCTGAAAATCGAGGACTCTCCTCTCGTAAACCGCTGCACCTACGGTCTTTACCGTCCGGGTTCGACATTCAAGACTATTACCGCGACAGCAGGCTACAACGAGGGACTCGTAGACGGAAATACCACATTTTTCTGTAATCAGAGATATATGTACTACGGCACGGAATACCGCTGTACAGGCAGACACGGAAGCATTTCCATGCGCCGCGCCATTGAAGTGTCATGCAACTCCTACTTCTACGAACTTTCAAGTATGCTCGGAATCGACAACATCACCAAATATGCACAGCTCTACGGTCTCGGACAGAGCACGGGACTTGAAACGGGCGATGCTCCGGGTTATCTTTGTAATCCCGAAACCTTCGCTGCAAACGGTCAGGAATGGTACATTGGTTACGTTATTCAGGCAGGTATCGGAAATCAGGACTGCGGCATGACTCCCCTGCAAATGGCTGTTGTAGCAAGCACTATCGGCAACAGGGGCGTAAGATATCAGCCCTATCTTGTTGACAGCTACTATGAATACGGAACAAATGAACTCGTCAAGAAAACCGAACCTACTATCGCACAGCAGATAGAAGTAAACTACGACGATATGTACGACTACATCATAGGCGGTATGGTCGATGCTTCTGCAAATGTTCCTGCACAATATTCGCTCTCAAACCTTGGATTTGACGTTGCAATAAAGACCGGTACTCCTCAGACGGGTAAAGACCTTGAGGAGCAGAACTCTTTCTTTATTGGATTTGCCCCTGCTGACGACCCCGAGATCGCTTTTGCAGGAGTTATTGAGGGCGGCGAATATTCAAAGTATATGATCCGCGACATCATTCTTGCTTATCAGGAGTGCTACGGTCTCAACGGCGTAAAGCCTTCGGCAAGCTCAAAGCTGCCCGCTGAGGTTCGCCCCGAGCTTACTACAGGCACTACCACCACGACCGGAACAGACATCACAACCACTTCTTCTACTGCAACAACTGACTCCGATACGGTTTCAACCACAACGGAGTATAATGATGATCACCAGCAGCAGACAACGGCTCAGTCATATCAGAACGAGCCTGCAACAGCTCCGATCACAGAAGCTTCTTCCGAAGATTACGTCACAACAATGCTCCCTCCCGAGATATACGATCCACAGGGCGATCAGGCATCAACTTCAACAACAGATTAAATGAAAAAGGCCTCCGAATGGAGGTCTTTTTCAATCTGTTTGTGGGGCTTTGCCCCACACCCCACCAAAGGCTCTGCCTTTGGAATCCGCTAAAGGGTTTATACCCCTTTAGAATTCCTTTATTAGTTAAATGTAAACGACCTCCATTGGAGGTCGTTTGTTGTTTCTACTGATATTGTTACTTTGCGGCATTAAATTGCAGCTTAGTGTGATTTTTTGAGACCTTCCTGATACATACTGCACATACTATACTGCAATAGATCGTTGCAAGGATCCATGCCGCCTGATCTGTAAAGCATATCGCCCAAAAACCAAATTTTGGCACAAACGCCTTGCTGACGGCAATTCGCGCGATCATTTCAATAACTCCCGAGAATATCGCAACTGCTGAATAACCGAGTCCCTGTATAGTCATTCGCGTGGTGTTGAGGATTCCAAGCAGCCAATAGAAGAATCCTGCACACATCAGATACTGTGCCGAGGCTGCAAGAACTGCGGTCTCGCTGCTCTTGATGAACATAAGTGAAAGCGGTCTGCCGAAAAAGATGAGAACCAATCCTATCACGGCACCGTATCCTGCTCCGACAGCAACACCGTTAAAGATTCCCTTGCGGATACGTTCGGGCTTTCCTGCACCAAGATTCTGGCTCGTAAAGACGGAAACGCCTGTAGCAATAGCGTCAAACGGACACATTGCAAGCTGCTTTATCTTGCTTGCCGCAGTAAATCCCGAAACATAAGAGCTTCCAAGACCGTTGTTTGCTGACTGCATGACCATGCTTCCGATAGCGGTTATCGAGTATTGCAGTCCCATGGGAATGCCCATGATAAACAGTTCCTTTATCGCATAAAAGTTGAATTTGCAGTACTGACGCTTCAGCCTGAGGAGAGGGTATTTCTTCTGAATGTAAATAAAACACGCGATCCCGCTGACAGCCTGCGCTATTACCGTAGCAAGAGCAGCTCCGGCACAACCGAGCCTTATAACGGCAATGAACATGATGTCAAGGAAAATGTTCAGAAAAGCCGATATCATGAGGAAAATGAACGGCGTTCTGCTGTCGCCTACTGCACGCATTATTCCGGCAAGCAGGTTGTAAAACAGAATAAACGGTATGCCGAGGAAAATTATCAGCAGGTATATGTAAGCGTCATCGTAGATATTCGCAGGAGTTGCCATAATATTCAGTATGTTGCGGCAGAAAAGTGCTGTCGGTATAGTCAGCAGCACCGCAAAAGCTCCTGTCATGAGGTAGGCATTGAAAATGCAGGTTCGCAGTCTTTCATAATGCTCTGCGCCGAAATATTTTGCGACAGGTATGCTGAAACCCGCACAGATTCCCATGCAGAATCCCAGAACCAGAAACTGAACGCTGCTTGATGCTCCGACACCTGCAAGAGCGTCCGCACCGAGCACTCGTCCAACTATAGCCGCGTCGATCATGTTGTACATCTGCTGCAATAAATTGCCTAAAAGCAGCGGAAGTGAAAATTTAAGTATAAGCTTTATCGGAGAGCCTGATGTCATACTTTCCGTCATAAAAGATCCTCCTTATAATAATTGATTTATCGGGAAATATCGCCGGTATACGTTCATTTATCCCTACTTGCGGATAAATTCGCTGTCTATATCCGCATTTTCATCATCTGAAAGATAACGCTCCACGGTCATGTGGAGGTCGTATTTATCACGCAGCTCCGCTATCGTCCTCATCATCGGAGAAGCGTGATGTTCGTCAATGGCAGACTGGTCTTTCCAAATGTCAATGAGAAGGACCGTTTCTTCGTCCTCCATAGGGAAAAAGTATTCGTACCGCAGATTTCCGTCCTTGGCGCGTATCTTGGCGACTGTGCCCGACTCCACCATTTCACGCGCAAACCTGCGCGCATTTCCGCCATTTCCGCGATAATAAATATTCACCGTAACAGCCATTTTCTCGTCCTCCAAAGCCTGTATTTTTTTCGTGCATTTGCAATTATACTACAGATAAATAGCAATGTCAATACTAGGGAGTGTTGACACTAAGATAATATGCAGATTTTCGAGCATAAATTTTACGTAGACAAGGCAAAAAGTCGCAGGCAGGCTGTCGCCTGTCAAGACTTTTTAACGCAGGATGCGTGAAATTTTGCCGAAAAGATGCGTTGTTAGGCTTAGTGTCAACACGACCTAAAATGAGGAATTTATTTTTCATTTTTTGCTAAGCAGCAGATAGCTGCAAACGCGAAAACAGGAAAAGCAAAATTCTGTTATTCATGTATAATTTCGGGTTATATGACAAAAATATAAGCGGAGGTGTTATCGTGAAGAAAAATTTATTGTCTGATAAAAAACACGGCAAAGGCAGCAAGGGCTTTTACACAGCACTCGGAATAAGTGCGGTAATGATAGGCTCAGCCTGCATTTTTGCCTACCAGCAGGGTGAAAAGCTCACCGACCGCCAGCTAAAGGCTCAGCAGGATCTGGAGATCACCGAGGAAGAAGCAGTTGACCGCCAGATCAACGACATACCCAAGACCACAACTCCCGCTTACCGCGTGACTACTCAGCCGCCGGTCGTAACCACGACGCAGGTCCTCACGACAGTTCAAGCGCCGACAATCCCCGCCTCTGATATAATTGAGGACGAGCCGCCTGTTGAAGTTGCTGAGGTCTATGACGAACCTGCCGAACCCGCAAACGCACTCACCGAGGAGGAAAGCGTAAGCGCAGGCGTGCAGAAAATCGAAAACCCGAAAGCTCCGCTCGCCGCAGCAGGAGAAATTATCGGCACATTCAGCGGCACTGATCTTGTAAAAAATGAAACCACCGGCTCGTGGCAGACCCACAACGGCACGGATATTGCAGCCGAAGTAGGCGCAGAGGTATATGCTGTCTCAAACGGAGAGATAACTTCCGTTTCCAATGATCCGCTGTGGGGTGTGACAATTGTCCTTGACCACCATAACGGATTCATGACGCGCTACTGCAATCTCGGTGCTGATCTCTCCGTTCAGGAGGGCGATGTGGTCGTAAGCGGCGATCTGCTCGGAACAGTCGGCGGAACTGCTGACATCGAGAGCGCTGTTGCACCGCACCTGCACATCGAAATGAAGCATAACGGCTCATACATTGACCCGATGAGCCAGATAAGCCAATAAATACAAAAGCCTGAAAACATTGCGTTCTCAGGCTTTTTTGTGTCAGTAGCAGAGGTCTACGAGCCTCTCGCCGCTTTCATCTGTTGGTATTTCATCCGAAGATGAACTGTCATCGGAATATTCTGTAGTGGGCGGAGTTATATGGACTCCGTTCCTGCTGCCGTCTGTGGTGACTTCCATTCCCGAGATCGCACCATTGATGAAGTCCGCGAAAAATGCGTCAAAATCATCATAACCCATAGCCGACCAGTACTTGTCGAATTTTGGATCTTCGTACTTCTCGAACTTTTCAGGTATCTCTCCTGTTGCATTGTATTCATCAACGATCTCCTGATAGTGATTTGAAAAATACACAATATCGGGCATTATCTTGACGTAGAACATTACATAGAACCCGAAAACTACCGAGGACAGCACCGAAACCACTATGCTGATTATCGCGAAAGCCTTGCCGCGTCTGTGCGATGCAAGCGAAACTATCGCAAAAACCAATGAGAGCGGAACTGCTATTATGCTGAAGACTCCGCCGCAGAATACGAGGTTAACGAGAGCAATGATGAATGCCGCAACGGCGAATCCTACTCCCTTACCTTTTTCCTGAACAGGTGCAGGGGGCGGCATCATTCCGTACTGATTGCCATTGTCCTGACCTCCATAAAACTGATTATCCATATTTTCTCCTTCTTATCTTTATTGATTATAGGCTCGTTTCCCAGTTCCAGTTGCGCACCTCAAGCTCCTCAAGATTATAGGGAGTTTTCTGGTAAACGCAGTAATTGAGCCAGTTTGTGAACATAAGATTTGCCGTACATCTCCACGAGAACACCGGTACATTGTCGGGATCGTCATCGGGAAAATAGTTGTACGGGAGCTGAATGTCGATACCCTTTTCCAGATCGCGCTTGTATTCGTTCGCAAGCGTTTCCCTGTCGTACTCTGAGTGTCCCGTGATAAAGTACTGCCTGCCGTTCTTGTTGGCAATAATGTGGACTCCCGAAATATCCGACGAAGTGAGTATTTCAAGCTGAGGTATGCGCTCTATGTCCTCGCGGCGAACCTCGGTGTTCCTCGAATGTGGAACGTAAAAAATGTCATCGAATCCGCGCAGGAGCTGACTGTTGCTGACCTCCATACGATGCGGAAAAATGCCGAACATCTTATGCGGAAGCTGATACTTCGGTATTCCGTAGTGATAGTAAAGTCCCGCCTGAGCCGCCCAGCAGATGTGTATAGTTGAAAAAATGTGGGTCTTTGACCACTCCATTATCTCGGTTATCTCGTTCCAGTAGTCGACCTGCTCAAAATCGAGCAGTTCAACGGGCGCTCCCGTTATTATCATGCCGTCGTACCGGTTGTTTCTTACCTCGTCAAAGGTCTTGTAAAAAGCGTCAAGGTGGTGGCGCGATGTGTTGCGCGAAACGTGCGAAGCCATCTGCAAAAGGTCGATATCCACCTGTAGAGGAGTGTTGCTGAGAAGGCGCATAAGCTGATTCTCAGTGTCTATCTTCTTTGGCATGATGTTGACGATGATTACTTTAAGCGGACGTATGTCCTGATGCTCCGCCCTCTCCTTAGACATTACGAAGATGTTTTCTTCTCCAAGCGTTTTGAACGCCGGGAGTTCCGATGAAATTCTTATTGGCATTTCAAATCGCTCCTTTCATTTTACTTTTCCTTGCCGATCGCGTTTCTGAGCGCGCGAAGCTCGTCTGCGGTAAGCTCGCGGTATGAACCCGGCTTGAGCATTCCGAGTTTGAGCGGGCCGATACTGATTCTTCTGAGTCGTGCGACCTCAAGTCCGACTGCCTCGCACATTTTTCTTATCTGACGGTTTCTGCCCTCCTTGATAGTGATGAGCATTACCACTCTGCCCGGTTTCTTGTCCTTAACGACAACATTTGCCGGAAGCGTCTTTCTGCCGTCAATAACAACACCCTCAGCAAGCTGAACGAGCTGCTCGTCGCTGACATCTGGGCGAACCGTTACGCGGTAGGTCTTGCTGATGTGGCGGCTCGGGTGCATGATATCGTTCGCAAAATTTCCGTCATTTGTAAACAGGAGCAGTCCCTCGGAATTTCTGTCAAGTCTGCCGACAGGATAAACGCGCTCCTCAACGTCCTCCAGAAGATCCATGACACAACGGCGGTCAAGCTCGTCCGAAACAGTCGTAACGTATCCGCGCGGCTTGTTCATCATAATGTATATGAAATTTTTCTTTCGCGGCAGGTAGATCCTCTCGCCGTCAATGGTTATGAGATCCTTAAAGCCGCACTTGTCGCCGAGTTTTATCGGTCTGCCGTTTAGCTTGACTCTGCCCTGAGAAATAAGTTCTTCCGCCTTTCTTCTTGAGCAGAATCCGCTGTCGGCTATCATTTTCTGAATTCTTATCTTTTCCACTTTATCTCCAATCTCTCAGGAGAAAATGCTCCCGAGTCTCGTAAGTAACTTTTTGAATTTGTTTTGTGTTTTGCTTTTATCCTTTGACTGAGCTTTCGCGATCTCCTCCCCTGCACAAAGCGGTATCCTGCGTATCTCCCTGCCGTTATAGGTTATTTCAAGCTGAGCAAGTTCATCGCCTGCGGCAACAGGTGCATACACAAACGGCGATGAGATGACCGTATACTGCAAATCAGAAGGCTTTGCCGCAAGAGCCGTTATCGAAACTCCGTCCTCGCCGGCAGTAAGAGTGACCTTACCGGAAACTCCCCCCACAACGTCAAGCGAAAGGTTTTCAGGTAACTCTGCTTCAACGGCGCTGACCGTCTCAAAGCCGTAATCATACATTGCGATGTGGTCGTCCCAGTCATTGCGGTCATTCAGCGTAACGCAAATGAGATCATCGCCACCGCGCTCGCAGGCAGAGACGAGACAGCGTCCCGCCTCATCGGTAAATCCCGTTTTCACGCCGTAAACTCCGTCACACATCGTGAGGAGCTTGTTGGTGTTTTTCAGCCAGCGCTCATAAGGAGGATTGCCGAATTCAAGCTTTTTAGTCTCGGACGAACATATTTCGCGGAATGTCTCATTTTTCAGAGCCTCACGCGCAAGGATCGCCATATCGTAAGCGGACGAACCGTGACCCTCACCCTCAAGACCCGAGGGCGTTACAAAATAGGTGTGCGAAAGTCCAAGCTGCTGCGCGCGTTCATTCATAAGTTCTGCAAAGGCTGGAATACTCCCTGCAAGCTTAACGGCAGCCGCATTTGCCGCGTCATTTCCCGACGGCAGCAGCATTCCGCAGCACAGCGCGTACTTCGTGACGATATCGCCCTCCTGCAAGCCCATTGACGAACCCTCGACCTTTATCGCCTCGCTGTCAACAACGAATTCCTCATCAAGGTTTCCGCTTTCAAGACACAGCAGCGTGGTCATTATCTTAGTGGTGCTTGCCATGGGCAGCTTTTCGCGGCAGTTTTTCTCAAAAACTATTTCGCCCGTATCGGCTGAGATAAGCACAGCTCCCTTTGCCAAAATTTCGGGCGGATTCGCGGCTTTGGCAGTCAATGCGCCCGAACTGCCGCAGATCACGAACGCCGATATCATAACAATAAACAGCTTTTTCATTCACATATCCTCCACAAAAACACTTTTTGTACAGAATATGCTGTTTTTCCCGTCATTATGCAGAATTGCCGCCAAACAGGAAAAGCTGTTCAGCGTTACGCGCAAAAGCGATCACTCCACAGAGACTTCCTCATCATCGCCTTTTTTCTTGCCTATAAAGCTGCTGACATAGCTGACGATATCGGGGAACTTGTCGATAACTGTATCAATAGCTCCGCCCGATGTCTCCATGCGAACCATTCTCGCGTTTCCGTCGGGAGAAACCACAAGGAAACCCTCTGGCTTTATGGAAACGCCTGCTCCTGCGCCGCCCCCGAAAAGGTTCTTGTCATACTTTGAGGGAATATCGGAGCCGCCGCCGCCAAAACCGTATGAAACCTTTGAAATAGGAATGATCGTAACGCCGTTGTCAAGATTTATCGGCTCGCCGATAATGGAATTAACGTCAGCCATTTCCTTGACCTTTTCCATTGAAATTCCGAGCATTTCACTCAAAGGAGTATTATTTCCGTTCATTATAAAACCTCTCTTTTTCGTTATTCCTGCACAGCGGCAGTCTTTTTAAGCTTTCTTTCCTTCAGCTTTTTGGGTAATAATATTCTGAAAATATATGTCATCAGGAACCATATTCCCGATATGACCAATGTTCCTAAGCGGAAACTTACACTGACCGAAACGTCCCAGCGGCTCTTGTTCAGACTGAAACCCGGATTTATGTCTACGGTCTTGATACGCAGGTCGAATATCCTGCCGAGCACAGCAAGTCCGTTGTAGGTGACTGCGCATATCCTGCCGTATTTCAGCGCACAGTCATAAGCGTCCTCGTTTGCTGAAATGAGATCAATGTACACATCGCTGAGATGTATCCCCTTGAAAATTTTCTTTATGGGATACTTTGCGCTGTTCCATATTTCAAGGAGCGAACCGATTTTTTCCGCGGCAGACTTCACTCCGGACGGAATCCCGTCATCTTCGTCTCCCAGATCCTCATTATCGGCAGATCGGAGTTCTTCTGCTGCCGGTTCGGAATGGCTCTCGCTGTTTTCGGCAATAGTTTCCTCTGCTTCCGATTTTTCGGGCACATCAGGTTCTTCATCTGCTTCATGAGTATCGGGAGCTGCACTCTCATCAGGAGTTTCTTCTGCGTCAGAAGATACAGCCGAATCTTCCTCCTGAGAGTCGTCCGACTCTGACTTCTGCGGAGTTTTACGGCGCTTTCTGAGCCACGCAATCGCTCCGCCGCCATTTGAATCGGTTACATTCAAGAATGAAACCTTGATCTTATACGACAGCTTTTCGTCGATAAAGCTTATCTCAGCTCCGACAGGCACAGCAAGCACTATAAGAATAATGCCCAGAACGGCAAGGATAATATACAGCAGTATTTTTAATATCAAGAGCACTACACCCATTATGTCACTCCTAATTATCTTAATTCAGGCACTCTTCATGCTCCGCCTCTTCCTCTCTGAGAAGAGCATCTACGTCCTCCGTGGTCACTTGTCCGGGAAGGATCGGCAGATCATCGGTAGATGCCAGACCAAAGCTGCGCAGGAAAACAGGAGTCGTGCGGTAAACTATCGGCTTTCCGGGAATGTCAAGCCTGCCTGCCTCCTCGATGAGTCCCTTTTCAACAAGATTATTGACAACAGATGAGCTGTCAATACCTCTGACATTCTCAATAAAGCCTTTTGAAACAGGCTGATTGTAAGCAATTATCGTAAGAGTTTCCATTGCCGCGTTTGAAAGCGGCGTACTGCGCTTTGTTTCAAGCGCTGTCTTTATCATCGGAGCAAATTCCTCGCGCGTGCACATCTGATAGCTGCTGTCGAGCTTTTTTATGCACAGTCCGCTGCCGCAGTCGTCATAGCGTTCGTTGAGCAGCCGCACGAGCCTTGGGATAGTTCCCACGTCAACTCCGCTTGCTTCGGAAAGGCGGTATATTTCAATGGGATCGCCGCTTGCAAAGAGAATAGCCTCTATTGCTCCGAGCTTTTTTGTGATTTCCAAGATTTTTTCACTCCGTTCTTTCTTCCCTTAAAGAAGATCATCGAATTATCTTCGCTTATCGTTATGCGCCCCGATTTCGTAAGTTCAAGGACTGCGAGGAATGTCGCAACTCTCGCGGAGCGGTCGGTGACTCCGACATAAAGCTTGTCCATAGCCACTTCGCCTGTCGAGTAAAGCTCCCTGAGAATATGCACGACCTTGGTCATTACCGAGACTATGCGCCTTTTCACGACGGAATTTATCTTATTTTCGACTTTCAGCTTCTGTCTTTCGTTCCTGATAGCCTTTGTGGAAAGTGCAGAATAGGCGATCGCGAGCCGCTCAGGTTCATGGACAAGAGTATACGTCATATCCGCCTTTATTTTCATCTGCCTGCGCACGAAAACATCTCCGCCGATATATCGCCTTGCGAGGTCGGCAGCCGCTATCTTGCACATAGAATACTCGATAAGTGCGCCCTCAAGTTCCTTTTTAAGCTGTTCCGCCTCCTCGGGACGCGGCAGCAGAAAGGCTGTCTTTATATAAATGAGTCTCGCAGCCATTTCGAGGAACTCCCCCGAAAGTTCAAGATCCTGCTCGTGCGCCTGATCCATGTACAGCAGATACTGCTCCAAAAGCTTTGATATCTCAATATCACAGATATTCAGCTTGTGCTTGGTGATAAGGTTCAGCAGCAGGTCGAGAGGACCTTCAAACACCTCTAATTTGAACGAAATGCTCTCCATTACCAGCCCCATTTAACTCTCGGTATCCACGAAACCGCTTTCCAGAGAGCGTTGCTTACAAAATCAGTCACTATATAAAGAGGATTGTGAGCAGAAGGAATGTAGGAAAGTCCAAGAATGACCACAATGAACGCAAATGTTACTTCGCGCTGATGACGATAGAACCAGCGGTCTACCTTTTCACTTGTAAAATAGCTCAGTACGTTGTATCCGTCAAGAGGCGGGATAGGAATGAGATTGAATACTGCCAGTCCGACATTCACCTGAAACAGAAAGCTCAGAAGCAGCAGAACGCATGACATGGTCGTTACTTCAGAGCTGACCAAAGCCATGAGCCCGCTTTTAGTACAGATGATAATATTGTAGGCGATTCCGGCTACAAAAGCCGCAAGCAGATTCGATACAGGGCCTGCAAGAGCGGTGAGCGAGATCCCGGCACGATATTTTTTCATTCGCAAAGGATTTATCGGAACAGGCTTTGCCCAGCCGAATCCCGTAAGTACCATGAGCAGTCCGCCAAACGGATCAAGGTGTGCAAGCGGATTCAGTGAGATCCTTCCCTGACGCTCAGCGGTATCGTCTCCGAACCACTTTGCGACCAGAGCATGAGCGGATTCATGCAGAGGAAGCACCAAAAGCATTGTTATTATTCGTGAAAAGTACTTTATAAAAACCGTAATATCCATATTGATCCTTTCATCTGTTTCGTTTGTGAAGTTACATACATTATATTATACTACATAACGGTATATTTTTCAAGTAAAATGATGAAATTTATGATTTCCAAAATTTTTTCAAGTTTTTTTTAAAAAAGGCTTGCTTTTTTTTTCATTATGTGCTAAAATAATCATGTTGTCTTTATTTGATGATAAAGAACTTGTAATCAAGATAAGGAGGTGCAGCCTAATGGCAAAATGTGATATCTGCGGTAAGGGCGTTACTTTTGGTATAAAGGTATCTCACTCACACAGACGCACTAACAGAACATGGAAGCCTAATGTAAAGCGTGTAAAGGCTATCGTCAAGGGTACTCCTTGTCATATCTACGCTTGCTCAAGATGCCTGCGTTCCGGTAAGGTTGAAAGAGCATAATCAGGTAATTTCCGGATATCAGAGCTGCGCAGCCGCGCGGCTCTTTTATTTTTCATGCGGAGTATTGCTTTTATCACTTAAATATGTTATAATATAACATTAGCTTTAGTCAGCGCCGTGCAGAACGCTGACGACTTCAATATTATCTGAATAAAGGATTGGTTTTAATGGATTATAATGCACTTGCAGAGCTTCTTTTCCCGGAGAGCACCCTTACCCGCGAGGACATCGAAGCAAGATACCCCGAGCGCGACCTTCCCGAGGGCGCGTTCGTAACAAGAATCGGCCCGAGCCCGACGGGATTCGTCCACCTCGGAAACCTCTACAACGCTGTAATTGCCGAGCGTATCGCGCACCAGTCGGGCGGAGTCTTTTATCTCCGTATCGAGGATACCGACAGCAAACGTGAAGTTGAGGGCGCGGTCGAGACTCTCATCAACGCAATGGCTTACTTCGGAGTCACATTCGACGAAGGTGCAACTGCTGACGGAGATAACGGAAAATACGGCCCCTACCGCCAGAGACAGCGCAAGGAGATATACCACGTTTTCGCAAAGGAGCTCGTTCAGCGCGGACTCGCTTACCCGTGTTTTCTCACTGCCGAGGAAATAGACGCTATCCGCGAACAGCAGACCGCCAATAAGGAAAATCCCGGAATTTACGGAAAATACGCTGAAAAGAGCCGCAGTCTCACTCTTGAGCAGATAAGTGAGAATATCAAGGCAGGCAAGGAATGGGTGCTCCGTTTCAAGGGCACTGAGACTGACGAACATATAACCGTTGAGGACGCTATCCGCGGAAAGCTCGAAATGCCGCGCAACAACATGGATTTCGTACTTCTGAAAAGCGACGGTATCCCAACTTACCACTTCGCTCACGTTATAGACGACCACTTCATGCGCTCGACCCACGTTATCCGCGGTGAGGAGTGGATATCATCGCTCCCAATGCACGTTGAACTTTTCAACACACTCGGCTGGAAACAGCCCATTTACTGCCACACAGCTACTCTCATGAAACTCGAAAACGGCAGCAAGCGCAAGCTTTCCAAGAGAAAAGACCCCGAACTCGCCCTCACCTACTATCAGCAGGAGGGTATCTGCCCCGAAGCTGTATGGGAGTTCCTGCTCACGCTGCTCAACTCCAACTTTGAAGAGTGGCGCATTGCAAATCCCGAGGCTGATTTCCACGATTTCCCGTACACCATTGAGAAGATGTCTATCTCGGGCGCTCTCGTGGACATGGACAAGCTCCGCGATATCTCCAAAAATGTCATCTGCCGTATGTCTGCACAGCAGGTTTTCGATGGCTGGAAGAACTGGTGCGAGGAGTACAATGCCGAGTACGCCGGCCTCATCAAAAAATATCCCGAGCGCACACTCGCTGCCATCAATGTCGGAAGAGGCGGAGCTAAGCCGCGTAAGGACATCGAAACATGGAAACAGGCGTGTGACTTCATGAGTTTCTACTACAATGAGACCTTTAAGGTCTCCGATCCGATGCCCGAGGAGTGCGACGAAGAGACAAGAAAGCTCTTCTTCGCAAAGTACCTTAAAAGCTATGACCATGCCGATGATTCGTCAGAATGGTTCGCCAAAGTCAAGGTCATCACCGAGGAACTTGGCTTTGCCGTAAAGCCTAAGGACTACAAGAAGAATCCCGACCAGTTCAAGGGAAGTATCGTTCACATCACAAATATGCTCAGGATCGCGCTGACAGGTCACGCAAATGCTCCCGACATCTGGGAAGTTAGCCACGTTCTCGGTGAGGACATCGTAAGAGCGCGCATGGACAGATTTGCCAAGTAATTATAAAAGAGGATTGGAAAATGGCTGATAAAAACAACAAGAATTTTGAGATACCGCGTCCCGTGTTCCCGAAAAGAGCAGTTATCACCGGCGGTATGCCCTACGGTAACAAGGAGCTCCACTTCGGTCACGTTGGCGGAATGTTCGTGTTTGCGGACACTTTCGCGCGCTTCATGCGTGACAGGATCGGCAAGGAAAACGTTATATTCGTCGGCGGAACAGACTGCTACGGTTCGCCTATCGCCGAGGGCTGGAGAGTCAAGGTGAAGAACGGCGAGTTTGACGGAACACTTGAACAGTTCGTCCAGAGAAACCACGATAAGCAGCAGGCTACACTCGATGCTTACGGAATTTCCCCGAACCTTTTTGCAGCTTCGGGACTCGGCAGAAGCAAGGAGATCCACGCCGAAGTCACAGACTGGTTCATCAGCTCGCTCCACAAAAAGGGACAGCTCAAGCAGATAACCACAATGCAGTTTTATGATGAAAAGGCAGGTATGTTCCTAAACGGCAGACAGGTCATAGGAAAATGTCCGGTCGAAGGCTGCACCTCTGAAAAGGGATACGCTGACGAATGTGACCTCGGACACCAGTATATGCCCGAGAACCTCATCAATCCCGTAAGCACGCTAACAGGCGAAACTCCCACTATGAAGCCGGTCACAAACTGGTACTTCAAGCTCCGCGATTACGAGCAGCTCATGAAGGACTGGGTGGAGGAGCTTAAAAAGCGCAAGGATGTTCGTCCGGTCGTATGGAAAACGATAGATGAGTTTTTGAAAAAGCCCGTCATTTATATAAAGCGCGAGTTCGAGGAAAAATATCTCTCACTCAAGGACGAAATGCCTGCACACAACTACCTTGAAGAACCAAAAAAGCCCTCTTTCACTATAGAATTCGACACACTTTCCGACTGCGATGACGCCTGCCGCATACTCACTCACAACGGTATCCGCTACAGAACGGGCAAGACACTTGTTCCGTTCCGTCTCACAGGCAATATTGAATGGGGCGTTCCTGCTCCCGTCATGGACGGAGTTGAGGGACTTACCGTGTGGGTATGGCCGGAGTCACTCTGGGCACCTATTTCATTCACACAGACTTACCTTGAACAGGAAGGCAGAAGCCGCGATGAATGGAAGGACTACTGGTGCAGCAAGGAATCGGGCGTTTACCAGTTCATCGGTCAGGACAACATCTATTTCTACGGGATTGCAGAGCCTGCTATGTGGATGGCTCAGCAGGAATCCGCAGATAAGACTGCCTCGCCTGCCGAGGGTGAATTGCAGCTCCCGACAATTGTGGCTAACCACCACATTCTTTTCCTCGACAAGAAGGCTTCAAGCTCGGGCGCAGTTAAGCCGCCTATGGCTGACGACCTGCTCGAGCACTATACTCCCGAGCAGCTCAGAATGCACTGGCTCGGTCTTGGTCTCGGTCAGCGCTCGGTAAGCTTCATGCCGAAGCCTTATAATCCCGATGCAAAGCCGGAAGACGCAGATCCCGTTGTAAAGGACGGTCTGCTCCTCTCAAACGTTTACAACAGAATGATACGCACAGCTTTCTACACCACGCAGAACGAGCTTGACGGAATCATGCCCGATAACGCACCCGAGGAAAAATTCCTCGCAGACGCTAAAAAGGCAGTCCTCGACTACGAGAGACACATGAGCAAATTTGCTTTCCACCAGTGTACTTATGTACTTGACAGCTACATCAGAAACGGCAGCAAGTACATGGCAAAGGCTCTCAACGGCGATTACAGCGACAAGGAGCAGTTAAAGCAGTCTCTCGCAAATCTTTTCTACATGATAAGAATTGCAGGTGTTCTTCTCCACCCAATGGCTCCGTTCGGAACTGAAAAGCTCCGCGAGTACCTTGAAGTTGACGAGCGTATCTGGTCTTGGGACACGATCTTCGAGCCGCTCACCTACTTTACAGGCGAGAACCACAAGCTTAAATTCCTTCCCCCGAGAACGGACTTCTTTACACGTCACGAAAGCCAGTTCGCACAAACTGAATAATGCAAAAGAGGCAGTCAATTATTTGACTGCCTCAATTTGTTGAAAGCTGTTTGTTGGGTTTGCCCCCGCTGCCTTTAAAATCCCTCTATTTTTAGATATATACCTGTTTTTTGAGGAGCGCGGTAATGGTTCTTCCGATGATCGCAAGGTAGTTTATATCCGCGACCGCCCACTTTTTGAAGCGTCCGACATAACAAAACGAAATGAGCCCCTTGATAATACTGTCATCTGTCATGAGATACTGCACAGCTCCGCCGATATTCTGCGCGCTAAGCTGTGCAAGAGCCGTATCATCACGGCCTTCAAGCTCGTTAACATTGTCGATGACGAATATACCGTCTCCCGAAAATCTTCCCGTGTAGTTATTCGCAAAAAGATACTCCGCACTCTTTGCGTCAGAATTTCCGCAGCTTAGAATAAGGCTCATGTCGTTGCCTGCAAATACACATATGTCATCGATCCCAAAACAAACGCGGATCTGCTCCAGAAGCACGGAAACATCGGGAGTACGTCCGAGTACAAGCCATTCGGCAAGCTGTCCCACAAAGGCAAGCTTCTCGGAGGTCTCTCCGCTGCTGCTGAGAAAAGCTATCTTGTTCTCGATATCCTTTTCCACAGGGCCGTGCTTGGCGATATCATAGATAACATAGCGGTTCTGTCCCTTTTCCTGCGCAATGTACAGCGCCTTGTCCGCCTGCATGAACAGCTCGTCATAGTCGGTACTGTCCACGGGATAGGTGGAAACTCCCATAGAACAGGTCAGGCGGAAATTCTCAAACCTATCGCTGAATGCAAATTCCGTTTTTGTGCGGATAGCCCGCAGGATCCCGCGCAGATCGGTCTCGTCACGCGTGTCCTCAAGCACAAGCAGATAACCGCCGCCGCTTATACGGCCTGCGAATCCGCGTGTACCTATCTCGGTCTTGATGATACGGGCGATCGTATAGATGACCTCGTCTCCGAAAAGATGTCCGTAACTCGAATTTATATCTGTAAAATTATCAATGTCAAGAATAACAAGATTGACGTTATACTGCGGTTTTTCGGCAAGTATCTGCTGCGCAACGGAAGTTATCGCGCGCTTGTTGAGCAGTCCCGAAAGAGAGTCCCTGTTGGATTCAAGGGCAAGATTTACGTCCTTGCTCTTGCGCCCAGAACTTACTGACGAGATTATTCCCATTACCCTGCGGCAGTTCGGGTCGTCATAGCGCGTGATCCCTCTGAAAAGGCAGCGTTCTCTCGTCTTGCCCGATGTGAGCAGCGATGACTCGAATTCATAGTCAAAGCGATAAACTCCGCTGCTGATGTCTCGGCAAAGACTGTTGAATGTCTCGGCATAGCGTGAGAGAACACGTCCCGAGTCGAGCGCTTCTCTGCGCCATGTTTCGAGATCTGCGTCCACAAGAACTATGTCGCGGCACGAATCGCACATATAAATCCGTATACGCTTGGTCTCAAAGCGATACTCAAACGCAAGGTCACTGATAAGACTCAATGTGCAGCGATAGTCCGAGACCTGCTGCTGTTTTCCGTAGGCAAGGCTTTCGAGCGAAAAAATATCGCTCAGAGCGATCTCAAATGAAGCCGCTCCGCCTCCTATATCAACGTTCCTCACACTCGCCAAAGCCCAGCGGAAATCCCCGTTCATGCCCTTGACGCGAATAACCGTGCGGCGCCGCTCCCCTGACGAAACACTGTCAATGCAGTCCTTTATCCGCGGAAAATCAGTGTCGTCAATAGTCCTGCGTATCGAATATATCACGTCATTGCCGAAATAGCTGAAAAAAGCCTCATCCGCACTCTGCGTATGAAAACTCTCGTCAATAATGACTCTGCCCATGCTGTATATCTGTTCGCCGGGGAAATCGCCTGAAGCAACCATAGATAAGCTCCTTATAATATAATGTATATAATATAAATATATCACATTGTTCAGCCAAAATCAACAGTAAAATTTTCAGGATTCGGTTGATTTATATTATAAAATAATGTATAATCATAATGGATAATTATATCAGAGAGAGGTTTACGCTATGGATAAAAAAGAAATCAAACGAAGTATCTTCATCGCCGCTCTTGCTGTAGCGGTATGCGTCACGGTTCAGAATTTCGCTGAGATCGCACAGGTTTTCATGATCGCGCTCAACGCACTGAAACCGCTTATCATCGGCTGCATCATCGCATATATTTTCAACATAATCATGAACAGCTTTGAAAAGCATTACTTCCCGAAGTCCACTTCGCACAAGGTCGAGATCACGCGCCGTCCGGTTTGCCTTGTGGCATCATTTGCCATCACTGTCGCGATAATCGTGCTGATACTCTACATTGTTATCCCGGAACTGGCAGGAGCGATCAGCGTATTGTATGACGAGATCCCGTCACAACTGGTCAAGCTAAAGGACTTCGTAGCAAAGGAACTTCAGCAATACCCCGAAATACAGCAGAAGATAAGTGATTTTAACGTTGACTGGTCTTCCATTGTCGAAAAGGCAACAAATCTCTTCACTATAGGTGTTACGGGTATATTAAGCTCCGCGGTCGGAATCATCGGCGGACTCACAATGACCGTCACCAACCTCATTCTCGGATTTGTTTTCGCAGCTTATCTGCTCCTGCGCAAAGATAAGCTTTACACGGACGTGAAAAGGATCATGACCATTGCATTCAGCGAGAGATCCAACAGAAAGATCCGCCGAATATACCACACCGCGCACGATACTTTCAGAAGTTTCTTCGTCGGTCAGTTCGTTGAGGCTATAATCCTCGGCTCGCTGTGCTTTGTGGGCATGACCATACTCAAACTCCCCTACGCCGGCATGAGCGGAACTCTCGTCGGAATTACGGCTCTTATACCTATTGTCGGAGCTTTCATCGGTGCTGGAATAAGTGCATTCATGATACTCACGGAAAATCCCATGCAGGCGCTAATCTTCCTCATTTTCCTCATCATTCTCCAGCAGGTCGAGGGCAACCTCATCTACCCCAAGGTAGTCGGTTCTTCGATAGGTCTGCCCGGAGTGTGGGTTCTTGCCGCGGTAACAGTCGGCGGCGGACTTTTCGGGATCCTCGGTATGCTCCTCGGAGTACCGCTCGCAGCTACTATCTACAAGCTTTGTTTTGAGAAACTTGAGAGACGCGAAAAGGCACTGGGAATTACGTCTACCAAAACCGAGACTCCTGCCCAAAAAACACCCGAAAAATCAAAAATTCCTGTCTCAAAGTCTCAAAAAAAGAAATAACCAAATAGTTTTCAACCAAATTTTTCAGCTTTTAAACAAAATTTGCGCTTAATCAACAAGTATTTTCTGATATTTTTGTGTATAATCCAGATTGACAATTATCAGACATTATGATATCATAAGTAGTGCAAAGTAAAAAATAAAGGAGTGCCGATAGACATGACAAACACATGGTTTAAAGAATGGGACGGCTTTACAGAAGGCCGTTGGACTAAATGCATAAATGTCCGTGACTTCATCCAGAAGAACTACACCCCCTATGATGGCGATTCATCATTCCTCGCTGGTCCTACAGAGGCTACAAAGACTCTTTGGAGCGAGGTTCTCGACCTCATGAAGAAGGAAAGAGAAGCAGGCGGCGTTCTCGACATGGACACAAAGGTTGTTTCCTCACTCGTTTCTCACGGTGCAGGCTACATTCACAAGGATCTCGAAAAGATCGTTGGTCTCCAGACAGATAAGCCCTTCAAGCGTGCTCTTATGCCGTACGGCGGTCTTAACATGGCTGCAAAGGCTTGCTCTGATAATGGTTACGAGATCGACCCCGAAATCGCTCACATCTTCACAGAATACCGCAAGACTCACAATCAGGGTGTATTCGATGTTTACACTCATGAGATGAGACTCGCAAGAACAAACAAGATCCTCACAGGTCTTCCTGATGCTTACGGCAGAGGCCGTATCATCGGCGACTACAGAAGAGTTGCTCTTTACGGTGTAGATAAGCTCATCGAGGACAAGAAGGCTCAGAAGGAGTTCTACAACCGTCCTATGACTGAGGAGAAGATCCGTGCAAGAGAAGAGATCGCAGATCAGCTCCGTGCTCTTGAAAACCTCAAGAAGATGGCTGCTATCTACGGCTGCGATATTTCTAAGCCCGCTTCTACAGCTCAGGAAGCTGTACAGGCTCTGTACTTCGGCTACCTCGGTGCTGTTAAGGACCAGAACGGTGCTGCTATGTCCCTCGGACGTACATCTACATTCCTTGATATTTACTTCGAGCGTGACTTCAAGAAAGGTATCCTTACTGAGGAAGAGGCACAGGAGATCATCGATCACTTCATCATGAAGCTCCGTCTCGTTCGTTTCGCAAGAACTCCTGAGTATAACTCACTCTTCTCAGGTGACCCGCAGTGGGTTACTGAGTCTATCGGCGGCGTAGGCATTGACGGCAGACATATGGTAACTAAGAACAGCTTCCGTTATCTCCACACTCTTGAAAACCTCGGTACATCACCTGAGCCGAACCTCACAGTTCTCTGGTCTACAAGACTTCCTCAGGGATTCAAGGAGTATGCTGCAGGCATCTCTATCAAGACATCTTCTATCCAGTACGAGAACGATGACGTTATGCGTGTAACTCACGGCGATGACTACGGTATCGCTTGCTGCGTATCTTCAATGAGAATCGGTAAGGAAATGCAGTTCTTCGGCGCAAGAGCTAACCTCGCTAAGTGCCTCCTCTACGCTATAAACGGCGGTGTTGATGAAAAGACCGGTGTTCAGGTCGGTGCTAAGTATCGTCCTATCGAAGGCGATTACCTCAACTATGACGAAGTTATGGAGAGATACGACGACATGATGACATGGCTCGCAGGTCTCTATGTTGATACACTCAACTGCATCCACTATATGCACGATAAGTACTGCTACGAAAGCCTCCAGATGGCTCTCCACGACAGAGAAGTTAAGCGTTACTTCGCAACAGGTGTTGCAGGACTTTCTGTTGTTGCAGACTCACTTTCAGCTATCAAGTACGCTAAGGTGAAGGTTATCCGTAAGGATATCGAGATCAAGAACAAGAAGGGCGATGTTCTCGGCGTTTCTAAGAATGTTGCTGTTGATTACGAGATCGAAGGAGACTTCCCGAAGTACGGAAACAACGATGACAGAGTTGACTACATCGCTGTTGAGATCCTTGAAAAGTTCATGGATAAGGTTCGTCAGAATCACTGCTACAGAAACGGTGTTCCTACAACTTCTATCCTTACTATCACTTCAAACGTTGTTTATGGTAAGAACACAGGTTCTACTCCTGACGGACGTAAGCTTGGTGTGCCGCTCGCTCCCGGTGCAAACCCGATGCACGGTCGTGATACTCACGGTGCTGTTGCTTCACTTTCATCAGTTGCTAAGCTTCCTTTCACTGATGCTCAGGACGGTATCTCCAACACATTCTCTATCATTCCTAACGCTCTTGGTAAGGATATGCAGGTATTCGCAGGCGACATCGACCTTGACAAGCTCAAGGGTGAGAACTAATGGCTGACCTCAAAGAGGAAGTTGTCGGCACGGTCGATGATCCCGTCGAGCTTGCAAGTCTTATAGACAAGCTTATGGCTGAGGGGAACGGTCATGTCAACATTGAAGCTAAAGAAACCGAATCGGGTTCAAGAATTGCCACAGTCACTACTGTCAACAGCACTGAATGCTCCGGCAAAAAAGGTGCTTGCTGTCAGCCGACTGAGCTTGAATGCGATGACGATGATTAAATTCATACAGTTACTTAAATCCTAAAAGGAGGAAATCATTATGGCAACACAGCAGGTTGAAAACCTCATCGAACTTCTCGATGGTTATGCAGAAAAAGGTGGTCACCACCTCAACGTAAACGTTTTCACAAGAGAGACTCTTCTTGATGCTCAGGCTCATCCCGAGAACTATCCTCAGCTCACTATCAGAGTTTCCGGTTATGCAGTTAACTTCATCAAGCTCACTAAGGAGCAGCAGGACGAGGTTATCTCGCGTACATTCCACTCTTCACTTTGATCAACAACGAAAAGAGCACTTCGGTGCTCTTTTTCTTTTTTGGGACAGCTATGCGCTGTCCCTTTTTGTCATAAGGCTTCATTTTTCAGAATATACTCCACTATGGAGGCGATATTATGAATATGAACGAACTCGGTTCACAGAGTGAGAAATACAAGCGCGAAATGATGAAACTTTACAGCCGCAGGACTCCCATGGAGCAATACTCGCAAAGCAGTACGGTTGAAAAATACACCCAGCCTTCTGCACAGGAAAAAGCTCCAAAAACTGAAGATTTCCGCGAAATTACAGGTAATAAGGCTGAAACTCCAAAGCCGCCGTCAGAGGAGATCATAGAAGAAACCAACAATTTGCAGAATCCGATATCGGAGAGTACCAGTGAAGTCAACCCCAACGCTCCGGACGATACAGCATGGGTGCCGTATTCAAAAAAGGAAAACGATAAGGATTCCTCTGACGAGGAAAAATTCAACGCCCGTTATCCCGACCCGGATATTTCCGTGCTTGAAGGCGCAACAGACACAACCTACACGCCGCCGATCTACGACTCTGTCGAGAGCCTTGGAAAATCGACAGGCTACATAAAGGTGAATGTACGCACAGGTTATGATTCATCCGCAATCGAGGGAGCTTCCGTCACGATCACAGCCATTGTGGACGGCAACCGAATGATAATTGCCGCAGGAGTTACCGACAGCTGCGGAAGTATTCCGAAATTTGCAGTCCCCGCCCCTGAACTCAGCCTTTCTCAGGCTCCCGGTTCAAAAGTCCGGCCATACAATATCTACGATGTGAGCGTCTCGGCGGACGGATTCTTCAACGCAAGAAGTGTTGATGTTCCCGTATTTTCGGGAACTACCTCGGTTCAGGATTTTGAAATGGTTCCCCTGCCGATACTGATGAACCCGTCTGACGAAACTGTCACCTACTACAATCAAGAGCCTGATTACCTGACGGGAAAGGAGTGAAACCATGCTTACAGGAACTCCGTACATTCCCGAAACCATAACCGTTCACCTCGGAACGCCCGACTCAAACGCTCCGAACGTTACGGTAGACTTCGCGTCCTACATCAAAAACGTGGCTTCGAGCGAGATCTTCCCGACATGGCCGGAAAGCTCTCTCCGCGCAAATATCTACGCGATAACGTCATTCGCACTCAACCGGATCTACACCGAATGGTACCGCTCAAGAGGTTACGATTTCGACATAACTTCAACGACTCAGTACGACCAGAAATTCATTAACGACAGAGAGTATTTCCAGAATATCAGCTACATCGTTGACGAACTGTTCAACGACTATGTCAGGCGGCAAGGGAGCGTTGAGCCGCTATTTACAGCTTTCTGCAACGGCACTACCACTACTTGTGCCGGACTTTCACAATGGGGAACGGTCGAGCTTGCCAACCGCGGAATGACGCCTTATGAGATTCTTCAGTACTACTACGGTGATGACATTGACATCGTAATGAACGCTCCCGTCCAGAGTACTATGCCGTCATATCCGGGAATCGAGCTGAAGGTCGGCTCGATCGGAAATGACGTGAAATCGCTTCAGATCTACCTCAACCGTATTTCAGGCAACTACCCTGCCATTCCGAAAATAGCCGCAACCGACGGAGTTTTCGGCAGCGATACGGAAGAAGCAGTCCGCAAATTTCAGGAGATCTTCGGGCTTGAAGTCACGGGAACTGTCAGCTGCGCCACATGGTACAAGATAACCTACATATACACAAGTGTGAAGCACATTGCCGAACTCGACTCCGAGGGAGTGCGGTTTGAGGAAATCGCACAGCAGTTCACCGAAAATCTGAGAATCGGTATGCAGAGTATCGAGGTCAGTATGCTACAATACTATCTTGCCGTTATCGGAGCTTACTATGAAGCTGTTACGCCTGTCGATATTACGGGTTATTTCGGCGAAATGACCGAAAATTCGGTAAAATCCTTTCAGCGGGTTTTCGGACTGCCGCAGACAGGCGAAGTTGACCGCGAAACACGAAACGATCTCTATCGTGCATATCAGGGTATAGTGGAGTCTGTTCCGCCTACTTATACCGATGTTGCGCTTTATCCGGGAACTGTTCTGCGCGAGGGAGTTTCGGGCGAATCCGTTAAAATCATTCAGGAGTATCTCTCACTGATAAACAAAACCTATCCGAACATTCCCGCTGTCAGCAATACGGGATATTTCGGGCCGCTCACCCGTCAGTCGGTCACAGCCTTTCAGAATCAGTTCGGCATTAATCCTACGGGGATTGTAGGCGCGGTAACGTGGGATAAGATAGCAGGAGTCTATTCTGATCTCAGGTACGGCTTTGACAAGCGTCCATATCAGAATCCCGGCTACACGATCACCACATAGAAAGGAGCTTTCACCATGACATACACAGATTCACAGCGCAGGCAGCACATTATTGAACTGCAAAAGTACCTGCATTCAATCTCTCTTTTCAATGACAACATTCTCACTATAACTCCCGACGGAGTTTACGGAAAGGACACTGCGGAGGCTGTAAGAAATTTTCAGCGCGAGTACGGACTACCGCAGACCGGAAACACGGACTCGGCAACATGGAATAAGGTAGTTGGAATTTATCGGGGGTATATCAATGCAGCCCCTATACCCTACCGAGCTTTTCCGTCACGCAGCTACACTGTCCGAAACGGCGACAGCGGACAGATAGTTTACATCATTCAGGCAATGCTTGACGCTCTCAGCGCGAAATATGATAATATGCCGCGCGTTGAGGTCGGCGGAAATTACACACCGCAAACTGCTGCCGCGATAAGGGACTTTCAGCGCATTGTCGGTCTGCCGCAAAACGGCATAGTAGACAGCGGAACATGGAATCTTCTTGTCCGCACAAGCGAATCCACATAAGCTGAGCCGGCAGGTCACGAATTAACACCGAAAAAAGCACATCCGCTGCTCTTATCCGAAAGCGGCGGATATGTGCGCAAGGTGAATTTTTAGGGAGTGTTGACACTAAGATAATATGCAGATTTTCGAGCATAATTTTTACGTAGACAAGGCAAAATGCGCATAAAAATGTGGACAAGCCGACTTATCTGTGATATAATTAGAATTATCGAGAACCTGCCCATAATTGGACAAGTTCTAAAAATTTGTCTGAATAATGAAAGGGGAAGTTAATGAAAAAACTCGTTTCAGCCTTCTGCGCAGCCATTACGGCAGCAGCGGCGATCAGTACACCGGTACTTTCAGCAAAAGATTACAATGCATCGGACTTGCGAACGCTCGGCAGCGCGCTGCTCGGCAACGCTCCGCTCAAGGAGGAACAGGACGTGAACAATGACGGAAAAATCAACTCACTCGACTTGTCACTTATAAGAAAATCATTTCGATCCACAGGTGTTTTCACCGATTCTTCATACCCTGCCACAAAGGAAAACGTAAAGTTTATCGGCAGAAACCTTTTCAGAGATAATGTAACATGGCTTATTCAGAGCGGTTCTGCAATTGAGTTTACTGTAAATGCAAAGTCGGCTGAAATCACCCTTGCAGGCGACAGCGGTATTGAAAATGGCGCTGACCTTGCTCCGCGTTATGCTGTAATAGTAGATGATGAGATAATTCTTGACGAAACCATGACTGAAAAGGAAAAGACCGTATCTCTGTTCAGCGGAGACTCGGCGCGTCTTGCAAAAGTAAAGGTAATTCATCTGTCCGAGGCAAACAACGGTGCTGTCGGAGTATCTGCTATCAAAGTAAATTCCGATGTAAAAGCTCCCGTGAACCCGACTCCCGAAAGCGATCTGCGAATCGAATTCATAGGCGACTCTATCACCTGCGGCTACGGAGTTGAGGGCGAAACCGCTTACGAGGGATTCAAAACAACAACGGAAAACTTCATGAAATCCTACGCTTACCTCACCGCGCAGAAACTCGGTGCGGAATACAGCGCAGTTTGCTACAGCGGTCACGGAATAATTTCGGGCTATTCCAATGACGGAACAATAAACGCCGACAGTCTCGTTCCGCCGTATTACGAGCAATACTCAAAGAAGTCAGATTACAGCGAAAAGTGGGACTTTGAGAGCGCTCCGAATGACGTTGTTGTCATCAATCTCGGCACAAATGACTCAAGCTACATCAAGGGCGACACTGAACGCTCAGAAACTTACGCCGAGCAATATGCCGAGTTCCTCAAAACTGTAAGAAGCTGCAATCCCGATGCGTACATTATCTGCACACTCGGAACAATGGGCGGCGAGGAACTCTATCCATACATTCAGAAAGCCATTGAGCAGTTCCAGTCAGAAACAGGCGACGAGCGCATTACAAGCTATCTCTCGACGGTTCAGGACTTCAACGCGGACGGCGTCGGCTCAGACTGGCACCCCTCTGCGAAAACTCAGCAAAAAAGCGCCTATGTTCTCGCAGACCAGATCTGTCAGGCACTCGGCATTGAGTCCGACCAGATTGGTCTGGACGCTGCGGCAAATGCGGAGTACAGCATAAATATCGACAAGGAATCGGGTGCAAATGCCGCAACTTACTTCTCCGACTATGACAAGTCCTACTGGGTGAACATCGTTACGGGCGGAACTTCACCTGAAAGCGTTGAGATCCTTGTCTCGGGTATCTCCCTTAAAAAAGACGGTCAGTATCACCTTTCATTTAGCTGCACAGCTCCCGAGGGAACAGAAATTCCGATTGCTGTCACGGATTCTGACGGAAAAACGGTATATTTCAGCGATACTTTCAAGTCAAACGGTGAAAAGACTCCATTCGAGGCAGATCTTACCGTTCCTGTTTCCGATCCGTCCGCGGTATTTTCCATGAAAATAGGCGGCAGCGATTACCTCAGCTATACCCTGTACGGTCTGCGAATGGAAAAAACAGGTTGACTTTTTGCACTATATAAAGTATAATTAATTATGCGCAGGAGGTGTGTTTATGGAAAGGAATAAGGGAATGGCGATTCTTATTGCTATAGCCACGGCTATGCTTGTCATTGTTGCCGGAAAGTCGTGCGCAGATGATATACAAAAAAAGAATAACGCCCGCCGCGCACAGCAGCCTGCAAATTCTCAGCAATGCACCACATACGGATTTGATGAGGATTTTGTTCCCGTGACTGATATTCCCACCGAAACTGCCGCAACTGAGCCTGCAACAGAAAAAATGTATGAGGAAGTCACCAATATCCTCGGTTCGGTCATCGAAACTATCCCGATAACCACAGAACCATCTGCTGCTTCCGAAACTACGGCTCAGGGCACTACAACTACAAAATCAATTCTCGATGATTACAACGAGAAAAACTCTGCCACTGCCACTTCGACTCTGCCGCCGATTCCCACAAAGGCTGCAAATGCGTCAAAAAGCACCGAGCCGATAGTGATAGAACTGCACTGAGTACGTTTCTGTATCCCTGTGTGCAGGTAATTGTATATCAAAAATCCCTTTTGGACACGTCCTTGCAGGGTTTATTTATGGAGGTTTAAAACATGGTTGTTATTGAAATGGAAAACGGAAAAAAGATCAAGATAGAGCTTTATCCCGATATTGCTCCTATATCTTGCGAAAACTTCGAGAAGCTCGTTAAGAGCGGATTCTATGACGGTCTTACTTTCCACAGAGTTATCCCCGGCTTTATGATTCAGGGCGGCTGTCCCAAGGGCAACGGCACAGGCGGCCCCGGCTGGACTATCAAGGGTGAATTTTCCGGCAACGGCGTAAAGAATGATCTCAAGCACACAAGAGGAGTTCTTTCAATGGCTCGTTCAATGATGCCTGATTCGGCAGGTTCACAGTTCTTCATCATGCACGAGGACGCTCCACACCTTGACGGTCAGTATGCTGCTTTCGGTAAGGTTATCGATGGCATGGAAGTCGTTGACGAAATTGCAGAAGTTGCTACAGATTACAACGACAAGCCTACTACTCCGCAGGTCATGAAAAAGGTTACTATTGAGTAATGTAAAGTCAATAGCCAAAAGAGTATCTGATCAGTTTCAGATACTCTTTTTTGTTCTATCAAGCCGATTTGAGCCTGTATTTCGCGGACTTGATTTATATTGCAAAATGTGGTATAATAGAATAAAGTGAAAAACAAGGGAAATACTGCACAGGTTTCTATGCAAAGGGAGGTTCGCTATGCTGTATGCGAATATAAGAGAATTCAAATTTCTTTCAGAATTCGACGAGCTTGAAATATCTGCCGTAAATGCCATTCCGCTTGATACTGTACATGGTGTTGTCCAGATAGTACACGGTCTCTGCGAGCACAAGGAAATGTACTTTCCGTTTATGGACTATCTTGCAGAACAGGGCTTTATTACCGTTATAAGTGACAACCGCGGTCACGGACAGAGTATCTGCGCTCCTGATGACCTCGGATATATGTTCCAGAACGGCGGAGAGGGTCTTGTAAGCGATCTTGCTCAGCTAAACAAATTCATAAAACAGGCATGGAACAATATTCCGGTATTCATCATCGCTCACGGACTCGGTTCTGTTGCCGCAAGACGCTTTATCGCACAGCCCGACACCGATATTAACGGCCTTATTATTTCCGGCTGCCCGTGCTACAGCAGTTTCACAAGCATTGTCAGGTGCATTGACTCTGTTGCTGCAAAAAAGCCCGGCTCGCGTTTCCGCAGCGACAAGATATGCGGAGTTGTCGAGAGCTGTCTGGGAGCTTCATTCGATGATGAAGTCCCCAACTCGTGGAGATGTTCCGACCCCGATGTTGTGGAAAGATTCAACGGAGATCCGCTTTGCAGCTTTAAGCCGACCATGAATTGCTATGAGGAACTGCTCGGACTCACACGCAGGGCATACTCCAAAACAGAAAGCACATCTGCCGATCTGTCGCTCCCGATACGCTTTTTGTCGGGAAAGGACGACCCGTGTATGCTCTCGGAAAAGAAGTTTTTTAAAAATATAAAGCTGCTCGAAAAGAACGGCTGCGAGAGTATTTCCCACCGTCTCTTTGACGGAATGCGCCACGATATCATCTTTGAAAAGAATAACGCGGTTGTATGGAAGGATATCGCAAAGACGCTTTTCTCGTGGGTTGACCGCTATAACGACTCCCACGAGGTAATCCAAACAGAATAAGGCGATACGAGCCTTTAAAGAAAGGAATAAATATGGATATCAACAAAACACTTGCAAAGGAATTCGGACTAAAACAGGAACAGGTGGATAATACCGTTGCCCTTATTGACGACGACAAAACTATCCCCTTTATCGCACGTTATCGTAAGGAGCTGACAGGCTCTCTTGACGACCAGATACTTCGCGAGCTTTACGACAGGCTCGTTTACCTGCGCAACCTTGAAAAGCGCAAGGAGGAGGTAGCTGCCGCTATCACCGATCAGGAGAAGATGACACCCGAGATCGAAGCTGCAATTAATGCCGCTACGGCTCTCGTTGAGATCGAGGACATTTACCGCCCGTTCAAGCCCAAGAGAAGGACCCGCGCAAGCATTGCAAGGGAAAAGGGTCTTGAACCGCTTGCATCTCTCATCATGGAGCAGTCCGACGCAGAACCTGAAAAGGAGGCGGAAGCTTTTGTGAACGAAGAAAAGGGTGTGAAAGATGTTCAGACTGCTATTCAGGGAGCAATGGACATCATTGCCGAGGATATCTCCGATGATGCTGACGTGAGAAAACAGCTCCGTACACTTGCAGGAAAGAAGGGCGTGCTCACCTCAAAGGCGTCAGATCCCGAGGCGGAAAGCGTTTACATGAACTATTACGAATACAGCGAACCTGTTCCGGAAGTTGCCAATCACCGTGTTCTTGCCCTTGACAGAGGCGAAAAAGAGGGATTCCTCAAGGTTGCGGTAACTCTCGATGACACAGCCGCTACCGATATCATTCTCGGCAAATACATCAAGCATAACAATGCCTGTGGCGAACTTGTGCGCGCTGCTGCCGAGGACAGCTACAAGAGACTTATTTTCCCGTCTATCGAGCGCGAGATCCGTTCGGAAATGACTGCAAAGGCTGCCGAGGATTCTATCAAGGTATTTGCCTCGAACCTACGCCAGCTCCTTCTCCAGCCGCCGCTCAAGAACAGCGTTATCCTCGGTCTTGACCCCGGTTACAGAACAGGCTGCAAGGTCGCGGTCATTGACTCGACAGGAAAAGTTCTCGATACAAACGTAATTTACTGTACTCCCGGTCCTAAGACCAATATTGAACTTTCAAAGAAGATCGTCAAGGAACTCATTCAGAAGCACGGCGTTACTACAATTTCTATCGGAAACGGAACAGCCTCGCGCGAGACTGAGCAGTTTGCCGCTGACCTCATCAAGGAGATACCTCAGAAAGTCAGCTACATGGTAGTAAGCGAGGCAGGAGCTTCTGTTTACTCCGCTTCAAAACTTGCGGCGGAGGAATTCCCCGAGTACGACGTTTCGCTCAGAAGTGCAGTTTCAATAGCACGCCGCCTTCAGGATCCCCTTGCTGAACTTGTTAAGATCGAGCCAAAGGCGATCGGTGTTGGTCAGTACCAGCACGATATGCCGCAGGCAAGAATGAATGACGCGCTCTCAGGTGTTGTCGAGGACTGCGTAAACTCGGTAGGCGTTGACCTTAACACCGCGTCATACTCTCTCCTCTCCTATATTTCGGGAATCAACGCAGCAGTTGCAAAGAACATTGTTGCTTACCGCGAGGAGAACGGCAAGTTCACCGACCGCAAGGAACTGCTTAAAGTTCCGAAGCTTGGCAAAAAGGCTTTCGAGCAGTGCGCAGGCTTCCTCAGAGTCCGTGACGGAAAGAATCCGCTTGACAACACAGCCGTTCACCCTGAAAGCTACGCGGCAGCTTCATCGCTCCTGAACGAGTGCGGCTTTACTCTCGCCGATATCTCAAACGGCGGAGCAAGCGGAATTACCGAAAAGGCTGATTCGCTCGGACTCGACAATATCAGCAGCAGCCTCGGGATCGGCGTTCCTACCCTTACCGACATCATCGGCGAACTCAAAAAACCCGGCCGCGACCTCCGTGACGAACTTCCGCCTCCGCTCCTCAGAAGCGGCGATATTATGGAGATCAAGGATCTCAAGCCCGGCATGGAGCTTGTGGGAACTGTCCGCAATATTATCGATTTCGGCGTTTTCGTTGATATCGGAGTACACGAGGACGGACTTGTTCACATTTCGCAGATTTGCAGCAGGTACATCAAGCACCCCCTCGAAGCTGTTAAGGTCGGAGAGGTCGTCAAGGTAAGAGTCCTCGATGTTGATGTTAAAAGAAACAGGATCTCGCTCACGATGAGACTTGATGATGAGGCAGAAAAGGCTGCAAATGAAAAGTCAAAGCCCAGACGTGACAAGCGCAATAAGCGCAATAACCGCGAAAACAAGGGATTTGACGCGTCCAAGATCAGAAACAGCAGTTTCAGGATCAAGACCAAGTAAACAGAATACTCGCAAGAGAAAAAATGCCCGAGAGGAAATTTCCTTTCGGGCATTTATTATTTAGGGAGTGTTGACACTAAGATAATATGCAGATTTTCGAGCATAAATTTTACGTAGACAAGGCAAAAAGTCGCAGGCAGGCTGTCGCCTGTCAAGACTTTTTAACGCAGGATGCGTGAAATTTTGCCGAAAAGATGCGTTGTTAGGCTTAGTGTCAACACGACCTAATTATGTGATTTTTCTTAGTCTTTGCGGAAAAGCTCTCTGAGAACCATTCCTGCACCTGCGGCGGTGAGTCCGAACATGATTATGAATATGTAAGCACTTGTGGTTCTCCACGCAAGGTGTGTTGTAAGCAGAACACTCAGCAGAATGATAACGACTCCTATCGCAAGAACTATCCAGCCGAAAATTTTCCTGCGTATAAGAAACAGCATTCCGATCCCGATAATTGCAGGGAGCATTATCATTCCGTTTGCAATGTGAAACGAGCCGATGTGGAAGAAATATCCGCCCCAGTTGCTCGAAACGTTGATATTCTGAAATATCATAAACAATCCGCCTGCAAGCATGAGAAGTCCTATGAAAAAGCTGAGCAGTCTGCTGCCTTCACTGTCTCTTTTGGCGCTGTCACGGCTCTCCATAAGCTCCTTATACATCTTGTCAAGGTCGGTGTCCTTTTTATTTTTTGCCATAATGATCCCTCCTGAAAGAAACTGCACTATTATTATACCTGCTTTTCATTTACTTGTCAATAAGCGACTAACAAAGCTGCACAGTCATTGAAAAAGCGCTTGATTTATTGAAAAATATGTGATATAATGTGAAATAGATTATAAAGATTCACTAATTACAATTTTTTTAACGAGAGGGGTATTCTATGTTCAAAAAAATCACAAGTGCGATCGTTTCTGCCGCTATGCTTGCCGGAATGACCGCTGGCTATGCTCCGTCTGCCGTGAACGCGGCGGACTTCAAGGCAAATTATGCCGAAGCTCTGCAAAAATCGCTCTACTTCTACGAGTGCCAGCAGGCAGGGCCGCTTCCCGACTGGAACCGCGTTGAATGGCGCTCCGATTCCACAATGATAGACGAAATTAAGGGCGGCTGGTATGATGCAGGCGATCACGTTAAGTTCAACCTGCCCATGTCCTATTCAGCCTCAATGCTTGCATGGGGACTTTACCAGTATCCTGACGGTATTGAGAAGTGCGGCGAGATGACCAACTACGTCAACAACCTCGAATTCGTCCTCGACTATCTTGCCGACTGCGATCTTGGTGACGAAGTTGTGTATCAGGTCGGAAACGGTACTATCGACCACACATGGTGGGGACCTGTCGAACTTTACGAGTACGGCATGGCTGATGCGGGAACTTCCTACGAAGAGGCAAGGCAGGTCTACAAAGCATCTGAGGGGTGTAGCTGCGTTTTCGGCGGCATGGCAGCAGCTCTTGCCGCAGGCTACTGTGCGCTTGACGGAAGAATAGACGAAAGCAAGCGCAGTGATTATCTCGCACACGCCGAGAATATCTTTAAGCTTGCGGACGCATCAAAGAGCGATGATGTCTATAACAACAGCAATGCATCTAACTTCTACCGTTCAAGCCACTTCTATGACGAGCTTTTTTACGCTGCAAACTGGCTATATATTGCAACCGGCGATAAGTCGTATCTCAGCAAGGCGGAAAGCTACATTCCGAATCTCGGCAAGGAGCTTGGCTCGAACGAGATGAAATACTCGTGGGAACAGTGCTGGGACGATACAATGCAGGGCGGTCTGCTCCTTTACGCTATCAACACCAAAGATCCGGTCTACATTGAGCGCATTGAAAAGCACGTCAAGAACGATGTATACAATATAAAGAAAGTTGACGGAAAGCTTGCATACTTCGATAGCTGGGGCTGTGCAAGATATGCCGAAACTGCCGCATTTATCGTTTCCGTTGCAAGCGATACCGTTCTCGCCGACAAGGACACTTCCGACTATGAGGCATTTGCAAAGACTCAGGTCGATTATGTGCTCGGCGACAATCCGCTCGGTCAGAGCTACGTTGTAGGCTACGGTGACAAGCCTGCACACAATGCTCACCACAGAACCGCACACGCGTCATGGAAAAATGATATCTACACGCCGGTTCAGAACCGCCACACACTCTACGGAGCGCTCGTGGGAGGCCCTACAGAAGCGGGAGACTATGAGGATGACAGAAACAACTACATCAACAATGAGGTAGCTACCGACTATAATGCAGGATTTACCGCTGTTCTCTGTAAGATGATCGATGAATACGGCGGTACGACCGACCCGAGTTTTCCGCCCAAGGAAACCCATGATGGCCCCGAGTTTTACGTTGAGGCTAAAATGGCGCAAACCTCTGCAAGCGGTGCAACTGTAAGCTTCAAGATCACGAACCATTCTGCTTGGCCTGCAAGACTTCAGGACAACATTTCGTTCCGCTACTACATGGATCTGAGTGAAGTTATTGACGCAGGCTTCTCGCCAAGCGATATTACCATACGCTGCGACCGCGACCAGTCCGCCATGTATGCGTCAAGCGGAGTCAAAAACGCTGAGATTTCCAAGCCTATCCAGTACAAGGGAAATATCTATTACGTTGAGGTAAATCTCCCCGACGGACGTGCAGTTCTTCCCGTTTCTGAGGGTATGCAGCAGTGCGAGATACTGCTTGCGTTTGTATTCCCGAATTATGAGAAAGGCTGGGACTCTTCAAACGATTTCTCCAACAAGGACATTTTAGACGGTCAAACCGCTGTAGACGAGGACGGCAAGGAAATCGGCATCGCCACTCCGTACATTCCGACATATATAAACGGAAAGCTCTATTACGGCTATGAGCCTGACGGCACTTATGCTGACGGAGGTATGACTCCCACCGAAGAACCTACCACCACTACAACCACAACCGCTACGACCAGCGCCAGTAATATCTTGTACGGAGATGCTAACTGCGACGGTAAGGTTGATATATCGGACGCTGTTATGATCCTTCAGGCTATCTCAAACTCCGACAAGTACGGAGTTAACGGCACAGACCCAACACACATCACAAAGCAGGGCGAGATCAATGGCGACTGCTCAAGCTGCGGAGACGGAATCACCGCTCGTGACGCTCTCGCTGTACAGAAAATGGTGATCGGTCTTATCACTCTGCCCGAAGAATAATTTCGGAGTGCTTGTGGGACATTGTCCCAACAAAGGCTCTGCCAAAACTTTATCGACAAACCGAAAAGAGCACCATATGGTGCTCTTTTTCTGTTACTTAGGGAGTGTTGACACTAAGATAATATGCAGATTTTCGAGCATAAATTTTACGTAGACAAGGCAAAAAGTCGCAGGCAGGCTGTCGCCTGTCAAGACTTTTTAACGCAGGATGCGTGAAATTTTGCCGAAAAGATGCGTTGTTAGGCTTAGTGTCAACACTACCTAATTAAATCTGCGATTTCAGCAGGAGTAAAGACGTAATCCTTGCCACAGAAGTGACAGGAAACATTGATATCCTTGCCCTCCCTGACTATTGAATCAAGTTCATCTTTACCGATACTGATGAGTATTCTCTCTGTACGCTCACGGCTGCAATCACACTTATACTGAGGAGATGCAGTATCAAGCTCATTCGGGTCGAGTCCCTCAAGAAGCATATCCGCTATCTGCTCGGGAGTTGCCCCCTCGTCAAGCATTGCCGATATCGGGCGAATTTTCGCGATATTCTTCTCGATCTGTTCAATAACTTTTTCGTCCGCAAACGGAAGCAACTGAATAAGGAATCCGCCTGCTGAACGAACTGTCAGGTCGGGATTCACGAGAACACCAAGGCTGCAAACAGTTGGGATCTGTTCACTGGTTGCGTAGTAGCTTGCGATATCCTCAGCTATTTCACCCGAAACAAGCGGTGTAACTCCAACATACGGCTCTTTAAGTCCCAAGTCCTTGACAACTGAGAGAGTTCCGTCCGTGCCAACAGCTCCGCCGACATCAAGCTTTCCGTCAGAATTGAGCGGGATCTCGACAACGGGATTGTCAACGCTGCTCTTGACGTTTCCGCGGCTGTCCGCAACAGCCACAAGCAGACCCGCAGGGCCGCCTCCGTCCACACGGAGCGTAATACTGTCGTCCTCGCCTTTCAGCATATATCCCATGAGCGAAGCCGCAATGCTGAGTCTGCCAAGACCTGCCGTCACAACGGCTGAAGTCTTGTGGATCCGCTCAATTTCCGAAACAATGTCCTTTGCGTCAAGAACTTCGGCAAAAGCCGAGCCGTCCGCTGAAATAGCTCTGTAAAGTTTTCCCATATCTATAGTATCCTTTCGTAATTGAGAATTTGTTCTCATGTCTTAAACCTGTCCGTTTTTAACGCACCGCGCCACATAGACTATGCGCTGTGAAGTTTCAGTCGGCGATCCAAAAGTATCGTCTCCGTATTTGGCAATGACCTCAAATCCGCTTGCTGCAAGGAGATCTTCAAGCTCAGCCTCGCTGTACGCTTTCTCCGAAAAACTGTCGGATGTTCTGGAATAGAGACCGTTTTCCTCGCGCTCAAAGAATTCAAGGTTCATTTTCACTTCGTCAGTCTCACGGACAAGGGTATTTTCCCACACGCAGTAAACATTCTCGGTTTCATAGGTAAAAGTATTATTCGCGAGGATCTGCCTGTGCTTGTAGAGTGTATTCACGTCAAAAATGAATAGTCCGCCAAGCTCTGAAAAAAATGCAACATTCTCGAAAACCTTCCTCACATCGTCAATATTTGCGAGATGATTTATGCTGTCAAGAGCACAGATCGTGAAGTCGATGGTGCCAAACATATCAAGCCTGCGCATATCCTGACAGAGATACTGGATATTCGAGCCGCTGTCAAACTTCTTCTCTATCGCCGTTCCGAGCATTTCATCAGAGTTGTCAACTCCTATAACATCATATCCGAGACTTGCCATGACTTCCGAAATACTGCCAGTTCCGCAAGCAAGATCAAGGAGAATGTTCCCCTCTGTCTGCCTGAATTTCTGTATGATAGCGTGAAAATATTCTCCGCGCTTTTTGTAGTCTATATTAGCCGTAAGTTCATCGTAATACCGTGCAAACGCGCTGTATCCGCTCATTCGGTTGCCTCCGTTCCATAAACTGCTCCCCACATTAAAGCAGTTTTTCTCTCAGTCGCCTTTTGTGATTTTCGGGTCGTCCGATATATCGAACTTTTTACTGTTCGGGTCATATATCCAGTAATTTCCCGATTTATTGTCCTTATCCGGAATAAATACGTCCTCATAGCCGTCAGAGTTAAAGTCCTCGATTTTCACATGATCAGAATCGGGAAGTTCCTGCATTTCTATCTTCTGAATAGCCACGCCGTCCATAACAAGCGATATTCCGTCAACGTACCAAATGCACCTGAGCTTGCCGTGTTCCTGCTCATCATCCGCTGCGGAAGTTTCCTCAGCGGCAGTAGTCTCCTCCGCCTGTGTGCTCAAAGCCGCCGTTGTCTTTTCGGTTTTCGGAGCAGTTGTCCTCTCCCCTGTCTGCGAAAAAGCCGCAGAGTCGGACGCGAACTCATCTTCCGGGAGATTATTGTCGTTACAGCCTGCCATAAGCGCCGCTGCTGCAAGCAAAACCGCTGTTATTTTTCTTTTCATTCTCTTGAAACCTCCTCTGTTACGGGATAACCACCGCCGTACTTCACGGCAGGCTTACCTCTACATATTCGCCGTTGATAAGCTGCTCGCGCGAATAGAGATTTCCCGTACCGCTGCTGTAATCATAATGGTCAAGGTAGATATTGTTTCCTACTGCGTGCTGCTTATCCATGTACAAAAGCGCAAGTGAACCGCCATTCCAGAAGTATGTCCTTTTCTCATACTCTACTGCGGTGTTCTGTATATGAACCTCCAGCGTCCCGTCAGCATTTACATTTACAAGCATACCAACGCTGTTAAGAGCGTCCCACTCACTGTAAAGTCCCGTTGTCGGGTCGTAGTGAAAGTATACTCCCCCGGTATTTACGGGAATCACAGAGCCATACCGCACTTTAATGAACAGATCGGTATAGCCGTCAAAATCAAAATCCTCGGCTACGATAAGATCGTCCTGAGAAAAAGTTCCGTCAGCTATCAGCGATGGATCCTCCGCAGTATCCATACTGAGGGTCTGAACCACCTTTCCCGAGCGCATGACTTTAACGCCATCTTTTGTTATCTCATACGAAAGCGTGGACTGATCCTTTGGGTCAGCAGTCACCTCCTCCGAGGGCTGCGGAACGGTAGTCGGTTCGTTGGGATCCTCCGTCCCCGGGTCAAGAGTCGGGTCAACGAGAGCCTCGACTGTTGTTGCCGGAACTTCCGCGACCGGAACAGGCGAAACCGTACCGTGAACCATACCGTCATCGCCATACTGAGGCACGAGGACTCCCGGGCCTTTGAAAATCGTCACGACTGACCCTGTATATATCCTTGTCGAACGCGGAGGAGCTGTTGAAACTGCCGAGGTGACGGGTTCTTCCTCAGTTTCCGTGGTTTTAACAGCTTCTGTTGTCCGCTCGGAAGTTACCTCTGTCTGCGTCTCGGTCACATCGCCGACAGGTTCGTCATTTGCCGAAGTTTTAACATCTTTTCCGCAGCTGCACAGCACAAAAAGGCACAGCAAAAGCGAAATAAATTTCTTCATGTCATCACCTCAATCATAGCGTGTTCAAGTGAAAGCGAAATATAAACGGGCGGACTTAAAGCCCGCCCGCTTTCAAGGCAACATATCACAAAGCGCACCTGACGTTTTGGCGGTATTGCCTAAAGTTCTTACTTGTTGTTTGTGTCCTTGAACTTGCAGCACTTCTTGTACTTTTTGCCGCTTCCACACGGACAGGGGTCGTTATCGCCGACCTTGCGCGCGGACTTTGCCGATTCGCTGAAACTTCCGTCACCTGAACCTGCATTCGGAGCGTCAGGCTTTGCAACCTGCTCGCGCTCAGGAGCTTCATTCTTGCGAAGCTTTACAGTGAGGAGCATACGGATCGTATCCTCGCGGATAGCTTCAACCATAGCATCAAACATTTCAAATCCCTCATAACGGTACTCAATAACAGGATTCTTCTGACCGTATGAACGGAGACCGATACCCTTTTTAAGCTCCTCCATATCGTCAATATGAGCCATCCACTTGGTATCAACGACCTTGAGGAGGATAACTCTTTCGAGTTCGCGCATAACCTCCGAGCCGTAAGCCTCTTCCTTAGCCTGATAGATCTCTGCTGCCTTTTCGTTGAGAGCGCTGATGATGTCAGCCTTTGTTACTGACTGGAGCTCATCGTCCTCAAAAGTGAGATCCTCAGGGCCGATGAGCCAGCCGAGGAAGTGATCCTTCAAGCCGACAATGTTCCAATCGTCCTTAACGTCCTCGTCAATGAGATACTTGTTTACGGTATCTGTTATGAGTTCCTCCATCATCTTGAGAATGCTCTCGTGGAGATCCTCACCGTCAAGAACCTGTGCACGCTGCTTGTAGATGATCTCACGCTGAGCGTTCATAACATCGTCGTAGTTGAGGGTATTCTTTCTTATGCTGAAGTTGTTGCCCTCGACCTTCTTCTGTGAGGACTCGATTATCTTGGTGAGCATCTTGCTCTCGATAGGCATATCTTCCTCAACCTTGAGTGTACGCATCATGTTTTCAAGTCGGTCACCTGCGAAAATACGCATGAGGTCGTCCTCGACCGAGAGGAAGAAACAGCTCTCGCCGCAGTCACCCTGACGTCCTGAACGTCCGCGGAGCTGATTGTCGATACGGCGTGATTCGTGGCGCTCTGTACCGAGAATGTAGAGTCCGCCCGCTTCCTTTACCTTTTCAGCCTTTTCCTTTATTTCCTGATTGAACTTGTCGTAGAGTTCACGGTAAAGCTTTCTTGCATCGAGTATCTCCTGATTATCCGTATCAGCAAAACCGATAGCCTCGGCGATTATTTCCTCCGGTATCTCGCGCTTTTTCAGCTCAGCCCTTGCGAGGAACTCCGCATTACCGCCGAGCATGATATCCGTACCACGTCCTGCCATGTTGGTAGCGATAGTAACTGCACCGTACTTACCTGCCTGTGCAACTATCTCCGCTTCCTTTGCGTGCTGCTTTGCGTTGAGGACTTCATGCTTTATTCCGCGTCTCTTAAGCATAGCGGAAATAAGCTCAGACTTCTCGATAGAAACAGTACCAACGAGGATAGGCTGTCCTTTCTCGTGACATTTGATTATCTGCTCAATAATAGCGGCATATTTGCCCTTTTCAGTGCTGTAGACCTGATCGTTGTGGTCAATACGGATAACGGGCTTGTTTGTCGGGATAGAGATAACGTCGAGTTTGTAGATCTCCTTGAACTCGTCCTCTTCGGTCATAGCCGTACCTGTCATACCCGAGAGTTTCTTGTAAAGACGGAAGAAATTCTGGAAAGTGATAGTAGCAAGAGTCTTTGACTCGCTCTTTATCTTAACTCCTTCCTTAGCCTCGATAGCCTGATGCAGACCGTCATTGAAACGGCGTCCCTGCATGAGACGACCTGTAAATTCGTCAACGATAACGATCTCGCCGTCCTTGACAACGTAGTCGATATCGTTCTTCATTACTCCGTTAGCCTTTATAGCCTGATTTATGTGGTGGAGCAGAGTCATGTTCTCTGAATCCATGAGGTTTTCGATCTGGAAAGCCTGCTCAGCCTTCTTTACACCGCGTCTTGTGATAGTTGCGGTCTTAGCCTTTTCGTCAATGATGTAGTCGGCAGTCTCGTTTATCTCGTCCTGATCTGCCTTGTCGTCCATTTCAACAACAGTCGTGGGAGTAAGAGTCTTTGCAAAGCGGTCAACGATCGAGTAAAGCTCGGTAGACTTGTCGCCTCTGCCTGAAATGATAAGCGGAGTACGGGCCTCATCTATGAGGATCGAGTCGACCTCATCGACAATGGCAAAGTTAGGCTCGCGCTGAACGCGTTCCTCCTTGTGGGTTACCATATTGTCACGGAGGTAATCGAATCCGAGTTCGTTGTTGGTAGCGTATGTAACATCGCAGTTATAAGCCTCACGTCTCTGGTCATTGTTGAGACCGTGGAGAATACAGCCGACTGTGAGTCCGAGCCAGCGAAGAACCTTTCCCATTTCCTCTGCCTGAGTCTTAGCGAGGTAGTCGTTAACGGTAACAACGTGAACGCCCTTGCCGGTAAGTGCGTTAAGGTAAGATGCAACGCAGGCAACGAGAGTTTTACCTTCACCTGTTCTCATTTCGGCGATTCTTCCCTGATGAAGAACGATAGCGCCGATGAGCTGAACGGGATAGGGCTTCTTTTCAAGGACACGCCATGCAGCCTCGCGGACTGTTGCGAGAGCCTCAGGAAGGATAGCGTCAAGGGTTTCGCCCTCTTCGAGTCTGTCCTTGAATTCAAGGGTCTTAGCCTTGAGCTCTGCATCTGAGAGCTCCTGATACTCCTCATCAAGCGCGAGGATCTTATTCTTTATAGGCTCGATACGCTTCAGTTCTCTGTTGCTGTAAGCGTTCGCACCGAAGATGTTACTAAATAAACCCATTTGTTTACCGCCTTTACAATTTTATAGTCAGACCGTACAAAACGGTCAAGTACAAATGCTTATAAGTACATACATTATATTTTACACCAAAATCGTCCATTTGTCAAGGGTATTATCCGGTTGGAACAACGCAAAAAGGCTCTCCGCAAGGGAGAGCCTTTTATATATCGTATGAGCAAAATTTGTAGATCCGAAGAATTACTTGTTGAGGTTAGCCTCGATCATGTCGAGCTCATCATAGAGAGCCTGCGGGATGTTGCCGCCCTTAGCCTTGATGTCCTCGTCATAGTATCTTCTCATCTCAGCGATCTCCTTCTTCCACTCGTCCTTATCAACTGTAAGGAGTGCTTTGAGAGCAGAAGGAGTAACTTCGTCCTCGATACCCTTGAGGTTGATGTCCTCGGGCTTAGGAAGGAATCCGATAGGAGTCTCAACAGCATCAACTGTGCCTTCAACTCTCTTGATGATCCAGTCAAGAACTCTCATGTTCTCGCCGTAGCCGGGCCAGAGGAAGTTACCTTCGCTGTCTGTTCTGAACCAGTTTACGTTGAAGATCTTAGGAGCCTTGCTGCCAAGTCTTGCGCCCATTTCGAGCCAGTGTGCCCAGTAGTCGCCTACGTTGTAACCAATGAACGGCTTCATAGCCATAGGATCGTGACGGAGAACGCCGACAGCACCTGTAGCAGCAGCAGTTGTCTCAGAAGAAACAGCCGAACCGATGTATGTGCCGTGTGTCCAGTCGAATGACTGATATACGAGAGGAGCTGTTGTAGCTCTTCTGCCGCCGAAGATGATAGCAGAGATCGGAACGCCCTCAGGATTGTTGAACTCAGGAGAAATGCAGGGACAATTCTTAGCAGGAGCAGTAAATCTTGAGTTGGGGTGAGCAAGCTTCTTGCCCTCAGCTACCCAAGCCTCACCGTCGCACTTGATGCCTGTCCACTCAGTAGCATCCTTAGGCGGATTCTCGTTGAGTTTCTCCCACCAAACAGTGTTGTCGCTGTTGTCGAGAGCAACGTTTGTGAAGATAGCGCCTTCCTTTGTGCAAGCGAGAGCGTTGTAGTTAGACTTTGCGTTTGTTCCGGGAGCAACGCCGAAGAAACCGTTCTCAGGGTTGATAGCGTAGAGTCTGCCGTCCTTGCCGGGCTTCATCCAAGCGATATCGTCGCCGACTGTGAATACTTCATAGCCGTCCTTCTTGTATCCCTCCGGAGGAATAAGCATAGCGAGGTTGGTCTTACCGCAAGCAGACGGGAAAGCTGCTGTGATATACTTAACTTCGCCATCGGGCTTCTTGAGACCGAGGATAAGCATATGCTCAGCCATCCAAGCCTCGTTCTTGCCCTGATATGAAGCAATACGGAGTGCGAAGCACTTCTTGCCAAGGAGAACGTTTCCGCCGTAAGCAGAGTTGATAGACCAGATCGTATTCTCCTCAGGGAACTGAACGATGTATCTCTTTTCAGGATCAACGTCAGCCTTGGAGTGGAGACCTCTTACGAAATCGTCAGAAGTATCGCCGAGGTTCTCGAAAGCCTGCTTACCCATTCTTGTCATGATGTTCATGTTGAGAACAACGTAGATAGAGTCAGTAACCTCAACGCCTACCTTAGCAAGAGGAGAACCGATTGGACCCATTGAATAAGGGATAACATACATTGTTCTGCCCTTCATAACACCGTCGTACATAGGTGTAAGGAGAGCCTTCATCTCATCGGGAGCCATCCAGTTGTTTGTAGGGCCTGCGCCGGACTTTTCCTTGGAGCAGATGAAAGTTCTGTCCTCAACACGAGCAACGTCGTTAGCGCGTGTTCTGTGATAGAGACAATTCGGGTACTTCTCGGGGTTGAGCTTGTACATCTTGTCCCAGCTGTCATCGGGAAGAGAAGTAACCTCTTCAGTAAGAGCATCGATCTGCTCCTTGGAGCCGTCGATCCATACTACCTTATCAGGCTTACAGAGAGCAACCATCTCTTCAACCCACTTTAATACATTCGGGTTCTTTGTCAGTGACATTGTATTATACCTCCTAAAGTTGATCATAATTAGCTGCGCGGCACTAAGCTGCACATCAGACACGGCTGAAAACCAATCGTATCTCTGATATTATTATAAACAATTTTTGTCAAACTGTCAATAGCCACGGCGGCTGTTTTGTATGTATTTTTTCGGAATGGCAGTATTCCGCGAATTTTGCGCCTTAGACGCGGCTAACCGCGATAAGCCGGTTTTAGCGTATGAAGTGTCATATATAAAAAGGAAAATTGACATATACGCACAACTGAAACCGTCGCCCGGGTTTCAGTTTTTTGGCATTATACCGTGCTTTATCCTCTGCCATACGGCTGTGATCTTATTGCATGATACTTGTAAACAAAAGTTAACTATCTATGTTCACAATTTTACGAGGTCGAATTTGTTTCAAAAGACGATTATTTAAGCAGATCTACTTAATTTATTGATTTTTAACAGAAATTCGCTTAAAGCTATTGACTTTCATGGCAAATTTAAGTATAATGAGAGTATAAGTAACCGTGTTTTTTACGTTTGGTTAATTTTTAAGGAGGATATTAAAATGAAAAAAGCAATTTCATTGGCGGCTGCCGCAGCTATCGCGCTTGGTCAGGCAGCTTCAACAGGCCTGTTCACCGCAACAGCGGCTGACTCTACGGAATTCCCCTATAAAATCGAGGGCGAGGACCTTGAGGGCGCTACACTCTGGACTTCGATCTATGAGAACAAGATCCCCAATTATTCGGGAGAAGGTTTCACTTACCTCACCGGCGGAGACATCAGCTTTACAATTGACGTTCCTGCTGACGGTATGTACTCAATAACAGTACGCGGCGCGCAGATCCTCGACAAGGGCGGCCGTTACCAGACTGTTGCCGTTAACGGCAGCGAGTACCACACAACTGTCCCCTACGCAGACGAGTGGACTGATTTCGACTTCGGCATGGTTCGTCTCAACAAGGGCGAAAATACTATCTCTTTCACGAACAAGTACGGCTATATGGCTATCGACTACGTTACAGTTTCCGAAGCTGAGTTCCCTGACCTCTCAATTGCTACAGATGAGGCTTGCGACCCTGATGCAACTCCCGAGGCAAAGGCTCTCCTCAAGTATCTCAAGTCGGTTTACGGAAAGAATATCATTTCAGGTCAGCAGCAGATCTACGGCGGCGGCAACAGCGTTTCCACATCGATACGCTATGACTCAAACTCAAACAAGTGCGTTGACAGTGACGGCACGGAATATGTTATCGACGAGGAAAGCTGGGATACTGACGAACAGGGCAACAAGTTCCCCTGGCACTGCACAGGCCCGGACGGTCAGGTCTACACTTACAGCACTCAGAACCGCAACTACACATATAATGATTATAATAACGACATCAACCTCATCAAGGAGTTCACAGGCAAGTATCCCGCAATTCAGGGCTTCGACTTCGGCAGTTACTGCCCCTGCTACGCTTGGGACGACGGTGTAACCGAAAGAATGATCGAATGGACAAATGATAAGAACGGTATCTGCACTGCTTCATGGCACATTAACGTTCCTACTCAGATGTCTGATTACACGCTCGGCGAGCCGCTCGACTTCTCAAAGACAACTTACAGCAACAAGACTGATTTCGTTACCGCAAACTGCATGGTAGAGGGTACTGTTGAGTACGAGTACTTCAACCTCTGCGTTGAAAACCTTGCAAACGAGCTTCTCCAGCTTCAGGACGCAGGTGTTCCCGTAATCTTCCGTCCTTTCCATGAGGCTGAGGGTAATCCGAGCACAACAAGCGATCCGACAGACGGTTCAGGCGCTTGGTTCTGGTGGTCAAAGGAAGGCACAAAGGTTTACAAGCAGCTCTGGAATCGCCTTCAGGATAAGCTTCAGGACGAATACGGACTCCACAACCTCATATACGAGGAGAACCTCTACGCTTGGTCAGATTCTTCTGCTGAGTGGTACGTTGGTGACGACAGGACTGACCTCGTTGCTTATGATAAGTATAACACACAGTATAACAGACACGACGGCAAAACATCAGGACCTAACCTCGATGCAGAAACAGGTATCTTCTACAAACTCAACGGTTATGTAAACGGTTCCAAAATGGTAGCTATGGCTGAGAATGACTCTATCCCAAGTATGAGCAATATGCTTGTTGAGCACGCTTACTGGCTCTACTTCTGCCCTTGGTATGATTCCGCTAACGCTCTTTTCGTAAGCGGTGAAAACTATCAGGATCACGATGAAATGAAGGCTCTTTACAACAGCGATTTCTGTATCACTCTTGACGAGCTTCCCGCTGATCTCTTCAATCACGGCGATCAGCCCACAACCACAACTACTACAACTTCCGGTACAACAACAACTTCTTCCCAGCCTTCTGACATTCTTTACGGCGATGCAAACTGCGACGATAAGATCGATCTTTCAGATGCAGTTATGATCCTTCAGGCACTCGCAAACAAGGATAAGTACGGTCTCGAAGGAACAGATCCCACTCACATCACTGAGCAGGGTATGGCAAACGCTGACTGCAACCTCAGTCGTGACGGAGTGACTACCGCAGACGCTCTTGCAGTTCAGAAATCAGTTATAGGATTGATCACACTGCCTATAGAATAATTTGTCAATATTTATTAAAGCCGCGTTCATAATGCGGCTTTATTTTTTGTGTGAAATGATAAAGCGTCCTCTCGTGCGTTGTATGAATAGTAGAAAAGTTTTTCAAACTATTGATTTTTAATAGTGCATATGCTACAATCATATTGATATATGAGATAAATATAGAAGCGGGATTTACTTTTTTATAATTTTGAAAGAGGGCGTTTATATGAAAAAATCAGTTTCATTACTTACATCGCTTTGTTTGGCAGTAACTTCCGCTGCCGCAGCCATTACTCCCGCCGCATCAAGCGCAGATGACAGCCGAAAAGGATTTTCTATATCCACATACAGAGATTCGGATTCAATTTATGCTGCACTCGGAAATACCGTAACTATCCCGACCTCTTATGTAAACGAGGGCGATGTTGTTATTCCCTGCGCACTTTACTACACAGAACAGACAAACGACACACAGACAATTTCTGTTCAGCTTACGATCAACTCGGAGGACGGAGATTCTAAATCTCCCACATTTACTTTATATTCGCCGACAGCAAACTACTTCGCAGAAGCAAAAACTTTCTCTACCGCTCTCGGCGATGCCACAACAAACAAATACGTTTCATTCGCCGGAAAATTAACCAAACGCGGTACTTTTTCACCATCAGGAACTACGTTCCCTGTTTGCGAGGAAAAGATGCTCTCCGCCTCAACTACGAACTACTACATAGGTTACTCTTGGTTTTGCGTTGACGGCTACAACTGGGCAGGTTACACTTCCGACCAGTATCCGCTGTTTGTTTTCGATGTTACTTTCCCTCAGGGAACTGCTCCAGGAACTTATACGATCGACTACTGCAACTACAATACCAACCAGTCAGGCAGCACCATAAATCCGTCCTGCCTTGTCGAATATGCAGGCGGCAGATATTCAAACTATCCCGGCTGTCAAAGCAATCTTGACCTTAACACTATGAAAATCGTCATCAGCGATGATGCTCCCGATATCACAACAACAACAACAACAACAACAACTACTACTACTACTACTACTACTACCACCACAGAAACCACCACTACCACAGATACCGCCACTACAACTGCCACTGAATCAACAACTACCGAGCCCGTATCTTCCACTACTGCTGAAACAACAGAGACCACTGTTTCTACTGAAGCTGCAACAACTACTTTGGAATCCACGACAGCCACAGAAACTACTGCTTCTGCCGAAACTACAACCACTACTTCTGAAATTACAACTACTGAAAATTCTACAACCGAAACAACTTCAACTACTTCTGTGACCACAACTGATTTGGAAGAAAGTACAACTACTTCAACTCAATCCTCTACGACTACAGAAACCACTTCGGAGACTACAACAACTTCAACAGTTTCGGCAACAACTTCCGATACTGAAACAACCACAACGTCAACCGAAACCGTTTCAACTACCACCGAATCTACCACAACCACTACCGAATCAACAACAACAACAACAACAACAACTACTACTACTACTACTACTACTACTACTCCCCCGGCAATTGTTCCCGGCTCTTTGACAATGACGGTCGGCGACACCGTAAAGCTCACCGTTTCAGGCATTGACGATACTGCGTCTATAATCTGGATATCAGGAAACTCAAATGCTGTAACAGTTTCAGACGGCGAAGTAACCGCTATCGGAGACGGTAAGGCTGTTGTCTACGCGATTCAGGGCAGCAATGTTCTTACCTGCAATATAGAGGTTGAACCGCTTAAAGTCACGATTTATGGTGATGCAAATTTCGACGATAAACTCGACATCTCTGACGCAGTTATGATACTTCAGGCTATCGCAAATCCTCAAAAATACGGAACAAACGGCTATGATCAGAATCATCTCACACTCCAGGGCGAAGTCAACTCAGACTGCTACCGCCCCGGTACAGGTATGACCTCCATGGACGCACTCGCGATCCAGAAATCTGTTCTTGGACTCGTAACCCTTCCTCAGGAATCATAACGCACAGATCCCCTGCACATAGTGCAGGGGATTTTTCTCGAAATATAGGCAAAATCAGATAAATTTGCAGATCCATAATTGTTAAATGATAAAAATATTTTCAAACCCCTTGACTTTCTTCCGACACGGTGATATAATATAAAAGCTGAATCAAGCAAATACAATATTGGGGTGTCGCCAAGTGGTAAGGCAGCGGACTCTGACTCCGTTATTTCGAGGGTTCAAATCCTTCCACCCCAACCATATTGGTGGAACAAAAAAGATGCACCAGCCGAAAAGCCCGTAAATGCGGGCTTTTTTCATGCTTTTTAACCGGAAATTTTAAGGTGAAAACCGTGGATGCTTTTTCACGATTTTAGCCGACCGGAAGGATTTGAACGCTACACAACGAAATATTGTCAAACAAATCGGCAGGCTTTGAGCAAATTTCGCTCTTAACTTGCCGATTATTTATGAAAAAACTTTCACAAACTTTTCAAGACTGTTTTGTCTAATATCACGAAATGTGATAAACGACAAAGCGGCCTTTTTTTATTTCTCAAGAAAGGACGTGATACCCATGTGGCAGATGTACTATATAAAAAGGAAACAAAACGAACGGAGGAAAAGTCAATGAATGAAAAATTGATAATCAACACTAACCTGCTTCGCAAAGAGGCAGAATTTAAGACAAAGTCCTGTGCGGTGGAAAAAGCGATAGCAGTTTCTCATGCTGAGTTTGATAATTTAAAAAGGCATCCCTTGCAGGACAATGACCTGATCGCTGAGAACACAGATTTGATGTACTGCGACAGAGATGATATTTATCATTGTCTGCTGATCTACGATGAGGAACAGGGTGACGGTCTGCTGATCGAAGCTGAAGGCTCATCCTACGCTAGATACGTTCAGTATATTCCAAACGCAAAGCTGTTGTACGAAAATCATATTCAGACGAATTTGCAGGAAATGAAATTTTACTGTCCCCTTGAGATCAGCAGAGTACCTGAATGTTGGTCTGATGAGGAATACGAAAAAATCTCCTCCTATGAAGCTTCTGCTTACAAATCGGAGATAAATCATTTTATCAGCGATTTCAATTTGCCCGAAGAAAAAGAGCGAGGTCTGATGCATTGGTACGATAGAGGCAATTCTGTTGACCGAAAGGTGTTTTCCGCATTTATGTCGGTCGAAGAACATAACGGAGAACTTGTGGGAGTGGTCACAGCAAACGTTCACGGTCAGCTTACGGAAGATGAACTTGAGGATCTCCGTGAATATTGTACCGGGCAGTTAAGCGACGGCGCAGGAGAGAGTCTGGAGCAAAGACCGATAAAAACTCCCGACGGAGAAATTTATATCAGCTTTTGGAATTCCGACAAATGGTTTTTGCAGACGGAGGAAGAAATGAACAGCGATCAGTTTGAGGACATGACCGAAGAACCCGATATGAGAATGACGATGTGAGGTGTAA
>ERZ834722.313-NODE-313-length-52997-cov-13.754769_pt1 | contig 52997 bp, 50 predicted proteins | sample MGYA00519576_ERZ834722 | MGnify/ENA primary metagenome ERZ834722 (study PRJEB31850, sample SAMEA3708759) | human gut metagenome | biome: human gut; feature: human-associated habitat; material: faeces | place: China | collected 2014 ...
AGGGCTTACTCGGGACTTGCACCCGTTAGACAATGCTCGTGCCGAGCATACAACAAGAAACTCCTCCATAATCAAGATGCGATTATGGAGGAGTATTTATGTTTGGTGGTTGTTGCAAAAAATGCAACAACTGATTTTTCCTCCAACTCCCCATCTTCCAGCACATTCTTTACGTGTCGTGAAATAGTGGATTTGTTGCGCTGGAACAGTTCAGCCATCTGGTCAAGCGAGAGCCAGACGGTATCGTTTTGCAGTTTCACCTCTATCTGTGAATCGCCGTCAGGCGTTTGGTATAACAGAAATTGTCCTTTATCCATATTTTTCTATTGCTTATTCCTCAGCTCCGCTATCAAGTCATTAACAATATATGTGTCGCTCATCAGATGCAGCCCGAGGTCTTTGTCGTGAAGCATACGGCAGACGTCAGAGTCATAGAATATCTGCAATGCTCTGTCTGTTGATATATGCAGAGTATCAGCTAACTGCGCAATGATACGTGCTATTTTGTTCCATAATAAGAAGTCCAACATTACTATACCCTTTCGTATGATTTAAACTGCAAATTGCTTTCCATTTATTCTTTTTCCCAATTTTTCAGAGCCTCAACGACATCGTTCGCTACGGCTTCGCGGCTCTCGGTATGCAAAGTGTCGCAGCAATCCTGTATGAGACTCTTGATAAGCCCCACCTTCTCCAGTCGCCTTCTCATCTCCGACGGCGATATATTCATCTTCTGCGCAGAAGCCTCGATAGCCAACACCGTAAAGGCGAGGCGGTCGAACTCCTTTGTTCTGTTCATTGTCTCCATTGCAAATAATTAGTATTCAAATGCAAATATATACTTTTCATTTGAAACCTCGTGCGTCTTTCAAGTTAAAATAAAAAAACGACTCCCATAATCCTTGCGGACTATGGGAGTCGTCATATTATGTAAATCTCGCTAATAGCGAAAAATTACTTCTTGTTCAGTGCGAGGTCGATAGCAACGGCGATAGCTACAGAAGCACCTACCATCGGGTTGTTACCCATACCGAGGAAGCCCATCATCTCTACGTGAGCAGGAACTGAAGAAGAACCTGCGAACTGAGCGTCAGAGTGCATACGGCCGAGAGTATCAGTCATACCGTAAGAAGCAGGACCTGCTGCCATGTTGTCCGGGTGGAGTGTACGGCCTGTACCGCCACCAGAAGCAACTGAGAAGTAAGGCTTACCTGCGAGGATACGCTCCTTCTTGTATGTACCAGCTACCGGGTGCTGGAAACGTGTCGGGTTGGTAGAGTTACCTGTGATAGATACGTCTACGTCCTCGCTCCAGTTAATTGCTACGCCCTCGCGAACGTCGTTAGCGCCGTAGCAGTTAACCTTAGCGCGCGGACCGTCTGAGTAAGCGATGCGATCTACTACCTTCAGCTCGCCTGTGTAGTAGTCGAACTCTGTCTTAACGTATGTGAAGCCGTTGATGCGGCTGATGATCTGAGCAGCGTCCTTGCCAAGACCGTTGAGGATAACGCGCAGCGGGTTCTTGCGAACCTTGTTTGCCATCTCTGCAATCTTGATAGCGCCCTCAGCAGCTGCGAATGACTCGTGACCTGCCAAGAAAGCGAAGCACTGTGTCTCCTCGCGGAGAAGACGAGCAGCGAGGTTGCCGTGGCCGAGACCTACCTTGCGGTCGTCAGCTACAGAACCAGGGATGCAGAATGCCTGCAGACCTACACCGATTGCCTCTGCAGCGTCGGCTGCTGTCTTAACGCCACGCTTGATAGCGATGGCTGCGCCTGCAACGTATGCCCACTTTGCGTTCTCGAAGCAGATGCGCTGTGTGTCCTCACACATCTGATAAGGGTCAACACCTGCAGCTTCGCAAATCTCGTTAGCCTCTTCAAGGCTCTTGATTCCCTCAGCGTTGAGAGCGGCAAGAACCTGAGCCTCGCGGCGCTCCTGACTTTCGTAACTTACTTTTCTAATCATAGTTGTGTATCTCCTTATTATTCTTTACGTGGATCAATTGCTTTAACAACACCCTGCTCGGCAGTTGTACGACCATAAGAGCCAGTGAACTTCTTCACAGCCTCGTTAGCGTCCATACCGTTCTTGATAGCTTCCATCATCTTGCCGAGGTGAACATACTCATAACCGCAAACCTGGTTGTCCTTGTCGAGGAACTGACGTGTGATGTAGCCCTCTGTGAGCTCCAAGTAGCGTGTACCCTTAGCTACTGTACCGTAGAGAGTACCTGTCTGTGAGCGAAGACCCTTGCCGAGGTCCTCAAGACCAGCACCGATTACGAGACCGCCCTCAGAGAATGCGCTCTGTGTACGTCCGTAAACAATCTGGAGGAAGAGCTCGCGCATAGCTGTGTTGATAGCATCGCAAACGAGGTCAGTGTTAAGAGCCTCGAGGATTGTCTTGCCCGGGAGAATCTCAGAAGCCATAGCTGCTGAGTGAGTCATACCGGTGCAACCGATAGTCTCAACGAGAGCCTCCTGAATAACGCCGTCCTTAACGTTCAGAGACAGCTTGCAGGCACCCTGCTGCGGAGCACACCAACCCACACCGTGAGTATAGCCAGAAATATCCTTAATCTCCTTGGCATAAATCCATTTTCCTTCCTCAGGAATTGGAGCCGGTCCGTGGTTAGGACCCTTTGCGACAACGCACATGTTGTCTACTTCTTTTGAATAAATCATAATCGGTTATAATAATTTAAATTATTAATGTGTAAAGTCTTTTCTACGAAAGCGGCATAAGCTTTTACGTCTCACACCCTTTACGCTTACAAAATTACAAAAAAAGAATTATACTATACCTATTTTGAGGTATTTTTTTGTTTTCATTTCACGAATTATTCATTATTTGTTTTTTGTTTGCACTACGATCCGTGTGTATTACTGGCTTTGTCTTTCGTTAATATCCAGGGTTTTGCGCGAGATTAGGGTTCAGTTCGCGTGCTTTTTCCGGTATTGGGAAAACTATAGTGTATCCCTTCTTGTCGGCGACTGACGGTGTGTGGATGTCGTACGGCTCGCAGTAGGTGCCGAAGCGTATCATGTCCTGCCGGCGCCAGCCTTCCCACACGAGTTCTAAAAGACGCTCGTCGAGGATGTTCGCGAGTGTGGCTGCAAGCGAGGGCATTCCGGCACGCGAGCGCACGGCGTTGAGTTGCTCGTCGCCCGACTCTCCGTTTCTCACCTTTGCCTCTGCCTTCATCAGCAGCACGTCGGCGTATCTGTAGAGCACGATGTCGTTGTCGGGCATACGTCCGTCGGAGTAGGCAGTGCGGTCTACCTCATATTTCTTCATGCGTGCTCCTGCCGTCTCGATGTATTTGCTTGCCGTGAGGTTCTGCTCGACGGCGAGCGGCATGTACTGGAGCGGTGTGCCGTCGTCGAGGGTTACATACTTGCCGTCAACCTCCACCCTACCCGTGTAGAAGTTAAGTTCGAGGCGCGTGTCGGGCGAGGCTGTGCCGTAGCCGTTTACAGCCATAGTGTGCAGCGTGGCGCAGGTGCCGTTCTCGGAAGCCCCGCCATATGCACCGCCGTGTGCGTAATGGCGCGAGCGGAACAGATAGTGGAACTCGTTCAGATAGAGCATCTTGTCTAACGGAATGGTGAAGATGTTCTCCTTCGAGTTTTCGTTGTGCACGGCGAAGTTGCTTGCATAGTCGCTCTCGAGCGAATATCCGGCGGCTGCTATCAGGTCGCAGTAGTGGATGCAGGTCTGCCATGCGTTCTTCTGTGTGCCGTCGATATCGAACAATATCGTATTGCCGTCGGGCCGTGACGAGTCGGTCCAGTCGTTGTCGGTGTACACTTCGGCGTTGAGGGCGAGTTTGGCAAGCAGGAACCACGCCACCGGACGCGTCACCCTACCGTAGTAGTTGCCCTGCAGGTTGCTGTGCTCAAGGGGCAGAAGCGGCGCCACGGTCTGCAGCTCGTTCACGATATAGCTGAACACTTCGCTGCGCTCACTCTGTCGTATGTCGGCAGTCTTCTGCGCTGTCGACTCAAGAATGGGGATGCGTCCGAACATGTCCATAGCATAATAGTAGAACATGGCTCTAACGGCTCTCACCTCCGCCTTGTACTCGTCATACTGCCTGTCGGTAAGCAGCGCCTTGTACTGGTCTATCGTCTCCAGCGACTTTGTGGAGAGCACGATAACCTTATAGAGATATTTCCAGACGTTGTACAGATCGGTGTCGGTGGCAGTCCATGTATGGTTGTACATGTTTTGCCACAGTCCGCCGTCATACCAGTTGCCGCCGCGTATGGGCATGATAGCCTCGTCGGTGGTCAGCGTGTTGTAGTCGTATATGCCGCGGCATGTGCCCTGCAAGCCTTCGCCCTCCTCGTGTGCACCGATATAGTTGTACAGCGAAGCTACGGCGTTGACATACAGGCTGTTGGCAGAGTCGTAAATATTCTGCTCTGGTATCTGGTCCTTTGGTGTCTCGTCGAGACAACTCGTCAGCGAGAGCGAAAGGGCGAGAACAGACAATGCGAAAAATCTATGTTTCATAGTAGTTAATCGTTACGTTGGTGAAAACATTTCGGGATGTTTAGAACTGCACACTCACTCCTATGGAGTAGGTTCGATAGGTAGGATAGCAGCGTTTGTCGTCGATGCCCATTGACGAGTTTACAACATACGAGTTGATCATCGGTGTCAGTCCGCTGTACGACGTGATGGTGGCAAGGTTGTTTACACTGCACGACACGCGCAGCGAGCGTACTATGTTGCTCTTCACCGGCACGTTGTAGCCGACGGTTAGATACTCGAAGTTGAGGTAGTCGCCGCGTTCGAGCCAATAGTCGGACACGTTCTGGTCGACGATGTTACGTTCGGGCGCACCCTTCATCACGTTGTATATCGGGAACGACGACATGTTGTTGTAAGCCAATGCCGTGCCGTTGAAGATCTTGTGTCCGAAAGCTCCGTTCATCTGCAGCGACATATAGAAGTTCTTGTAGCGCAGCGATATGTTGGAGCCGAGCGTTGCCTTTGGCGTGGCTTGTCCGCAGATGCGTCGGTCGCCACCGTCGCCGAAGTCGATGGTGCCGTTGCGGTCGAGGTCTTCTATCCTATACTTCATCGTACCCTGCTCGTCCTTGTAGAGTCCGGTGCAATGGGGCAGATAGAACACACCCAAGGGTTGTCCTACAATCTGGTAGAGCACATGGTTGTTGTCACCGCCGTTCTGTCCGGCTCCGTCTATGGAGCCAATGGCTGTGATGTTGGCAGCCGACATATTCATGCCGTTATAGTTGCCGGAGAGCGACAGCAGCTTATTCTTCTGGAACGAGAGGTTCATGCTCACGTTCAGGTCTATATCCTTTGTCTGCACCGGCGCAATAGAGAAACCGATCTCAAGACCCTGGTTCGACATAGCGCCGATGTTTGCCAACAGCTTGTCGTAGGCGAACGGCGGCACGGGCACGTCGTAGGAATAGAGCATGTCGGTGGTCTTAGAGTAATAGTATTCAGCGGTGAGCATAAGGCGGTTGTGCCACAGTCCAATCTCGCCACCGATATTGAACGTCGACTTTGTCTCCCATTTCAAGTCGGGGTTGTTGTTGCGTATGGTGCCGAGCGTCACAGTCGGCGTGTTGTTGACGGGTACGATGCCCGTCTGCTGCACGTTGTTCATTGTAGTATAGGCAGATATGCCACCAAGATTGCCCGAGCGTCCGTAGCCTGTGCGCAGTTTCAGTGCGCTTATTCCGTCGCAACGGCTTAAGAAGTGCTCTTTCTTCACGTCCCATTCAGCCGAAACCGAGGGGAAGAAGCCCCACGTGTTGTTGTCGCCCACCATAGACGAACCGTCGCCACGCATAGTGAGCGTCAGCTTATACTTATTATATAATGTATAGGAGGCGTTTGCCATGACCGACGCCAGCGACTGGTCTTCGTAGATGCTGCCCGTAGCGCCATAAGGACGCGACGCTGTGGCTCCGATGTTGTCGTATCCGAACTCGTTTGTTGTTATGCCCTTGGCGCGTGTCCAGAATGCGGTGCGTTCCAGGTAATGGTATTCTGTGGAGAGTCCGGCAGACAGCGAGTGGCTGCCCCATGTATGGGCATAGTCGAGCGAGACATTGCCGAGATACTCCTGTTTCTTGAACTCGCCGCGATATACGTTGCCCTGCGCCCACACCCATGTGGGGCAGAACTCAGAGTTTTCGTTGGATGTATATGAGTAGCTACCGAATGCCGACAGATTTAGCGAGGGCGCAAGCTTGTAGAGCAGTCGCATATGGGTGTTGAAGTACATCTCCTTCTGGTCGCTACGCTCGGCAAGCACGGCAGAAGGCGGATTGATACGATATGCAGAACCGTTCTTTGTCCAGTTGCCGTTGGCATCGCGACCGGCAGGATAGGTAGGGTTCTGACAAGCAGCAGAGTAGAACAGCATCTGCGGGTCGAAGATGTCGTTGTTCTTGTACGTAGAGCCGAACACACCAAAGTCGCCGACGAGACGGTTGCCGAAAGCATTTTGCGTGACATCTATCTTTGCCACGAAATTGTTATAGTCCTTGGTCTTTATTATGGTGTTATGGTCGATATAACCGAACGACGCACGATAGTTCGACTGCTCCGAGCCACCGCTGAAAGCCAAATAATGGTTCTGAACAAAGCCGGTTCGGGTGATTACGTCGTAGAAGTTGTTTTTGTATCCGCCGTTGTTGGCATATACCCCGAGACGTTTGGCTGTAGCGAGATACTCGTCAGCCGACAGCATGTCGAGCTTCTTTGACATGGCTTCCAGTCCGATGTTTGTCTCATAAGATATTTGGAACCCTTTGCCTGTGCCTCGCTTTGTCTTCACCTCGATAACGCCCGACGCACCACGCGAGCCGTAGAGTGCGGTCTCGGCAGCATTCTTCAGCACAGAGAAGCTCTCGATGTCGGCAGGATAGATGGTGGAGAGCGTGGCTATGTCGCTTGTCACGCCGTCGATGATGACGAGCGGGTCGTTGCCTCCTACTATTGACGTGGTGCCGCGCACTCGCACCGACGAGAGCTGCGCCATACGGTCCATGCCGTTCGACGTAACGTTAACACCGGCTGCATTGCCGTTCAACACGTCGAGCGCATTGTTTACGATACCTTTGTTCTGTACCTTCAAATATGTGGGGACTGTGTCGCGCTGCACGTTCAGCTCCTGCACCTGAGCAGTGGCAGATGCAGGTATTTGCAGCGAGACGACTGCCGCTGCAAATATGTATTGGTGTAGTTTATGGTGTATCTTCATCTGTTCATATTATGTTTAGGTTCCATATGAATTGTCTGGTTTTATGTCGCTAAATTACAAATTATTCTGCAATTAAGCAAATAGTCACCGACTCTGTTATCGCTGCGAAACTTTTTATGTTAAACACAACGTAATGTTTTGCCAATCGGATAATAATGGGTAACTTTGCAGAAAATCTATAATACAACAAATCAATCAACTTTTTATTAAAAAACAATGAAACAACTTTTACGTAACGTAAGCGCGCTGGTAGCCTTGGTGGTTGTCAGCGTGATGGGCATTGTTGATGCTAAAGCAGAGACAATTACCCCCCAACTGGTAATGACGTATGTCTGTTGAGTTCGCTCGACCTGACTACTGTCACTTATTTCAACGACGATAATAAGAATAAGGTGTATGCCGACAAGGCTACGTTTGGTACACCGCTTATTATAGCCGGCAACACCTACACAACGGGTGTAGGCACACATGCTCCTTCAAAGTTTGTTGTGAAGGTGAATGGTGCCAAAAGTTTTCACGCTATTTTCGGTATTGATGCAGCAGCGCCTACCCAGGCTAAGCACGGCATCGTTGACTACACCGTCACTACTTACAACAGCAGCAAACAGGCTACGACTGTGAAGAGTGGCACTATCAATGTCAACGACGCTACCGGCACAACGATTGATGTTGACCTTACCGGCGCAGTGTATCTTATTCTCAACTTCGACAAGGGCGAAGAGGCATGGGGCGACCACGTGGATCTCGGCGACGCCTACTTCAAGTACGCTGGCACAGCTCCGCAGCTCATCAACGAGTCGGATATGTGGCAGGAAGGCTCCAACGTAGTCACTATCCCCGACGCTCCTTTGGGTCAGGAATACATCCGTCTGTCTTCTCTCGAAATAGAAAAGACCAAGTGCGGTTGGGAGAACCACACTCCGAAGAAGGACAAGAGCATCGACGGCAACAATATCACCATTGGTGGCAAGGTGTACGAGAGCGGAGTGGGCACACACGGACCGTCGCAGATTATCATCAAGCTCAACGGATCGGTAACCGACTTCTACACTGTGCTCGGCGTTGACGACGAGGTGAAGGAAGCAGGCAACTTCGATTATCATGTTTACGTAAAGGCTGAAGGTGGTGCTACAGAGGATGTGGCTAAGGGTACTATCAACCGCTTCTCGAACCAGTCGGTAGACATACACGCTGACAACCTCAGCGGTTGGAAGTATCTCTATCTTGAGACATCAAACGGCAACGACGGCACAAACACTTGCGACCACGTCGACTGGGCTAACGCTTACCTCGTGTTTCAGGATCAGAACTCTACACGTCCGTGCATCGTGAGCGCAGAGGAACTCACCACAAAGCTCGCTTGTGCTACAACCGTGTTCTCGCAGCCTAACGTTCGCTTCATGCAGAAGGTTCGCTCTACCGTTACTGGTGCTCAGCTCTCTGTAAGCAATCTGCCTGCAGGTCTTACATGGAACGCTGACCGCAATATCGTAGAGGGCGTAGTTGCTGAAGAAGGCGTATATACATATCAGATTAACGTCACAGTAGACGGCGAGACAACATCGGAGGACGTAACGCTCACCGTATCAAGCTCTCTGCAGCACCCGGTTCCGTTCATGGGCTGGCTCTCTTGGAACTCGGTTCAGGGCAACATCTCACAGAAAATTATTGAGCAGGCTGTAGAACTTTTCCAGAACAAGGGTCTGTACGAGTGCGGTTGGAACCACATCATGATGGACGACCTCTGGCAGGGCACACGCAAGACTGACGGCACACCGCAGCCTAACGCATCACGCTTCCCGAACGGTCTGAAGACTGTGGCAGACTATGTTCACAAGAACGGCATGAAGTTCGGTCTTTATACCGACGCTGCTGACAGAACATGTGCTGGCGCTTTCGGTTCGTACGGCTACGAGGAAATAGATGCCAAGACATACGCCGAGTGGGGCGTAGACGTTGTGAAGTGCGACTACTGCTATGCGCCGGACGACGTAGAGACAGCCAAGAAGCGCTACAAGGCTCTTGCTGACGCTTTCGCTGCTGCTGGCAACAACACTATGCTCTACATCTGCGAGTGGGGCGTGCGCGAACCGTGGAAATGGGGTGCTGAGGTAGGCGGACGCTGCTGGCGCATCTCGCAGGACGTACGCGACTGCTGGACAGGTTCTGGTAGCGGTGTAGGCGTTGTGCAGAGCATCGAGGCAATGAAGAACCTCGCTGCTTACCAGGGCGTTAACCGCTTCAACGACTCGGATATGCTTTGCACTGGTCTGCACGCTACGGGTAAGTCGTCTAATGACCTCTGCGGTGGCACTGGCGCTGGTATGACCGACGACGAGTATGCTACACAGTTCGCTCTCTGGTGTATGTGGTCTTCACCGATGGCTCTGTCGTTCGACCCGAGCAAGAACACCCTCACCGATGCCGACTTCAAGCTGCTGCGCAACAAGGAGCTTATCGCTCTCAACCAGGACCGCATGGGTCAGCAGGGCGACCTTATCTCTGAAGCTGACAACCTCGTTGTCTTCGCTAAGGACTGCGAGAACGGCGACGTGGCTCTCTCTGTAACCAACATGTCAAGCTCTGAGAAGCAGGCTACATTCGACTTCACAGCTATTCCGGCTCTCGACCCGACAAAGACATACACCGTTCGCGACGTGATGGAGAACGCTGAGGCAGGCGAGGCTACGGGTACATTCACAACCGATGTGCGCAAGCACGCTACACGTGTGTTCCGTCTGGCTGAGAAGAAGGTGGTTGACGGCGTAGCTTCTACGGTTGCTGCAAAGGATTTCAGCATTGTTGCTGGCAAGAACTGCGTTAAAATCAATATGCCGGAGACTGCAGGACTCGCAAAGCGCATCCTCGTGAGCGACTTTGAGGGACGCGTTGTTAGCGGACTCACCACTACTGCCGACAAGGCGAAGATGGAACTCGCAAAGGGCACATATCTCGTTACTGTAGTATGCAACGCTCAGGCTACAACCGTGAAGGTGCAGATCTAATGATACACGCATAGAATACCACTTATACATTTATATATAAACCGCCCGGATAGGACAGTCGGAAACGATGCCTATCCGGGCGGTTTTGCTATATGTAACTGTTTCGTAAAAAGCTTGTCAAGGTTTTTAAACACAAAAAAGACCGGGCGACGTGACAATTCACGCGCTCGGTCCTTTCATTTTCTTATTGTTTTATTCAAACACACCGCAAAGGTATAGAAAACTTTTGTAACTTTCCAAACAAATACGCAGTACAAACCGAAATATTCAGCGAATTTGTAGTTTTATTCAGCGAATAAATATCGATTTGTAACAAAACTGAATATTATTGCAATAACTTACGCTCGAACCGATTATTCTTTATAATTTTGCAGACTAATATAGGAGGGTATGGCATCCCTGCCATACCCACGCAGCCTTTAAGCTGTCATTATATAGCAGTGCGAGGGTGCGTGGGTAGGGCAAGATGTACTACCCTCCTAATACTAAAGAAGGGTGCGTGGGTAGGGCAAGATGCCCTACCCTCCTAATAAAACAAAGATGAGCAATAAGGAATATATAGAGAGGGGTCGCTTTGCGCCGTCACCGACGGGACGTATGCATCTGGGCAATGTGTTCAGTGCGTTGCTGTCGTGGCTTTCGATAAAGGCGCAGGGTGGCAAATGGGTGCTGCGTATTGAGGATATTGATCCGCAGCGTTCGCGTATGGAGTATGCCGACTTGATTATGAGCGACCTCGAATGGCTCGGCCTGACATGGGACGAGGGTCCGTTCTATCAGAGCGAGCGTGGCGGGATATACGAGGCGGAGCTGCAGAAACTTGCTGACCGTGGTATGACGTATCCGTGCTACTGCACGCGTGCGGACATATTGGCTACGCAGGCTCCGCACGAGAGCGACGGGCGCGTGGTGTATAAGGGGACGTGCCGCAATCTGAAGCCTGGGACGCATAGCGGACCGGCGGCTATACGTATGCGTGTGCCGGAGGATGGCGAGGGCATCGTGTCGTTCGTCGACGGACACTACGGCGAACAGACCGTAGACCTGACGACGCAATGCGGCGACTTCATCGTGCGACGCAAGGACGGGGCTTGGGCTTACCAGCTGGCGGTGGTGGTGGACGATGCGCTGATGGGCATCACGGAGGTAGTGCGCGGACGCGACTTGCTGCTCTCGTCGCCGCAACAGATTTATCTGGCAAAGGAGTTGGGATTTGCTCCGCCGCGCTTCACTCATCTGCCGCTGCTCTGCAACACCGAGGGGCAGAGACTGTCGAAGCGCGACCGCAGTCTCGACATGGAGGCTTTACGATCGCGCTTCGAAGCAGAGGATATTATAGGCTTGTTGGCTTATAAGGCAGGACTGCAGGAGTCGCCCAATAGGGTGACGGCTGAAGAACTGGTGGCTGGGTTCGATTGGAGCAATATCGGCATAGCCGATATTGAGTTTTGAATTTGGAGTTTTGAATTGTCGGCTGCGCCGATTTTGAGTTAGTCAATTTTGAATTAAGAATTCGCAACTCACAACTCCTAACTCATAAATTCAAAATGCGCAAAGCGCATAATTCAAAATTCAAAATTCAAAATTCAAAATTCAAAACTCAAAATTCAAAATTGCCGTAGGCAACAATTCAAAACTCAAAACTCAAAATTCAAAATTCAAAACTCTTAAAGCTTAACCTTAACAATCAACTTGCGAATCTTTCCCTCACCAATCACCGGTGCGTGTGGGTCTTCGGGCCACACGATGAGGAACTCGCCAGGATGCATCTTCACGTAAGCGGAAGCTGGCTCGGCATAGAGAGCGCAGTCGGCTTCGGCATCGTAGGGCTTCGTCTCGTTCGTGCAGTCCTCGATAGCTTTCCAGCCGATGGTCTCCTCGCCTTCGAGGAGGATGTGGATGTCAATATACTGACGGTGCACCTCAAGCACTTGCTTGTCGGCTGCTACACACTCGGGGTTGACGTTGTTGATGAAGAGCTCGTCGCCCTGCAGCTCTATGCGTCCGCAAGGTGTATTGAGCAAGTCGTGCGACTTCACGTAGTCGAACACGGTCTTGAACAACGGGTGTAGCGACTCTACGCGGTCGCTGTGCTGTAGATTTGAAAGTACCATATTTTTTAGTTGTTAAACAATATTATGCTTAGTTGGTGCACTTCTTAGGGGGTGCAGCAGTCTCTGCTGCACCAACCGAGCCGTTGGTTTGTTCTTAGGGGCACATTGAGGGCTTAGGGCTGCGTGGGTATGGCAGGGATGCCATACCCTCCTAAGCGGAGACAAGTGCACCCCCTAAAGTTTGTTGATATCTACCGACACGCCAACCTGGAATGTTATGCCGTCGGTGAGCGGCGCATTGAGGTAGTAGTGCTTCGGACGATAGTTGAAGAGGTTATCAAGGGCGGTGGTTATGCTCACCGCCTTGCCAACACGCTGCGTGAGCGAGAGTTTCCAGAGGGTGTAGGCAGGATACTTCACACGCACCGTACCCTCGGTCACGTCGTAGTAGTTCTTGAACTCCACGTTCTCCGTACCCGAAAGCAGGCGTCCGTTGAGCGAAGCGTATATGCCGTAGCGCTTCGTGAACTGATGGTCGTAGTCGACGTTGGCGTTCAGAGCATGGGCTCGTGCCGGTATGTACTGGTTGTTTATGGTGTTGCCATCCTTGTCCTTCGGCAGGCGCTCCTTGGTGTGAGCGTAGCTGAGTCGTGCCGAGATGCCGTTCTGCCAGCGTGCCTGCATGCTAACGTCTGCGCCGAACACTCTGTAGTTGGCGAGGTTGGTATAGGGCAGATAGGGCAGCTTGTCTTCTATCGACTTGAAATAGGGCGCCGATGTAGAGATCTTGTTTATTACATTATTATAATATGCCGACACGGCAAGGCTGCAGTTGGCGCGTGAGTATTCAGCAGAGAGCGTGAAGTTGTGGCTCTTTTCGGCTTTCAGATTCTCGTTGCCCTCGACAATCCAGATGCCAGCCATATCGAAGTTGTAATAGCGTTCCTTCAGCGACGGTGCGCGGAAGCCCATGCCGTAACCTGCACGCAGCACGAGGCGGTGGTTGGGCTTATAGCGGAGGTTGAGCTTTGGCGTAAGCTGCGAGTTCGACTGATCGGAGAAATAGTCGTAGCGCACGGCAGCCACGGCTTCGAGTTTGTCAGTGATGTTCCAGTCGTACTGCGCGAACACGTCGTAGCAGTCCTGCTCACGTGCTGCGCCGGCGAGATAAGTGTTAAAGAGATAGTCGTGCATATAGTCGGCACCGACGGTGAGCATCGCAGTCTCGCCGAACGAGTGGTTGTAGAGCAGTCGGACCGTGTTCTGCACGTTGCTGTAGTCGCGTATGTCGAGGTGGCGCAACTGCTGATAGTCCGACTTGTCGTACTGGTCGAAAGCGTAGCTCGCCTGCAGGTCGTCGTCCTTGGTAATCAGCCAGTCGAGACGCAAGCCGCCAGAGAAGTCACGATAGCGTTCGGGCAGGTTCACGGTGCGCGTTGTCTCGCGGAAGAAGTAGCCGGCACGTGCTCCGATGCTCAGTCGGTCGGAGGGTCGCCACGTCAGTTTGTCCTTGAAGTCGACGGTGCGCTCACCGTAGATGGTAGAGATGACACGTGTCACGGGGTTGGCAGCGCTCGTCACGTTGTAGTTGTCCTTGTTGTGATAGTTGGCACTGAACGCATTTCTCCAGTGCTTCGAGCTGAGTCCGAACACGCCACCGTAGCGTTGGTCGTTGTGCTTGGCGTAGCGTGCGTTCAGGTTCAGGGTCCACGGCTCTGTGGCGTTCTTTGTGATGATGTTCACCACTCCACCAGCTGCACTGCTGCCGTACAACGCCGACGACGCACCCTTCACTATCTCGATGCGCTCCACGCCAGCCATAAGCAGACGCGAGAAGTCGACGTCGTCCATCGACTCGCCTGCAAGACGCTCGCCGTCTACGAGGAAGAGGATGCCCTGTCCGCCGAATCCGGCGAAGTTGAGGTGGATCCGCTGGTTCATCGAGTAGGAGAACTCCACGCCGGGCAACTCCTGCTGCAGGAGATCCTGCACGTTCGTGGCATCAGTGCGAGCTATATCGCGCGACGTGATGACACGTGTCTGTATCGGCGTGTCCTTCAGAAACTTCGGTGTGCGTGTGCCCGTCACCACCACCTCCTCCAGTTCGTAATGGCGGAAGATGGAGTCGAGCTGCACATCGTCGAGTTCTGGGTCAGCCTGCGCCATCGCCGCTTGCGCGGTTGCGAGAAGAGCGAGCGGAAGTATTATGTTTTTTATCATTTATCTTATTGTATTTTTAATTATAGGAGGGTATGGCATCTTGCCATACCCACGCAGTCTTGTGAGTTTCCCACAGATTTCACAGATTTACACAGATGGCGGGATGCATTTGTTCTCCCACGGATGTCACAGATCAGCACAGATGTTAGGGTGCGCTGTTATCCCACGGAATTCACTCTTGCTGTGGGAGGATGCAGTGACTGTTTGGTTGGTGCAGTGGAGACCACTACACCCCCTGGTAGGGTGCGTGGGTATGGCAGGGATGCCATACCCTCCTATGCAAATCTCACCACCATAACACCTCACCATCTCACCACCATAACTCCTTAATACGGATACTTATAGTTAATGGTCAGGAAGCACTTTTTGCCTTCGGGCGAGATGAAGTCGGCGAGCTGCAGAGCGGCGTAGGTGCCGTCGGCGAGTCGCAGGATGAAGACATGCTTGTTGTGGATGTAGTCGGGGGGCACGTTGAACTTGAACTCAAGCCACGACGAGAGCACCTTGTTGACATTGATGCCTTGCGAGGGCACGAGGCTAAGCAGCATCTGTTCCTGACTGCTCCACACTTCGTTCTCGCTCCACTCGTCGGCTGCGAACTCCTTGTTGGCGAATTCGGCACTCGACGCGGGCAGCTGGTCGAAGGAGGTGTACTGCGTCTTGTAGACTGCGCCTCCGTTTGTGCGCACGTTGTTGCGGTGTACGGCGAAGCTCCACTCCTCGGGGTCTTGCTGAGCGTCGGTCTTGGTGAGCTGGCGGAACTCGTTGTTCTGTATGCCTTCACCCCACACGTCGAACCAGTACAGATACTGCCCCGAACGTCCGTCCCACTCGCTGCCTTCGCTGAGCGCAAACGGGATAGGACGCTTCTCGAACTCGCTCTGAGCCTTAAGCAGAGCGTCCTCGTCGCCCTCCTCTGCAAGTCGCTGCAGGCGTGGCAGAGAGACATAATACCAGTCGGTCCAGCTCGTAGCGTCGATAACGAGCTGTCCTTTCGCCGGCACGACGGGCTTCGGCTGGTCGTATATATCATCAAAAATGCCGTTGCAGGCTGTGAGCATGTGTATGCTCACAGTTGCAACAGCAAGTAAAATGGCTTTTTTAATCATTATACTATTTTCTCAAATACTTCTTACCATTGACTATAACAATTCCTTTATAGTTGTTGTCCACACGCTGGCCTGCAAGGTTGTACTGCTGAGACGATGTGGTGTTGAAATCGTGAGACGGCGTTGTGGTGACGCCGTTGATTGAGGTTGTTGCACCGCTGAACACCGACACGATACCGAAAGGCATGGTTCCCACCTGGAAGGTGTTGACGATAGAGCTTACGTTGCTGCCTTCGTACTTTACAAGAATGTTGTTATCCTTGTCTGGTGCGAAGTCGTAGTCCTTGTCCATTGTTGTCTTGCCACCTTGAACAGCTGTGAAGTGGAACTTAAGTCCGTCGTTCTTATAGTCGCGGTAGTAGCCACCCTGAGCCTCGTCGTAAACGAGTCCCTTCACGGTGTACGAACCGAGTGTGAGGTCGCCCATAATGGTGTTTGCGAGCGTATAGGAGGGAACAGTAACGTCGAGCTTGTCTGTTCCGCCGTCCTTGTATCTACGCAACTCGTATGTTACGTTGTCGTTGTTGTATGTGAACTGTCCGCCTACTGTAACAGTGATGGGGTTAGACACAGCCTTTACGTAGTAGCCTTTCACGCTGTATGTCATAGACATCGGCATCTTGCCGTACTGGAACACAACAGTAAGCGAGAGCGAGTTGTCTGCCATGTTGTATGTGCCTGAAAGCGATGTGCCGGTGATGTTCTTCTCGGCTCCGTCCACTTTCACCTTTGTGCTGAAAGTCTGGTCGGCAAACGTAACGACATGGTTCTCGCCCAACGTGAATTTAGCACCGCTGATGGTGAACGATGGTATTGTCTTCATACCCTTCATGGCAGGCAGAGTGATGTTGCCCGACTCCATGCCGTTCATTGCGAACAAGATTGTATCACTGGGGTTATCGTTGCTCATTGTTGAGACTGTCATATTCGATGCACCAACGAACTTCATCGGTCCGTGCATTTGTGCCATGATTGTTGTTGCTGTGAGAACAGCGAACAAGAGAGTAAAAATTCTTTTCATAAAAAGAGTTGTTTTTATTTTTGTTTTTTAATGTTATTATATATTGTCTTTTACTATTACTGTATATTATATAATGCATAAACTATGCCAATAACTTCGCGTCAGCCTCAGCATCCTTCACATTATACATCCAGCTGCCCACGATGAGCACCACGAAGATGGCGAGCACTGCGCTCATCTCCACCACATGATTCATCGGGTCGACCCATATCTCCTTGAAGAGTCCGTTGCGTGCAACCACCTCCACGAAGGTCCAGAACACGATAACCGTGGCGTAAGCCATGCGCAGGTTGCGTCCCCACTGCTTGATGTAGAGCTGTTTCTTGAACATCAGCACCGAACCGAAGAGGCAGATGGCTGCAATGGCGTAGGTCACGGGGTGATGGTCGCCGAGGAATACGGGGTCATAACAGAACATAAGCAGCATGTAGAGTCCCCACATCATGATGTTCCACTCCATGAACATCACTATGCTCGGATGATACGCCATAGGCCGCAACTCCACCTTTTCGTTTATTCCGCAATGCCGCTGTACCCAGCGGATGAACAGACAGCCGGTGCGAGTGCAGAAGATGTACATCACTACGAACATCATCCACATGCCGAAGGTGGCAGGCATGATGAGATACTCCGGTCGGGAGCCGCGTATCGCCTTAAGGTCGGCACGCGAGAAATCTTCGAGCGGTGTGCCGTTGATTGTGAACGTATGGTTGACACCAACACCATTGACGTATTCCGTAACAGTCTGCACAACGCCGTTGCCTACAAGATCGCAATGTACACCAAAGCGCTGAGCGAAGTAAGCGAAAAGAAACTCCACCCAACCGGTCCAGAAGAGCAAGGCTCCGGCGAGTCCGAAGCAGGTCTGGCGTGTGTCACCCTTCACGAACACACCGGCTATGGTGATTACGAGTCCTACGAAGCCCATCAAGAACGCCGAATAGTGAAGCGTTGTCGGCTCGAGGAAGTGCTCCATCAGAATCATAAGTGCGTGCCCTAACGGCATCATAAGAAGTACTATAAGCAACGACCCGATGGTCTTGCCAAGATATTTCTTTTTCATTGTCGTTGAGTATTTTTATTTTACGGTTGCAAAATTAAGCATAATCATCGAATTATGAAATACCTATTTTTAATGATTTTGCCTAACAGACTGTAAAATACGTAAAAAAACGCCACACAGGAAGAAGTTGTTTTAATGATTTTCTATAACTTTGCACTCATCAAGAACGATGCAACACATCTATAATACGATGTGTTACGTCTATTTATTAATTATAATAAAGTGAAAGACATGAAAAAGATTAGAGCAGCCGTAGTGGGATACGGCAACATCGGTCAGTATGCGATTCAGGCGCTTGAAGCTGCCGACGACTTTGAGATTGCAGGTGTGGTGCGCCGTCACGGTGCCGAGAACAAGCCTGCCGAACTGGCACAGTACGAGGTGGTGAAGGACATCCGCGAGCTGAAGGACGTGGACGTGGCTATTCTTGCTACTCCGACACGCTCGTGCGAGGAGTACGCAAAGCAGATCTCAGCACTCGGTATCAACACCGTAGACAGCTTCGACATACATACTTCTATCATCGACTACCGTCGCACTCTCTCTGAGGAGTGCAAGAAGAACGGTACGGTGAGCATCATCGCTGCTGGTTGGGACCCGGGTTCCGACTCTATCGTGCGCACTCTGATGCAGAGCCTCGCACCAAAGGGCCTCAGCTACACCAACTTCGGACCAGGTATGTCGATGGGCCACAGCGTATGCGTGCGCTCTAAGGAGGGCGTGAAGGATGCTCTGTCTATGACCATACCGAAGGGCGAGGGTTTGCACCGCCGCATGGTTTACGTAGAACTCGAGGAGGGAGCGAAGCTCGAAGACGTTACGGCAGCTATCAAGGCAGACCCATACTTCTCTAACGACGAGACTCACGTGTTCGCCGTACCGTCGGTTGATGCCGTGCGCGACATGGGCCACGGCGTACATCTCACTCGCAAGGGCGTGAGCGGCAAGACTCAGAACCAGCGCATGGAGTTCACCATGAGCATCAACAACCCTGCACTCACCGGTCAGGTGCTCGTCAACGTGGCTCGCGCTACAATGCGCCAGCAGCCGGGCTGCTACACAATGGTAGAGATTCCGGTTATAGACATGCTCGCCGGCGAGCGTGAGGACCTCATCGCTCACCTCGTATAGACGCAATGCAGAACAAACGCGTACTGATTGCCCACCTCGCCATTCTCTCCGCCTGCGCCATCTGGGGCCTCATGGCTCCTATCGGCAAGGACGCGATGCTCAGCGGGGTGGACAATCTGAATATGGTATATCTGCGCGCCTTGGGCGGAGCGGTGTTCTTCTGGATAACATCGCTCTTCACCAAGCACGAGCACGTGCCGCTCAAGGACATCTTCGTGCTCTGCGGAGCCGGCGTATTCGGACTCGTGTGCAACCAGTGCTGCTTCACCATCGGTCTGAGCATCACCACCCCGTCCAACGCCGCCATCGTAACCACATCGCTGCCTATCTTCGCAATGATATTCGCAGCGCTCATTCTGAAGGAACCCATCACGGGGCGCAAGGCATTGGGCGTGGGCGTAGGCTGCTCGGGTGCCGTCATCCTAATAGCCAGCACCGCCGTAGCCAACGACTCGCGCATCGGCGACATACGTGGCGACCTGCTGTGCGTGGCTGCGCAGATGTCGTTTGCGCTCTACCTCTCGCTCTATCGCAGCATTCTGAAACGCTACAGTCCGATAACCATGAGCAAGTGGATGTTCACGTGGGCTACGATTCTGCTCACGCCGTTCCTCGGCTCGCACGCCGCGTCTACCGACTGGCAGGCTGTCAGCCTCAAGACATGGCTCGAAACGGGCTTCGTGGTGTTCTTCGGCACCTACATCGCCTACCTGTGTATGCAGACGGCGCAACGCACGCTGCGCCCCACCGTGGTGAGCATCTACAACTATATGCAGCCCGTGGTGGCGGTATCGGTGAGCATCGCCTGCGGCATGTGCCTCTTCACGTGGAAGCAAGCCGTGGCTGTAGTGCTCGTCTTCAGTGGCGTATGGCTCGTAATCAAGTCAAAATCGCGAAGGGATATTGAGTCGAAGCACTGCTAAAACCATCCGCGTCGGTCGATACGGACATCTGCGTCGACCGATACGGACATCTGCGCCGACCGATACGGACATCTGCGCCGACCGATACGAGCATCATTGCCAAACCATCCGAAACGCCCGAATACGAGAAACACTGCTGTCACAATGTCCTCTTGATAATCAAAAAGCTGAATATCATTGCAAGAACTTCATGTCATAATAGTTGCCTGGTTCTATCAACTGTTCGCATACTTTATCCATTGGATTGTTGCTCACGCAAGAGTCTATGACAGCTGTTAACAGGTATGTTTTTCCTGTTCCCGTCGGCATTTGTGACATCACGGACTGATGAAGGCGTAACGCCTTCTCAATCCGTTCCTTCATATCCTCTTGGTAATCAAATAGACTGATATCCGCCATTAACAATGTCTAAGAACCAATAATGATGTTATACCAATTTCATAAATACTATATACATCAAGGCATCGGCGATGCTCTGCTGTACAGGATTTTTCTTATCAGAAGACCATGAATATTTCGCTTGTATTTTGCAAAGTTCCTCACGCTTCTCTATAATCACCAATCTGACTTTCCGTAGTATCTCTTAGTATTGTCCTTATGCAATCAGGCATAAATAACTTCCAAGTATTGCCATCCTCGTATGTCACCACCAAATGAACTTTTTGCATCATAAGATGCTTCTCGTTATTTCTTGGCACTTCAACACACTCGTCAAATTTCAGATTGATGAGTTGAGCAATTAATTTCTGCTCATCCATCGGCAATTGGTTGACCGTATAGAACGGATTATGCTGAAACAATAATGCCATCCACTTCATTCTCTCTACCATGAGTCCACAGACACTCTATCTTCTTGATGAGCAACTTGCCCAACTCCTCGAATCTGAATAGAGAGCTCAACTGGTCAAAGTTTTCGTCATTCACCAATTTCTTATATTCGTAGGTATGATGCTTTATCTGCTTGTCAAGGTCTGCAAGGTATGTATCCGCATCCGCCAATCGGAAATTGATAGCCTCACGGATATGGTCAAAGAAACACAGGCAATAATCATCGTATGCCTCAATCTTCTCAATTTCGGCCATGTCTTTCTGAGCCACAGCAACAGATTCAATAGGAGTAGCCTCGTCTCTCAACACCTGTGCCAGTTCTTTCTCCACTTGATAAGTGAAGAAATCATCGCCATCACATTCTTGATTGTTATACACTTCCAAGCGGCTATATTCTTCTGCCACTAAGCGCAGAAAGTCCAAGCCGCTTCGAACGGCTTTCCCATTCTCCTTGGCTACAACCAATGAGTGAAATTGTTTATATTTTGTGTAGGATTGTATCATCGTCTATTTTAGTTCTAATTATGTTTTTCTGTTATTTTCTTACTCCAAGATATTCCGAATAATTCATTTCCTCCAGGAGATAAAATGAGGACTTTATATTCTTCAGCTATCTTTTGTGTTGTAGGACTATAATCTGCCAATTCATCAAAAGAAATAAATATTTGTTTTTTCTTTTCTTGCGAATATAATTTCATGATAGCATCCATTCTCTTTTTCTCAATATTTTTCAAAAGTAAGGTGTCGTGCATAACAAATGGAAGCATAGTCAAAGCCAATATAGCCAAATCAAATAAGACTAAATTTTTAAAGTTTGTTCCAGTTCCGCTATCATCAGGACATAAATATGTATAGCTCTTTGATGACAACGAACACAAAGGAACTTGCTTTTCTTTTCCTTCAACCTTTTCATTCAAGATTGAAATTTCATTGTTCAATTTGTTCTGAATGTCAGCAAGAATTAAGTTCTGAGTTTTCTCAAACATATCTTTTGCATCTTTTTTCTCTGCTTTCAAGTCTTCACGTCTCTTATAATCAGCGATTGCCTTTTCTTTATTATCAACACTTTTTCTCAACTCAATAAGTTTATCCAAAACAACTTTGTTTGCTTGGTTCAGTGAAATAACGGAATCTATCTTATTTCTTATTACCTCTTCTTCTTTCTCTATTGATTCTAATATTTCTTTTTCTTTTGTGATTTGTTTGAGAATTGTCTTGTTAAGTTCATTAACTAAGCCTTCATGAAATTCATTGATTTTTTCAATCTCGTTTATATTGATAGAAGGAAAATAAATTTGAAGTCTTTCTATATCAATGGCAACTTTTTTCTTTAGCTTTCCTATATTGACTTGTAATTTTCCTAATTTACTTCTATGAGAAAATTTCAAAGCCAAAACTCTTGCCATTTCATCCTTCAAATCAGAAATTGTCTGAAGTTGAACAGGAGTTAACACTGATGTATCTGTTAATAGTTGATGTTCAAGTGCCAAACAATCATTTTTTTCAAGCAACAATGTTTTTTCGGCTTCATCAACATCTTTTTTAGTTGAATACACTTTTATGAAATCCATTTTAACAGCAGCACAAAAAGTTTTATATCGTTCTTCACTATTCTTTTTTGCTTCTTTTCGATTTTGTATCTCAGGGTATTTACCAAAGATTTTAATAAGGCACGATATTGAATCATCGAAAGACTGTTTAGAATATGCACTCAACACAAATTTTTCATTGCAATTATCCTTGCCATAAATGCGAGAATATAGACCTACAATATTGCGGAAGGATATGTTTTCATCATCTATGTTATAAAACTGAAGTAAGAGTTTTTTATAATCATCTAAAGATATTTCCTTTTCATTCTCATAATGCGCATCTGTCACAAATACCGTTTTACTTTGTGCTGTTTTTCTCTTATAATAAGAATTAACTTCCCCAAATTCAAAACAAAAACAAATTTCATGTTGACCAATATGGTCTATTACATCACTCTTTGCATAAGTATCACCTCCAAACACATAGTCTATTATAAGAAGCATCGTACTTTTACCTATGGAATTGGAACCATTGTTATCGCCTAATATAACATTTAGTCCCTTATGAAACTCTATTTTGGGCTGTTTAAATTTTGAGCAGAATATTTCTTTCAACATGATTTTTCGATAAAATAAAATGAATTGTATTTTATTGCTTGTATGGCATAAAGACAGGTAAGAGCATCTATAAAATCATTAGTGTCAACATTTGACATCAACTCTTTTAAATCGTTCAACAATATTCCTTTATCAGGAATCATCTCCATAATTTGCAGCATGATTCCGACTACACTTTCTGGCACAGAATACAATTTATCGGGATATTTTTCCATATACATCACAATTCTGTATAAAATATGAAACAAGGATTCGTGCAACAGTTCTTGAACAACGTGTTTTTGATTTCACCCAATCAATAAGTGACTCAAAAATTTCTTCTTGATTCAATTGTTCTTTTAGGGCTTGGCAATAGGAATGTTTGAAAGATGCAGCAATTGTTTCAAAACTAATCTCATCCAAACTTTTGAATAAATCTTTCAAATATAAAAAATAGTTTGAAACCAATCCTTCAACATCAGTTCGAAGAAGATTGTTGGAAGGTATTTTGGCCTTTACGCTCATCACAGTATAGGACAATGGTTCCATTTCAGAAATAGAATCAGAATTCGTTGATAAAGAAGATATTTGTTGAACTACATCCAACAACTCTTTCTCTACCACATTATGCGACAATGCAGTTTGGGCTTTGCTATTTTGTAAAAGTTTCTTCTTCAAATTAAGCATTGAATTATATTTTTCTATTGTCTTATGCTCATCATATTCTTTATGGCAATCTCTACACAATGCTATTTTGTTCTCAAAACTTTCAGAATTTTCCCCCAACACTTCCACGTCTGACAATACAGACATTTCCTTTTCAGTCGGGCTATTGGGATATATATGAGCGACCTCATAAAGTTTATGCTTATCAGCGGAAAAATCAGTTATAATCTTTCCACACATGGGACACTCATTACCCACCTCCAAGATATATCTCAGATTTTCCTTGTCAGTTGGTCTTTTCCTATCTTTACAGTATGTTTCAACATCAACTACAGTACCATTGCGTATCATAAGCAGCATTCTTATAAATTATTAGCCCTGAGAATATCTTGACATAACTTTCCTTGAAGTTGCTCTCCACCGCCAGAATAGAATTTGCTCGTAAAGTCTTTATTGTTCACTTGCATATATTCTTTGAATGAAGCAAATATTTTTTCAAAGAAAGATTGTGATAAATCATTCTCTACAATACCATATTTGTAAATTTTTGGAAAAGCTTTTATTACGCCACCAAATCCTGTAGTCTTCCATAATATGTTCCGATCAGGATTTTTCCATTCATCAGGAAATATGACTTTTAATGCTGAAAAGCAATTAAGAATTATTTTTAAAATAACATCATCCTTTCCTTCCAAAAAGTATTGACGCAAAGGCAAATGTTCATCTTTTGGTAGTGGCTTATTTCTTTTCAGAGCACTTCTCTCGCCATTTGGATCTTTCGTCATCAAAGAAAGTAATTGGGTTACAAAAGTTCCTTGCGATAAGGTTGCATAATATTGATTATCATCTTTTTTACCCAGCATCTTCAACCTGTTAAAAAATGGCGAGTTGTTCATTTTATTCAAAGAACGAGCAATTTCATGAGCTGTCTTTTGAAAACTTCGTGTTTTTGACAAATCAAACAAATCATAAATCAAACTCATACTGACCTTGGTCTGAGTACTATTAATAATAGAAAACACGTATGCTTTTTCTTCCATGGTCAAATTAAACATCAAGACCACAGGCAGATTAAAGTCCACGGCTCTTTTAGATTTCATAATTCCCAACAAACGATGCTGACCATCTATAACATCTCCTATTGTGTCATATTCATCTATATCAAAAATGAACTCATGTCCATTGTCTGTATATTCTTTATCTCGATATATACTAATAATAATAGGAGTAGGAAAGGTTGCATCGGGATCTTGGCAATATTTGCTAATACTTTCAACTCGCTCCTTGGATTGTTCTCTTTGAACACCTTCCTCATCTTTTGGAAGACGATTATTTCCAAACAAATTTTGCTTTTCTTTCTCGTTTCGGCGTTGAATAGAGACGATTTGTGCAAGAACTTCTGCATTGATGGTACTCATATAAAAAGTACCAATAGGTTGTTCTATTTCTATATAAGGAAATATTATTTTCATAATTTCAAACCATTGCCATCGTTAGTTATACTTGAAACATTCTCACTTATCTCTTGTATTTTCTTCTCTTCTTGTCTTTCATATCGGTCACTTATAGAAGCAAAGGCAGAATCATTCGCATCCATGAGGACTAAACAAAAAGAATAAGTGCTAAAAACTATTGAGAGAAGAAAAAGTATCAATTGTAAGACATCGCCAGACACATCATTGTTGATCTGTGGCGTTTGTGCACATATATATACAGAATATGCTAAACTACACAGCAATGACAACAAGAATGTCAGAGCGAGCCAAACTACTTTTAGAGACTTAAAATCTGTATTTCTCTTTGAAAGAAAATCAATTAGTACGTTTCCAACAGAAGAAGCCAACAAAACGATGGAGAATATGTAAAAACTTCCACTATGGTAATCCAAGACTATAGAATCAATAAGTGACAGATTATTGATGTATTTTCTTATCAGCACATTGGAAGCAAGTCCCAAATTTCCGCCCAAAATAGTAAACAAAAACCATATAGTAAAATTAGCTTTATTCAGCCTTATTACATAAAACGGTTTATACAAATATTGAAATATCATGATTATATCAATTGTTTCATTATATCCTGTTTCATTATCGTCAGAGGACGCTTGAACACATCCTGGGTATCGGCATAAGTTCCCAAGACAAACCTGTCTATGTCAAATCCGTCTTGGAACAAATCCTTGAATCCATCTTTCAAGGCTGCAATGCCAGATGATGAATATATCTTGTGCCGCCAAAGCAACTCCCTGATTTCTTCAGAATGCTCCTTATATATGGCATCTATGGCAAACCTCTTGTTAAACTCTTCTGCAAGAGTTCCGCCAACCCTATCTTTCAACTCAACATGTAAACCACCACAAACATGACGAAGTTGGAATTTCAGCAAGTCATCCGTAGGAAGTTCAAAATAAAGCGGTTCCAAATCATCACCATTCTTGGCATAAAGAGTAAAATCTAACGGATATTTACTTTTATGCTTATTACAAGAAGAACAACAAGGAATTAAGTTGTAGAAATTCGTACAAAGATATGGGTAGGAACTTTTGGGCAAATTATGATCCAACTCATAATTCGCCCTCAATATAGCAGGGCGAGGCTGTGGCTTTCTTCCTCTTCTTTTACCACGTTTTTTTATCATTGCAGGAGTCAAGGCAGGTTCTGTTTCTGCAGTTATGGCAAACTGGGCATTGCAATAAATACAAGTCTTGATACCAAGAACATCATTACGTACATAATCGGGAAATATATTTTCCCTTACACCCTTATAGTCCATCGCCTTGATAATTAAGTCTGTAAAATAGTAAGGCTCTGCCTTGACTATTTTCACAGCTGCATTCATATATTCCGGCTTCAATATAACTTCCATTCTTCGGATGACAACCTCATATTGCCAAGGCAACAACTTATTAATGCTTGAATATAAATCAATTATAGTCTGTATGTATTCTGCATATTGAGGTAATTCCGTTGCGGAAAAAGATCTTTTCTTGTTGCCTTTCGGATTAGATTGTTTAGCAGAGAATATGATTTTTGTCGTACTCTTAGTCAATGTTTCCTTCAAGGTTTTCAGATTATCCAAAGGCTTTGCACTGAGATTCGTGCCATTATCTAAACCTTTGGCATAATTCTCAGCCAACAATTTAATATCTTCCGTCACTATGATTTTTCTCATGGTTCATTTCCCTTCAATCTTTCAAGTTCTTGTTCTAACCAAGAACGATAAGAATTTTTATTCGTCATTTGCTTCTTAGCAAGAAGCAGCCTAAGCTGAGATGCAACAAGTTCATCTCCCAGAGTATTGATAAATTGAGTCGCTTTCTTAATGTTCCATTCGTTAGTCTTAGACTCTGCATCATCCGATTTGAGAAAGCGTATCAGAGATTGGATTTTTCTCTGTATATGCTCCCCCATAAAACCATTTTCCAAAAAGAAACTCTGGTGAAGAATGTCATTCACATTAGCACCCAATGTATTCACAAAAGAATCCGTATCTGTAACAGCCTTACCCTCTTTCAGATAGAGAATATTACTCTTAGGTATATCACTCAATATGAAAGGGGAATGAGTTACAAGTAATATGTTTATGGATTTCATCGGATAGTTTATTTCCAGCCAAGACAATCTATCCAACAAGTCTGCGACAAAAGTCCTTTGATACTCTGGATGGCTGTATAGCTCCACCTCATCCAATACCAAGTTTATATGCCTATAAGACACACGGAAAACGTCATCTTCCACACTTTCCAAGTTCTGAATATGGTATAATATGGAACTCAAAGAATACATCAATTGCCTTTCGCCACTACTCATGCTTTTGAACGTAATGCTGTCCCCATATTTACACGTTGCATCGGGTGTATCCTTTTCTTTTTCAAACAACACATCGATATCGTAAAAGGTAGGAGGAAGTAGCTCAAACGCTTTCTCGTAGGTTTCTATTGGACGGTTGCCATATATATCATTCAAACGAATTTCATGAAACTTGGCATCACGTTCATAAATACTATGCTTCGCAAATTCTTGGCACTGTCGAATCTTATACGTTATATGAGAATTGTCATCGGCTATTTTTTCAAGATATTGGTCTATCCTGTCGCCAGTCATTTCTCGCTTGAAGTCCGCATAAGTCAATCCTATTTTTAGAGCTTTATAAGCCAAATAGCTAATCACGTCATTATACAACTCTGCTCCCAAGGCTCGCCTGTTTATTCCAGAACTATTATAAGCACGTTTTAACTCATCATAAAGGAGACTCAAATTGCCTGGTTCTTCCCAAGCAGCAAACTTGTCGATAAGAGTCTTCTCGTAGTTGGGGCGAAGTCTATACTTTAACTTGACAGCCTTATAGTTAGGAATAAAGTTCTTCCCTTTAGAGTCAAAGTATAGGGCCAAAGCAGACAACCGCTGAAGGGCAAGCCCAGTTTCTTTGTTGATGTCAATATTGCCATTTGTCCGAAATGGATTCAGAGACATCGGAGTATAATAGGCATCATTCTTATGGAAAAGCCCATCTATCCATTTGCCGTTGATTTGCTTGTCTTGTGAACACAAATAATCCAACTTGTTGAAGCTGTATAGACTGTAATTCAGGGCTACAGTATAGAAGAAAGATTCATGCAACACTCTTCGCGGATGGTCTCGTTCTAAATCCACAAGTTTGCCATCCTCATACAAATTTGCTTGTTTGTCCTCACAACGGACTTCATAAATCTTTCTATCCAATTCATAATACAGGCTTGCATATACTCCTTTGGCAACATATAGCCGTACCCCATATCGATTGACATTTTCCCGCAAATGTGTGTATGAGAAATTATTGACAATGGCATACATGATGTCTAACAAGGTTGATTTTCCAGAACCATTCTTACCTACGATACACGAAATCGAGACCTTTATCTTAGAAATCGAACTTATATCATACAAATCCAAGATACAATCCTCATCCCAAGACTCTATATCTTCCTTGTGCGGTGGGTATGAAATACCACCATAAAATGGATACCATTCATCCTTCAATGATTTACGGACAAAAGGATGAATTTTATTTTGATCTATATGTATTCCTATCAATCTCATACTTGACACTCTGTTTTCATTAGTAAAAAACGGGCTACTTAGCCCCATTCCCGAAAAGTAGCTCATGATAAAAAGGGTAGAGGCATCCGTTCGCCAAATATATCTTGTTACTTTTTACTTGCTCTTTCTATATCCCTTGTTTCTTCTTTAGCCTCTGTCACAGCCATTTTGATGACCATGCCAATAAAACCAACGACAGCTAATCCTATTACTCCTAAAATTATTTTCCACCACATTGCTTTTCTAATTTTAAGATGTTTATGATGTCCTGTATATTCACAAATAATGAGCCTATCACTTGAATTTAGCCCCGATAAACTGCGGCACCTTCCACAGCATCTTCTCCAACTTTGTCAATGTAGGATTCATGCCGTGCGACTGATACATTCTGATATCCTCCTTCCACATCTGCTTCCTTCGAGCGGAGTCGGTGCTCAGTCCACCCATGCGCATTCTCACGATATATTCATGCAGATAAGTGACGCTCAACTCGCCGCCAAGCAGATAGCGGAAGAGGAAGTCCGAGTCGGCGGCTATCTTATAGCTCTCGTTATACAGTCCCTTGCGCTCTATGGCGCTGCGCTTGATATAGCAAGTGGGATGGAGCGGCAACCAACCGTGACGAACCTTCCACAGACGATAGTCGCCACCAATCCAGTTGCGCACCACCTTATCCGTATTCTCGGCATTCACAAACAATCCGTCACCATACAGAAAATCGGCATGAGTCTCCTCAAAACGCTTCACTATATTGGATACAGTCTGAGGAGAATACAGAAAGTCGTCCGAATGTACCAGACCGATGACATCGCCAGTAGCAGCCCGGATTCCCTTGTTGATAGCCTCGTACATGCCATGGTCAGGCTCTGAGATAATCTTACTTATCCTATCCTTATACTCATTGATGATTGAGAGCGAACCGTCCTTAGAAGCCCCGTCCACCACAATATACTCAATGTCAGGATAGTCCTGCGCCAACACACTCTCTATACAACCGCGTATAGTTTTCTCACGGTTGTAACATGATGTTATAATCGAAACTTTCATATTTGTCTGTTTATTTCATATAAGTATCTATGAGATATTCCTTTATCTTTTCCTTGTCAAATCCGAAGCGTTTCTTCAGTTCGAAAATCTTGGCATCCACAAGGAATCGGTAGGAGAAGCCCTGGAGGAAATGCCAAATGAACCCCTCCTTGCCGTCGAGGAAACCAGCCTTCAACACATAGCGGATCATGAAATTGATGAACGGGCGCATAAATAGCGGTGCCTTGATGTATTTCACCTTCAGCCAGCGCTTGCGCTGCTCCTCTGTCCCGAAGAACTTCGGCACTACTTCCTGTGCCGACGCATCCAGTCCATATTCCATCATCAGCATGTCTGCCATCTCACGCGTGGCATAGCCATTGTGCTTCTCCATCCACCATGTCAGATTGTTGAGATTGGCATCCACCTGGTCGCCTTGCTCTACGGTGACGGCACGTCCGTCAAAGATGCGGATATGCTCGTCCATCCAGCGGTTCTCACACTCGCCGTGACCTCTGCGCCATACCTTCAAATGATAGCTCGGATACCATCCTCCGTGCATCAGCGGACGCCCCATGAAGTCGATACGCTTACGAACATAAATACCGTTCACGTCGTCTCCACACTCGCTTATAGCCTTCTTTACGTTTTGTCCAAGACCTTTGTCCAAAAACTCGTCAGCATCAATACGCCATACCCAGTCGGCAGTTATCGGACAATTGTGTAATCCCCAATTAAACTGCGTGGCATAGTTTTTCCACGGATGCTCATACACCTTGGCACCTAATGATTCGGCAATCGCTTTCGTATTGTCCTTGCTGTAGCAGTCAATCACAAACACCTCTTCGCAAACGCCATATAGCGAGCGTATGCAACGCTCAATATGCTTCTCCTCATCCTTTGTCAGGATGATAGCTGCTATTGTATTTCCCATAAAAGTTATATCTTTATTTTGTTTTCCCGAGTTGCAGGAAAACGACATTAGAATTTCTGTTTCAGCGTGATACCTATTCTTCGTGGTATCAAGCAAATTATATCTTTTGGAGCCAACCAGAAGAACTTTACGCAATGGCGCAACGCTCTTGTGGCAGTCTCCATGCTTTTCTTTTTCCCTGTTGTATGATTTCGGTAAGCCTTCCTACCAAAGTTTCCGCTCTCCATCACGGCAGCCATGAGCTTGTTGGCATACCGTTCGTCGCAACGGTTATATACAAAGAAGTTGTCAAACCAATCCAATCCAAGATACCGCCTCATCATAGCGAGCATGGCTCGGAATGCTTTCATATAGCCGATACCGTCCAAGGCAGTCATCAGCCTTCCGACATCTATCTTGTCCCTATAAGCATTCAAGAGCACTGCCAAGTCCAAGGTCTGGCGCAAGCCAACGCCCTCCACGAGCAGATGGTTAAACCAATGCTTAAAAACCACGATTAGATCTTCTGTCGGCGGCAATACGCTGACCTCGGTTTCATTGCCGTCGGAGTCGCATACCGTGAACGAATCCGTATGCTCCGCCATAGCCTCGTCAATCATCCTGTCGAAGCGGTGCTGATGCCGATGGCTGCCGAAGGTCTCAATCTGATAGTGCATCTCGAAGCGGATGCCCTGCCAGTCAAAACTGTAGTGTTTGTCAACATCCTCCTTGTCCATCTTCACATGCAGCCCACGCTCTATCACCTCCACCGCCCGCAGGAAATCCCTCTGCGGAACATAGAAGTCCACGTCGCCCATCGTCCGTACAAATGGTTCGGGATAATATCTCGCCACAGCCAGTCCCTTGAACACCACATAGGCGATACTGTTCTCCTTCATCAGTCGGGCGAAGCGCCCCACGGCATCCTCAAACCTACGCTGGTTCTGTTTGTGCGCCATGGTCTGCTGCATAAGCCTCATCACGGTCTCCCCTCTGCCTTCCGCCACACCTCCGGCAATCACAATCCGGTTCCTCATTGCAGCATTAGCCACCAGTCCCGTAACGGCATGTTCTCTGGCGAGGCGCATAACGGCATTCAGTCCGGCAACAGACAATTCCATCTTCTCCGTCCCGTCCTGCCCCGTTACCTCTCTCCTCAATATCTCCAGCAGAGCATTCTCCACCTTGTCAATACAAGAGTCCATCAATTTTAAAACGCTAAAATAAGCAATAAGACGAATTATACTTTAAACAGTTTCTTCACCACCATATCTTCCTTGCCAAAGATTTGGGAGAAACATTGTGCAAGTACTTTCAGCACATACGCAACACCAAATATCATTAGATACATCACTGGAATATTAAGTGGAAACATGAAATTCATCCTGTCTGTAAACAACGCATACTGCACGAGATAAATCTCTAATGTTAAGGAAGAAATGAAATACACCACGTTTCCAAATAACGCCTTGTCGAACACTTTTATCATCTTCTCACAACTACAGAATATGAAAAAGAAGTATATCGCTAACAGCAATGGTATCAACGATACCATCTGGAAATGGCAGTAAAGAGGACCGAGCTTGTATGCTGCCATGCAGACATAATACAAAACAATGGAGATACAAAACAAAGAAAAAGAACGCGAAACGTTCAATTCCTCTCTCATAACTCCTAATCTCCCTTTATTTTTACCCCCCCCAACGCACATTCTACGCAATCCGCCAAATATCATTTCATTATCGGACTTGCGAAGGTCGAGAGCTGTTATTGCACCCAAGAGCATGAACATAAAATAATATATCCGCATGAACGAGACCTGCGCATACATCACAGACCGCTCCATATCAAGAACAAAGAAACTCAACGCGGTTATTATCAGCAAAGAACCAACAAACACCGCCTTCATATACTTCATCAGATACCTGCGAATTACATAGAATATGGCATAATACACCATTATGCAAGGGATAAACCAATACTTGGGAGTGGTAATCAAGTCCGTCACATACCATGTCCAACCGAACACCACAGCCGACAGCAAGGCCCACATGATGATGGAAGGATAAATGCGGCTTACCCTACGCTTATACCAGTTCAAGAAACCGCCGTCCCTACCAAGAAACAGCGTAAAACCCGAACAGAAGAAGAATAGTCCGTCACCAATCGCACCACCTGTCACCATTCCCCCGAATTTAGGAAACAGCAGTCCCATATGCGAATAGGTAATCAGCAAAGCTGCAAAAAACTTGAACAACACTATCGCCTTGTTCCTCCCCTCCAAATCATAAATCTTATTCATTTTTCAATTCTCTCTTCTTTATAACCTTCGCAGGATTGCCACCCACGACAGTCCAAGGTTCAACGTTCTTGTATACCGAAGCCGTGGCACCAACCACGGCATTCTCGCCAATCTCCACTCCCATACCGATAAACGCACGACTACCTATCCACGCCCCACGGCGCAAGACTATCGGGGCCGTTATAAGACCACTATCCGCCGTATTAGCGTGATCGACATCATGCCCTGCAGTGCAGAGATATGAGTACTGCGATACGATGGCATCATCCTCCAACACCACCAAGTCCTGGTTATAGCATATCACCTCAGGGCCGAGACACGCCCTGTGTCCCATCCTCAACATCCACGGTGCCCACACCTTCACCGAGGCATACACATTAGCATCCCATTCCACTTCAGCCCCGAACATTCGCAACAATAACAACCGCCACTTGCGGAACACGGGAGTGATAAAAAGACGGAACAGCAGGGCAGCCGTGACATTCCACACCACCCGCTTCAACTTGATACCCAAGGACACACGCCCCGGAGTATGACGTTCTAAATTCATAACTAAAAATCGATTTATCTATTCGTTCTCTATTACCTCAATACCCATTCGTGAGATTCGGGATAAGTGTCTCATACACCTCCATCATTTCTTTTGCCATTACGTGGGCTGAATATTTCTCCTCTATCAGTCTTCTTCCGTTGCGCCCCATCGCTTCGAGTTCATCATCCGACAATGCCAGAAACCTGCGCAGCGTCTCCACCAGAGGCTGCGTACCTATCTCTATCCAAGCTCCGCTATTGGTATCGTTGAGGTCATGCCATGGCGTGCCTACGGTAGTAATGACTGGCGTGCCAGAAGCAAGGCTCTCTGCAATGGCAAGGCCGAAGTTTTCGGAGTGAGTAGGCAGCACGAAGAAGTCGGAAGACTGGAACAGGTGCCACTTCTCTTCACCATACACGCCGCCGATAAGCTGCACGATATCCTGCAAACCATTATCCTCAATCATCCTCTTCATCTCAGCCACATAGTCGGCATCGCCCTCACCAGCCACCAATATCTTGTAGCCCTGAAGTTCAGAGCGCAGCACCGCTGCCGCCTCAATGAGGAAATTGATACCCTTCTTCACATGCACACGAGAGAGGAACAATATCTGGCGAGTCTTCTTCCAAGACTTCTTCATTTCAATGCCGTCAGCATCAATACCGAGTTTAACCACCTTGATATTGGAGTTATAACCCAACTTCAAGATGTTATCGCGTTCGCTCTCCGCCGTAGACTGGATGCAGTCCGCCTTCCTCACCGCAGCTTTCTGGTAAAGCAGCAAAGCCGGCACCTTACGCGTCCAGTAGTGACGTTTTATAATCCAAGGTTCAAGCATACCATGCGGTGTCAGCACCACCTTGTATCCATACTTCTGCGCAATACGCTGCACAGCAGCACATGCCGGCATCCAGCAGCAGTTCACATGCACGATGTCGGGCCTCACCTCCTCCATCATCTCGGTGACTCTCTTCCGCCAAGACCCTTTAAAGGGATTATACTCCGGTACATAATGCACCGTACAGTTCTCCATCGCCAACGGATTCTTCGAGGCATGCGTAATGATATGCACCTCTACCAACTCGCCAAGCCCCTTAGCAAGCACCTGCATATAAGTAGAAGTACCACCCGCCGTGCGGTCGATACTCGGGATATAGTGAATGATTTTCATTTTAATTAAAAGATTTTTCATCTTCCCCCAGTGCAAACATTATACACTCTGGGAAGATACTTTCTGAACAGTAATCCGGTAAATACGGCGCAAACCGTGAATATCCAAGGAGAAATGAGATAAGAAGTCAGATACCCCAATTCGTTTTTGCCCAACACGACGACTATCAATTTGCGGACGATATTCAGCGTCGGTTCATGGAAGAGATAGATGAAGAAGGTGAACTGACAGGCAGTAGCAAGCCATCGGTGCTCACTTAACTTAAAATCTTTACCTAACACCATATCATATATACCCCAAATACTTATCAAGCCCAAAATGATGATTGGTATTTTCACTAACTCCCAATCAATCATGTCTGGCATAAACAGTTGAACTACTGACAAAAAGAGAAATACTACAATTGTAAATACAGTAAGACTTGCCCCCCCATATTTGTTTTTCACTTGTACCAATTGTCCTCCAAACGAGAACCAGAACAATGCAAAAAATGGAATGAATTGGATATGAAGATACGTAAGGCCCAAACAGGTCACAACTAAGATCCACCTAAGATGTTTTAAAAGTAGATACCACAAAGGCGACGTAGCAACAATCAATATCAAGTCACGCAAGAACCACAGTTGGAAAGCGCAAGGAGACCCGTTTCCTGCATCATAGAATATAGAACGTAGGATTTCTCCCACCGGATTTGAAAAAAGAGGCATCAACGAACTGTTCATATACTTCGATACACCCGGCAATACCGCCATAAGCACGCCAAAGCCAACAAAGAACAGACACCCGATGATATAAGGCACAACCAACGTCCCCACCCTCTTCCTCATCTTGCCATAAATGGACTTCATCCCCTCCGGCACTTTCAGAAAGAACAGATAGCCAGAAATTACATAGAACAACGGAACGGCACACCGCCCCATCATCCCCGATACGAATTCCTGCACTCTGTCATTCATCAACATCCCCTTTATCTCATCAGCATGAAAGCCTGAATGTATATAGAGAACGAGGATAATGGAAACCAAAGACAGCACCCGCAGCTTGTCACTAAGATATTGAGTCATTTTTCCTTTACTATTTCCAGGGGCATTTACCATCCCCCATCATTAAACAATCAATCATATATTTGGATATCACTTTACCCGAGATAGAAGCCTTAGCCCAATCTATCCTTCCTTTTCTGTTTTGCCTAAGCACACTAGTATTATCAGTCAATACAGCCAACCTCGTATGCAAGTTCATGGCATCATTATTACGGAATGTTGCTCCCCTATAATCTTCATGCAGCAAATCCTCTGCTCCACACTTATCACTACATACGACATAAAGTCCTTGAGTCAACGCCTCATTTACCACAGCTCCCCAACCGTCATATAGCGAAGGCAACACCAGGACATCATTCTTCTGCATCTCATTTGGAATATCCTTCATCGGCATAGTGCCAAGAAAATCAGCATTAATTTCAGACTCCTTTGACAGAACTTCCAACTCTCGACGTTTATCACCATCACCTACAATATTCAGCTGAACATTATGCAGCCCCCTCATCGCCTCTATAAGCACTTTCACATTTTTCCTTTCAGAAAGACTGCCGACATACAATACCTTAATGTCATCATGCAACGATACTGGTTCCTTGTCAAAGCTCTCTGTGACATATATAAAAGGGAATACCTTCCACCGCTTGGAGATTGAACGATAATACCTCTCGCAAGACTCCCCTATGGCAAACACACCATCAATATACTTCACATACTTATAGTCTTGCAAAAAGAATCTAACATAATGCATCCATAAAGGCTTGTCGAAAGTATAAGGCGGTTCGGTTATAATATATCTCTTCACATCAAAGGCAATACTGATATTCAGCCATCTGAACACATCAGCATCCGCCCTAATACCAGAGAACAAGCACCTAACATCTTTGTTTCCAACATCGAGTAGCTCTCTAACCATGTCATCCGTTGGTTTTAGAACAAACTCTATTGTCGATTCATTCAAGAGCATATCATTGCTCCACCCCATATCCGACCGTTCTTCATAGTCAATACGGGGCATAACAAAATACACTTTATCCACCCTTTCATCCTTAGCACACTCCCGGATATAGGGAATCTGATGAGGGGAAAGACAGTTTTGAAAGAAAATTAAAATCATTTGTTTAGTATTTTTCGTAGTACAACATAAATAGTTTGCATAGCAATTAGTGCATTCAGATTAGCATTTAAATTAGATTACCTCCTAAAATATCTATGATCTTGGGGTCATCCTTTTTTTACCAATAACAAACGGAAAATATCTATTTATAATAATTGATATCCACCATAATAAAATCCATAATACAATATGCCGAGAACCAGAGCTTAAAACTGACGGCAAATGTAAATCCTCCATAATGCCCTTTAATGACATATTAAGTATTTGTGACAACCCGAGTATTACTATAGAATTCTTGCCTCCCCACATAAAAAATTTTTTAAATGGAATATAAGCAAACGACTTTGACAAGGAAATAACCATAAGAGTTCCTATGATGGCATTAATAGCGTTAAGACCATACCATCCACACTGATTATAAGCCATATCAGTACGTGGTAGCAGTTGGGAAAGTGCTATATTTGACACTGTAAATAAAAATATCATATACGCCTTAAAATTGTAATTTTTTATTACATCTCTAAAATAATATCCCAACAGATAAAATAGAGACGCATAAAGACAGACATCAATATTATAAGGTAGCCTAATTGATTTTAGGTACAAGAGATATCCGATTGTATATAGAAATATGGCATAAATCCACCAGTATTTTTAGCACATTTGATTATTTGAAAAGAAATCATCTCCGTAAAAAAGAGTACAGGTAAGAACCATAATGCACACCCATTCACCCATCCTTCTTTTAGACATTCTACAATAGATAAATCTCTGTCCGAAAATAAAATTACTATTGAGAAAAAAACATATGGAACCAGCAAAGAGTAAATTCTCTTCTTCAAAAATATAATAAAACTAGGATATCGATCTGTCTTATACAACAACCCTGACATTAAGAAAAACAAAGGCATATGAAAAGACCAAATCCAATTAGACAAAGCCCCAGGTAAACCTGTATGTCCACAAACCATTAAAAATATGGCAATTCCTTTTGTTAGATCAATCCAATCAACTCTCATTCTATCGGTACATTTCAATCGCTTTAAATGCTTTTTTCCACGCATCTAAAGAGAAATTGTTTTTCAAAAATTCATTATTATATGAGTATTTCTTCAATTCAGGTATAGGCATTTTTAAAATTTCATTTACCATATTTATAATTGAAGTCTCGTTGAAACTACAATACAAATAATTGGCTCCATCAATTTCAGGATACATTATTGTTGATAACACAATTTTTCCTCTTGAAAAATAATCCAATATTTTAGATGGAAAATTATTATTATTCTCTGCTAACTTTGGATCTCTAAAATTCAAGCACACTGTTGAACTATTTAATAACTCTAAATACTTATCATATTCTAAATTTCCCATAAAATGAATATTTTTAAAACATGCATAATCATCTACAAAAGAGCCATTCCCTGATATATATAACTGAGCCTGTGGTATTTTTGAAAAAGTTTTCAATGCCATTTCAAAACCTGTAATTTTTGATAATGTTCCAGAAAACAGAAATATTATTTTATTATTTGGGTTTACATTATCATCTAACATTTTATCATCAATTATACCAGGAAGAATCTTTTGATTACGTTTAAATTTAAAACAAGAACGAGAGGATAAAGATATAATACCATCTGCTATGTTAATTAATCTCCCAATAAAATACTGAAAAGAAAAGATATTATTCGAAGGAGTATAATCAGCCATAATAACAAATAGCCGTTTCCTATAAAAAATCTTTAGAAACAAAAAGACAAATGCATTAGAATTATTTATATTATAAAACCATATATCATCATAAGTCTTCGCTTTCTTTACAACATTTATCGTATTTATTACGAATTTAAATAGTTTAGATAGTACATTCGTTCCCTTATTTGTAAAATAAGTAATCTTATCATCTTTGTAAGGCACAAAATTGTAACTAATCGGTAACACTGAATATATTTTGTCAAAGCAATTTCCATTTATGAGTCTATAACAAAAGTTATTCGCTGCTTGAGACGCTTTCAATTTTACAATATATTCATTGGGAACAACACTACATATAAATAGTCTAGACATAAATAAATAATTTAGAAAGGAAAAATATTTTTTCTTTTTACTTCTCTGTATAAACAATACAATAAAAAGATTAGATAAATCAAAATACTTGTTTCACCAAGGATATTACACATTATAGTATATACCATAAATGCCGCATTAATAAAACACAGGCCCATTTTTGAATACGAAAAATTATTCTTCGTGCTAACGACAAGTGTTTTAGAAAAAAAGCCATGCATAAAAAAGACAATAAGCAGACCAACAATTCCATACAGTCTAAGACCTTGCACTATAATTGTTTGCCAATTAGCTAAGCCATAATAACCTTTTTTCTGATTCGCAATTCGTTTTATTAGATCTTCCTCATCGGGAAAAATCTTACAATAATAAGGAAATATTTTTTTAACCTGTCTATCTATAAAAACGAAAGGAGAAATAGGGTCTGATACAATATTTATACCCCCATATTTTTCAGGATAATTCTCTATATTCCATTGTTCTGAAAAAGTACCTAATTGATCACAATAATAACCAAAGAATTCTGCAAATGTATTTTTAATAGAATTGGGAAGATATTTATTTGATTCGGCTATAAATTCTTTTGAAAAATGCTCGGTATCATTTAACAGATCACCAGTACCTGCATTTTCATGTCTCTCTGAACTTAGTAATGTTATATAAGAAAACACGAAAAATAAGACACAGACAGAACCAAACTTTGCATAAATAGAGATTGCGGACTTAACATTATATTTTTTTCTAACAAATAAAGCAAAAGAGACAACCAACAATGATAAAAGAACCCCTTGCTTTCCACCAATGGCAAAACTATATAGAATAGATGAGAAAAATGATAAAACCCCTATAATTGAATTTTTTTTATTACCTCCCCAAAATATTGAAAACATTGAAACATATATTCCACCAGCCAAAACCATTCCTATGTTTGTACGCCATGATAAATTAGAAAAGTTTTCAATAAAACCGGCCCTACGTTCACCACCATCCATAGAAAGACCTAACATAAAGAAAATATCAAATAAGACCAATACAACACCAATAATCGAACATATACCAGCAATAGTATATATATATTGCATTTTTCTATTTGATTTTAACGATATTAGATATTCAAATCGTTTAATATTATTTTTATCAACTTTCTTTTTATTAAGTCTATAGCCAAGGTGAAAACAAAAAAGGAATATTAATGCATAAGCAACAGGAGGTAAGAAATCAACATTTGATGGAGTATACCTAATTCCACTAAATAAATTTATAAATAAAACATTCCAAGAAAAGAAAAGCCAAGGCTCTGGACTCAAAGGGTCACTCTTCCATATAAAAGTTATGGCGATAATATAACATAAGAGCCAAGTCAAAGATGAAGATATTCCAAACGAGGCTTTTGTTATTAAGATAAAAAAAACCAAGCAATATCCAATAATATATTTCATGATAAAAACTTTTTTTCTATATATATTGAAACAAATATTGGCAAATAAATAATATATTTTAGTAATATATAAATCGTACCAACATAATCCTTTATTAAAATTCTACGGATCATAGTTCTAAGGACTATCTCCTCCAAAAACTTCTTTACATATCCGTCATAAGAATTTAAATTTATTTGATAGCCAAACTCTTGCTTTATATTACATCTACAGCTACTTAAAGATGAATTATCCATTACATATTCATGAATAAAAGAATTCACAAAATATGGCTCTGACGACAACAATAAGTTAACCCACATTTTTGTATCTTCATTTACCGTTATTTTTTCATCGAATCTGAATTTAGAAATAACATTATATTTAACTAAAATAACACCGGCTCGTATAGTTAGTTTATTTTCATATAATAATTTGAAAGAGTCATACAATATTTGCGAATTTAGTTTAGAACCCGATTTCTTATTATTTCCCATTTTATAAAAATAATTTCCAATAACAAAGTTTATAGTCGGGTTATTCCTTGCGACTTCAAATAATATATCCAAATTATTTGAATATATTATATCATCCGCATCAACAAAGCTTACCCACTCTCCTTTTGCATTGTCAAGTCCGAGGTTGCGAGCGGAACTCACTCCTCCATTCTCTTTATGAAACACTCTCACTCTCTCGTCGTTCCGAGCATATTCATCGCAAATCTCTCCCGAACTGTCTTTGCTACCATCATCTATCAGCAGCAGTTCGAAGTCGGTGAAGGTCTGCGCGAGGATGCTGTCGATACAACGACGCAGGTATTTCTCGACATTGTACACCGGTACAATGACACTTATCTTTGGATTTTTATTCTCCATATAAATATGATTATATGTTTTTAAATTTGACAAGACATAAAAGTCTTGCCTATCTTATAAAGTATGATTTATAAATATCTATTCTAAGTTTGTGTTTTTCAGGTTAATAACATCTTCAACAATATCACCTTTGACATCTAAGATTATAATATTCATACAACATCAAAAAAACTACAAGTTTTTCTGTAAAAAGCCATTGGACTTTACACGCATCAGTTCAAGCTTCTCGTCTACTGCCCCATAGTCAATATCTGATAAATTCATAGCATCGGAAGCATTACATACAATACGGTCTGTCAATCCAAAATATCCCAAAAGACTTTCTATCCTCGACAAGCCACGCTCTCTGTTAGCTACAACTAAAAATGGTTTCTTGAATAGTATAGAAAAGACACAGGCATGGAAAGAGTCTGTCACGACAAACTTTACATCATAGAAACCTCTGAGCCATTTTTCTACCGGTGGCTGCACTCGTTCTTCCAATGGTGCCGTAGGATCTTCTACACGAGAGTTCATTCTGAAAGGCTTTAAATTTGCCTTGGTAGCAACCTGACGTATCATTGTCTCCTTATCATCATCTCTATCAAGAATATAATCGAGTAAGTTGCCTTCACTTTGTGGTGTGTCAGAAGCCCTGAATAGTTCGATGTAATCCTCTGCATTCAAAAGCATTGTCGGATCAAGAACCCATTCTGCATCAACATCAAAGTTTTTTTCACACAACTCAACTCCCGACTGCTCCCTAACGGAAACGGCATCAAACTTCTTTACCAGAGCTTTGCAGTTCTTTGTTTGCTCTTCACTGTATTCCCATGTATCAACGCCGAAAGACGGTGCGTATGCTATACGCTTGATATTCCATTCTTTCGCAAAAGCGAGGAAGGCATTCTCTATAATCCCGAAATATTTAGGTCGCCAGACCTGATCTGAACCTACAACGATTGCATCATAATCCTTACAGGAAAGTTCTGAGTACGCCTTTATCTCCTTTCTGTTTATATACTTGTTTATAAACTTCTGGGTATTTTGCCTTACTGTTATATTGTTATAACTTGCGACCTTCTCCCATCTAACAATGGCATTCTTTTTCAATACATATTTACATATTGCCCTTTTGGGATATGCCAGACATTTTTTCCATAAAGGTAGACTATAAATGTATGGTTTATCAAATACCACCACCTCATGCCCCATTCTTTCCAAAAACGTTTGCAAAGCATAAGCCTGCAATATACCTCCATAGTTGGTATGGAGGGGGAGTGTTAATATTCCTATTTTCATTCTTCATTTCCTCCATCATTATTATTATCTCGATAAGTTCGATTTATTCCCTTTATAGATACCTTGAAACCATAATGCTTCAAATTTCTTGATACACTTCTAAAGCTTACCTTACTAAAAAAAGGTATATCAGGACGTTCTCCTTCTTCAAGATTATCCTTAGCTATGGCAAAGACAACTTCATATTCAAAAGCAGATATATTTTCTGTTTCAGGTACTTTAAAATTTTTACCCAATAATCTATTTGCTTTTTGACGATATGCTAAATCAAAGAAATTCTGCGCAGAAACATATCCTTGAAAGAACAAATGACTAAGAACGCTTGAACCATTATATTTTTTCACATGTATAAACTGTTTGTCACGTGAGTAAATATCACAAAACTCTATTGGATTTCCACCTTGATAAATATTTCGTCTGTCCATCAAACAATATCTATCGGAATACTCATTACATACAGCAATATTATATTCTTTTTCTTCTTTCCACGCATAGTCAAGCATCGGTATGTCTGACAACGTAGCATCTTCATAATACTGTTGTACTTTATGCACATAATCTTGGTTAACCTCATACCATTTTCCATCATTCAAGAGATATTGGTGTCTTTCAAGATTCAAGTCTGCATACAAGCACCTATATACCGACCAAGATCTCACAGGAGTTCCTTCAGAATTTAAGCAAGTTACTTTTTTCTTTTTGATATCATTTAGAGAAAGACTGTTGCCATATTCTTCTTTAAGAACTGAAATAGACAAGTCATCATAAATATTATCTGTTTTCAACTTAAAGCATTCCAATGAATAATAATCTATTATTTCTGGTATGGATGTCCATATACGAGTAGGATTCGCAGAATTTAATTCATCAAGAAGAAGTTGATTAAGTCTATCTATCAATGTCTTATCTTTAATCTCCTGTATTTGATTAATCCAATCAAAACCAGTCTCTTGATAATGATTACTTTTATAAAGATGATAACAATGTCTTAAGAATTCCTCTATTTCATCATAGCTCTTATCAGTAGAAACTGAAAGAGAATCTGCACCAGATATTGTGCCAGACAAATCTCCTTCAGAAGCTTTACCGGTCACTGATTTTAATAAATCCCTATCAACATCAATATTAAAATTACGAATCTCAGCTAATGCACTTGACTGGATTCGGTTATTTAGGGGTATAGCCTCCATACTATTTATGTCTATACTACGCAACTTATCTGCATCTACACTATTCAGTGTAGCAAGTAAGCCGAAACGCTTTTCAGCCACATTTGATTCCAACAAAGATCTTCCAAAGCCAAAACACACAGCAAATATGCGATGTATATTTTCACCGACATCTATCTGATACAAGATAACAGCGGACACGCTTTTACCTTGTAAAGACTCCAAACCATCATATTCACCTTTAAGAAAGCTATTCACCCACTTAGGACTAACAGGTTGATTATGCTTATAATACAGGATCAATCCGTTAGCCAAAGTAAGCGAAGGTATACCTTGCTTTATCACATTACCAATTGGTATTTCCTCTTTTATTAATGATATTGACAATTTTGTTTTTGCCATATATGAATCTCCTATTTTTTAATAATCTGCAAGCACTCACTTTTAGATATCATTTCTATTTATCTCCTCATTTGTATATGCCACAAATTTCACAGTAGGAATGACATTTACAAAGCTATTTCGTAAGTTATCTATAGCCGGCAACACCAGCATTTCCTCAACTCGCCATGAAAACAGACTTTGAATAATCTTTTACCTTCAAGAATAACAAGAAACTGGAGATGACGAGGAATATTGGAACCGCACTTCTCGCTATCACGACAAAAAAGAAAATTCTGACATAATCGTAAAAAGCGGCACCTGTAAAACCGTTTGCATGTAGTTGTGAAATGTCTATGTCTGGTCCATAGCTATGGACAAACACTACTAAAACGGCTGGAGGAAAACGTAGCATATTGATACTCTCCGAGTCCCCCCCCCGATTCAAGTTATTAGTCATAAATCATTTAAGAGATTTTGCTTTTATTCTATCTTTCAAAAGTTCAACTATCTTTATGCGCATGGTTTTATCTATGCCTAAATAAAATACAGATGTAAAAACAGATAACACGCAGACTAATCCGACAAGAATGAAGTTTATAAAGATAGTAGCATCTACAAGTCTATTGACAACAAAAGGAATAGGAAAACTTGCAAATGTAACTATTAGGCAAGAACGATAAACGCCCCAAATTTCAGACCATTTATAATCTACTATCTTTATGATAAGCCATGGCTTTTGTACTATTCCTAAAAGGGCATAGACAGCGAGGCTTGTCCAAGAAAGGACCAATGGAGAAAAGCCAAGTTTAAAGAAGATGTATGTTAATGGAAATATCAATAATCCCAGAGTTGGAGCGGTTAATGCATTCTCACGCAATTGTCCCTTTGCGTATAGGGCTATATAAAATGACGAGTCAAATACTTGGAACAAGCTTTGAATAATAACAAGTTGTAAAAAAGGAATGGTATAATCAGGTACCACGCCAAGCCATAATTTTAATAATGGATAAGCTAACAAACATACGGGTAATGCTATAAGATACATCATGTAATATGAATACTTGGTACTCTCTAATAATAAATGACGTGATTCTTCATAATCACCGGCTGCATATTTCTTTACAATTTGAGGATTTGCAGCCTGACGAAAGTTTGATACAAACTGGTTTGCAGCACCATTCACTTGTAGCGAAATAGCTCTCGCAGCAACCACAGCTGGTGCAAAGAACATATTAAGCAATATCAATATTCCTTGATTGCTAAGAGCCATTGATGTATTAGCAAACATGCTCCATCCTGAAAAGCCAGCAATCTCTTTGAATATTTTTTTATCCAATGTAAATGAAAAGTGAGCTTCGTCAAAATGATGTTTGCAATATAAACGGTAAAAGCACATAAGACCAACCTGAACAACAAAGAGTAGTGTCGCATACAACATCAATTTATCATAGCTACCTATTGATAACATGTAGCATATCAAAAGCTTAGCTAAAACTTCTATGATGCTCATATAAGCATAAATAGACATTCTCTCATGGGCAACAATAGTTGCATTATATGGAACTTGAGTAAGTGAAAAGACAGCTGTCAATATTGATATGTGATATGTATAAACAGCAGCTGTCATCCGTTGAGGAACTATTACCATCTTGTTATAAAGAAACCAAAGTCCAATGGTTTCTGCAACTAAAACAACCAATAACGCTATCAATATATGGATATTGAGAGTCGTTGAAAAGGTTCGTTTTATTTTTTCTGCATTTCCTTCACCCAAAGCATATGTAAGAAATCGTGAAGATCCGGTGGCCAATGCACCATTTATAAACGAAAGAAACCCTACTATTCCACCTACAGCTTGGTAGATGCCATAATCATCTACTCCTAATTTTTGTAGAATGATGCGTGAGGTGAAGAGGGTTATCACCATAGTAAACATCATTCGGAAATAAAGGAAAAGTGTGTTCTTTGCTATTGTCTTATTATTTGTAGTCTCTTGCATAAATATCAGCCTATCGAATGAAAATCAAGATTGTCTGGATCAAAACGCAATCTAGAATTGATGTTGATGGAATCAATTGCCTTTATCTCTTCATCTGTTAGAGAGAAATCGAAAATGTCAATATTCTGCTTTTGTCTACCTGGATTAAAAGAGCGGGGAATTGGAATCTGTTGTAATTGTATATCCCAACGAAGTATAATCTGTTGAATTGTCTTATGATATTTCCTGGCAAGTTCTTTCATTATCAAGTTCTTGGCAAGTCGATCATCGTTACGGGCTAATGGTGTATATGCTTCTATATTTATGCCATGCTTGTGACAAAACTCAACAAGAGGTTTTTGGGTAAATAGAGGATGTAGCTCTATCTGATCAATAGCAGGAATTATTTCGCAGTTATCTATAATATCTTGTAAATGATGTTGGTGACAGTTTGCAACACCCAACACTTTTACATATCCTTCTTTATAAAGGCGTTCCATCTCTTTGTATGTATCAACAAAATGGTCTGTTACTGGCCAATGGAACATAAACAAATCAATATAATCAAGACCAATCTTTTCAAGGCTACGCAAGAAATCTTCTCGGACAGTTCCACTAAATTGCTGATTATTGCTGACGCGGGAGGTAAGGAATACATCCTCGCGCGTCAGACCGCTCATCTTTACAGCTTCTAAAATCTCAGAGCCATCACCGTAGGCAAAGGAATAGTCTATAAGGCGATATCCTAAGGTCAATGCATTCGCCACGCCTTTGATGTAATCATGACGAGCAAGACGTGCTCTAAATCGAGAAGTAAACTTTCGTTCAATTTTGGCAAAGATGCTGTTTGATGGTAAAGATGGTTTCAATTTTTCTCCAACGATACCAGGGCCAATGCCAATGGCTGGTATTTCTACCCCATTATTTAATTTTATTGTAGGAATCATATTCATAATTATAAAAGAAAAGCGTTTTTCTATAACTTACCCTCAATGCTATCAACACAATCGTGTATATCCTCCCAATCAAGCACTTCCTTTGCTATGAACTTTATGCCGAAAGTGGCTTCTATCGCTTTCATCAACTGAATATGAGAAAGAGAATCCCATTCTTCAATGTCGTCAGCACTCATGTCTTCGTTCAATTCGAAATCATCATCTAAGTCCATGACATCAATGAAAATTTCATTTAATTTCTTTAAAATATCACTTCTTTCCATTTTCTATTATTTTTTTGATATGTAACATTCTTTTGTTTGATAATTCTCTACATCAAGCACCCACTGGGCTGTATCTGTGTTCTCAAGTTTTGAGAAGCCAAGTGTAGTATAATGCTCTGCTACCATGCCGTTTTTGGGGGTTGGCAGGTATTCGCCAATTATGTGCTTGTATCCGTTCTCTTGTGCCCAATCCACAATGGTGTTTAAGGTAAAGTTCTCCATGCCGCGTTTCAATACTCTACAACTCATAAACCAAGTATCAATAAACAAAGTTTCTGAATCTTTCTCCTGAAGTATGACAACAGCTATCAATCCATTGTCTCCGAACTTGTCCTTCAAGCTGAAAGCAAAGCCCTTCTGTTTCGTATCGTTCTCTAAGGCTGTAATCTGGTCCTCTGTATATCTAACAGTTCTAAGATTGAACTGGTTGCTTCTTTGGGATAGTTGAGCTACACGAGGGGTATTGAATTTTGTAAAGCCCTCAACCTCTGAAACCATATCTAACGATTTTAAGAAGTCGGCCTCGTTGGTAAACGACTTACTAAAGGCAGCACGCTTAGCCTGTACCTGATATTGCTTAGTTCTATCCTTATCGGCTGCACTATAAGAGGCTGTTTCAAAAAGGTTGAGAGAATATAGATATTCCAAATAGCATGATGGATCTTCTGGCATGTCGGGAACAGTGATGCCGGCAATGTTTTCTTTAACCATGTTGCGCTCAAATGGATTGTCATCGATGAAAACCATTGAATCAAAACCTATGTTCAGAATCTGCTGGATTTGACGGATGTTGTCAACCTTGGTCTCCCAGTTTGCCATGAAGACAGAGATATCGTCAAGATGCAGTATCATATCTGGATGTTTCTCAAACGGTTCTTTGGCTTTATCTTCATCGTTTTTGCTGCATATGCAGACGATAATTCCGCGATTCTTCAGCTTCTTTATCCACATCTGGAACTCTGTAAATGCCTTGCCTATGCCTAAGCCATGACCAAGCTGTATGCCTTCAAGACCATCGTCGCCGACAACACCTCCCCAAAGGGTATTGTCAAGATCAAGGATGATGCATTTCTTGAACTTGCCTTGCACCGCACAGATGATGTCCATGACACGGGAAGAAACGTAAGGTATGGCATCTAAAGAAATAACCATCTCCGTGGTTGTGTAAACCATCGGGTCAAACAGAACATCACGACCCAACTTGTTCTGCAAACCTGCGATGTCACAAATGAACAGGTTCTGATATTCTTGTGACAGTTTCATCAGCTCATAATTAATCTTACGAACTTGATATGTGAAAGACGACTCTACCTTGTTTGCATAGCTTCCAAACACGGTATCTTCTATCTCAGGATAGTTGAAATAGATAACCTTGGCTTGAGTGGAGGCGCATATTTCCTTTATAAAGGACAAGCGCTCATCGGCCAAAGAGAGCTGGACTTGTGGCGACAGCATGCTATAATGTTCATTCCATTTGTGTGTGGATTGGAAAACTACAATATATTGGGCGTCAAACTGATAGAGGTCGCTTGTTGGGTCCATGAACTGGCGCTCTACCTGGTTGTACTCTGCTTCGAAAAGATCTATTTGATATCCTCTCTCCACGCCCCATCCCTTGATGGCTGTCGCCAAGAATTGGGTGGCGGTGTCACCAAGCAAAGCAACCTTGATTGAAGGAAGACTGGAGGTGTCCTTCTTCAGATTTCTTTTTAATTCTTTAAATGATAACATAATCTATATATGTATGAGTTTACATCTTAAAATAAATATCTTCGTCAACTACTTCGGCAGGATGTCCCATGGCCATTGTGAATGACGGTATGGAAGAACGTACAAATGATTTGGCTCCTACAATGACACCAGTACCAAGTTTCGTTCCTGCCATCAATGTGCTGCTCTCACATATCCAACAATGTTGACCGATTGTTATGGGATGAGCATTCTTGAAACCGCGCCGAGAAATGTAATGACCGCCATTGTTGTCGCGAACAACACAATCGCGTCCAAAGGATACGTTGTCGCCGATTTCAATCTTATCTGCTGCAATGCAAGTGAAACTGATATTTGAGATAAAGGATTTGCCAAATATGATTTTGGAATTATTAAACGCCTCTATATCTGCACCATACATAATGATTGCTTTACCCTTGAACTCAAGAGATGCACCATTCTCAACAAGAATACGTGTCTCTAATGTCGAACCTTTGATTCGTTTGGATCCAAGGGTGACGATGCCTTTAACATTGATGTCTGCATGTTTTGCTATATCTAATATAGTGTGCTTGGTGATAAGCAGATATTGTGCGTGAGATATATTGGTATGGACATTCTTTGACAAGAGATTATACTTGATATTTTTCCAATACGTGGAAATGCTCCATCCTGAAACACCTTTTACATTAAGTATAAATCGCGCTATATTTCTGAGCTGACTTTTCTTAGAGGGTTCTTTATCTATATTTCGATGTATATATTTTGCCGCAATTTCTTTGAAATTATGCTTGTCAAGGTCTTTATAGAATTCTTCTCTATTGACAATGGGCGGCAGCAAAGAACTTACCAATGCTGGATTTCCTTTTACAACGACATCAAAAGGAACCTCCTTTTCTTTGAGTTTGCTTGCGATTGATTTAAAATAGTCCCTTCCCTTTTCGTTGTTGATAAGAACAACTGAGGTGCCTATGTCACCATCCATGTCCTCTCCAATGGTGTTGCCTGCCCCCCAGTAATCACCAATCGTTATATCTGCAATCCGTGGAAAGCCCTTAAATTTACATTCATAACAGCAGGGGCGACAATAAACGCCTGTTGAGAGATAGCCTATGGTAAAATAATTGGTATCGTTTGTATCATACAAGACCTTGCCGTTCTCAAACTCAACCTTTGTCGTGAGCTTTCTCCAACCGAGTTCTTTGCTCTTAACCCGGAAATGTTTCACTTTAGCACCATATTCTTCTTCCAAGAACGTAAGCCACTTTTGAAAAACTTTTGGTGAATTTATGCCACGGCATATCAAATCAACGATGATGAGATTGTCATAGTCCTTTTTTAAGAATGCCCTTAAAGCTGCCATCTGACAAGGCATTCCACAGACAAGAACTTTCTCACCTGCTTTAAGCAGTTCTTTCACCTTCTCATAAAACCCCTGTGAATTGCTTTGATGAAGTTTTGAGCCACGAATCTTCTCTAAATCAGCTTTGTCATTTGAGATAAGTTGACTGACCATCCACCCTTCATCAAAAATAGCTCCACCAACATAACCTCCTTGCTTATACATCTGCTGAGCCAATACTGTAAACATTCCACCTGATGTGCTTGCAAAACGTGTCATGATATTCTTACTTACAGCGGCATGAGTTTCGGGCTGTTTGAAGTCGTTCTTTTTTAGTTTGTCTACATTGATAATCGGACAAGCCTTCTCGCATAGATGACAATTGATACATGTATCTTTGTCTACTACAGGATAGGCAAAGCCCTCTATATCAGTTTCAAATGTGATGCAGCCTTTAGGACACGCGTCCCCACAAGCATTGCATCCGCAACAATCCTCTTTTCTTTTTATATCTATCATATACTTATCTTGTACTTGTCAGCACCCAATTATGGATATAAACCTTTATTCTGACTATATAGCAAAAGCCTATACCTAACTGTTTTAAATGGTGCCGACCTATTATTTATCAGTTCTACCAAATTTCTAGAATATCCCAATGGCATACTCTATCACACTTATACAGGGCAATATGATGGGTACTTCATTTTTATCGTTATCATCTCCTCATTATCTTTGCTGCAAATTCAAAGAAATCTGCAACATTCTTGAAATTATCAAACAGCTGGCAATACATGCTTGCATAAGGTTCGGAAAACCTACTGCGTATATCAGCCCTTATCATACTTGCCAAAGCCTCCTTTGTGTAGGCTTTCAGCAATTCATTGTATAGTTCCTCGCTCATAATTTTCTCTGTTATTTCAACATCCTTGCTATATACATCGCCTCATAAACAACGATACAACAATCAGGAACAGCATTCGAAATACAGAAGCAACGTATTCTTCGCTATTCGCTTGTTATTATCAGATGTATGAGACATATGGCTATTGTTGAACATCAAATTTTAAACTTTTTATGTGACACATATTCTTGAAATTTATGTATAAGAAAATTCAAAAAACTCAAAGTCTTTTCCTTGTAGTCTTCTAATTCATTATAAGTTAACAATGAACCAACTCCAGAAAAAGACTTGTTTCCATGAGCCAAGTCATTTCTTTTACTTTTTATGCTCAAAAGAATCGCCCCAGTTCTATTTAATTCGGGGATTCTCCCCAATTTCACACCTAATGTATGACTAAGAGTAATTATTTTTTTTAAATCCAAATTTCCAGAGATATCACTTGGCAATTCCTTAAACTCCATTAGCTCTGAAGTCAAAGAGTCTGCAATATTTTGGGATATTTTTCTTGCATTATCCAAGCTCAACTTAGAATGTATCTTTTCTCGGAACCAGACTTTCCGTAATTCTGATGACAAATTCTCATAGTGCAATTTTTCATCTTTAATATTATCATAAACAAAGAATACACAATTTGAAAAAGTTGATCCTATTAAATTGTACAATACAATAATAGCTTCTGCTCTCAAACACTTTTGCATATTTCTCGTTAACATTAAACTCTTGGAAGTATTGGTATCTTTGATTGGCTTATTCTTGTAAGTTTCCACACCATCAAGAAACTTCAACACCTCATAAAATGCTTTTACATCCGCAACACGCTGATTATATTCATCATTTAATACCATGCAAAAAAGCTTCTTTTACAATATTAATGCGACTAAATATCTTCTGGCTCGTATGAGTTTTATAACGTCCTTCGATAGATTTATAGAAATCATTCCTGTTTTCTTTATCAACTATCAAACTGTCTGGTATATTCGTTGCGATATTAGGTTTTTCCTTCAATGCCAAATACGAACCTATGGCAATTCCTTCAAAATAAGGTTTGGATATACCACGAGTCCCAGGCTTTTTGGCAAAGCCTTGATTAGGATACGTACGAGTTATAAAATCAACCATCATATTGAATGCTTTCGTTTTTTCAGTTCTCTCTTGCTCTGTAAATGACGTATTTTTCTTCTCTAAATAAGAATCTAAATATTTTGCTACACCTTTGGATTCCACTTGATTATAATTCGGATAGCAATCACTAAAAGCAAAGAAACGCAGCAACAATTCCTCTTCCTCACGGCGATTTTCAAAATACTGTGTAACTGGACATAAAGCTTTAAAACTAGCAGATTTTGCCAATTCTATAATAAAGTCTGTAAAACTTCCACGATAAACTCCACGACGCGTTTCCATAGGAAGTAACGGTACACTACTCGTATTAATTCTATCAAACATTTCCTTTCTTACCTCTTCAGATGCATCAGCAGAAAGCACAACCATACGTATTGCAATATTCTTGAACATTCTTTGACGAGCAGAAGATAGTTGAGAAAACCTAGTTTTATTCAGTTCAGTTAATTTCTCAAGATATTTCAATTCCAACTCATCATTTAGATATGCAGCCATTGTGCGAATACGTTGAGAACCATCAACTATTTCCAATCTTCCAGATTCTTTTATTTCTGCAGTAAAAATAAAAGGGACAGGAAGACCTAAGAAAAGTGATTCTATAAAACGAGATTGATGTTTTATATCCCAAACAAACTCTCTTTGATAATCAGGAACAAAAATTTCATTATCATCCTTATCTATATCTTTAAGATATTTGTTGACATATAATTCTATTGTAGGCTCACGCATATCAAAAGCTACAGATTTTTTCTGTTCATCTATTTGATTCTCAATATTCTTTAATTTTTCTGATGTTAAATCATTCATAATATTATATTTGAAGAAGTTAGTACTTTTAATACTGATTTTACCGAGACAGCTTTGTCTCATACAATCTTTGAGATTACGTTAGTACTCAATTTAGGGCATAGCCCCTAGTATAGGCACTTTTGCAAGTGCCTA
>ERZ834722.326-NODE-326-length-52356-cov-42.967018_pt1 | contig 52356 bp, 40 predicted proteins | sample MGYA00519576_ERZ834722 | MGnify/ENA primary metagenome ERZ834722 (study PRJEB31850, sample SAMEA3708759) | human gut metagenome | biome: human gut; feature: human-associated habitat; material: faeces | place: China | collected 2014 ...
GCGTGCTCAACATGGCAGACGGATGCCTCCTCCTCGTCGATGCTTTCGAGGGTCCTATGCCTCAGACTCGTTTCGTGCTGCAGAAGGCGTTGCAGCTCGGACTGAAACCTATCGTTGTCGTTAACAAGGTAGATAAGCCTAACTGTCGCCCTGAAGAGGTGTACGAAATGGTGTTCGACCTGATGTGCGACCTCGATGCTACTGAGGATCAGCTTGACTTTACTGTAGTTTACGGTTCAGCTAAGAATGGCTGGATGAGCGAGGACTACAACAAGCCAACAGACAACATTGATTATTTGCTCGACAAGATTGTGGAGATTATCCCTGCTCCTAAGCAGTTGGAGGGTACTCCTCAGCTCTTGATCACATCTCTTGACTATAGCTCTTACACCGGTCGTATCGCCGTAGGTCGTGTACACCGTGGTACTTTGAAGGATGGCATGAACATCACAATCTGCCATCGCGATGGTACTCAGGAGAAGACTAAGATCAAGGAACTCCATACCTTCGAGGGTATGGGTCATAAGAAGACAGACCATGTGGATTCTGGTGACATCTGTGCCGTTATCGGTTTGGAGAAGTTCGAGATTGGTGATACCATCTGCGACTTCGAGAACCCAGAGCCACTTCCTCCAATCGCTGTAGATGAGCCTACCATGAGTATGCTCTTCACCATCAACGATTCACCTTTCTTCGGTAAGGAGGGTAAGTTCTGTACTTCACGTCATATCCAGGAACGTTTGAACAAGGAGTTGGAGAAGAACCTGGCTCTTCGTGTTCAGCCTTACGAGGATACTACTGATAAGTGGATTGTTTCTGGTCGTGGTGTGCTCCATCTCTCTGTGCTCGTTGAGACCATGCGTCGTGAGGGCTATGAGCTTCAGGTAGGTCAGCCTCAGGTTATCTACAAGGAGATTGATGGTGTGAAGTGTGAGCCTATCGAGGAGTTGACCATCAACGTTCCAGAGGAGTTCGCTTCTAAGATGATTGATATGGTTACCCGTCGTAAGGGTGATATGACCTCTATGCTGAATATGGGTGAGCGTGTGGATATCGAATTTGATATTCCTTCACGTGGTATCATCGGTCTTCGTACCAATGTGCTCACCGCTTCTCAGGGTGAGGCTATCATGGCCCACCGTTTCAAGGAGTATCAGCCATACAAGGGCGAGATCAGCCGCCGTTCCAACGGTAGCATGATAGCGCTGGAAACTGGTACAGCCTATGCTTACGCCATCGATAAGTTGCAGGATCGCGGTAAGTTCTTCATCGACCCAGGTGAGGAGGTTTACGGTGGCGAGGTGGTTGGTGAGCATGTTCACGACAACGACCTGGTGGTTAATGTAACCAAGGCAAAGCAGTTGACCAACGTCCGTGCCTCTGGTTCTGACGAAAAGGCTCGCGTGATTCCTAAGACCGTGATGAGCCTTGAGGAGTGCCTGGAGTACATCCGCGAGGATGAATACGTAGAGGTAACTCCTAAGAGTATGCGTATGCGCAAGGTGATTCTCGATCACTTGGAGCGCAAGCGTAGTAATAAAGATTAAGCTATAGCTTATATATAAATGGATCCGTGAGAATTCCCCTCTAGCCGATTGCCTAGGCAGTCTGCTTGCAGGGGATTCTTTTTTTATTTAAAGATGATTCTTTATTTTTAATTTGGAATGTATCCGTATGTGGTTGTGGAAATTCTTTAGGAAATTCTCGTTGCCCTGTTCCCTGGTATTGGGAGCCGTGGGCTATCTGATCTTCGCCAATGTACCTTTCTTGGAACCTTTGGGCGATGCGGTGGGACCGAAGCTGGTGGATATGATGCCGTGGGTGCTCTTTGCCTTGCTCTATGTTACCTTCTGTAAGATTGAAATCAAGGAGATGAAACCGAAGGCTTGGCATTTCATCCTGCAGCTCATCCGAACCAGTCTGGCACTGATGATGGTGGTGCTTATCTTCGAATTCGGAGATAATTATGAAACCAAACTGGTGCTCGAAGGAGCTTTCATCTGTTTTATCTGTCCTACGGCGGCTGCCGTGGCTGTGGTCACTGAGAAACTGGGTGGCAGCATCGGTTCGTTGACAACTTATACGGTGATAGCCAATGTCTTTACGATGGTTATCATTCCTTGTCTTTTCCCGATGGTGGAGAAGGGGGCAGATGTTTCCTTTCTTTTTATGAGTGCGATGGTGTTCCGAAACGTAACCACGGTACTGGTGGTTCCTTTGCTTCTGGCTTTGCTGAGCCGCAAGTTTCTGCCTAAGTGGGTGGATAAGGTGAAGAGCGTGAAGGATTTGGGCTTCTATATGTGGTGCTTCAACCTTACTATCCTGATGGGTGAGACGGTTCGCAATATCCTCCATGCCGAGGTTTCGGGATGGATTCTTGCCTTGCTGCTCATTGTTCCGCTCTTTGTCTGTCTCATCCAGTTTGCCATTGGTAAGGCGGTGGGCAGACATTATGATGCGAGCATCAGTGCCGGTCAGGCTTTGGGACAGAAGAATACCATTGTGGGCATCTGGCTCACTCTTACTTTCCTGAATCCTCTTGCCGCCGTAGCTCCGGGTGCCTATGTGGTTTGGCAGAACCTGGTGAATGGCTGGCAGCTGTGGTATAAGGAGAAATACGGAAAACTGAAGTGGTAGCAATAAAAATAGGGTGTGGCATCAATTGATGACACACCCTATTTTTATATAGAGGATTTTATTTGCTTGTAGAAATAAAGATGCACTCGATGGTTACGTTGCCATCCATCCATTTGGCTGGAATGGTATAGGTGCCATCCTTGGCAATATCTGTCTTCTTGAGCGATTCTATCTGATCACCATGGGTAATGGTGAAGTCACCATAGGTGAATCCTGGAGCTGGAACCATCTTAACCTTGAATGGCTTGCCGTATGCCACCTTGTAGTTGTTGAGGGTAGTTCCATCTGCTGCGGTCACCATACCGTTGCGGTTAGCCTCGGTTACAGAAACAAACTCGCTGTGAGCCTTCTTCTTTGCATCACCTTCGGTCTTCAGCAAGGTGATGCGAGGAGCGTTGGTCAGGTGGATATTGATATCGTCAATATATACTACTTCATCCTGCTTCATCTCGTGAGGTGACTCAGCATGAGGAACCACTACCAGGCTATAGATATCTACACCTTCTGTACTCTTGATTGGGAATACGGCGTCAGCCCACTGGCCGGCAGGAACAGGAGTGGTTGACTTGATCCAGAACTGCTCCACTTCGTTAGACTGTCCGGCTCTGTCTCTTCTCTTTCCGAGACCTACCAGCATCACTCTTCCTTCCATCGGACGGTTGATCAATACGTGAACCACTTTTCCTGAAGGACCCAGTGCGATTGGTTTCTTCAGATCAATTCTTGCACCGAAGATGTTGGAAGCCAGTCGTGAACGCTGGAAGCCGAGCACCTTCTTGTTGGGATTGTTGGTGAGGTCAGGATTATCCACGACCTCGCAGTTGCCTGCCAGTTCTCCTGTGCGGAATGGGGAATGCTCCCATCTATCGTAAACTCCCACAGATTTGTAATCCTGGGTGTCGAACTTAATTTCTTGTCCCATTGCAGCCAATGGTAACAAACACAATGCTATGAGTAATTTCTTCATATTCGTAGTGTAGAGTCAAAGTTTAAAATACTTTAATGGAATGTAACAAAGGACAAGCCTTGCTGTCGTCGATGACAACCTTCAGACCTTTTACCTGATAGCCTTTGCCGTAACTGTCTGATGTGCTGCCGTTCAACGGGATGATGCGCTTGTATCCGATGGTGGTAGTGGTGCACTTCTCTGCGATAGGTTTCCATGTCTTTCCGTCTTCAGAGATTTCGATATGGAACTTTCTTACTCGCTGACCTTTGCGGATGTACTCCATCATATCCACATAGCGAACGGTCTGTGGCTTGTCCCAGTTGAAGGTGATGGTAGCCTGCTTCACGCCATCATCAGTAGCCCAATAGGTATTCTTGTTGTTATCAGTCAGGTTCTTGGCTGCATAGTTGCGGTTGGCACCAGCCTGACGGGTATTGCTTACGGTAACCTTTGCCTTCTGTGCCAGGTCTTTGCCCAGACGGGTACGAATCATGTTGCCCATATCCTTGAGGACGCGAACATCGATATCAGGTAGCAAACCGCTCTTGTCTGGAGGGCAGTTTAAGATCAGAGTAGCATTTCTACCTACAGTCTCCAGATACATCTGGAAGAGGCACTCTACAGAGAGAGGCTTCTCGCCCTCGTGCCAGAACCATCCCTTGTCAGTGAGCTTGGCATCGCTCTCTCCCGGGTCCCACTGCCATCCGTCTTCGGTACCATACATACCGTTGCTTTCAGGTGCATAACCTCTTTCGTCGGTGAGCCAGTTGGTTTCGCCTGCCCATCCTGCCTCGTTGCCAATCCATCTTGACTCAGCACCTACACCCCAGAGGATGATGTCAGGGCAAACCTTGTGGATGGAGTCTCTGAGGTTAGGAATATCATAATAGGTAGAACGATCTACGTTCACGGTCGTGTTGCGTCCGCCGTAGTATCCGTCACCACCGTTGGCACCGTCGAACCACATTTCAAACTGGTCTTTGCCATACTGTGCCAACTCTGCGCACTGGCGCAGGAAAACATCGTTTACATACTTCTCAGTGCCGTAGTATTTGCTGTTTCTATCCCATGGAGAAACATAGAAGCCGTACTTCATACCCAGGTTGCGTGCAGCCTTGGCAAAGTCGCGAGGAATGTTGGTGGTCTTACCGTTCTCATTGCCGGCATTGACGATGGAATGGTCAGTTGTAGATGTAGGCCAGAGGCAGAAACCGTCATGATGCTTGACTACTGCGATACCGCCCTTCATGCCTGCAGCCTTTACGGCCTTGAGCCATTGAGTAGGGTTAGGCTTCTTGGTAGGAGCAAAAAGGGTTACGTCTTCACTTCCGAGTCCCCATTCTCTGTTGGTATAGGTATTCATGCCATAATGGAAGAAGGCATAGAATTCAGTCTCCTGCCATTTCATCTGGCGATCGCTTGGAACAGGGAATACAGCTGTAGGCTCGTTGTCTGGATTAGGCAACGACTGCTGCTTTACTTGGAAAACACTCTGGGAGTGGCCAGCCATGGCAGTCATGACGAAGGACACCCCTATAAAAACTTTTTTGATGTTCATGGTTGTTGTATTTAAATCGATACACTTTAATCTTACCATAATAATAGATGTATATAATAGTTATTGATGCTATTGGTGATAGTTACTAATGATTCATCTGTAAAGATAGGAGTTTTATAAATAGTAACAAAACTTTTCTGGTTAATTAAATATAAACGCCCGCAATTTTGCTTTGCGGGCGTTTGTATAGGGTTAGTCTTGTGTAGGATAAATCAAATTCTCTTTGGTGATGCAGTTGAGCACCTCTTCCAAATATTTTTTCGATTCATACTTTGCCATAGGCAGGTCGTGGAGCAGATAGTTACCGCAATCCTTGGCTGCCTGTCCAGGAATTTCTCCTTCGAAGTCGGCTACAAACTGGAAGGTGCGCTTCATCAGTTCTACGATGTCCTTGCTCTCCAGGTCGCCCTTGATGAGGAGGTAGTTGCCGGTGAGGCATCCCATTGGCCCCCAGTAGATGATGCGGTCTTTCCATTCCTCATCGTTGCGCAGGTAGGTGGCTGCCAGATGTTCGATGGTATGGATGGCACCGTTGTGGAGGCAAGGCTCCTGATTAGGCACCTTCATGCGGATATCGAAGGTTGTGACGACTTCTCCGCCTACTTCGTCCTTGCGGCTTACGTAGATGCCGCGGAGTAACTTGTTATGATTGATGGTAAAACTTGGAATCTTATTCATTTTACTTTGAACTTTGAATATTGAACTTTTTACTTTGAATGTTACAGACTTTCGAGGAAAGCCTTGGTGACATTGAATGATCCTTCTGCCATTTTAGCCCAGAAGTCGAAGTACTGCTGTGCCTTGGTATCCTTCAGAGGCACATCGCTGATGATGCGGAAGGAGATGAAAGGAGTCTTGTAGATGTGGCAGGTCTGTGCGATGGAGCAGCTTTCCATATCCACAGCCATGGCATGAGGGAAGTGCTCCAGGATAGAGCGCATCTTCTCCTTGCTATCTACGAACCATTCTCCGCTTACAATCTGTCCGGCATGAATCTTTGGATGCTGGTTGTCTGGCAGTTCATTGATGGCAAGTGCCTTCTCAACATACTCCTTTGGGGTGTTGAAGGTGGCTGGCATGCCGAGGATCTGACCGTACTCGCACTCGTCGCCGCAGTAAGCATCGTGATATACACAGTCGGTAGCTACCACCACTTCGGTAACATTGAGGTTGATATCGGCGCCTCCAGCCACACCCGAAGAGATGACGAGGTCTGGGTGGTAATTGTCAATCATTTCCACAGCTCCGATGGCGCTGTTCACCTTTCCGATGCCGCACTGCTGCATCACTACTTCATTCTCGCCGATCTTTCCGATGACGAAGTCCTTATGATTCTTTCGCTCAGTCTGCGATTCTGTCAATAATGTCTTGAGTTGCGTGAACTCCTTGTCCATCGCAACGATAATTCCTATTTTCATATTGATTTATTTCTATTTTGGGTGCAAAGTTACAAAATAAATCCCATAAAAAAACATTTCCCCACCTATATTTTATAATAGGCAGAGAAATGTTATCCAAGTTTCGCAAGTTCTGAATGTTACATTATTATATTGCAAACTACGAAAAATGTATGGTTCTATTAGAAGTTCACTCCGAAATTGAGCAAGAGAGCTCCATTATGCGATTTGTCAAAACTGTCGTGGCAGATGTTGGCAAGACCGATGTCGTAGCTGAGATCGGCATAGAACATATCGTAGCCGATGCCGCAACCGATGCGCAGACCACCATCCAGACGGCGGAAATTGTCGCTGCGGAAGGAACTCTGGGCCTCTCGCTCGGCAAAGTTCTTGATCTTGCCACCTACACCCACTGCGAAGTAACCGCCGAATTGTGGCTGGATGGAGAAGTGGTCATCTACATCATACTTGTATTTCAACACCGCAGGAATCTGCAGGTAGTTGAGGTCGTAGGTCATCTTTTTGCCGGAAACCAGATCTTTCTTGCCACCTTTTTCTATATAAGAGAGACCCGTCTCCAGATACAGAGGCGCAGTATCCGTGAGCGGAATGCCGGCAACTATGCCTACGTTGAGGCCCGTCTGCCAGTCGCCGCCATCCAGACGGGAATCATCCGAATTCACGTAGGTGAATGCCGGACCGATTCGGAAACCGAAGTATGGAGCACCATAACTGTGGTTGTATCTGTAGTCGAGATGTCCTGTCTTCTTGTTGTAATATCTACTATTCTTATAGTTCTGAGCCGTTGATGGAATCACTGCCAGGAGTATTGCCATCATGATAAATGCGATTCTTTTCATATTGATGTGATTTTAATTATTATCTGGTGCAAAGGTATGAATTTTCGGTCATCTTGCAGCGTGAGAATCCCTATAATGATGGGGGGAAAACCCTATTGCGTCTTTTCTTCGATAAAAAAAGTAAAAAGTTTCTTCTATTATTTTGTAGTGTCTTCATTTCTCATTATCTTTGCACCAAATTATAAACGTTTATAGAAAAAGATGAAATTATTCAAGAAGTATCTACTGGATATTCTGGTAGTGATTGTTTTTGCAGTGATCTCTTTCGTGTACTTCATGCCTGCCGACATGGACGGACGAATTCTGTTCCGACACGACTCGGCGGCGAGCAAGGGATTGGGACATGAGAAAGAGCTTTTCCAACAGCAGACTGGCGAGACAACCCGTTGGACCAACTCTGTGTTTGGTGGTATGCCAACCTATCAGATGTCGCCTTCGTACGGCAGTACCCAGGTGCTCAGCCAGGTAACGAAGGCTTATCATCTGTGGTTGCCTGATTATGTATGGTATGTGTTTGTCTATCTCCTGGGCTTTTATATCATGCTCCGTGCCTTCGATTTCCGACAATCGCTGGCGGCGCTGGGTTCCATCATCTGGGCATTCTCATCCTACTTCTTTATTATCATTGCAGCAGGTCATATCTGGAAGGTATGGGCTTTGGCCTATCTGCCTCCTATGATTGCAGGTGTGGTACTGGCTTATCGGGGTAAGTATCTGAAAGGTCTGCTCCTCACCGCCATCTTCTCGGCTTTCGAGGTGAATGCCAACCACGTGCAGATGACCTATTATTATCTCTTCATCATCCTCTTCATGGTGATTGCCTTCCTGGTAGATGCCATCAAGAAGGGTGAACTCGCCCGTTTTGGCAAGGCAACGGCGGTATGTGCCGTGGGTGCTCTCATCGGTATCTCGCTCAACCTCTCCAACCTGTATCATACCTGGCAGTATGGTCAGGAAACCATGCGTGGAAAGAGCGAACTGGTGAAGAAGAATGCTGCTAACCAGACCAGCAGTGGTTTGGATAGAGACTATATCACCCAGTGGAGCTATGGTATTGATGAAACCTGGACGCTCCTGATTCCTGATGCCAAGGGTGGTGCTTCCGTACCTCTCGCCCAGAATACGCAGGCGATGGAGAAGGCGGATCCTAACTTCGTGCAGATTTATCAGCAGCTCGGACAGTACTGGGGCAACCAGCCTGGTACGAGCGGTCCTGTATATGTAGGAGCATTCGTATGCATGCTCTTCGTTCTCGGCTTGTTTATTGTCAAGGGTCCGATGAAGTGGGCATTGCTGGCTGCCACCATCCTGAGCGTCCTGCTCTCCTGGGGTAGAAACTTCATGCCGTTCACCGATTTCTTCCTTGATTACATTCCGATGTATGCCAAGTTCCGAACGGTGGCTTCTATCCTCGTGATAGCCGAGTTCACCATTCCGTTGCTTGCCATGATGGCTTTGAAAAAAATCATCGATGAGCCGGAGATACTCACCAGTAAGATCAAACTGGTATATGCCAGCTTTGGTCTGACGGCAGGCTTCTGTCTGCTCTTTGCCCTGATGCCGGGTGTTTTCTTCCCTGATTTCATTTCCGTTCAGGAAACTCAGGCGTTGCAGCAGTTGCCGGCAGAATACCAGGGACCGATCATGAGCAATCTCATCGAGATTCGCAAGAGTATCTTTACTTCCGATTGCTGGCGCTCGTTCTGGGTCATCGTCATCGGCTCAGCCTTTCTGCTACTTTACAAGATGAAGAAGTTGGGTGCTGAGTATATGATTGCCGGCATCGCCGTGCTCTGTCTGGTTGATATGTGGATGGTGAACAAGCGTTATCTCTACGATGATATGTTCGTAGATAAGAACGTGCGCGATACTCCTCAGCAGATGACGGAGACCGATAAGATTATCTGCCGCGACAAGGCGCTCGATTACCGTGTGCTCAATCTTGCTTCCAATACCTTCAATGAGAATGAGACCTCTTATTACCACAAGAGCATCGGCGGTTATCATCCAGCTAAGCTCCGTCGCTATCAGGAGATGATCGATGCACATATTGCTCCTGAGATGCAGAAGACGATGAAGGCAGTGGCTGAGGCTGGTGGTGATATGACTAAGGTGAATGGAGACAGCATCTTCCCGGTTTTGAACATGCTCAATACCAAATACTTCATCCTGCCTTTGCAGGGCGGTCAGACGGTTCCTGTACAGAACCCATATGCCTACGGCAATGCCTGGTTTGTGGATGAGGTGCAGTATGTCAACAATGCCAACGAGGAGATTGATGGTGTGGGAAAGGTCAACCTCCGTCATGTGGCGGTGGCTGATGCCAAGTTCAAGGAGCAGTTGGCTCAGAGCGTGAAGCAGGATGATACTTCGGTGGTGAAGATGATCCAGTATAAGCCAAACAACCTCACCTACGAGGTGAAGTCGAGCAAGGGCGGCGTCATCGTCTTCTCTGAGATTTACTATCCTGGATGGACTGCTACCGTAGATGGTCAGCCTGTAGAACTGGGACGTGTGGATTATATCCTCCGTGCCATCAACGTGAAACCGGGCAACCACAAGGTGGTACTCGACTTCCATCCTCAGTCGCTCAAGAATACAGAGATGGTAGCTTATATCGGCTATGGTGTTCTGGTACTCCTTATTATAATAGGTATAGGGGTGGAAATCAAAAAGCGCAAGAAGACAGATGATGTTTCGAACAGAAATTGATATTCCGAAGGCCGACTTCGAGATACAGCCGGCAGAGCAGATGCTCTTCGTGGGCAGTTGCTTTGCCGACAATCTGGGTCGCCGATTTGTGGAGAATCGCTTCCGTGCCACGGTGAATCCCTTCGGTGTGATGTATAATCCGGCAAGCATTCTCCATACGGTAGAGAAATGTACCGGGGTGCATCCTCGTGTGGCAGTCTTTACGCTAGGTACGAACCACGTGTATATTCTGAAGGAAACGGGCGAGATTGTGGATAACTGCCAGAAGCGACCCCAGCGCCTTTTCGAGGAAAAGGAACTGAGTGAAGAGGAATGTGCCGGGTATCTGCAAAAGGCGATTGATTTACTGAAAGCTGAAAAGGTAATCATCACCGTAAGCCCCATCCGTTATGCCAAATACGGCTATCATGGAAGTCAGCTTTCGAAAGCTACGCTTCTGTTGGCTGCAGACCGCTTGGTGAAGGCGAACCCTGGTGTGGTGAGCTATTTTCCTGCTTACGAAATCATGAACGATGAACTTCGTGATTACCGTTTCTACAAGGAAGATATGCTGCACCCGAGCAATCAGGCGGTAGAATATATCTGGGAGAAATTCCGGGAAACCTATTTCGGCAAGGCTGCCGAGCTGTTTCTGGAAGACTGGCGTCCCATCTGGGAAGCCCTCGGACACAAGCCCTTCAACCCCGATAGCGAGGAACATCAGAAGTTCATCGCCAGAACGGAAGAAAGGAAAAGATTGTTCGAGAAAAAGTATGGGTTAGTGAAGGGCTGAAAGCCCAAAAGCATAATATAGAACATTTAAAGTATTAAGACAATGACATATACTATTGAAAAGGTAACCACACTGATAGGTGCGCGTCGCTATGGAGACAATGATACCAACATCGGTTTTATCCTGACCGATAGTCGTTCACTTTGTTTCCCAGAGGAAACTCTGTTTTTTGCACTCAAGTCTGAGCGCAATGATGGTCATAACTACATCCCTGAACTGTATCGCAGAGGTGTGAAAAACTTTGTGGTAACTGATGTCCCTAAAGGCTATGCTTCTGATTATCCGGAGGCTAACTTCCTGAAGGTGGTCAATACGCTGGAGGCTCTTCAGCGTCTGGCTGAGCGCCATCGTGATGAATTCAATATCCCTATCGTGGGTATTACGGGTTCCAATGGCAAGACGATGGTCAAGGAGTGGCTCTATCAGCTGCTCTCGCCAAGCATGTTCGTTACCCGCAGCCCTCGCAGTTACAATTCTCAGATAGGTGTGCCATTGTCTGTCTGGCTGATGAACGAGCAGACCCAGGTAGGTGTCTTCGAGGCGGGTATCAGTCAGCCTGGCGAGATGCTTGCCCTTCGTGACATCATCCAGCCTGCCATCGCCGTTCTTACCAATGTGGGTTCTGCCCATCAGGAGAACTTCTCTTCCCTGGAGGAGAAGTGCCGTGAGAAGCTCATCCTCTTCCATGATGCTGAAACCGTGGTTTATGATGGCGATGATGAGGTGATTACCAAGGTGGTGGCTGAATATCCTGATTATAAAGGCGAGAAACTCTTCTGGTCGCTTAAGAACCCTGAGGCTCCTTTCTATGTCAAGAAGATAGAGAAGCAGCAGAGCGTGAGCGTCATCAACTATATATATAAAGGTGTAGAGGATAGCTTCTCCATTCCTTTCATCGATGATGCTTCCATCCAGAACTCCATCATCTGTGCTACTGTCGCTTCCAAGCTCGGACTCTCTGCCGAGGACATCGACAAGCGTATGGCACAGCTCGAACCGGTTGCGATGCGACTGGAGGTAAAGGTGGGTCAGCACGGCTGTACTCTCATCAACGACAGTTACAACAGCGATATCAACTCACTCGACATCGCTCTCGACTTCATGAATCGCCGTCCTGATCATCGTGGTCGTCGCCATACTTTGATCTTGAGCGATATCTATCAGAGTGGTCAGACTCCCGAGGCTCTATATAAAGAGGTGAGCGATCTCGCCCGCAAGCGTGGCGTAGTAAAGTTCATCGGTATTGGTCCGGAACTCTGCAAGCAGCATGATACGATTCAGATTTCAGAAAAGTTCTTCTTCCCGAATGTGGAGGAGTTTATCAATAGCGAGGTCTTTGCCTCCCTCCGCGATGAGGTTATCCTCCTGAAGGGTGCCCGCCAGTTTGGTTTCGATCAGCTTACCGAACTGCTGGTGCAGAAGGTGCATGAAACCACCCTAGAGGTCAACCTGAATGCGGTGGTTGCCAACCTCAACTACTACCGTGCCTTTATGAAACCGGAAACAAAACTGGTCTGCATGATCAAGGCGGATGGCTATGGTGCCGGAGCGGTAGAGATTGCCAAGACCCTGCAGGATCATCGTGTAGATTATCTGGCTGTAGCTGTAGCCGATGAGGGTGTCACCCTTCGCAAGAACGGTATCACCAGCAACATCATGATCATGAACCCGGAGATGACAGCCTTCAAGACCATGTTCGATTACGACCTGGAGCCTGAGGTGTATTCTTTCCGATTGCTCGATGCACTCATCAAGGCTGCCGAGAAGGAGGGTGTCACCGGATTCCCTGTTCACATCAAGCTCGATACCGGTATGCATCGCATGGGCTTCAATCCAGAAAACGATATGGAGGAGCTTATCGGTAAGCTGAAGCACCAGAATGCCATCATCCCTCGTTCCGTATTCTCTCACTTCGTGGGAAGCGATGACGATAGTTTCGATGATTTCTCAGCCCATCAGTTTGAACTCTTCGATAAGGGAAGCCGACAGTTGCAGGCTGCCTTCGACCATAAGATCCTGCGCCATATCTGCAATTCGGCAGGTATCGAGCACTTCCCGGAGTGCCAGTTGGATATGTGCCGCCTGGGTCTCGGACTCTATGGCATCAACTCCCGCAATAATAAGACCATCAACTGCGTGAGCACCCTGAAGACTACCATCCTCCAGATGCACAACGTGAAGGCGGGCGATAGTGTAGGCTATAGTCGCAAGACCATCCTCGATAAGGACAGTGTCATTGCTGCCATTCCTATCGGATATGCTGATGGTTTGAACCGCCGTCTTGGCAATCGCCATGCCTACTGTCTGGTTAACGGTCAGAAGGCAGATTATGTAGGCAACATCTGTATGGATGTGGCGATGATTGATGTCACCGGCATCAACTGCAAGGAAGGTGATAGCGTGGAACTCTTCGGCGAGCATCTTCCTGTTCAGGTGTTGAGTGATATTCTGGAGACAATTCCTTACGAAGTGCTGACCACCATCAGCAACCGAGTGAAGAGGGTTTATTACCAGGATTAAGCGTGAAAAGAAGCGTTGCTGGCGACAATAAATCGTGCAAAAACGTATAAAAAACGATAAATCCCATCCGAAAAGCTCGGATGGGATTCTTTTTTACGTAAATTTTTCCATTAAAACGTATTGAATATGAATAAAAAAGTGTATCTTTGCAACCAACAAATCATCTAAAAACAAGCAAGGGTGCACTTTTATGTGTATTTCTTTAACTATTTAACAATTCAAAAGTAATAATGGAACAAGTATTTAGCTATATCATTAGTCTGGGTGCGAGCGTGATGATGCCTATCATCTTCACGGTCATCGGACTGTGTATTGGCATGAAATTCGGAAAGGCTTTGAAGTCGGGACTCTTCGTAGGTGTGGGTTTCGTGGGACTGGGTGTGGTGACAGCTTTGCTGACTACCAACTTCAATGATCCGTTGAAGGCTATCTCCGACATCTATCACCTGCAGTTGAATGTGTTTGATATGGGATGGCCTGCAGCTGCTGCCGTAGCTTATAATACTGCGGTGGGTGCCTTGATTATCCCAATCTGCTTGGGTGTCAACTTTCTGATGTTGATTACCAAGACCACCCGTACGGTAAACATCGACCTCTGGAACTACTGGCATTTCGCATTCATCGGTGCCGTAGCTTACTTCGTGATGGGCGAGAGCTTGCTTTGGGGATACTTCGCAGCCATCGTCTGCTATATGATTACATTGGTATGTGCAGACCTGACCGCCGATAAGTTCCAGAAGTACTACGATTTGGATGGAATCTCTATTCCGCAGCCATTCTGCCAGAGTTTCATGCCATTCGCCATCGTCTTCAACAAGCTCCTGGATATGATTCCTGGTTTCTCTAAGCTCGATGTAGATGCCGAGGGATTGAAGAAGAAGTTTGGCGTGCTTGGCGAACCATTGGTTCTCGGAGTCATCGTAGGTGCCCTGATTGGTTGGGCAGCTCAGTTGGATATCAAGAAGATTCTCTTTCTGGGTGTAACCATGGGAGCTGTTATGGAGCTGATTCCTCGTATCACCTCTCTCTTTATCGATGGTCTGAAGCCAATTTCAGAGAAAACACAGGAGTTGGTCAAGACCAAGTTCAACGGCAAGAAGGTACACATCGGTATGAGTCCTGCCTTGGTTATCGGTCATCCTACTACCTTGGTAGTATCAGTCATCTTGATTCCGGTTATCCTGGCAATCGCAGTCTTCCTGCCTGGCAACCAGTTCTTGCCTTTGGCATCATTGGCAGGTATGTTCTACCTCTTCCCATTGATTCTGCCATTTACCAAGGGTAATGTAGTGAAGACCCTTATCATCGGTCTGATTGCCCTCATCATCGGTCTCTATTTCGTAACCGATATGGCACCTGACTTTACGATGGCTGCCAACCAGGTATATGCAGCCACAGGCGATAATGCCGCTCATATTCCTGACGGATTCGCAGGTGGTGCGCTCGATTTCGCTTCCTCTCTCTTCGGATGGGTAATCTATCGTGGCGTCAAGCTTTCATACGTTGGTATGGGTGTGCTCACCATCCTCACCATCGCCCTGCTGGTTCTCAACCGCCAGCGCATCGTGAAGGAAGAAAAGGCAGCAGCCAAGAAATAAAACAAGAAAGTGAAGAACGAAGAATTCAAGTAATCATAAAGTTCAAAGTTCAAAATTCAATGTAAACGATTATGAAGAAATTAACATTAATATTAGCAGCAATGGTATTAACAGCAAGTCAGGCTTTTGGCCAGTGTGGTAAGTGTGGATACGAAGTGAAGGCTGAAAATGCCTACACTAACTATAACGTTCGTTATGCGAGCAATCCTATGGATGCCAAGCATTATACAACCGAGCGTCTCCGCAGTGAGTTCGCAATCGAGAAGGTGTTCGCTCCAGGTGAGGTAAACTGGACCTACACTATGTTCGACCGTTTCCTCATCGGTGGTGCAGAGCCAACAACCGCTCCTTTGAAACTCACTTCTATCGCTCCGCTTTATACCGATAAGCCTAACGATCAGAAGAATCTGCTCGACAACCGTGAGTTGGGTATCATCAATATCGGTGGCGAGGGGACTGTTACCGTAGATGGCAAGAAATATACACTTGCTTTCCAGGAGGCTCTCTATGTAGGTCGTGGTGCCAAGAGCATCGAGGTAAGTAGCAAGGATGCTGCCAAGCCTGCTAAGTTCTATATGAACAGTGCCTGCGCTCATCAGACCTATCCTACCAAGAAGGTAACCCTGAAGGATGCCAACAACATCAAGGCGGGTAGCCTGAAGGAGAGTAACGACCGTGTAATCCACCAGTTGATCATCGATGGCGTAGCTGGTGTCCGTACCTGCCAACTGCAGATGGGTGTTACCGAATTGAAGGAGGGCTCTGTATGGAACACCATGCCGGCTCATACTCACCTCCGTCGTATGGAGACTTACCTTTATTATAATGTTCCAGAGGGTCAGAAGATTCTCCATGTCATGGGTGAACCACAGGAGACACGTCCTGTCTGGTTGAACAATGAGCAGGCTGTCATTGCTCCTGAATGGTCTATTCACTGCGCTGCAGGTACCAGCAACTATACCTTTATCTGGGGTATGGCAGGAGAAAACCTTATCTATAACGATATGCAGGTGGTGAAGATCCCAACATTGGAATAAATAAAAAAACGCTTAAAAACTGAGACAAATGAGTCCTATTACAACAAGTAAAATGTCCAACTTCCGTTGGGTAATCTGTGCGTTGCTTTTCATTGCCACCACAGTCAATTACATGGACCGCCAGGTTCTGTCATTAACATGGAAAGACTTCATCGCTCCAGAATTCCACTGGACTGATGACGACTACGGTACGATTACCGGTCTTTTCTCAATCTTCTATGCCATCGCCAACCTCTTCGCTGGTAAGTTCGTGGATTGGATGGGTACCAAGAAGGGTTATCTCATCGCCATCTTCGTATGGTCAACCGGTGCTGTGATGCACGCAGGTTGCGGTTGGGTAGCTATGCAGATCGAGGGTTACGATTCTATCGAGACACTCCGCATGGTACAGGCTGGCAGTGATGCAGCTGTAGCTATCGCCACCATCAGTGTATGGTTGTTCCTCTCTTGCCGCTTGATTCTTGCTGTGGGTGAGGCTGGTAACTTCCCTGCTGCCATCAAGGTAACAGCAGAGTATTTCCCAAAGAAAGATCGTGCTTTCTCTACTGCCATCTTCAACAGTGGTGCTTCTGTAGGTGCCTTGGCAGCTCCAGCTACCATTCCATTGTTGGCTCGCAGCATGGGCTGGGAGTGGGCTTTCATCATCATCGGTGTGCTCGGTTATGTATGGATGGGTCTTTGGGTGTGGCTTTATGAGAAGCCATCTCAGAGCAAGCATGTAAACAAGGCTGAGCTTACTTACATTGAGCAGGATGAAGATATGGAGAAGGTAGGTGCTGAGGCTGAGAATGCTGAGGCTGCTGAAGAGGAGAAGACGATCGGCTTCCTGAAGTGCTTCAGCTATCGCCAGACCTGGTCGTTCATCGTGGGTAAGTTGATGACCGATGGTGTATGGTGGTTCTTCCTCTTCTGGGCTCCTGCTTACTTCTCTGATCAGTATGGTTACTCTTCTGACTCTGGTATGGGTATCGCCCTCATCTTCACTCTCTATGCGATTGTTACGGTATTGAGTATCGGTGGCGGTTACTTGCCAACCTATTTTGTAGATAAGAAGGGTATGAATCCATATATCGGCAGAATGCGTGCGATGTTGATCTTCGCCTGCTTCCCATTGCTCGGTCTGATAGCTCAGCCTATGGGTGAGTACAGTGCATGGTGGCCAGCTGTCATCATCGGTTTGCTCGGTGCGGGTCATCAGGCTTGGTCTGCCAACCTCTATTCTACCATCGGTGATATGTTCCCTAAGTCAACTGTGGCTACCATCACTGGTATTGGTGCCATGGCGGGTGGTATCGGTTCTTTCCTCATCAACAAGGGTTCCGGTATGCTCTTCACCTACGCAGAGGGTCAGGGTTCTGCCTTCACCTTTATGGGCTTCGATGGCAAGCCAGGTGCTTATATGATTGTATTCTGCATCTGTAGTGTGGCTTACCTCGTAGGATGGTGTATCATGAAGGCATTGGTGCCTAAGTACAAGCCTATCGTCGTAGAGTAGTTCAATTGAAAATAATGATAGAAGCGCAGCAGACTATTTGCCTGTTGCGCTTTTCTTTTTTTTATAGTGCATAGGGTGTTTTTTGCTCCTAAAATACGCAAGAATAAATAAATTGGTTTAAAATATTTGTGCGTATAATTTTTTTTTGTAACTTTGCACAAAACTTAGTATATTACTTAAACTTAAAAAAATAATGAAGAAAGCAGTTGTGGTTATAGCTTTACTCAGCCAGGCTCTGGGCTTGACTTATGCCGATGATCAGACCGGGACAAGGGGTATCGGACAGTATCCGGGACGCCCATCTCAGTTTACGGCTCCTCAAATGGTGAAGGATGATACCTATAGGAATATCGCCTTGAACCGTATGGTATATACTTCCTCGAATGCCGATTTCAATCTTACAGGTCATCTGGTAACAGATGGTATCATCACCAGCAAGGCTCCTTCCTTCCTGAGTGTAAGAACGAATGAAGGCGAGTTGTCCAACCGTGACAAGGAGAAGATGATTGATGGCAACACGGTTACCAGTCAGTATATCAAGGGCGAGAAGGCTTTTGCTGAGTTCAATTGGGAAGCCATGAAGGTAAACCTCAGAAACCTGAAGTTTACAGGTGAATTGGCTTACTATCAGGACAAGGCTACTCAGGGGTATGTGATTCGTGTGATGGGTTCACACAATGGTACGAAATGGGAGGTGCTGGGAGAAGAGAAAGGCACCGGACTTCCTGGCGAGGCTACCAAGCAGCAGGTAAGTTCCGACCCTAATAAGTTCCAGGATGTGGTGCGACTGCCGCTCCGCAAGCTGAATATTTCTATACCTTTGAAGAAACCGGACAACTACGAGCACGTACGCATCGAATTTACTATGCCAGGTGCTGCGTGGTGGCGCGTCAAACTCATCGATAATACTACTTCATGGCGTCCATCCATGCACTTCTCCAGTGTATGGAAGTCTGAATTGGCAAAGAATGCCCAGTGGCTCTATGTTGATCTGGGTACTGTGGCTGATTTCGATCAGGTGAATCTCTTCTGGGTCAACAAGGCTCGCCAGGGCAAGATCCAGGTTTCCAGTGATGCCAGAAACTGGAATGATATCGCTACCCTGGGTCAGCAGAAGCAGAAGGGCTTGACCGAGAAGGTGGCTTGCAAGGGCCATGGCAGATATGTGAGATTGCTGCTTACCCAGCCGGATGCTTCCGGTCGCTATGCCTTGTCAGAGATGCAGGTGATGGGTAAGGGGGGCTTGCGTGCCGAGGCAGCCAACACATTGCCTTCTAAGAATGGCAAGCAGATGCTCAACCAGTGGCAGCTGCGCCGTGAGGGAAGTGATGCCTGGATTCAGGCTACCGTTCCTGGTACCGTGCTCACCAGCTATATGAATATCGGTGCGGTGCCTGATAACCGCTACGATGATAATATGCGACAGATTTCCGAGTCGTTCTTCAACTCTGATTTCTGGTATCGTACTACCATCAACCATCAGCCATCTGCCAACAAGAACCAGCATACCTATCTCAACTTCGATGGTATCAACTGGAAGGCGGATATCCTCCTCAATGGTGAGAAGCTCGGCAGAATCGATGGTGCCTTTATCCGCTCTCGCTTCGACGTGACCAAGAAGTTGAAGCCGGGTGCCAACAAGCTCGAGGTGCATGTCATCAAGAATGCCCACTTCGGCGTAGTGAAGCAGAAAAATCTCCAGAATACCGACCTCAACGGTGGTGAGTTGGGTGCTGATAATCCAACCTTCCACGCATCCATCGGCTGGGACTGGATTACCAATACCCCAGGTCGTGAAATCGGTATCTGGAATGATGTCTATCTCACCCACGATAATGGTGTGAGCGTTTCCGATCCGCTGGTAACATCTACTTTGAATCTGCCGGATACATTGGCAACCATGACTCCATCTGTCTTCCTGAAGAATGCAGATGCTGTGGCTAAGACCGTGAAGCTTTCCGGTTTTATCGGTAAGATCCAGTTCGAGCAGGAAGTTACCCTGCAGCCAAACGAGAAGCGTGAGGTGGCTTTCGCCCCAGCTGATTATCCTCAGCTCAAGAACCAGCGCATGAATCTCTGGTGGCCTAACGGCTATGGTTCTCCTTATTTATATGATGCCGGTTTCAAGGTTTCAGACAAGGCTTCAGGCGAGGTAATCTCTGAGGTCAACTATAAGGCGGGTATCCGCCAGATGAGTTATGCCGACCTGGATACCCAGACCAAGATTTACATCAATGGCAAGCGATTGAATCCATTGGGTGGTAACTGGGGATTCTCTGAGACCAATCTCAACTACCGTGGACGTGAATACGATGCTGCCGTTCGCTACCATAAGGAGATGAACTACAATATGATTCGCGACTGGGTGGGTCAGATTGGTGATGAGGAACTGTATGAGGCATGCGATAAGTATGGTATCATGATCTGGCAGGACTTCTGGCTGGCTAACCCATGGGACGGACCGGATCCTGATGACGACAAGATGTTCCTCGATAACTCTGCCGATTACATCTCCCGCATCCGCAACCATGCTTGTATCGGTATCTATTGCGGTAGAAACGAGGGCTTCCCTCCTGCATCCATCGACAAGGTGCTGAGAGAGCAGGTGAAGGCGATTCATCCACAATTGGGTTATATTCCTAGCTCTGCCGACCTGGGTGTGAGCGGTCATGGTCCTTACCAGATGAAGTCACCATCTTTCTACTTCGCTAACCAGAGCCATAAGCTGCATTCAGAGCGTGGTATGCCGAATGTGCCTACCTTCGAGTCTCTGAGCAGAATGATGGAACCGGAGCATCTGTGGCCACAGAGCGATGCCTGGGGACAGCATGATTATACATTGAAGGGTGCCCAGGGTGGTGAGTCTTTCAACAACATCATGGAGAAGCGTTATGGCAAGCCTCAGAGTGCTGAGCAGTTTACCAAGTGGGCACAGTGGCTCAACTATGATGGCTACCGTGCGATGTACGAGTCTTCTCAGCAGGACCGTCTTGGTTTGCTCATCTGGATGAGTCATGCCTGCTGGCCAAGCATGGTATGGTGTACCTACGATTATTACTTCGAGCCAACTGCTGCATACTTTGGTGTGAAGAAGGCTTGCGAACCATTGCATATCCAGTACAACCCTGTGAAGAAGGTTGCAGAGGTGGTTAACTTCGCCGGTGGTGCCAAGGATGGCTTGGTTGCCAAGGCACAGATCTTTGATATGTACGGAAAGTTGATCAAGGAGGAAAGTAAGGAAGTGAATGTGGCAGAAGACCAGACCCTCGATGCCGTTAGCGTAAGTGAACCGGATGAGGAGGTTTACTACATCAAGTTAACTCTGGAGCAGAACAACCAGGTGGTTTCCGACAACTTCTATGTGATGGGTAAGGAAGAGGACAATCTCCAGGCTCTCTCTAAGTTGCCAAAGGCTGATGTTGCTGTCAGCGGCAAGCGTTTCGTCCAGCAGGGTGAAGAGTGGGTTGGCGAGGTAGAGATCCGCAATACCGGCAATGTACCTGCCCTCTTGGTTCGCCTGAACCTGAAGGGTGGTGATGGTGAGCAGATCCTCCCTGTTATCTACAGCGATAACTACTTCTGTCTGATGCCGAATGAGTGCAAGACGATCAAGGTATCTTATCGTGATGAGGATGGAAGAGGTCAGGCTCCATACGTAGAGATTACCGGTTTTAATAAGTAGTTTCTGATAGATATCAGAATATCATAAATATCAGAATATCATAAAAAAAGCGCATCGGCGAGATTAACTTGCTGATGCGCTTTTTTATTTACTTGAGGAATCCCTGCTGCTTGAGGGCATCAAGGAATCCGATACTCATGGCTTCGCAATCCTTCTTGGTATATCGGATATCGGTGAAAACCTGGGCTAATGTTTCTACTTTGTTGATGCGTACAAACTCCTGGTTCTCTTCCAGTGCTTCCTTCTCGGCATAGAAGTCATCAATCTTTTCTGGGGTATAATCCTCGAAATGCTCGTTGTGGATGATGCTTCTCAATGGCAGACGGTCGCTCTGGGCAGGCTGCTCATCCGGCCATCCGATGGTAAGGGTAGCCACTGGCATCACGAGTTTCGGCAACTTCAGGGTGTCGATAATCATCTTTGGCATATACACCGTGGTGCCCAGGAAGCAGGTTCCCAGACCTGCCTCTTCTGCCAGATTGGTAAAGGTCTGTGTGAAGAGCAGTGCATCGGTAGCCGCATTCATGAACGAGAGAATGTTGTCGTATCCTGGGTTTCCCTTGCGGTTTTCTGCCCAGAGTGTGGTGCGGCGGTAGTCGGCACAGATGGTGAGTACCACAGGAGCGCCTGTCACCATCGGTTGATTGAAGTGGGCAGGCGCTAAAGCCTTCTTTCCCTCTTCGCTGCGGGTTACCACTACGCTGTAGAGCTGCAGGTTTCCCATGGTAGGAGTGCGCATCGCCTCTTCCAGCAACTGGTTCAAAAGTTCATCTGTTACCTCTCTGTCGGCATATTTGCGAATCGAGGTTCTTTTCTTGATTGATTCCATATCTTGTTTCTTTTTATATTTCTCTATGTTTATATCTTTCTGCAAAGATAGTGAAAGTTTCCCAAAAAGAACACGGTTCTTTTACATTTTTCGCTTCATAATAGCCTTTTCGTGCGTTTTTTGATGAAATATCTGCCCAAACGTTTCATATTTTAGAAATATTGTTTTAATTTTGCAGCTAATTATTAAACGTTTGATATGGAATATACTGAAAATATGACTTTCGAAGAGGCGAGCCACGCCTTGATGAAAGATTTGAAGACCCGATTGGCTGACCTACACGAGCATTTCGATGCGGAGAATGTCGATTGGTATAAGCTCCATCTGCCATTGGCGAAACTCGTTTCCGAAGAAACACAGAAATCGCTCGTTAGTCCGGAAGTGGTAGAGGTTCGACCTAAGGAACTGGAGTGCGATGTGGTAAGATACCAGAACAATAAGGAGAAATGGGTGGCTTTGGTCGGATTGCTCAATGGTCATCCCTACGAGATATTCACCGGTTTGCAGGATGAGGATGAAGGCATCATGCTCCCCAAGTCTGTCACCAAGGGTAAGATCATCAAGACGGTGCTCTCGGAAGGACAGAAGCGATATGATTTCCAGTTTGTCAACAAGCGTGGCTACAAGATTACCGTCGAAGGATTGAGCGAGAAGTTCAATCCCGAGTATTGGAACTATGCCAAGCTCATCTCCGGCGTTCTGCGCTATCGTATGCCGATTGCCCACGTCATCAAGCTGGTCAATCAGCTGCAGCTCACCTCCGAAACCCTCAACACCTGGCGGGTAGGCGTGGAAAGAGCCTTGAAGAAGTACCTCTATGAAGAAAATGGAACAGATAACTTGGAAAACGGAATAGATCATAAGGAGACTGAAGATGAAATTGATGAGCAGTAAGATATACCTCAGGAATGTGCGTTTCCACGCTTTCCATGGCGTATTGCCGCAGGAGGGAATCGTTGGCAACGATTATCTCGTCAACCTGGTGTTGGATTATGACTTCTCTTCTGCCATGAAGACCGATGAACTTCAGGGAACCCTCAATTATGCCGAGGTCTATCAGAAGGTAAGAGAAGAAATGGCGACGCCCAGCAAGCTCCTGGAGCATGTGGCTGGAAGAATCGCCCATAGACTCTTTTCCGATTTCCAGGAAATCCAGAAACTCCAACTCTCTATCACCAAGGTGAATCCACCGATGGGTGCCGATAGCGACGGCGCAGGGGTTGAGGTTGTATTAATAAATGATAAAACTTATAGTTAGAATTAGGTTTTCTGATAATAAAGTCGTAATTTTGCAAAATCATCAGAAAGTATGTGTAAGAAAGTAACACTGATATGGGCTTTGATGTGTATGTTGGTAATGACGTCGTTCGCTGCCAATAAGCGATTCACGCTGGTCATCGACCCTGGTCATGGTGGTCATGATGCCGGAGCACTCGGAGCCATATCCAAGGAAAAGAATATCAATCTTGCCGTAGCCTTGCGCTTCGGCAGGTATGTGGAGCAGAATCTCCCGGAGGTAAGAGTCATCTATACCCGCACGAAGGATGTCTTCATCCCGCTCAATGAGCGTGCAAATATCGCCAACCGTGCCAATGCCGATCTCTTTATCTCCGTGCATACCAATGCCTTGCCGGCAGGAAAGGTGGCTCGTGGCTTCGAAACCTATACCCTCGGTGTGCACCGTGCCAAGGATAATCTTGATGTGGCGATGCGAGAAAACTCCGTCATCTCAATGGAGAAGGACTATCAGCAGAGATATCAGGGCTTCGATCCCCGCTCTTCTGAGAGCTATATCATCTTCGAGTTCATCCAGGGCAAGAACATGGAGCGCAGCGTAGAGCTGGCACGAATGATTCAGCGAGGTGTCTGCGATGGTGCCAACCGTCCCGACAAGGGAGTGCATCAGGCGGGATTCCTGGTCTTGAGAGAGACTTCCATGCCGGGCTGCCTCATTGAGTTGGGATTCATCACCACTCCTGATGAAGAGCGCCTGCTCAACAATGACAGTAGGGTGGATGATATCGCCCGTGGCATCTACGAGGCTTTCGCTAAATACAAGAATAAGTACGATAAATCGGTTTCCGTTCCTTATCGTGCCTCAGATTCCGAGGAAGTGAATCTCCCGAAGATTGTTCCGGATCAGGAACCTGCGCCTAAGACTCGTGCCGTAACGAGGGGAGAGCAGTCGAAGCGTGAAGAGGCAACGCATGAACAGCCAAGGCGGGAGGTGAAGGAAGTGAAGAAGCCGGAGCCAAAGCGGGCGGTGAAGAAGCCGGAACAGAAGAAAGATGTGAAGAAGGAATCGAAGAAGGAAGTGAAGAAGGCTGAGGTAGCCGATGCGCCGGTCTTCAAGCTTCAGATTTTCGTAGGTAGTAGAAACCTTCGCAAGGGCGATGCCCATTTCAAGGGCGAAACCGATTATGATAGTTTCCAGGAAGGCAATCTGGTGAAATACACCCTGGGTGCATCCACCAATTACAACGAGATCTATCGCATGCGCAAGGAAAAGCTGGAGAAGTTCCCGGAGGCTTTCATCATCGCCTTCAAGAACGGACAGAAATATGACGTGAACCAGGCTATCCGGGAGTTCAAGCAGAACCGCAGCCGTTAGTTCCCTTTCGAGCAGCCTGTGATTGCGCTCTATATAAGCCTGTGATTCGCTCTATATAATAGGTATAATAAAAAGAACAAAAAATAGATAAATATGAAACTGACAAAGGAAATTAGGATAGCGTTGGTCGCTATTGTAGGTATCTTGGTGATGTATTTCGGAATCAACTTTCTGAAAGGCATCAACTTGTTCTCTACCAATAACACCTACTATATGACGTTTGATGACATCCAGGGTATGGGTGCTTCTACCCCTATCTATGCCGATGGCTACAAGGTGGGTACCGTGGATCAGCTGGATTTCGACTATTCAGGAAAGGGTCCCATCAAAGTCAAGGTGGATATTGTTAAGGATCTGAGAATCCCTGCAGGTAGTACCGCAGAGATTGCTAAGGATCTCATGGGCAATCTCCAGGTTAGTCTCCTGCTTGCCAACAATCCTCGTGAGCGTATCGAACCGGGCGGCATCATCCCTGGCACCGTGAATAACGGTATGATGGGCAAGGCTGCCGAAATGATTCCTGTTGTTGAGAAGATGCTGCCTAAGCTGGATTCCATCCTCACCAGTGTGAATGCACTCCTGGCTGATCCTGCCCTGGCTGCTTCCCTCCATAATGTGGAGACCATCACCAGCAACCTCACCGTTTCTACCCGTGAGCTGAATACCCTGATGGCTGGATTGAACAAGCAGGTTCCGGGTATGATGAAGAAGGCGAATGGCGTTCTCGACAATACCAACCGACTCACCTCTAATCTGGCGAGCCTCGATGTGCAGGGCACACTCGACCGTGTGAATGCCACCCTCGATGGTGCACAGAAGTTCACCGAACAGTTGAACAGCGGAAAGGGTAGCCTCGGTCTCCTCATGAACGATACCCGTCTCTATGAGAATCTGAACTCAACAATGTCGCATGCCGACTCTCTGGTCATCGATCTCAAGGCGCATCCAAAGCGATATGTTCACTTCTCAATTTTTGGCAAGAAAGACAAGTAGAGCCTCGAAAATACCATTTTAAAGGCTTCTTTGAGGAAAAAGCCAAAATAAATTTTGTCTAAATAGCAAAGACAATGTTTCACGCCCCGGAATAGCTACAGAACTTGTTGTTTTTTAGCTATTTCGGGGTGTTTCAAAATTGTTTCACTGCCCCTAAAACGTAATTGTGGATAACTTTCTTAGTTGCTTGATTATGAGATAGTTATCTAGGTAGTATTAAAATATTATAAATAGCCCGATTTGCTACTTTGGGCTTTTTTTTGTAATTTTGCAGTCGATTTGCATCAGATGGTGCAATCTGATGTAGTGTTAAGGTAAAAAATCAATTAAATAAGTAGTAAATAGTGTCAATGTTAGCAAGTCCAAAAGCGCTTTGGGACAATAGTCTTTTGCTTATAAAGGATAATGTGTCAGAGCAGCAATATAATACATGGTTTCGACCAATAGTCTTTGAGTCGTACAAGCCTTCGACCAAGACTTTGTTGGTTCAGGTTCCAAGTCCATTCGTATATGAGTACTTGGAACAGAATTATGTTGGCTTGTTGAGCAAGGTCCTTCATCGCAATTTCGGCGATGGCATCCGTCTCACTTATCGGGTGGTAACGGATAAGGAGCACAGGTTGACCCAGGATGTGGAAGCTGATCCGGCTGATATCGATGAGGCTGAGCGCAAGAGATTGGCACAGCAGCCACAGACACAGGCTAACCCGGCAGAACCACAGCAGCCTGAAGACATTGACACCCAACTTGATCCGAAACTCACCTTCAATAATTATATGGAGGGTGACAGCAACAAGCTGCCACGTTCGGTGGGATTGTCTATCGCTGAGCATCCGAATACCACGCAGTTCAACCCGATGTTCATCTATGGTCCTTCTGGTAGCGGAAAGACTCACCTGGTGAACGCCATCGGTCTGAAAACCAAGCAGATGTATCCGCAGAAGCGTGTGCTCTATGTCAGTGCCCGCCTCTTCCAGACACAATATACCGATGCGGTGCTGCATAATGCGAGCAATGATTTCATCAATTTCTACCAGTCTATCGATGTGCTCATCGTGGATGATGTGCAGGATTGGGCAGGCAAGGCGAAGACCTTGAATACCTTCTTCCACATCTTCAATCACCTCTTCCGAAATGGAAAGCGTATCATTCTGGCGAGTGATCGACCTCCGGTTGAACTCAAGGATATGCCAGACCGACTCATCACCCGTTTCTCTTGTGGACTGGTGGCGGAGTTGGAGAAGCCGAATGTGGAACTCTGCGTGGATATCGTGACCAACAAGGTACGCAAGGATGGACTGAAGATTCCGAAGGATGTGGTTTCCTTTATCGCACAGACCTGCAACGGCAGTGTGCGTGATCTCCAGGGTGCCATCAATGGTTTGCTGGCTTACAGTATCGTATATAACAGCAGCATCGATATCCGACTGGCTGAGCGTGTCATCAAGCGTGCCGTCAAGGTTGAGGAGAGCAATAAGGTGCTCACCCTCGATGAAGTCGTGGAGGCAGTCTGCAATCATTACAAGGTAACGGTGGCTGCAGTCAACAGCAAGAGCCGCAAGCGTGAGTACGTGGAGGCGCGTCAGGTGGCGATGTTCATGGCTCAGAAACTCATCAAGATGCCTGCTTCCAGAGTGGGCAAACTCATTGGTAATCGCGATCATAGCACGGTTATCCACAGTTGCGCCAAGGTAGAGGAGCGACTGAAGATTGATGCCGAGTTCTTCGATGAACTCTCTAGCATCGAGAATGGATTGAGAGTGAAGAAATAATTAACATAGATAAGCACGGAACCTTGGTATAGTGGTTCTCGTTTATATAAATGAAACAAAAGGAAGTCGGATAAGTTTGTATTTGTCTTGGCTTCCTTTTTCCTTTTTTCAGCCTATACGCAAATTTTGCGTAAGTTTTCTTCCTTTTTTACATCTTCTATCTTTCTTTTTTGTATATTTGCAGCTGGATTATGTTTTACCCAAATTACTGTAGATATGGTTATGAAGATTTCACGTATTTGCATTTGGATCCTCATACTGGGGACTGTCATGGTATTCTCTTCTTGTGCGAATGAGCATCCTAAGGAGCAGCTCGACGGGAATGCCATGTATGGTTCTGCGTCTGAAATCTACAGCCATACCGTTTCTTCTCTCTATCAGGACATAGACTTTGTAGGGCATAGTGAGGAGGAAGACTCGCTCTATGCTGTGTGGAGTCATCTCTATCAGGTGATAGGGAAGGCGAATCAGTCGCTTGATATCATCGATTATAAGTCGGATTTGCTCTCTGTGAATCAGAAAGACCAGTTTAAGGCTGAGGTGCGTGCCATCAGAGCTATGATGTATTACGAGGCGATGGATCTTTTTGGCAGGATTCCCGTGATTCTGTCTTCTGGCGAGGCGGCCATCTATGAGGCGGCTTCAGGCATTGCCGTGGCTTCGCTCACTGACGTCAACCTCTGTGCGCAAAGCGAAAGGAGCGAGGTGTTCAGATTTATCTTCAGTGAGTTGCAGCAGGCGCTGCCTTACCTTCCGAATGAGCATAGCGCCAATGGTGGAGCGTATGAGGGAAGAATCACGCAACCGGTAGTCAACTTCCTGTTGGCGAAGTTGGCTTTCAATGCTGAAATCTATACGTTTGATGATTGGACCAAAGGATATAAGAAACGTCCTAAAGGTAAGAAAATCCACTTTGTGGTTCAGACTGCCGATGGTGCTTCTCTGCTCAATGGTGGAACGGCTGGTGAGAATCGCAGCAAGGAATTGAATGCCTGGGAAACCTGTATCTTCTATTGTGATAAATTAGCCGCAGAAGGGTATAGCTTGGAGGAGAATGAGATATTCAATAGTTCCACTTATGCTAGGTTGCTTCGTGAGAATGGTGGCTCCTATCTGGCAGAAACGGAGCATCTCAAGCCGCTCTTCCATTTCTGTTATCCCGAAGTATTGTTGATGAAGGAGAAGGCCAAGGTCTGCAAGGGTAATAATGCCAGTATTCTTTTCCCGATTCCTCAGAAATGCCTCGACCTGAATCCTAAGCTCGTGCAGAATAAGGGGTATGAAAAGAAATGAAAGTTAGGGGAGTTAAAGGAGTTAACTCCCCTAACTCCCTTATAACTGATAGAACTTCGTGAAAGCCTTCACGCAATATTCGTGATCTATCACACTTCCGGTTTCGCGGCAACTGTGCATGGCGAGAATGGCATTACCCATATCCACGCCCTTCAATGGGATGGAAGAGGCGAGGATATTGCCCAAAGTACTTCCGCCAGCTACATCACTGTGGTTCACGAAACGCTGACAAGGCACACCGGCTGCCTCACAGATATTCGCGAAGATGGCAGCAGATACCGCATCACTCGCATACTTCTGTGCCGCATTGAACTTGATGACCGGACCGCCTCCCAACATCGGATGATTCGTTGGATCAAACTTCTCACTGTAGTTAGGATGCCAGGCATGCGCATTGTCCGCAGAAATCATGAAGGCACGCTCCACTGCCTGATAATACGCCTCCTCCGTTCCGCTCTGTGCAAGAGCGATGCGCTGTAGCATATAAGAGAGGAAAGGACTTCCCGCACCCTGTTTGGTCTGTGACCCCCGTCTCCTCATTGTCGAAAATCGCCAGCACCTGGGTTGTGTCCTGGGCATCTGCCGCCGTCAAAGCCTCTACACCCGCCCAGCACATCGACAGGTCATCGAGTCTTCCCGAAGAGATAAACTCATCGTGCACACCGAAGGTGCAGGCAGGAGTGGCATCAGCCAGATAGAGGTCGAAGTCGAGGATATCCTCCTTCTGGATATTCAGTTCGCCGGTAATCACGTTCATCAGCAGATTACCCTTCTCCAGTTCATCATTGATGATGCCGAGGATAGGGAGCACATCCTTCTGCTTGCTCAGCTTCACGCCATCGTTCACCTGACGGTTGAAGTGGATAGCTAGATTACTGATTTGCAGCAGAGGTCGCTGGATATGGAGCAGGAGCGTCTTAGGATTCATGGCGCTTTCTCCCTTCACGATCACTCTGCCGGCAAGGGTCAGCGGACGGTCGAACCAGGTTGACATAATCGGACCGCCATAAACCTCGGTATTCAGTTTCACGATACCGCCCTCGCAAGTCATCTCAGCGTTAGGCTTGATGCGGAAGGTAGGAGAGTCGCAGTGAGCGCAGATCATGTGGAAGCCGGCATCAGCCAGCGTCTTCTTTCCGATTTGGAAAGCATAGATAGAAGAGTCGTTCTTGGTAACGAAGAACTTGTCACCAGCCACAATCTTGCCCAGCTGTTCCTGTGGGTTCAATCTTCTGAACCCCTTCTTCTCCAATTCCTCAGAGATATTCTTCACAGCCAGGAAGTTCACTGGCGAAGCGTCTAAAAAGGATAATAATCTTTTGATCATAGTCTATATCTTTATTTTGTTTCTATTGTTTTCTTCTATTTCAATTGCCTTTGCAAAGATAATGCAAATTTTTCATTTAATCACCTGTTTTCCCTTGTTTTTCGTTTTTTTATATGTGTTTTTAATAGAGTGATACCACCGCCTGTCAAAAAGTTAAATATCTACAACATTCCCCTCAAACATTTGGTATTACGTTTTAAAAATATTATTTTTGCAAAACATAATTATTACAATTTTTTAGAATCATATACAATAAGATCATGGAGATAATAATTGGAATTATAGTGGGTCTTGCCATCGGATTCTTCGTGGGCAAGCTGATGGAAGGAAAGAAGGCGGGAGAGGAGAAAACGCAGCTCATCGCCAGGAACCAGGTGCTGGCGGCTAACATCGAGCAGAGTAATTTGCATCATGCTGCTGAGGTTCAATCCTTGAAACAATCTCATGCTGCTGAGGTTCAGTCCTTGAAACAATCTCATGCTGCTGAGGTCCAGTCCTTGAAAGCGCAGATGGAGAACGAGCGACTGTTTGCCGAAAAGCTACGTGCAGAAAGCGACCAGCAGTGGGCGCAGAAACTCGAAAGCCTGAAGCAGGAGATGCATCGTATGACCATCGAACAGCAGAAGGCGGCTGCCGAACAGCTCGCCGCCAAGCAATCTGCCTTGCAAGAAAACAACCGACTCCAGATGGATGAACTCCTGAAACCTATCAAGGAGCAATTTGCTGATTTCAAGAAATCGGTAGAAGAGAGCAAGATCCAGAACGAGGTGAATAAGAAGGAACTCCAGAGTACTTTCGAGGCAACGATGAAGCTCTTCCAGCAGGAACAGCAGCAGGCTGTAACAAGTCTGAAGGAGCAGACCTCGAAAATCGGTTCCGATGCTGCCAATCTTACCAGGGCATTGAAGGGTGACAGTAAGATGCAGGGCGACTGGGGCGAGATGGTTTTGGAAACCATCCTGGAAAACAGTGGTTTGCGAAAGGACGAGGAGTTCTTTATCCAGGAGAACACCAAGGATGAGAACGGTAAGAACTATCGTCCCGATGTCATTGTAAGATTCCCTGAGGGAAGAAGCGTTGTCATCGACAGCAAGGTTTCGCTCACCGCCTATACCGATGCCTTGGCGGCAGGGACCGATGAGGAGCGGGAGAGGTTGATGAAGGCGCATGCCCAGAGTGTGCGCAAGCACATCGATGAACTTGCCGAGAAGGATTACTCCAAACTGGTGGATGATGCCATCGGTTTCGTGTTGATGTTCATACCCAACGAGACGAGTTATATCGCTGCGATGAAGCAGCAGCCTGATTTGAGTCGCTATGCCTATCAGAAGAAGATCATCATCATATCTCCGAGCAATCTCCTGATGGCGTTGCAGCTGGCGTATAATCTCTGGCAGTATGATCGTCAGAACAAGAATGTGGAGAAAATCGTGAAGACGGCAGCCGACCTTTACGACAAGGTGGCAGGTTTCGAGGATACCTTCACCGGAATCGGCGATTTGATTACCCGCCTTTCCGGAACCTATGATAAAGCGAAAAAGCAGCTTTATGATGGAGCTGGCAATGTAATGAGAAGGGTAGAGAGCCTGAAGAATCTGGGAGTAACTCCTAAAAAGCAGATCAAGGCTTTAGAGGAGTAATGTTGTGACCCACAGATTTTTTAATAAGCGTTTTTATCCGGGCAGATAATACTCTTGGCTGTCAGGAGGATAATACGGATGTCAAGCCAGAACGACCAGTTCTCGATATACCAGATATCACGCTTGATGCGCTCCTCCATCTGCCAAAGCTCCTTCGTCTCACCGCGGAAACCCGTAACTTGTGCCCAACCGGTAATGCCAGGCTTCGAGAAGTGGCGAACTATATACTTATCAATCAAACCAGCGTATTACCTTTGTATATATATTTCTCCATAAGTTGTTGTATGTAATTTATTTTTCTTTCTCCTTTTATTCTTAGAATATAGATTCCTGGTAGAATCGTTCTCAAAGATAGCTATAAAAACTGAACTCATCAAATTTTTCCCCAATTTTTTTGCGTGAATAATTTATAATAAAGTGTTCAGCCAGCCCTTTAGGGCAAAGGCTCTGCTGGCTGACCAAAACTCTGGCAGAGCTATAGCGTCGCCAGCTACATGAGGGTGTGTCATTATTCATCGGATTACGCGGAATAAACGGAACCTTAACCGCCTTCCTCGGATTACTCACAGATTTTAAACGGAAACTCGACCTGGCGGTCGTGGCGATACCTCCTAAAGCTGGAATGCGAATGCGCTAGCCCAATGGCCGTAAGGCCAAATCCGTTTAAATTCCGTGCGTAATCCGTGAAGCAAGAATGTTCCGTTAACTCAGCGTAATCCGATGAAGAAAAACGATGAAGCAACAGAAAAGAGGGTGTGTCTTGGACTTTTGACACACCCCCCTTGGGAGTGGGATAAGGACCCCCTCTTCGAAGAGGGCAACAGGGGTGTCGAAAAAAACAGCATGTCCCCAGTTATAGGTGGTTTCTGTCTCCAATTGGTTTTATGAGGGGGGCTCAAAAAAGCCCCCCTACAGAAAACCAATTGTTAAAAAAAAAAAAAGACCAAAAAATTTGTTTAAATCAGAAAAAAAACGTAATTTTGCACCGTGACAGGGATACTCTTTTAAGAACGTTTGTAAATAAGAACGAAATTTAAAAGCCTGTTGCTGAAAAATGGTAAAATGTGTAACATCTTGAAAATAAGGTAGTTATCTAATATAGCTGGGAGCTAAAATTATGCCTTTTTCTGAAATTTATGTTAATAAAAAAGAGCAAGCAGATGAGTTTGGAAAGTCCTGTTGAAGCCCCTGTCTGGTATGCCATGAGTGCTCCCTACCGCGAAATGAAGGTAGCGGATTATCTCAAGACCAAGCAAGATATCAAGGTGTTCCTTCCATTGGAACGGTGCGAGCGTATGGTGGGGCAGCACATACGCAAGCGAGTGATTTCCTATCGCCCCGTAGTCCGCAATCTCCTTTTTGTGAAGGCAACGCCAGGCAGGATGCGGAATCTCAAGCAGATTTACAATTCCATGCTTCAGTTCAAGACCCGTCCCATGGATGGGCATTCTGAAATCATCACCATCCCCGATAAGGAAATGGAGGATTTCATGGCGCTCTACGAAAACGTAGAGGATGCCAAAAAGCACTTCTTCCTTCCGGGGGAAATCAATCTGCGCCCTGAAGCAAAAGTGAGGATAGAGGATGGCGTCTTTGCCGGACTCGAAGGATATTACCAGAAGGTGAAGGGATGCCGCAGCGGGAAGGGAAAGGAGGAGAAGTGCTTCGTGGTCAAGATAGAAGGATTCCTTTCCTGTGCCGCCTTCCTCACCGAATGCAATTATGTAAGCCTCGCCGGGAAGAAGGAGAAAAAAGAGGAGGAGAAAGGAAAGAAAAAAAGAAGAAGTAATGATTAAAAACTGCATTATCTAGATATAAAGAATGAAATTTAGTAAACTTGTGTTGTCAGGAGTGCTGGGTATAGCACTCCTGTCTGCTACGTCTTGCGGTACCCCGAAGAATGTAGCCTATTTTCAGGATTTGAACAATAATCCTGATACTGTCATTACCCTGCAGAACAGAGTGATAACCGTCAAGCCCACTGATAAGATCTATATCGGGGTAAAGAGCAAGGATCCGCAGATCTCACAGCTCTTCAATCTCACGGGCGGCACCAGCGGAAGCGGTGCCAACAATATGTCGCAGGATGCCTATTACTATACTGTAGATAGCAAGGGTGAAATCGATTTCCCAGTGGTGGGAAAGATACAGGTGGCTGGTCTCACCCGCGAGGAGATTGCCGAAAAGGTAAAGAAATCGCTCGTGGATGCAAGTCTTGTGAAAGACCCAACTGTCACCGTGAGTCTCAGCCATCTCCATTATTCCATGATGGGCGAAGTGGCAAAGCCAGGTCAGTATGCCATCGAAGAGGAAAAGCTGACCATCCTCGATGCCATCAGCAAGGCGGGAGATCTCACCATCCAGGGCCGCAGAAACGATGTGATGGTGCTCCGACAGGAAAACGGACACCAGAAGATCTACAAGATCGACCTCTGCTCCGGCAAGGACATCTTCAGCTCTCCTGCCTACTATCTCCAGCAGAACGATGTGGTATATGTTACACCTAACGATACCAAGAAGCGTAGTTCTACCCTGAATGGTAACACCGTGCAGTCAACAGGTTTCTGGATGAGCATCTCATCTCTCATCGTTACCATCCTCACCTTCCTGAAAGTAAATTAATAAAGAAAAATGATACAGAATACAACTCAGGCTAACCAGCCAGTACAGGTGAATCCGATGTTCAGACGCAATCAGGCAGACGACTTCATCCGCCTCCAGGATCTCTTCTATCTCTGCCTCGCCAAGTGGCGCTGGTTCATCCTTTCGCTAGCCGTAACACTCGGCATCGCCACCTATAATATTCTTACGACTCCAAACGTATATCAGCGCACCGCATCCCTGATGATCAAGGACGACAGCAAGTCGCAGGGCATCAGCAGCGATGTTTCTTCCATGTTCGGCGATATGGGACTGGGCAATGCCAAGAGCAATGTAAACAATGAACTCATTGCTATCCAGTCGCCTGCCATGCTCCTGGAAACCGGAAAGCGACTCAAGCTCGATGTAGATTATGCCATCGACGGTGCCTTTCACAAGGAGGCTCTCTATGGCGGCGATCTCCCCGTAACCGTAGATTTCATCGGCTTCACCGATGAGCAGAGCGGCAGCTTCCAGCTCCAGCTTAAGGGCGATGGCTCTTACCTCATCAGCAAGCTCAAGGGCATTACCCGTGATAATCTTCCGGTAGATGACAGCGATGAAATTTCGGGCAGACTCGGACAGATCATCCATACCCCACTGGGAAAGATCAAGGTAGATAAGGCTCCTTCTTATTCCCAGTTTGTAAAGAATGGAGATGCTTCGGTGCTCTACGTATCCCGCAGCAACATCTATGCGATGGCCGACCGCATCAAGGGGTCGCTCGCTGCCAGCCTGAGCGAGGAGAAATCCACCGTCATCGCCCTTACCTATAAGGATGTGCTCCCTAAGCGTGCAGAGGATGTCATCAACACCATCATCTCCGTTTACCGCAAGAACTGGCTCGAAGACAAGAACCAGATGACCATCTCCACCTCTCACTTCATCACCGAGCGACTGGGCGTGATAGAGCGCGAGCTGGGCGATGTGGATAAGAATATTTCAGCCTTCAAGAGCAGCAACCTGCTGCCCGATGTAGAGGCTGCCGCACAGCAGTATATGCAGAAGAGCACCGAGGTAGATAAGCAGATCATGGATCTCAACTCGCGCCTCGCCATTGCCCAGTATATCCGAAACTATCTCACCGGCAAGGTGGGCAAGAACCAGCTCCTGCCTTCCAATACAGGCATCGAGAGCCCGGGCATCGAGCAGCAGATTTCCGAGTACAACAAGAGACAGTTGGAGCGTAACAACCTGGTGGCAAACTCAAGCGAACAGAATCCTCTGGTGGCTGACTACGACCAGAGCCTTGGCTCCATGCGCAAGAGCATCACAGCCAGTCTCGACAACTTCGTGGTAACCCTCAAGACCCAGCTGGGCACCCTCCAGGCTAACGAGGCTGCCACTACCACCCAGATTGCAAGCAACCCTAACCAGGCTAAGTACCTGCAGACCGTGGGTCGCCAGCAGAAGGTCAAGGAGTCGCTCTATCTCTTCCTCCTCCAGAAGCGCGAGGAGAACGAACTCTCCAAGGCATTCACCGCCTACAATACCCGCATCATCACCCCTGCTACGGGCGACAACAAGCCGGTGGCACCGGTGCGCCGCAACATCATGCTCGTAGCCTTCGTGCTGGGATTCCTCATTCCGGTAGTCATCATCTTCGTGCGTGAGAACATGAATACCACCGTGCGTGGCAGAAAGGATCTGAAGAATATGAATGTTCCGTTCCTGGGCGAGATTCCATACTCTATCAGCCGCAAGAACCGTCCAACGCTCGAGCAACGCATCAGATTCTGGAAGAAGCCGAAGGAGGTGCGCCAGATTGTGGTGAAGGCAGGCAAGCGCGACATCGTGAACGAGGCGTTCCGAGTATTGCGTACCAACTTCGAGTTCACCATCGGTACCCATCCCGAGCAGAATGTCATCGTGTTTACCTCGTTTAATCCGGGTTCGGGCAAGAGTCACCTGGCTGCCAATATGGCGATGTCGCTCGCCATCAAGAAGAAGAAAGTTTTGTTGATAGATGGTGACCTCCGCAACGGATCTTCCTCTATGCTGATAGGCAGTCCGGGCGAGGGATTGAGCGATTACCTCAACGGCAGAATCTCTGATATCCACGACATCCTCCACAAGGGAGAGGAGAGTGGACTGGTGAAGTATTTCGATGTGATTCCTATCGGAACCATCCCTCCAAACCCTACTGAGCTTCTCTTCACTCCATTGCTGGAGCAGATGATCAAGACCATGCGCCAGGAGTATGATTACGTCTTCATCGACTGTCCTCCTATCGAGGTGGTAGCCGATACCCCAATCTACGAGCAGTTTGCCGACCGCACCATCTTCGTAGTCCGTTCCGGCTTGATGGAGCGCAGCATGTTGCCAGAGGTTGATGCCCTCTACAAGGAGAAGAAGTTCAAGAACATGACATTGATCCTGAACGGAACCAAGGCACGTGGCGGCAGATATGGCAGCCACTACGGTTACGGCTATGGTTATGGCTACGGCTATAACTATAATAAAGAAAAGTCTGGGGGCAAAATCTTAAATGAATGGATTATAGAATAATAGAAACAGATGTTCAGTAGAATAATAGAAACAGATGTTTAAATTCTTCCAGAAAATATTGAGTCAGAAAAAACCATCAGGGAGCACATGCAGTCTCCCTGATGGCATCGATTACCATTGCCATATCCTCCCTGGCGTGGATGATGGCTTCCAGGACCCGGAAAAGAGCCTGGAGCAGCTTCGCATCTACGAAGCAAGCGGAATCCGTGAAGTCTGGTTCACCCCTCACATCATGGAGGATGTTCCGAATGAGCCCGAAGATCTCCGCCGGGTCTTCGCTGATTTCAAGGAGAAGTATCTCCAGGATTGCCTTCTGCGTGATGCCCAGCCCCTCCAGCTGCATCTGGCAGCCGAGAACATGCTGGATGCCCTTTTCGAGCGTCGTCTCAAGGCTGGCAATCTCCTGCCCCTGGCAGAGAAATACCTGCTGGTGGAAACCAGCATCTTTGCCCCACCGATGAATTTCCGTGGACTGCTGGAGCGCATCAGGAACAAGGGCTATACCCCAATCCTGGCTCATCCCGAGCGTTACCTCTATATGAAGAAAGAAGATTACGAGGCACTCAAGGCGCAGGGCATCCTGTTTCAGCGCAACCTGTACAGTCTCTGCGGCCAGTATGGCGATCGGGTGCAGAAGCGGTGCCGCCAGCTCCTGAAATGGAATATGTACGATTTCGTGGGCACCGATCTCCATCGCCTAACCTCGGCAGGACTGAACACAGAAGGCTGATGCTATGGCTGTGAGAATGGTGATGACGAGATTGATGATCTTCTTGACGGTTTCTTTTTTCATGAGAATTGGAAAATTGATATGAATAATAGGTAATAAAGATGAGCCAGAATTCGCGAATATCCTTTCATAGCTGTATGTTAGATATTTCCGGGCTTCATCATGGATGCTTGCAGCCCCCTTGTAGCTATAGGAATATCCCTGACGCCATCCTGGCTCAATTCTTCAATAAGACATTAGTAAGTCATTAATAAGTCATTCAGAATGATATTTGATATGACTTTACATATTTACGTTGTCACCACTCTCTGATGAGTCTCCGCCACCTTCGGAACCTGACGGATTCTTGTCAGTGCCCGAACCGCTCGGATTCTTGTCCTGACCGGTACCTCCTGTACCATCTCCAGTTCCACCAGGGGTAGTATCCTCTGAATCTACCCCCGGAACCTGCATCTCGCTGGCAAGCAGAGAGGAAACCTTCTTCATTTCTACATCCAGGTTGCCGGCAGCCAGCTCGCCGGTGCCACGGCTTCTCAGCTTGTAGCCCTCGATGTTCTTGGCGATGCTGAATTCCTTCTCAGACTTGGCACCCACCTTGTTCTTGATACCGATGGAGAAGATGGCGAGGTCGTCGATCTTCACGGAGATACCCTGCAGGCAGAGCTCCTTGATGCAGAATGCCATGTCGGTAATCATACCCTTGATGGCACCCTTGGAGAAAGGAGTGTTGTGGCCCGCCATGTGAGCGGCAAGACCATCCACATCCATCATCTGCGTAGTGATGGCATAAGCATACCACAAGCCCTTGGCATCGGGCAACTTCTCATTCTTGTTCTCTTTCAAAGTGTACAAAAGCATAAGCAATAACATTTTAAATGAAACACCATTTGTATGAAACACGATGCAAAGATACGACATTCGGGAGCCGCAACTCACACTTCCTGATGTATCCTCATGCTTATTGCCACATTCTGTCGTCTTCTCACTTTTTCCGTTTTTCCGGATTCTAGGGCTCGCCCAGGAAGTCGAAGATGATGGCCACCTGACGGGGAAAGAATCCCTTGTCCGATTTCCGGTAACCTGCCTCCAGAAGCTTCCGGTAGAGTGGGGTACACTTCTGGATCCATCTTCTCAGATGGGCGTTGGCTACTTCGGGAGATGAGTCCGGAAAATACAGCAGGGCTATCTCCTGCTTGGTATAATATCTGATTTCTGATTCGTTCTGCATTCTATATGATGAGTTGAAGGGTTAGAGATGATAAGTATCTTGGTTTTCGGAAAAACCAAGATACTTACCGCAAAAAGTAAGTCACTCATGGGGCGTAAGCCGGTCAGTTCCGGTCGTCCTCCCATTCAGATGGCGATACGATGGAATCTGTGTTCATCTCGCCCATCTCTTTCTCTATCACGAACCAGCCGATGCCTTTCGCCTTGCGGTGTCTTTCGAAACCCAGACGCAGCAGGGTACTTGCCAGGTTCTGCTGGTAGATATATCGGCTCAGGGCAGGACAGCCGCCTATGCGCTCCATAATCTCCGAAGAATAGCGGAACTTGATGAATCTGGCTTCCACGTCCTTGCCAGGCACACGGTAGTAGCGCAGAATCTGGTCCTCCATATAGTTGGAGATCATGAACATCTTGTTGTGCTCGCGCATCACCTCGATATCCTCGGTGGTGAGCCAGAATACCCAGCCATCCTCGTGCTTGCGCTGGCGCTCCATCACCTCCTTACCCAGGGCCACAGCCTGGGCATATACGTGCTGGTAGTCGATGGGATGGTCTATCGGACTGTCGATCGACTCGATGAGCCAGGGTGAGTAGCGGCGGTTTTCTTCCTCGCTGATAATCTGCACGCTGTTGCTCGTGCCGCACATGGCAGCACGGTGGGGCAGCTCCGTGCGGTACTTGTCGTAAGGGCGGCGGATGGAGAAGAAGAGCTTCGTTACGCAGCTCTTGAAGGCACTCAGGTTCTTGCCGAAAGCCGTTTCAAACTCGTCGAGACACATCAGAGCCTTGCTCGCCATCGCCTCCATGAAGTCCTTGTCGGTATAGCTTGCCGTAGATTCATTGATGAAGTAATCGTGCAGCACCTTAGGCAGCAGCTTGTCGAAGAAGGTGGTCTTGAAGAGGCCGCCCTTGCCCACGAAGATAAGGATGGTCTGGCCTACCACGGTATCCGTTACCCAGGTCACCACCATGGCTACAAACCATTTCTTGAAGAAGTATCTGAACTCTTCCTGCGTATGGTGGGCACCATCCGTATTCGCAATGTGAATGCGGTCGGCGAGCATCTCAATGTAGTCAGTCTTCCCGTCCCATGCCGGGAGATCTGTGAGATAATCGAGCAGAGGATTGTACTTCTCGCTGAAGTCGCTGTTGATGAGGGAGTGGAGTCGGGGCAGCTGCGTCTGCAGTCCATCCTCTTCCATCTCTATCCAGAGAGAGTTCTCTATGTTGTCGTCCATGCGGGTCCAGCGGTGAATCTTACCCTTGAGCACGTCGCGGCTGCATACCTCGTAGTAGCCCGTCACCTCGTTGCGGTGGAACTTGTAGCGCATGCTGAGCCACTGCTTCAGCATCTTCATGGATGGCTTCTTGCCGTATGATTCGCCCTTGCGCATAAACTGCCAGGTGCCTCGCTGCTCCTGGTGCTTGTATGCCTGCTTCATCACGCTCACCGTCTCAGGATACTGTGCGCTGAAATGCTGGTCGGCATAGTCGGTAGCCTCCTTCTGGTCGATGTCGTACTTTACGCAGGTAAGTCCGAAGTTATACACATAGTCGTTGTGGCGGCTAGGCTCGAACGCTTTTCCCCACGACTCCAGCAGCTTCTCTATCGATGCGGCAGCTTCGTCGATGGTAGGGATATGCTTGGCAAGGCTCACCATCTTCTGAGAAGGCTTTCTGCGTCGGCTGCTGCGGCGCTCATACTTCTCAGCCATCGACTTCTTGAAGTAGAGAGTCTTGATGTCCTTGGTGTCCAGTTCGAAGGGCTTTGAGTCCCAGCAGAAGTAGGCGGTAGGGTCGTGGGCAAGGCCGCACATGCGGGTGATGTCGCTGCACTTCTCATCGGCAGGCACGCCCAGCAGGATGGAGAAGTAGTCCATCGCCTTGCGCACCATCACGTCGAAGAGTTCCACCGCCGTAACCTCCGGGTCATTAAACGGCTTGTAGCGGGCGAGGATTCTGAGTCCGTGACCGCTAGCCGTGACGTATCTCGCCATCACGTATGGGTCGTTGTCGGCCTTTGTGATCACCTCCTGCATCTTCTCGTCGGGAATCTTGTCGATATCCACGGCAAGCCAGTAGGTAGGCTTCAGGATGTTAGCCACCTGCTTCCCCTGTCCGTCCATGAGCGCCGAGGCGGTGATGCCTGGCATCATGAGCTTGGTGTTGTCGGCGAGTGCCTTGCTGATAGGCACCTGCTTGCGATAGAGTTCGGTGTGATTCTTGGTCATTTCATCGAACTTGATGATTCTTACTAGCTCATCCTTAGTGATAAGCTGATGACCTTCGCTCGAAGCGATGGTCCAGAAGAGAGAGGGCAGAACCTCTTCTACTTCCTCGCTGGTTGAATTGTTTGTGTTCATGATCTTTTAATGTTTAAGAAATTTAATTTATTTGCTTCTTATTTGCTTTCAGAGTCTTTTAGTCTCTAAGTCGTTTGATTGATTTTTAGACCAGACTGTTTATTGTTTACGGGGGCAAAGGTAGATATAAGATTTGAAGATATTTTTTCAGTACGTCAAAAATGGCGCATATTTACAAATTTTAAATTTTAAACAAGGAAAATGTTCTTTACGGACAAAGTAAATGAGATTGTTCAGGGGATCAAGGATTTCCAGGGCAAGTCTGAGGGGAAAAAATGCTTCCTCATGAGTGTGTAGGTATTTTCATCGAGAAGTTCCACAAGTTTGTAACCAAGGAGTATCACGATGATGAGTTCGAGAATACTCTTACAGAAGAGGAGAAGCATTGGCCCAAGCGCAAGGAGGAGATTACGGAGCGCTTTGCGATTCCGGTACATCTGCTGAAGAGTTACAAGGATCACGATGTTCATCTGGATGTTGACACATTCCTGCAGGTAAAGATGTGGGTGAAGTCCTATCTTCCTCATTATTTTGCGGGATCGGAGTACAAGAACTTCTCTCTATCAGAGAAGTCTGCCTTGCTGGCAGAGGCAGAGAAAGAGTTGAATCTCATTCTGAACCGCCTGTTGGATTAACGGAGATTCAGTGAAGTGTACCCTATATATCCGGAAAACCAGTATTTTCAAGTGTTAAAAACGCAACGTAATTATCTGTAAATCCTTTCTTTACATCTTTTGTACGTGCTGTCTATACAAAGTTACAGTTATATAGGGTACATCTCCCTGCCGCCCAGCTCCCAGAAAAAATCAGTGGGAATAAGAAAGATAAGAACGTAAAAGTCTCTTAAAATTTTTGATTTATCAAAAATAATATGTATTTTTGCCGGATAATTGAATAAAATAGCAGAATGGCAATGACAAAATTGAAGGTAGAGAATTTTGGTCCCATCAAGTCAGTTGATGTAAGTTTAGGTGACTTGAATATATTGATAGGTCCTCAAGCAAGTGGAAAAAGCTTGTTTTTGGAGCTGTTCAAGTTAGTTATGGATAAAAATAATATTATCGAGACTTTACGAAAGTATAATTATATATTATCAAAGACAGATGTGGAACCTCTCTTGGATTATTATTTTGGAGAGGGGTTGCATACGTTGTTCAGTGAAGATACAAAAATAGAAGTATCAGATAAGAAATTTGCAATCACGGATTTATTGAAGCCATCGAAGGGCAAGCAGAATACCAAAGAATCCGTCTTTTATGTTCCAGCTCAACGAATTTTAGGAATATCAGATGGTCGCCCGAAGAATTTTATGGAGTTTGATGGATCTGCTCCATTTGTCTTGAAAAACTTCAGTGAAACGCTGCGTGTGTTCATACAGAGTGGCTTAGGTAATCCTGATGTGATATTCCCGATGCGTAATCGTCTGAAGGGTGTGGTGAAGAATTCTATAGACGAATCCGTTTTTCATGGCGCAAAAGTTGTTATTGACCAAAGTTCAGGTCAAAGAAAGATGAAGCTGAATATTAACAATGTCAGTCTTCCATTTATGACATGGAGTGCGGGTCAGAAGGAGTTCATGCCTCTTCTGCTGGCAATGTATTGTCTCTCAGGACCTCCAACATCAGTAATCAATAAGAAAGATTACAAGTGGGTAATCATTGAGGAGCCGGAAATGGGATTGCATCCCCGTGCCATCCAGACCGTTATTTGGGAAATCATAGAATTGATGCAGGCGGGATATAAGGTAATAGTATCCACTCATTCTCCTACGTTGTTGGAGTTTGCCTGGGTATTTGAGTCTCTCAAGAATTTGCCTGCGGAACATTTTAAGAGGGCTCTTAGTGAATTATTCGATATAGATAAGAAATCTACAGCCGTTCAGGTAATGAATGGATTGCAGGAAAAGGAGTTGAAGACATATTTTTTCTCATCAGATGGAGGTGGAGTAACCTCTACCGACATTTCCTCTTTGGATGTTGAAAATAACAATCAGTTGATTGCGGAATGGGGAGGCTTGGCTGCCTTCTCAGGCAAGGCTTCGGAAGTAGTAGGAAAGTATTATCAGGAACCGGAAATGTGAGAAGATGAAGAAAAGGAATGTAAAATCAGGCGCGATCATTTGCATTATTGGATTCCATCCGGCAAGGTATGCATATCAAAGACTTCACCGCAGTATAGGAGTTTGGCAAAGCATAAGCTTCAGATTACGTCCTCTCCTTTCGTCCTGAAATAGCTCAGATATTTCCCTTATATTTGCAGGTAAATTATTAATGATAGGAGATAGGATTATGAACAAAGTATTGATAAATAGTAATATACATGATGGGGCAGCATCGATTGCCAAGCCATCCACTCCAAAATTCACGGAAACCACCGAGTTCAAAGAAGCTTTGGCATATGTCGAGACAATGGTGTCTAAAGGTGGTAAGCCAGTACCAGCCGATGCGGATGGTTGGGATGCCTTGGTGGAGATGAAGTATGCTCTATGAAAATAAATCTGCGTAATCTAGACCGAATAGGTCTCATCTGCGTATAAGAAATAGTAGTAGGATAAATCTGCGTAATCTGACCGATAGGTCAAAAAAATCTGTGTTCATCCGTGAAATCTGCGTGACTTTATTCAAAGACCGGACAGGTCTCAGAAAATCTGTGTTCATCTGTGAGATCTGTGGGACCTCTACGGTGAGGTAGAAAAAATCAAATTCAGACTAATTTTACTCAATCAATATCCAGGTAAGAATACCCTAAAAACGATTCTTATCTGGTAAGGACTCTATGTCCTAAATTTCCGAACCGAACCAATTATATTGTTAGAAATAACAAAAAAATATATATAACGAGAAGTAGCTTAGTAGTGTGGGCGCTACATAATCACCCACAACTCATCCTGCAGTTCTCTTTCGGAAACTGACCCACCGAAAGAGGCTCAGGATGCTTATTATTCAAGAACTTAAAACAATGCGTAATTTTAATCAATTAAAAATTGCCGTAGCCGGAACCGGTTACGTAGGACTCAGTATTGCTACGCTTTTATCACAGCACCACGATATCTTCCAACGGGATTAGGAGGTGCCGCAGAGAACTATATATGTTAAATCATGGTTAAAATGTAGTATGTTTACGAAAATTATAGGTTGATTCTTGCAAATGAAAAAAACAATTTGTATTTTTGCAATCAAATTACAATAATTATATAAATATATATAGATATTATGATAAGAGATTTCTGGGTAAAAAATTATCTTTCTATTCGAGATAAACAGGAGTTGAATTTCTTGGCAAAGGAGTCTTCTTCGGAACTTGTTACAGAGGTCGCCGAAGGAACTTTCTTGTACAAGTTAGGAATTCTGTATGGCTCAAATGCTTCCGGAAAATCAAATATGCTGATTGCTTTGAATGAAGTATTTCGTTTGTTGGTTCTACCCAAATCAGATGCTACTCAAAGAATAAACGGAAGCATTCCTTTCATGCTCTCCAAGGATGATCCAACCGAAATGCACGTTTCGTTTTATGCCAATGGTGTCCGATACGACTATGATGTAGCATTCAATGACAAGTACATATTGAGCGAAGCACTTTATTATTATCCTAACAAATCAAAGTCGTTGTTTTATGAACGCACATTTGTAGGAGATAACGTTCAGGCTGAGATCAAGTTTGGCCCAAGTCTCAGGCTGCAGGTAAAAACGCAAGAGAGCATCCGTGAGAACACATTGAATAATCATAGCGTTTTGTCTGTTTGTAGGAAAGCTGCCTTGAAAGAAGATATTGATCCATTCAATATTCTTCATGGCTGGATCATGGAGAACTATCACGATGTTGACGGTGACGGCGAAAAGGGGATCGTGGAAATCCTAAAGGATGCTTATGCAAATTCTAAAAAGCGTAAGTTCTACAACATCATGCTTCAAAAGGCAGATTTGAACATCTTGGAATATAAGCCTATCGTAGAAGATCGGATTGTGCCTAATGAGTTCCGTCAACGTATCCTCATGGAAAATATTCCAGAAGAAATGAAAGGAGCTCTGCTTCAATCCACCTCCGATTCCGTGGCATTTGTCAATCACTCTACAAATGGAGATTTTGACATTCCGCTCAGATGGCAGTCAAAGGGTACTCAAAAATATATACGTATTTTGGAGGCATTATATGATATGATAACAACTTCTCATGTGTATTTTCTTGATGAATTAGGTGAGGATTTACATAATGACCTGTTATATTACTATCTCAATGTCTTTATCTTTAACTCCGAAAAATCGCAATTGATTATCACCAGTCAAGAAACGACCCTGCTTTCTCAAGACCTTATCAATGAAAATAGAGGCGTTGTGTGGTTTGTGGAGAAAAATAAAGAGACCGCATCTTCCGAGTATTCTCGTGGCGATTCTTTCGGGTTGCACAAGAATCTGTCTCTTTATAATTCTTATCGCATCGGACGTTTGGGGGCAAAGCCCGAATTAGGTAGTATCTTTATAAATCTGGAGGATTGATATGGGCAAGTTACGACAAACAGCACTTATCTTGGGTGAAGGACCTACGGAATTTTTCTATTTCAAATCCTTATGCGATGTGTTCAAACGCTTGACTATCAAGCCCGACTATCCCAAGCATACAAGTATCAAGGAACTTGATTTGAAAATATCTGAGGGGGTGGCGATGGGATACAACCACATATTCTGCATAATTGATATGGACACGAAAGATGTAGAACCAGAGCGTTCTCAATATCAAAGATTAAAGACAAAATATGCCAAGCCCATCAATAAACCCAAGAAAGGCATATACTGTAAGGTTGAGTTCTTTGAGACCCACCGCTGTACGGAACTGTTCTTTCTCTACTATTTTCGATACACATCCCGTCCATACGATACGCAAGAACCATTGCTCAAGGATTTGAACCAATGTGTGGAATACAGGAAAAGCATCTCCTTCTTCAGCAAATCCAAAGGCTTACACTCCTACTTTGAACGCAACGGGGGAAGCCTTGAAAAAGCTATTGCAAATGCCTCTCGTTCTATGGATGAAGTACAAAAGGAAGGTAGGGATTATACTTTCTCGGAGCTTGGTAGGTTGATGAAAAGACTGACAACACTCTCAGAATAAATACAAATAAGTCATAGAGCCAAGCCATCATTGCCAACCGCAATGATGCTTGTCTCGACGATGTACAAAGTAAAGTATAATAAAATCAAATTCAGACAAGTTTTACTCAATCAATATCCAGGTAAGAATCCCCTCAAAGCGATTCTTATCTGGCAGGGACTCTATGTCCTAAATTTCCGAACCGAACCAATTATATTGTTAGAAATAACAAAAAAATATATATAACGAGAAGTAGCTTAGTAGTGTGGGCGCTACATAATCACCCACAACACATCTGATAGCTCTGGGCGGAGCGCAAGCTCTGCTCAGAGTTTATGTTTTCTTGTTAATCATGATTAAATTAGAAAACAATGAAAGATAGTATAATAATAAAGGACTGTATATACCTCTGGGGGGTTGTATTCTATGGGGCTGTTCATGGCGAGATATCGAAGAGTCTTAATGATAAATTCTCAGGATTATTCTCAATGTTATATACCGCATATTCTAGTTTTGAGCTTCTATCGACCTTTACTGCAGTACTCATTACTGGAGTATTACTGTATTTTGCTAGCAGGAAATATGAAGATCATCACTTTTCATGGAATAAGTTATGTCTCGAGATTTTTGGAATAGAGGTCTTATGGCTGATTCCCTATGATTGGCAGACGCCAACTGTAGGTATGTTTCCTATACCCCTGTTCCATTATGGAGCCATATTGGTATTTGCATTAATTGTTGCTGATGCTGTGAGATGGTTGAGTAATCAATATGATAAGCGTAAGCCTATCGATGCAGAGCCATTTACTATAGATACCATATCACATCACCAGATAGATGCAGTCCGTGCTCAATATGCCGATGAATTTATGTTAAAGTTTCAGGCAATAGAGAATGATACAGATTCCTATTCTGTCGTTTTTTATGGAAACTGGGGATCAGGAAAGACGGTGTTCTTACGATATATAGAGACGAAATTGAGGGAAAAACATCAAGAGGTTATATGGTTTAATCCATGGAAATGCCAGAGTATCCAACAGATCAACATAGATTTCTTCAATCTCTTGACTGGTGTTTTAAAGCAGTATGACTCTTCTTTAGCAAAACCGATACTGAAATATTCCGATTTGTTAGATTCGGTAGAGGCTCCTAAGATAGTAGAGTATATCATAAATCTGTTCTCTTCCCAGGAAGGCAGTATGTCTGAATTGAAGGACCATATCATAGAATCACTTTCTGAAATCAAAGTACCTATCTACATTTTTATAGATGATTTGGATAGAATGGATGCCGATGAAATACTTGCAGTGATTGGGCTTCTCAGAAATACGGCAAACTTCCCATATTTGAAATATGTGGTAGGCTGCGATAGAGACTATCTTCTGGAAAAGTTGAAGGAAAAGAATATAGACCAAGATTATTTGCAGAAAATCTTTATGGCTGAGTTTTATCTGCCAGAAATTTATGCGGTTGCCCCTTATTACGAGGAATGTCGTAAGGATATTGAAAAGATGACACAAGATGCCATTGTTCGTAATTTCTTTGAAGTGCTTTATGGGAATAAGCCTTCAATCATCAATCAAGTATTGGGGAATGTAAGACAGGCTAAGAGATTTGCTAGAGAATTGGTGCTCGATTGGGAGTTTGCTAAAAAGAATAGCACCGGTCGACAACTTGAAATTCTTTTTGAGGACTATTTTTGGCTAGAGTTATTGAAATACCACAATCAGTCCGACTATGATAAATTGCAGAATAACCCATCCGATTTCTTCGATACCAGGAAAAATCCTAGATATAAAGTACCAATGTATGTACTGAAAAAGGAGTTCCAGGAGGATGGCCTAAAAAATAAAATTGAAACAAAAATATTGGAATTCATTTTCCCGTATGATAACTCTCGTCTTCTATCTTCAAGGTCTGTAGCCATGGTAGAAAACTACGTTAAGTATTTCTCTTTTGGAAAAGCAGTGAACCATATCAGTCAATCTGAGTTCGTTGATTTACTGAATAGAAATAATCCTGATGAAGTTGAAACAGAGATTAAAGAGATGACTTTGAAAAAACTGTTGTCTTTACAACAGTTAATGCGAATGCAAAATCTCACTAAGTTTAGCTTGGAAAGCAAAAAAGGATATATTGATATAATTTATGCTTTATCTATACGTTTAAATCATTCTTTAATGTCACCGATATTGGAGGATGGATTGATTCCTCTATTAAAGGATAACGATGAGAAGGTAAATAGTTATCTCCTGAATAGGCTTAATGCTAGCACAGGATATAGTAACATACTGGTATCATCATCAATTTGTAATTCATTGCTCTATCATTCAAAGGTGAATAATTTTACAAATTTTCCAGAGGAGGACTTAAAGAAAATAATGAAAAAGAACTTTGCTAAAATTGTAGAGAATTATAAATGTGATGCTTCTGAAATACTGATTAAGCGTAAGGTTGTGAATCGGCTAGTATTGTTGTCGGTGGTTAGTTATCCTGTATTTGATGAAGAAGGTAATTTTGAATATAATAATTATGACTGTATAATAATAGAAGAAATCATCAATTACTTTAAGGAGCATAAGAGCAAGAATCTTCAAGCTATTAAAGACTTCGAAATAATTGTAGTTCCTGATGAGTATCCACAAGAAGCTTTTGATGAATTGGAAATTAAAAAGCAAGAAGAAATTGAAAGTTTATTTGGCTCAACAAAAAATTATGAGAGGTTTAAGGCTGAATGCTTTGAGTAATTATGGTTTTGGTTATAAGTATTCTTGCCATGATTTAGGAATTGTAATGTTAAATATTTATTAATACTATATAGATATTGTTTTTGATTTAGATTATCTAGTACTCGAAATCTATTTTGTCATTTAGCAATCTTTATGCATAAACATTATGTTATAAAGTATGGAGTGTATATTAAAAGTGATACAATGATAGGATACGTGTTCTATATAGGATATAGTATCGGAGCTGTGATACATCTAATATAGTGATAGGTAATAATTATAATATAAGCCAGTTTTTATCTATAGGCAGTAATCATGGAACACCAGCTGTGATAGGAGACAATGTATATATTGGTTCTCATGTTTCTATAGTTGTAACTGCTTGTAAAATAGAGGGGACGCTCTAATTGTGATATATAAAAATGAGTGAAGAGAATAATAAAATAGTTGGTGGTACAAGGATACCTGAACTCGATATCATGAAACTTGTTGGTATTGTATTAGTTGTCGTTGGTCATGTAACAAGGATGTTTACTCCGCAAGGGCTAATTCCTCAAGCGGACGATACTGGTATTATGGATATTTTAACTAAGGTAATATATAGTTTTCATATGCCATTATTCGTTTTTGTTTCAGGAATGACTTTTGCTCTTATTGCCACAAAACGAAGTAACTATCATAACATAATTTCCTTCATGCGAAAAAAAACAATGAGATTAATGATTCCATATTTTTCATTTGCAATATTGTGGGTTTTGCCATTTATGGTTGGATTTGGCTTTCGGGATTTAAAGTCTTATTTTATTAATGGAATTTGTTTATCTCTTGATAGTAGGCATTTATGGTATGTATGGATGCTCTTCAATGTCTTCTTGTTAGTTTATATACTACGTATTGTAATTAATAAGGTAAAACTTGCCCCATATTTTCTTTTACCAATAAGTTGTATAATATTGATATTTGAGATGCGATGGGGGGGGAAGATTCCATATTTTCAGATAGATAATTCTTTGGTTTATCAATTTTGGTTCATTTTGGGATATATTGCAATGATTTATAGGAAATATTTGAATATACTCTTCTCAATATTGATTATTGTTGTTTTGGGATTTATAGAACGTGCATCATTGCTCTATGCTTTGTTAGGGATTTATGCTATTTATTTGCTTTCTCTTCGGTTAACATATCTTACTCGTTTTACGTTTATAAATAAAGTGAACAGTAATATCTTTGGAATATATTTATTTCATCCTGTTATCATTTATCTCTTTTTCTATTATTTAGATAAGAGTGAAATAGGGGTACTCCCTATTACTGTAAGTGTTGTAGTCATAAGTTTCATTCTTTCTTTTTATTTAACAGAATTGATGAGAAAACTGCATTTGAATTTGTTGATTGGTGAAAAAAGACAAAATGACAGACATAAATAAAACTAATAATAAACGTATCGCAAAGAATACGATAGTTCTTTACTTGCGCATGATATTTATTTTATGCGTAGGTCTTTTTACTAGCCGTGTTGTTCTCAATACTTTAGGTGTTGTTGATTATGGACTTTACAACGTGGTGGGCGGGTTCGTGACAATTTTTACTTTTTTTAATGGTGCAATGTCTACAGCTACTCAACGTTTTATTACATTTGAGTTGGCAAAAGGTGATATAGAGCGACAAAAGGCGACTTTTTCTACAGCAATTATTATCCATTTTGTTCTTGCTGCTCTGATATTTCTTTTTGCAGAGACTGTTGGCATGTGGATGCTTTATGAAAAAATGGTAATACCTGAAGGACGTTTTGCTGCCGCAATGTGGGTTTATCAGTTATCTATAGCTTCTTGTATGCTTAGTATTGTATCTTTGCCGTATAATGCGATGATAATTGCACATGAAAAGATGTCTGCTTTTGCGTTTATCTCCATTATGGATGTTGTGCTTAAATTGGTGATAGTTTATTTCTTAATTATTACATCATTTGATAGGTTGATTTTCTATGCAGTGTTACTTTTTGGAGTACAGTTGCTAGATAGAATTATATATGGTACATACTGCTCAAAGCATTTTGTCGAAGCAAAATTTGTTTTTACTTTTGATAAGCGAATTTTTAAGGAAATGAGTAATATTGCAGGATGGAGTCTCTTTGGTAATTTGGCGGGAGTTGGTTATACACAAGGTATAAACTTGTTGTTAAACATATTCTTTGGTCCTGCTATAAATGCTGCTAGAGGAGTTGCTGTAACTGTTCAAGGAATTGTAACGGGTTTTGTTTCTAATTTTCAAATGGCACTTAATCCCCAGATTACAAAAACTTATGCGGTAAATGATTTAAGGAGAATGCATCAATTAATATTTGCAAGTTCTAAAGTGTCATTTTTCCTTTTACTATTAATTGTGTTACCTGTATCTATTTATGCCGATGTTATTCTCAAACTTTGGCTAAAAAATGTACCAGACCATACTGTTTGGTTCCTTCGCTTAACACTTTGTATCATGCTTGTTGAAGCTTTGGCCAATCCTCTAATGGTTTCTTCTCAGGCTACAGGTAGGGTTAAAATCTATCAAAGTGTAGTTGGTGGCACGTTATTACTTATCGTACCTTTTTCATATATTGTTCTCAGAATGAGAGGGGTGCCAGAAAGTGTTTTTTGTGTCCATTTACTAATAGCTGTTATAGCTCAAACTTTTCGAATAGTAATCATAGGGCGCTATATACATATGTCTTTTGGCGTATATTTAAAGAATGTGTTATTGTGACGATAGCGCTGTATCGGTACCACGCGTAGCGTTGTAATCGGTACCATGCTATCACTGCAATCGGTACCGCTTGTATCGCTGCAAGCGGTACCAAGATTTCAGTTCTGCTTTTCAATTTGCAAAGGTAATTTATTTTTTCAATTTCTGGCGCATAGAATCGCCTTTTAACTCTATTTTACTTGCATTTGCTACCAAACGGTCCATAATGGCATCTGCCAAGGTAGGATCACCTATGTAATCATACCATTTGGCAATGGGAAGCTGTGAGGCGATAATGACGGACTTTCTTTCGTATCTCTCTTCTAGGATTTGGAGCATTGCGAGTCTGGTCTTGTCATCCATTGGCTGCAACCCGAAGTCATCCCATATGAGCAAGTCATACTTTTCCAGATTGGTTATCATCCTCAGGTACGACCCATCCAGCTTGCTGAGTGCAACTTTCTCCACAAAGCTGTTCATATTGAGATAGAGAGTTCTGTAGCCTAGCATGCAAGCCTGTCTTCCAAGGGCACAGGCAAGGAAGGATTTTCCGCAGCCGCACTTTCCTTGTATGAGCAAGTTCTCATGTCTGCGTATGAAGGCACAGTCGGCAATGGCGGCAAGGTCATCCTTGGTGAAGTTGCGGTCTGTTCCACAGATGACAT